>Ga0207735_100326_pt1 | contig 11148 bp, 9 predicted proteins | sample TtaePargueraPR_9_FD_187280 | JGI IMG/M metagenome (GOLD analysis project Ga0207735, IMG submission 187280) | Aerobic enrichment media microbial communities from Bioluminiscent Bay, La Parguera, Puerto Rico - Tt and E2 (1) (SPAdes) | ecosystem: Environmental > Aquatic > Marine > Unclassified ... | reverse complement strand
CCCCGAGCGTCAGCCCGAGGGCGCCGCCTACGAGGCATGGCTGCGCACCACCGGCGCCGACCACGGCCTGCAGAGCCTCGGCCAGGCCGCCGAGCTCAACGAGGGCGAGGGCGACCTGCTCTGGGACGGCGAGGTCCTGCTGGCCGGCACCGGCTTCCGCACCAGCCGCGCCGCGCACGCCGAGGCCTCCGTCCGGCTCGACGTCGACGTGGTCACCCTCGAGCTCGTCGACCCGCGTTTCTACCACCTCGACACGGCGCTGGCCGTGCTGAGCACCGGCACCCGGGGCGACGGCGGTACGCACGACGGCGGCACGCGGCCCGAGGTCGCGTACTTCCCGGAGGCCTTCACCCCCGCGTCCCGCGCTGTGCTGCGCGAGCGGTACCCCGACGCGATCGAGGCCACCGAGGACGACGCCGCGGTCCTCGGCCTCAACGCCGTCAGCGACGGCCGCCACGTGTTCCTGTCCGACCGCGCCACCGGGATGCACGCCGCGCTGCGCGAGCGCGGGTTCGACCCCGTCGGCATCGACCTGTCCGAGCTGCTCAAGGGCGGCGGGTCCGTCAAGTGCTGCACCCTCGAGCTGCGTCCCGCGCAGCCGTCGTCCACCGCGCCGAAGGAGGCCCGCGCATGACCACCGTCGACCTGTTGGACGTCGCCGCCACCGCCCGCTGGGTCGCCGGCCGCGGCGCCGAGCGCATCATCACCGAGCTGATCGACGCCCTCGCCGCCGACTTCCGGCGCTGGCCCGAGCTCGACAAGCGGCCCCGCGTCGCCTCGCACTCCGCCGACGGCGTCATCGAGCTCATGCCCACGTCCGACGGCGTCACCTACGGCTTCAAGTACGTCAACGGCCACCCGGTGAACCCGGCGCGAGGCTTCCAGACCGTCACCGCGTTCGGCGTGCTCGCCGACGTCCACAACGGCTACCCGACGTTCCTCGCCGAGATGACCCTGCTGACCGCGCTGCGCACGGCCGCGACGTCGGCGCTCGCGGCGCGCCTGCTGGCCCGCCCGGACAGCCGCACGCTCGCGCTGATCGGCACCGGCACCCAGGCGGAGTTCCAGGCGCTCGGGATGCGCGCCGCCCTCGGGATCACGCACCTGCGGGCCTGGGACGTGGACCCGGCGGCGCGCGAGAAGCTGGTGCGCAACGCCCGCGCGCTCGGGTTCGACGTCCACGAGGCCACCAGCGCCGCCGACGCCGTCCGCGGTGCCGACGTCGTGACCACCTGCACCGCCGACAAGCGCGACGCGACCGTGCTGACGGCGGACATGCTGGCCGACGCCGCCCCCGGGGTGCACGTCAACGCGATCGGCGGCGACTGCCCGGGCAAGACCGAGCTGGAGGCCCGGATCCTCACGGCACCCGGCCGTGCCGGAGCGCCCGACCCGGCCGTGGTGGTCGAGTACACGCCGCAGACGCGCATCGAGGGCGAGATCCAGCAGCTCGACCCGGACTTCCCGGTGACCGAGCTGTGGGAGATCCTCGTCGGCGACGCCGTCGGGCGGACCGCCCCCGACCAGGTTTCCGTCTTCGACTCGGTCGGGTTCGCCGTCGAGGACTGGACGGCCCTGCGCTACGTGCACGAGGCCGTGCGCCGCGACGCACCCGCGCTGCTGCAGCAGGTGGACCTGATCGCCGAGCCGGCCGACCCGAAGGACCTGTGGTCGCTCGTCGCGGCGGAGGCCTTGGCCGCCCAGCGGTGACCGGCCGGCGGTGACGGTCCGCCCGCCGCGCCGCGGCCGCCCGCCGCCACGCCGCGCCGGCCGACGTCGCCGCCGCTCAGGTCCGTACGGGCCGGGCGGTGGCGACGTCGTCGACCACGTCGACGATGGCCTGCAGGTTCGCGATGAGGGCCCCGTACAGCGGCCAGTAGCGGGCACCGAGGTCCTCGTCGGACAGATCGTCGGCGAGCTCGCGCAGGTCGGCGCGCAGCGGTGCGACATCCTGGTCGGGGTCGGCGACGCGCCGACCGGTCTCGGCGAGCAGCGCGATGTACCGGCCGCGGAACCGCTCGTCCCACGAGTCGGCCTCCCGGCTGGACTCGCGCACCTGCCGGGCGATGCTCTGCGTCTGCACGACGCCCTCCTCGAGCCGCAGCAGGATCTGGGGGTAGCCCTGGATCTCCTCGCCGGGGTGGCGCCGGCGGCGGGGGTTCCAGCGGCCGGCCTCGCGGGCGGTGTTGACCAGCGACCAGGCGTGGTCGACGTCGCGGGAGATCTCCCGGGTGCGTTCGATCCAGTCGTCCTCCTCCTGGGAGTCCCAGGGCCGCTCCATCTGGGTGGCCATGTCGCTGAGCAGGGAGCCGAGCTTGGCGTCGACGTCGTCGATCTGCTGCTGGGCGCTGCGGTCGTTGAGCGGCGGGAAGACGACCAGGTTGACCAGCAGGGCCACACCCACGCCGACGGCGGTGTCGAGGAGGCGGTCGGGCAGCAGGTCGACGGCGCGCTGCTCGGACAGGTTGTAGCCGGTGGTGATGACGAACAGGGCGGTGGTGGCGACGGTGACGCCCTCGTCGCGCAGCCAGGGCAGGCGCCCCAGGATCAGCCCGACCAGCAGCGCCAGCCCGAACGACCACACGGTGGCCTCGAAGGCGGTGACCACCACGAGGGAGAGCAGGATGCCGGCGCCGACCGCCAGCACGGTCTGCACCCCGCGCCACAGCGTGCGGTGGACGGTGGCGTGCACCGTGAGCAGCGCGACCCAGGGGGCGAGGAACGACTGCTCGAGCCCGAAGACCATCTCGGCGAGCGCCCAGGCCGCCGTCGCGGCGAGGACCGCCTTGAACATCTGCAGCGCGTCGGTCTGGTTCGCGGGGGAGGCGAACCAGTCGCGTGTTCGTGACCAGACCCGTTCGACCATGAGCCTCAGTGAACCGGAACGCCCGCTGCCGCGCTCGCGCAGCGGGCGTGACTTTCCCCGCACGGGCAGGTGTTGGAACAATGCGCTGCGAGTCGGTCCGGATCCTGGGAACAGAGGTGGCGCATGACGGCGACGGATCCCGGCAGGGCCGGGTCGTTGGCTGCGGACGACGTCGCCCGCACGCTCCGGGAGACCGCTGCCGCGGAGGGCCGCGACGACGGTCCGGGCGCGCCGGGCACGGCCGACCCGGACGTGGTGCGCACTGCGCTGGCGAGCCTGCCCCACGACGAGCAGCAGCTGCTGTGGGACCTGCACGTGGTCGAGCGCCGGGTCGAGGTGGTGGCCCGGGAGATGGGGATGCACGTGCGCGCCGTGCTGCGGCGTCTGCGTGTCGCGGAGCAGCGCCTCACCGGTGCCCTCTCGGCGGCGCACGCCCGGGGCGCCGTGCCGCAGCCGTGCCTGGAGACGCGCACCTCGCTGCCCGAGTACGTCCGCCACGACCTGCCCGCGGCGCGTCGCCGGTCGTTCGAGGAGCACCTGTTCGGCTGCTCGGGCTGCATGCGCGCGTTCGTGGACGTGCGCCAGGCCGGCTGGGCGCTGCGCGACGTCGCTCCCGTGCTGCTGGCCGGCGCGGCGGGCAGCGGCGTCGCGGTGCCGGTGGTGGTCGGGGCGCTGGGCGCTCCGACGACGACGGCGGTGGGCCTGCTGGCGTGGCCCGCTGCGGTCGGTGGTGCGCTCGTGGGCGCGTGGGAGTGGCTGGTGCGCGGCCTGCGGCAGGTCTTCGGGCGGCCGGTGGCCGTGGTGGGTGCCGTGGGCGCCACGGTGGTGGCGGTGGCGGCTGCCGCGATGCTCGGCGGTCTCGGTGGGCCCGCGGCGGACGAGCCGCCGGCGGCGGCGGTCGGTGCGGCCGTGCCCGACGACGGTCCGGCCGCGGTGGCGTCGGCGAGCCCGTCTCCCGCGGTGAGCGCGACGCCGGAGCCCAGCCCGAGCGCGACGGCGGTGGCCACGCCGTCGGCGTCGCCCACGCCCACCCCGTCGCCGGGGACCGCCGAGGGCACCGGCGCGCTGGTCCCGGCCGTGCCGCCGGAGCCCGACCCGACGCCGACGTCCGACGCGACCGGTGGCGACGAGGGCGACCCCGCGGAACCGGCGGGCCCCGCCGACCCGGCCGACCCCGGTGCCCCGGGAGATGCGGCGGGCTCCGGCGGTCCCGACCCCGCGCCGTCGTCGGACCCGGACCCGACGCCAGCGCCCGACCCCACGCCGACGCCCACCCGGTCGAGCGAGCCCACACCAGGACCGACACGCACCGACGCGCCCCCGCCGCCCCCGGAGCCGGAGCTCGTGTCCGTCACGGTCGGCCTCGACGTGCCGCGGCACGGGTACTACCTGGTCGACCCCACGGGGGACGCGCAGGTCGTGGCCGTCTCCGCCCGGCGCGGCAACGTCCGTGTCGAGCAGCGGCACGGCGGCTGGTGGGTGTGGACGCGGGGCGCGTCGCGCGGCACGGTCTCGGTCGAGCTGGAGGTGACCGAGGGGGCCCGGCACGGGGCGCGCCTGTCGTTCCTCGGCCTGGACTGATCAGGCGGGGACGCGCTCCAGCAGGGTCAGCACCTCGTAGTGGCCGGTCTGCGGGAACATGTCGAGCAGCACCGCCCGCCGCGGACGCAGCGACGGCATGTGCTCGAGATCGCTGGCGAGCGTCTGGGCCCGGCAGCTGGAGTAGAGGACGTGGCGGACCCGGGACGCCTCTAGGCGCCCGGCCAGGTCGGGGCCGATCCCGCGCCGCGGCGGGTTGACGATCACGAGCTCGGGGTCGTCGTCGGTGCCGAGCGCGAACCCGGCCGCGTCGCCGGCGTCGAACCGGACGCCCGCCACGGCATCCCGCCACCACGCGGCGTCGTGGTCGCCGACGACGGCGCCGGCCGGCAGGGTGGCGAGCTCGGCCGCCGTCGTGGTCGCCGACGCCACGGCCTCGGCGGAGATCTCGATGCCCGTCACGGACCGGCCGGGCGCGGCGCAGTGCAGCGCGAACCCGCCGACGCCGCAGTACAGGTCCCACAACGACGCCGGGTCGATCTCCTCCACCCAGTCGCGCGCCTGCCGGTACAGCGCCGCGGCGACGCCGGTGTTGGTCTGGAAGAAGCTCTGCGGTCGCAGGTGCAGCGTGATGCCGTCGACGCGCATCGGCAGGGTGGCGCGCTCGGTGAGCACGATCTCCTCGTCGCCCTCCAGCACGGCGGCGTGGGCGGGCTGGACGTTGACGCTGAGCACCGCGAGCGCCGGGAGGCGGGCGTGCAGCCAGGGCAGGTGCTTGCGGATGCGGGCGACGGCCTCGGTGGAGCGCAGGACGAGCCGCACCATGAGCTCGCCGTCGGCGGAGAGCGTGGCCAGGACGTGCTTGAGCTCGCCGCGGCGGGCGGCGTCGCGCGGGGTGACCCGGCGTCCGCCGCGCTCGGGGGTCAGGTCGTACGGCCGGATCGCGGCGCGGGTGACCAGCTCGGCGAGCGGTCCGAACGCCTCCTGCAGCGCCGCCGGGTAGAGGCCGCAGTCGGTGAGGTCGACGCTCTGCCCGGCGTAGGGTCCGGGCGGTCCGACGATGCCCAGGACTGGGTTCTCGACGGTGCCGGTGACGACCATCTTGGCCTTGTTGCGGAACCCGCTCTCCGGTCCGACGACGGGCGGCAGCCAGGTGACGTCGTCGTACGCCGCGAGGAGCTCGGCCACGTGCGTCTGCTTGTCACGGACCTGCTGGGGTCGCGCGATGTCGAGGAGGGTGCACGAGCGGCACCGGCCGGCGTCGTAGTGGGGGCACTGCACGCCCCCTATTGTCCCGGGCGCGGGCCTCAGTCGTCGAAGCTGGCGGCGATGGCGTGCAGCCGGGCCAGGTAGGCCGGCCAGTCGACCGGCCAGATGTTGGTGCTGCCCTCCTGCAGCCCCACCGCGCCGTCGATCTGCTCGCGCAGGATGTCGGCGTGGCCGGCGTGCCGCTGCAGGTCGGCGAGCACGTGCACGCACACCTGGTGGAGGGTGACCTGGCCGCGCTCGCCCCACCAGGGCACCCGGCCGGGTGCGTCGAGGGGCAGCGCCTCGATGGTCTCGTCCGCGAACGCGCCGATCCGCCGGTACAGGTCGCGCAGGTCGTGGGCGGACTCGTGGGGCTCGGCGTAGAAGTCGGCGTTCGGTTCCTCGTCCCAGCGGTCGGTCCAGGACAGCTCCTGCGGGGTGGGCCAGTCCCGGCCGAACGTCTCGCCGAAGTAGCCGACCTCGACGCTGGCGGCGTGCTTGACCAGGCCGAGCAGGTTGGTGCCGGTGCCGGTCCGGGGGGTGCGCAGCGCCCGCTCCGACAGGCCTTCCGTCTTCCACAGCAGCGCCTCGCGGGTGCCGCGCAGGTACCGCAGCAGCGTGGTCTTCGCGGGGTCGGTGGGTGGCTCGTGGGGCGATTCCGTCATCGTGGCTCCTTCGTCCGGAGGTGGCCCGCCCGCCCAGACTTCCACCGGAACACGTCCGGCACCAGGTCTCGATGTCGAGATCCGTCCGGTGGCTCCGTCCCCGGGGTGTCGGCACGATCGACGCAGGACCACTCGAGAGCACACGACCACGAAGGAGCACCATCATGGCCAGGTACCTGCTGCTCAAGCACTACCGGGGCGGCCCGGAGCAGCGCCCGAACGCCCGCGAACCGATGGACCGCTGGACGCCTCAGGAGGTCTCGGACCACATCGCGTTCATGCAGCACGTCGCCGACACGCTCACCGAGCGCGGCGAGTTCGTCGACGCCCAGGCGCTCTCCCCGGACGGCACGTTCGTCCGGTACGACGGCGAGGGACGCCCGCCGGTCACCGACGGCCCGTTCGCCGAGACCAAGGACGTCATCGCCGGCTGGATGATCATCGACGTCGACTCGGTCGAGCGGGCGCACGAGGCGGCGGCGTTCCTGTCGTCCGCGCCCGGCCAGGGCGGCAAGCCCCTCGAGGAGTGGATCGAGGTGCGCCCGTTCCTGTCCGACGTCCCCTCCGAGGCGTAGCGGTGGGCGCCAAGGGTGTGGCCGGGGACCGGCTGGGCGAGCTCCTGCGCGTGCTCGGCCCGCCGGTCCTCGGCATCCTCGTGCGCCGCGGCGCCGACTTCGCCACGGCCGAGGACTGCGTGCAGGAGGCGCTGCTCGAGGCGTCCCGGCGGTGGCCCACGGACGTGCCCGACGAGCCGCGCGGCTGGCTCGTCACCGTCGCCTGGCGACGGTTCCTCGACGTGCGGCGCGCCGAGACCGCACGCCGGGGACGGGAGGACCGGGCGGCCCTCGAACCGGACCCCGGGCCCGTCGAGCAGGCCGACGACACCCTGCTGCTGCTCAGCCGGTGCTGCCACGAGGCGCTCAGCCCGGCGTCGGCCGTGGCCCTCGCGCTGCGGGCGGTCGGCGGGCTGACGACGGCGCAGGTCGCCGCCGCCTACATGGTTCCGGAGGCGACGATGGCGCAACGCATCAGCCGCGCCAAGCGCACGCTCGCCGGCCGCCGCCTCGACCGGCCCGGCGACGTCCGCGCCGTGCTGCGGGTGCTGTACGTGATGTTCTCCGCGGGGCACACCGGCGAGGTGGACCTGGCCCGCGAGGCGATCCGGCTCACCCGCCAGCTCGAGGCCGCCACCGACGACCCCGAGGTGACCGGGCTCCTGGCGCTGATGCTGCTCACCGACGCCCGGCGTGCCGCCCGCTGGACGGCGGGCGGCGAGCTCGTGGCGCTCGCCGACCAGGACCGCGGCCGGTGGGACACCGCGCAGGTCGCCGAGGGGGTCCGGATCCTGCAGGGGGCGCTGGCGCGCGACCGGCTCGGCGAGTACCAGGCGCAGGCCGCGATCCAAGCTCTGCACGACGACGCCGCGACGGCCGACGAGACCGACTGGGTGCAGATCCTGGGCTGGTACGACGAGCTGGTGGCGCTCGCGGACTCCCCGGTGGTGCGTCTGAACCGGGCGGTCGCCGTCGGGCACGCCGACGGGGCGCTCGCCGGGCTGCGGGCGCTCGACGACGTCGACCCCGCCGTCCCGCGGTACGAGGCCGTCGCCGCCTACCTGCACGAGCTGGCCGGCGACCGCGAGGAGGCGGCCCGGCGGTACGTCCGGGCCGCGGAGGCTGCCACGACCGTCCCGGAGCGGGGCCACCTGGTCCGCCAGGCCGCCAGGCTGCGGGCCGGGGGCTGACGACGGACAGGGGTGACGGCTGCCACGAACCGACTGGTGAGACAGAGGGTAGGCATACCTAATTCGCGGTGCTAGCGTATGCCTCGTCATGACACACCGTCACGACAGTTCGTCATGAACATGCTCGACCGGGAGGTCACCATGCCCGCCGCCGTCGCCCTCGACGCCCCCCTGTCCGCCCTGCTGCGCGAGGGCACCCGTGCCGAGCACGAGCAGGCCGAGAACGAGGGCTTCGTCTCCCGGCTGATGTCCGGCGGGCTCGACGTCGCCGCCTACGCCGACCTCGCCGCCCAGCAGCACGCGGTGTACACGGCGCTGGAGGAGGCGAGCGCCGTCGTCCGCGCCGACGAGCGCGGCGCCGGCCTGGTGTTCGACGAGCTGACGCGCGTGCCCGCCATCGAGCGCGACCTGGTCCACCTGTACGGCGACGGCTGGCGCGCGGAGATCCACGTCCTGCCGGCCACCGAGACGTACGTGGCGCGGTTGCGCGAGGTCGGGGGGGACCTGCCCCGCTACGCCGCGCACGCCTACACCCGGTACCTCGGTGACCTCTCCGGCGGGCAGATCGTCCAGCGCATGATGCAGCGCCACTACGGCATGGGGGTCGCCGGGCTGGAGTTCTACGACTTCCCGGAGATCGTCAAGGTCAAACCCTTCAAGGACCTGTACCGCGAGCGTCTCGACGGTCTGGCGCTGACCCCGTCCGAGATCGACGTCGCCGTCGCCGAGGCGCAGGAGGCGTTCCGGCTGAACCGCGGGGTGTTCGTCGCCCTCGGGGAGCGGCACCCGGGCGCCACGCGCTGACACGCTGCCGGGTTCGTGCCCGGCGTCCCCTGTGAGGTGGTCCACAGGGCCGTCGCGCGCCCGGGTCTTGATCGATCAGGCTAGCCTCATCTAACTTAGGCACGCCTCGCCTCACCTGGCGAGCAAAGTCAGGAGTCACCCAGCATGTCCTCGGCACGTCGCCACGGAGCGCTCGCCGCCCTCACCACCGCCGCGGTCGCCCTGCTCACCGCCTGCAGCGGCACCGCAACCCACGACGACGGCGCCACCACCGCCGTCGCCGGCCCGCCGCTGTCCGAGCTGGCAGCGAGCGAGGACCACCTCGCCGACCCGCACGACTGGACCGGCGAGGTCGTCGTCGAGGCCGCCGAGCAGCCGGTCGAGCCGATCGTCGCCGACGCGCAGCCGCAGCTGCCCGCCACCGTCACCGACGCCCAGGGCACCGAGGTCACCGTCACCGACACCAGCCGCATCCTCGCGCTCGACCTGTACGGCACCCTCGCGCGCACCGTGTTCGAGCTCGGCCTCGGAAGGAGCGTGGTCGGCCGCGACACCTCCTCGACGTTCCCGGAGATCCTCGACCTGCCCGAGGTCACCTCGAACGGGCACGACCTGACCGCCGAGGCGATCCTCGAGCTCGCGCCGAGCGTCATCCTCACCGACACCTCCCTCGGCCCGTGGGACGTGGTGCTGCAGATGCGCGAGGCCGGCATCCCCGTCGTCGTCGTCGACTCCCACCGCAGCACCGACAACGTCGGCGACCTCACGCGGTCCGTCGCCGCGGCCCTCGGCGTGCCCGACGCCGGCGAGCGGCTCGCCGAGCGCACCCAGGACGAGATCGACGCCACCGTCGCCCAGGTCGCCGAGCTCGCGCCCGCCGACGACGCCGACCGGCTGCGCGTCGCCTTCCTCTACGTGCGCGGCCAGTCCGGCGTCTACTACCTCTTCGGCGACGGGTCCGGCGCCGACTCCCTCATCGAGTCCCTCGGCGCCGTCGACGTCGCCGGCGAGATCGGCTGGACCGGCATGCGCCCCGTCAACGACGAAGGCATCATCTCCGCCCAGCCCGACGTGCTGCTCATGATGTCGGGCGGTCTCGAGTCCGTCGGCGGCGTCGACGGGCTCCTCGAACGCCTGCCCGCCCTCGCCGAGACGCCCGCCGGGCAGAACCGGCGCGTCGTCGCCATGCCCGACAGTCAGGTCCTCGCCTTCGGCCCGTCCACCACCGGCGTCGTCGACGCCCTCGCCCGCGCCCTCTACGCCCCCGCGAGCCTCGGATGAGCGCCCTCGCCGACGCCGGCGTGCGCACCCTGCCGCCCGCCCGCACCGGCCGCGTCACCGCGCTGTTCGTGCTGCTCGGCACCGCCCTCGCCGTGCTCGCGGTCGTCTCCGCCGGGACCGGCCAGCTCCACGTGCCGCCGTCGGAGGTGCTCGGAGCGCTCGCCCGCGGCATCGGCCTCGACCTCGGCCCGCAGCCCACCCACCCCAACGGCCACGCCGCCCTGTGGACCATCCGGTTCCCGCGCGTCGTCATGGCGATCTGCGTCGGAGCGGCCCTCGCGGCCGCCGGCGCCGTCATGCAGGGCGTGTTCGGCAACCCGCTGGCCGACCCCGGCGTCGTCGGTGTCTCGTCCGGTGCCGCCGTCGCCGCCGCCGCCACCATCGCGCTCGGGTGGACCGCCGTCGGCCCCTGGACGACGGCGACCGCGGCGTTCGTCGGCGGCCTGGTCGCCACGTTCGCCGTGTACGCGCTCGCCCGCTCCGGTGGACGCACCGAGGTCGTCACCCTGGTCCTCACCGGCGTCGCGATCAACGCCGTCTGCGGCGCCGGGCTGGCGCTGTTCACGTTCCTCGGCGACACCCAGGCTCGCGAGGAGATCGTCTTCTGGCAGCTCGGCTCGCTCAACGGCACCCGCTGGGTCTACGTCGCCATCGTCGCGCCCCTGATGCTGGCCGGGCTGGTCGGCGCGATCGCGCTCGCCCGCCGCCTCGACCTGCTCTCCCTCGGGGAGCGGTCCGCCCGCCACCTCGGCGTCGACGTCGAACGGCTGCGCATCGTCGCCGTCGTCGTCGTCGCCCTGCTGACCGCCGCCGCCGTCGCGTTCTGCGGGATCATCTCGTTCGTCGGCCTCGTCGTGCCGCACCTGATCCGCATGGCCGTCGGGCCCGGGCACCGGGTGCTCGTGCCCGCCTCGGCACTCGGCGGGGCGGTGCTGCTGCTCGCCGCCGACCTCACCGCCCGCACCGCCGTGCCGTACGCCGACCTGCCGATCGGCATGCTGACGGCGCTGGTCGGCGGGCCG
>Ga0207735_100324_pt1 | contig 11204 bp, 10 predicted proteins | sample TtaePargueraPR_9_FD_187280 | JGI IMG/M metagenome (GOLD analysis project Ga0207735, IMG submission 187280) | Aerobic enrichment media microbial communities from Bioluminiscent Bay, La Parguera, Puerto Rico - Tt and E2 (1) (SPAdes) | ecosystem: Environmental > Aquatic > Marine > Unclassified ... | reverse complement strand
GCCGCGCCGGAAATGGCGCAACCGATCAAGTGGACGGAGGTCCCGAGACATTCCGCATTGAAGCTGTGTAGAGGGGGCCCGCTGAAGGCCGGCGCCACCGCGGCCGGAGGAAAGTGCAATCGAAGCATGGCTCAACACGCGCTCCTGTCGCGGCTCAGCTTCCGGGTGCGCATCTTCCCTGTTCCCATGCCATCGTCCTCCACCGGATCCCGCGTCGGCGCTTCTTGCGGCGCCTTGCGGGCAGACCGGACACGGCAGACTTTCCCGCTGCGGCGACCTGACGGCGCGAAGCGGCGGTGACGTCACTTCGGCGAAGGCAGGGAAAGGCGGGTGCCCGGCTCAAGGCTCTCAGCTCGGACTCGCGCGGGTGGGCGCCGCCGGGAAGCTTGATCCTTCGATGATTTCATACTTGTTTGAGCATTTAAAATGCTATGTTCTCATGAATTCATAACCAAACAGATATGAAATTTCATACAGGCAATGCCCCTATCTTGGTGACCGCTTGACGCCAAGTGCTTGATTTGGGTCATGGTGAAGAGGGCGGCACGGGCCCTACCTTGGACCCACTTCCTTGCACCCGGCACGCCCTGAAAACTTGCTATCGGAGCGGCCCTTGCCCGTCAGTCTCAATCCGCTTGAGTCCCCCCGGGTCGCCGACCAGCCGGTCGAGATCGTCGAGCGCAAGGGTCGCGGCCATCCCGACAGCATCTGCGACGCCCTGGCCGAGGAACTGAGCCTGGCGCTCTGCCGCTTCTATCGCACGCACTGCGGCCTGGTGATGCATCACAACGTCGACAAGGTGCTGCTCAGCGCCGGCGAATCTGCACCGGCCTTCGGCGGCGGCAAGCTGGTAAAGCCCATCGAGATATTCCTCTCCGGGCGCGCCACCTCGGTCTGCGACGGCCTCGAGGTGCCCTTGCAGCAGATGATCGAGGATACGGCCGGCGCCTGGCTGCGCCGCAACCTGCATGCGCTGGATTCCGACCGCGACGTGAAACTGCACGCCAGGGTGCGGCCCGGCTCGCCGGAACTGGTCGAGCTGTTCCGCCGCAGCAGCCGCACGGGCGTCTGGCTCGCCAACGACACCTCCTGCGGCGTCGGCTACGCGCCGCTGTCGCCGCTGGAGACCGTGGTACTGGCCGTTGAGCAGGCGCTGACGGCCCCCTCACTGCACGCTCGGGAACCGGCCTTCGGCGAAGACGTAAAGGTCATGGGCCTGCGGCGGGGCAGTGAGATCGACCTCACGGTGGCCTGCGCCTTGATCGGACGCCACCTGACGGATGCCGCCGATTACATGGCGGCCAAGGACCGTATCGCCGCTCTGGCCTGGGAGACGGCCGTGCGCCATACGACGATGCCGGTGAGCGTGTCGGTGAACACCGCCGACGACCCAGCCACGGCAAGCCTCTACCTCACCGTCACCGGCACTTCCGCCGAGGCCGGCGACGATGGTGAGGCGGGCCGCGGCAACCGGATCAACGGCCTCATCGCGCCCTACCGCCCGATGACCATGGAGTCGGTCGCCGGCAAGAACCCGCTGACCCATGTCGGCAAACTCTACAACATCTGCGCCGGACTGACCGCCGAGCGTATTGTCGGCGAGGTACCGGGGATTCGGGCGGTCAACTGCTTCCTGCTGAGCCGCATCGGCCAACGCATCGATCAGCCGCAAATCGTCGACCTGCGGGTCGCCAGCGAGGGCGTGGGCCTCGACAACCTGAGGCCGGACCTCGAAGCTATCGTGCGGGACGAGTTGCAAAAGCTGCCGCAGCTGGCCGAGGAGCTGCTCGACGGGCGCCTCGGCCTTGACCGCTGGCCCCTGCGTCAGGGCTGACCATGCAGACCCGTCACCCGGCCCGCTTCTTCGCCGTCCTGCTGCTGACCTTGCTCGGCGGCTGCGTTTCGCCGGAAAGCTGGGAGGCGACCCGCCTGCTGCAAGACATCGATGCCGCCGGCGGCCCTTCGGAACTGAAAAAGACCACGCCTGCACCAACTCGCACGACGCTGCGCTACACGGTGGAGGGCCGCGCCGGCCTCGCCGATCTCTACGACCCGCGGCAGCCCTTGGGCGGCGCGCTGGTGCTGGTGCCGGGCTTCACCGAGGCGGGCAAGGACGACCGTCGCGTGGTGGAGCTGGCGCGCTCCCTGGCGCGAGCGCGCTTTGCCGTGCTGGTGCCCGAGGTGCCGGGTTCGCGCGCCCGGCGCGTACGCCTGGAGGACCGGCGGAACATCGCCGACGCTTTGGTCTTTCTGCGTCGGCAGCGCCCCGGGATCGCCCGCCAGGGGGTCGGGGTGGTCGCCGTCTCCTATGCCGTCGGCCTTGCGGTGCTGGCAGCACAAGACGTGGAACCGGATGCGGCGCCCGACTTCCTGGTCGGGATCGGCGGCTACTACGACACGGCCGCCGTCGTCACCTTCGCCACCACCGGCCGCTACCGCCTGCCCGGCGCGCGGCTGTGGTCGCGCGGCAATCCCCTGGAAAGCGCCAAATGGATCTTCCTGGCCAGCAACGCGGCCGTGCTGGAAAACCCGCAGGATCGGATACGGTTGGAGAAGCTGGGCGAGGACTGTTTCCGCGGCTGCGACCCGGACGCCACCGCCCTGGCCGATGATCTGAGCGCCGAGGGGCGCGCGCTCTTGGCGCTCATCGTGAACCGCAATCCCGATCGCGTCGCTGGGCTGCTGACCGCCCTGCCGAAGAGCGTGGCGGCACGCTTGGAGGCCTTGTCTCTCTCTCGCCGCGACCTTGCCTTCCTGGAGGATCGCCTGATCCTGGTGCACGGACGGCTGGATCCGTTGATCCCCTTCAGCGAAAGCCTCACCCTGGCGCGGGCGGTACCGGGCACGGAAACCTTCATCATCGACGGTTTTTCCCACATCACCCCGCGTGGGGTCGGTTGGGCCGGCCAGTTGCAGCTCGTAGACGCCATCCAGGCGGTGCTGCGGCGGCGTGCCGCCTTGCCCAACAAAGGCATCACGCATGACTGAAAATGAAGGCGCGCCCGGAAGCTTCATGGCAGCGATCGGCCTCATCGCCGGGCCGCTGCTGCTGCTGGTTATGCTGATGCTGCCGCCACCGGGCAGCCTCACGCCCAACGCCTGGGCTGTGGCGGCCGTCACCGCCCTCATGGTGGTGTGGTGGATCACCGAGGCCCTGCCCGTCGCGGCCACCGCGCTGCTGCCCATCGTCGCCTTCCCGCTGCTCGGCGTGGCCGAGGTGCAGGACGCCACCGCGCCCTACGCCCACCCACTGATCTTCCTCTTTCTCGGCGGATTTCTCATTGCCAAGGCGGTGGAACGCTGGAACCTGCACCGCCGTCTCGCACTGTCCATCCTACGCGCGGTCGGCGCCGCGCCGCACCGCCTGATCGGCGGGTTCATGGCCGCGACGGCGCTGCTCAGCATGTGGCTCAGCAACACCGCGACCACCATCATGATGGTGCCCATTGCGCTGGCAGTGGTGCGTCTGCTGGAGACCGGCGAGGAGAGAGAAGGCGTCATGCGGGGCGACGGCTTCGGACTCGCGCTATTGCTGGGGATCGCCTACGCCGCCAGCCTGGGCGGCCTCGGTACCCTGATCGGTACACCGCCCAATGCCTTGCTGGCCGCATTCCTGGCCGAGCGCTATGGCATCGTTATCGGCTTTGCCCAGTGGATGATGCTGGGCGTGCCCCTGGCAGCGGTCCTGCTGCTGCTGACCTGGCTTCTGCTCACCCGCTTCGCCTTTCGGGTGGCACGGCAGCCGATCGCCGGCGCCGCCGAGACCATCTCGCGGCAGCTGCAGGACCTTGGCCGGCCGCGCCGCGAGGAGCGGCTGGTCGCCCTCGTTTTCGCCGCGGTGGCACTGCTTTGGATCACGCGTCCGCTGCTCAACGGCCTGCTGCCGGGCCTGCAGCTCTCCGACCCGGTCGTCGCCATGCTGGGCGGCCTCGTCCTCTTCGTGGTGCCGACGGACCTGCGCAGCGGCACCTTTCTGCTGAACTGGCAGTCGGCGAAGGAGCTGCCCTGGGGTGTGCTGCTGCTTTTCGGCGGCGGTCTAAGCCTCGCCTCGGCCATTCAATCGAGCGGGCTCGCCGGCTGGATCGGTGAGGTTCTGGCCGGCTGCGCCGGCTGGCCGCCGCTGGCCCTCGTCCTTCTGGTCACTGCGGTGGTGGTTTTCCTCACTGAGGTCACCAGCAACACCGCCACCGCGTCAGTCTTCATACCCATCGCCGCGACCCTGGGCGCCTGCATCTCCGAGGACCCGATGATCTTCGCCGTCCCCGTCGCCCTGGCGGCCAGTTGTGCCTTCATGATGCCGGTGGCCACCCCGCCCAATGCCATTGTCTACGCCAGCGGAAAGGTGCGTATTCCGCAGATGGCCAGGGCGGGCTTCCTCTTGAACCTCATCTGCATTCTGGTGATCACCGGCGCCACCTATGCCGCCGCTGCGTGGATCTTCGCCGGCGCGCTGCCGGGGCCGGGGCCGATGCCCTACTAGGGCCAAATGCCGCGTTCCAGGGTGGCGCGGGCAACCCGGCGAACGGCGACCACGAGGGCGGCAGTGCGCAGGTCGGGAATGCGCTGTGGCACTGTAACCACGCCTTCATCCGGCAGATCGCCCTGGATGGGGATGCCGGCGCCACCGCGGATCTCACGCCAGCACTCGACCACTGCGTCGACGCCGTGCCGCAGGCGGCGGCGCAAGCGGCGGTTCACCTCTTCCAGGTCCCACTCCTCGTTGGCGATGTTCTGAACCCACTCGAAATAGCTGACCGTCACGCCGCCGGCGTTCACCAGGATGTCGGGCAGCACGACGATGCCCCGGTCGTGCAGAATATCGTCGGCCTGAGGGGTGGTCGGCGCGTTGGCCGCCTCGACGATCAGCTTGGCGCGGATCTGGGCGGCATTGTCGCTGCGGATCTGGTTTCCGAGCGCGGCCGGCACGAGGACGTCACAGTCGAGGCAGAGCAGATCTTCGTTGGTCAGGCTGCGGGTTTCCGGCAGGCCGACCAGCGTGCCGTGCTCTCGCTTGTGGGCGTTGGCCGCTTCCAGGTCGATGCCGTCGTCATCATGGATCGCACCCTGGGAATCGCTCAGCGCGACGAGGCGCGCGCCGGCCTCGCTGAAGGCCTCGGCCGCGGCACGCCCCACCTGGCCGTACCCCTGGATGGCGACCCTTGCGCCCTCCAAATCAGAAAGGCCGGGCGGCGACGCCAATTCCAGGTAGCGCTCGGTCGCCATGAAGGCGCCCAGGCCTGTCGCGGCGCGCCGCCCCACCGAGCCGCCGAGGTCGAGCGGCTTTCCCGTGACCACCGGCCGGTTGTTGCTACCCGGATGCAGGATGTCATAGGTGTCGAAGACCCAGGCCATGGTCTGCTCGTTTGTATAGAGATCAGGAGCCGGGATGTCGGTGTGCGGGCCGATGTTGTCACCCAGTTCGTGAATGAAGCGGCGGGTGATACGGCGCAGGTCTGTCTCGGTCAACTGCTTAGGATCGCAGATTACGCCGCCCTTGGCCCCGCCGAAGGGGACCTTCACGATAGCGCACTTCCAGGTCATCAGCGCGGCCAGCGCTGCAACCTCGCGCTCCGTCACCTCGGGATGATAGCGGATGCCTCCCTTGCCAGGACCCAGCACGCGGTTGTGCAACACGCGGTAGCCATGGAAGGTCTGCACCGAGCCGTCTTCCATCTCCACGGGAAAGCAGACGGAGATGCTGCGCTTGGGCACCTGAAAGAACTCTATGAGGCCGCGCTTGAAGCCCAGCAGGTGCTCCCGCGCCCGGTCGAATTGCTGGCGAGTGACGTGCAGCGGATCCAACTCCAAGGAGGCCTGCGGCACCTCCGTCGACGCAGACGGATCATGATCTGTCATACCGGCCCTCTCCCGGACTTCGACGCGCGCCACCACAGAGCAGAAGGCGTTTAGTCCTTAGCGTTACTTTCGGCGCGCGCCTTGCGGACACCCTTGTCCAGTGCCTCGATCTCCGAGACCCCGGCCTCGGTCTCCATGTCGCCCAGCCGGGTGGCTTCCTTCATATAATCGACCAACGCGCGCTGCATGAAGTCGCTCTGCAGCTTCAGTAGTTCCACAGGAGATTTGCAGGAACAGATTCTCTCCACGAGATCCATGTCCTGCGCCCAGCGCCGCGTCACGAAATCTGCCGACTCGCCAGCCAGTCGGGCCCAGGACTCCAGCCAGATCTGTGCGGCCTTGGCATTAGCTTCCACTAGGCTCTCGAACCCTTGCGCCGGAAAGCCAGTGAAGGCCTCAGTGCCCGTTGCGCCTTTCTTCTGTGAATTCGCCGGCATCGCTTTCCTCCCCTTCAGGGTTCTTCGCAGCCTCAAGAAAAACCCGAAAGGCTGGCAAGATCATTGACCTGCGTCAAACCGCCGGTTCGAAAGCTGCGGAACCGCTGGCACGACCGGAGCGTTCTGCCTGCAAGGCAGTCTGAAGGAGAGATGACATGAACCTATGGATAATCGCGCCGGCAGCGCCCTTGAACGACTCACGGTGGTTGAATTTCCCGCAGTGGACGGAAGTCGTGGTGCGGGCCCAGACCGCCGCGGAGGCGCGCATGCTGGCCGGCAGGATGGAGCAGCGCCTGGACGCGGACCTGACACCGACCGGCAATGAATCGCACCCCTTCCGCAGCGGCTTCGAGGACGAAAAGCTCTATCACGTCCGCCGGCTTGAGCCACGCGAGCTCCCCGACACCGCGGCGAAAGGACCACCTGAGGTGCTGCACGCTCGACAGGTCACTGAAGCCCCGTGAAGATCAACAGTATGCCTGGAATTGACAATTTTTCTCAGGAAGCGCTACCGCCGGCGTCCCCTCACGGCATGCGCGGTCTGCGGGGCGGCTTTTTCAGCTGCCAGCGGGCGATGACGAAGGCGGGAAGAAAGACGGTAGCGAGGAAGAAAAGGCTGCCGGACCAGGATTCGAGCAGTCCGGTCCAGCCGGCAGCCTCAAGCAGAAAGGTGAAGCTGCCAAACAGGAAGAAGGTCACGGCGGAAAAAAGGGTAATGAAGATGAGGTAGGCGGCCAGCGGCTTGGCCTCAGGATGGCGTGCCCGCTGCGTGTAGAAAGCAGCGGCGATCATCAACAGGCCCCACAGAACCAGGGCAATGTAAGTCATGCTGCACTCCTCTTTTCCTATCACCGGCTCCAGGCAAACGCTGCCGGCCCGAGACGTCACCCCCTTCACCCTCTTCCATGCCCTATGACCTCTTGACGTGAGAGCTCAACGCGCGAACGTCAAGCAAATCCGCGGTTAGCGCGATGGCGGCAGGAGCCAGCCAAGAAAAAGCGGCCGCCGGAAACCGGCGGCCGCTCCGTCATGCAGCTTCGCGAAGCTGGCGTTCAGGAATAGCGGTAGGGCACGCCTACTTGTTCCATGGTTGCGTTGTATTTTTTGAAGATTTCGATGACTCGGGCTGCACGCGGACTTTCGGAAGCAAGCTCCTCCCAGAAGCCTTCGGCGTCCTTTACCACCTGGTCCCACTCGTCGGCGGGGATGGTGGTCAGCTCCATCTTCTTGCCGTTAACGCGCAGGTCCGCCTCGCCGCCCCAGTACCAGACCTGACGGTAGTAGTGCGACTGGTCGATGGTGACGAGGAACAGCTCCTTCAGGTGGTCCGGAACCTTCGCCCAGGAGTCAGTGTTGGCGAAGTAGGAGCCGCACCAGGCGCCCGTCACGTTGTTCAGCAGCGCGTAGTTACAGACGTCGGCCCAACCCACTTCGTAGGCTTCGGTGAAGCCGCACCAGGCGACGCCGTCAAGCTCACCTGTCTGGATGGCGACTTCCACATCGTCCCAGGGCACGGTGACCGGGATCAGGCCGTAACGCGCCAGGAAGCGGCCTGCCGTCGGCACGCCGAAGACGCGCTTGCCGTTCATGTCGGCCAAGGACTTGATCGGCTCCTTGGTGAAGATGTGCAGGGGATCCCAGGCACCAGCAGAAAGCCACTCGACACCCTCGACTTCGTCGTAAGCCTCTTTCCAGATCTCGTTCAGGCCGTAGCGCTGGAACAGCACCGGCAGGTCGAGGCTGTATCGCGTCGAGAACGGGAAGTAGCCGCCGAAGATCGAGATGTCGACCGGCGAAGCCATGGTGGCGTCGTCGCTCTGCACCGCGTCAATGGTGCCGCTCTGCAGGGCGCGGAACAGCTCCGAGGTCGGTACCAGCTGGTCGGCGTAGTACAGCTCGATCTCCATCTCACCGTTCGCCGCCTTGTTGAACGCCTCGATCTGCGGCTTGATGACGTGGGCGCCCAGCGGCGCGCCGGAATAGGTCTGCAGGCGCCACTTGATCGGTGCGCTCTGAGCATGCACGTAGGGCGCGCCCAGAGCCGAGGCCGCGACCGCCGTGCCGCCAATACCCGCATTCTTCAGAAATGACCGGCGCCCCGCATTGGCGCCCGCGCCGGCCGTGTTCCCCGTGTTGTTTGCTTTTGACTTCTTCGTCATAGCCTTCTCCTGTTTCACGCGATTCACTTTTCCAGCCTCCCCCAAACGTGACTTTTCGTTCAAACCCGAAACCTCACTCCCGTGGCCGCAACCATCAGGCTGCGGAAGCGAGCTCGGGGAAGCCCGTCACACACATACCGACCGCCGGCTCCGCATGGGTATCCCCTTTGCTCTGTGCCCGGGATCCAGCCGATAGATGTTCCCTTATTGCCTGTCTCCCTCACCTCAACTCAATGCACCGCCACCCCGGCTGCCACCAGCGCCGAATTCAGGTCCTGCGGCGGCGGGCGGTCCGTGACCAGGGCGCCGATGCGCTCCAGCGGACAGACCGTGAACGCAGCGCGTCGCTGGAACTTCGAGGCGTCTGCCACGACCACCAGATTGTCGGCGTTCTCCAGCATGGCCCGGGCGACCTGGGCCTCGTCGAAGTTGAAATCCGTGGCGCCGGCCTCGGCGTCCAAGGCACCGATGGTAATGAGGGCGTGGTCGGCATGGAACGACTGAATCTCGGAAATCGCTGTAGGACCCACGGTTTCCTGGTTGTCCCCGTCGAAGCGCCCGCCGAGAAGAAAAATCACCGTACGGTTGCCGTGATCCGCCATCACTGCCGCGATGCGGGTGGAGTTCGTGATGACCGTCAACCCCCCGATCTTGGCAATTTCCTCGGCGCACATCAGGGTCGTTGAACCGGTATCAATGAAAACCGTGTCGCCTGGCGCGATCAGCCGCGCCGCCTTGTCGGCAATCACGCGCTTGGCCACGGCGTTCATTGCCATCCGCTCGCGGAACGGGCCTTCCTCCTGGCGACGCGGCAGCTTGGCGCCGCCGTGAAATTTCTGGACCCTGCCCGCTTCGGCCAGAACCGTGAGATCGCGTCGGATAGTCTCGTGCGAGGTCTTGAAGCGGACGGCAAGCTGCTCGACGCTGACTTTGCCGTGGCGGCGGACGGCCTCAGCGATCTTTTCCTGGCGCAACTTTGGGCTAAGGGAGCGGAGTCTGCTCTTCAAGCGCGACCTGCCCACGGAAAACCCGCATAGGTTTTGTGCTTGAAAGCGGTCCTACATGACCGAAACCACATAAAACTATCTATTTTATTGTTTTTCATGTGATTTCTCGAATTTCATCTTGCGCCATTCCGTTGACCGAAAGGGCAATCTTGAATACGGTAGGCGGCAGGCTGTTGCGGGGCAAGGGCAAAGTCATGAAATGCCGCCAGCGGGCCAACCCACCAGCCAGAGGGATTCCGTTTTCGTCATGTCCGAAGCCCCGGCCGACATCGCAGACCAACGGGCCGGAAGGCGCCGCGTGGAAACCTTCGACGTCGCGGTAATCGGCGCCGGCGTGGTCGGCTGCGCCGTGGCACGGCGGCTGACGATGGAGGGCGCCAGGGTGGTGGTGCTCGAAAAGGCGCTCGACATCCTGGACGGCGCCAGCAAGGGCAACAGCGGGATCCTGCACACCGGCTTCGATGCGCCGCCGAACTCCCTCGAACAACGCTGCATCGCCGCCGGCTATCAGGAATACCTCGACATTCGCGAGCGCCTGAACCTGCCGCTGCTCGACTGCGGCGCCCTGGTGCTGGCCTGGACCGAGGAAGAGGAAGCCAGGCTGCCCGACCTGATGGAGCAGGCCCGGGCCAACGGAGTCTCTGACGTTGAGGCATTGAGCCGCGCGGAGATCCTGGCGCTGGAACCAAACGTCTCACCCAAGGTCCGCGCCGGTTTCCGTGTGCCCCGTGAGTTTGTCATCGACCCGTGGAGCGCGCCGACAGCCTACCTCACCCAGGCCCTGGAAAACGGCGCCACCTGCCGGCGCGGCTGCGAGGTCCTCGCGGGCACCTTCGACGGCGAGGCCTGGCAACTGGAGACCACTACAGGCAGCCTGCGCAGCCGCAGCGTCGTCAACTGCGCCGGGCTATTCGGCGACAGGGTCGACCAACGCCTGCTGGGACAGAGCAGCTTCACCATCCGCCCGCGCAAGGGCCAGTTCGTGGTCTTCGACAAGGCGGCGGCGAAACTCGCACGCTCAATCATCCTTCCGGTGCCGACGGCCAAGACCAAAGGCGTCGTCATCTGCCGCACCAGCTTCGGCAACCTGCTGGTCGGCCCGACCGCCGAAGACCAGGACAGCCGCGACGACGCCTCAACTGACGGCGAGACATTGGAAATGCTGCGCGCCAAGGGTATCGAGATGCTGCCCGCCCTCGCGGGAATCCCGGTCACGGCCACCTACGCGGGCTTGCGCCCGGCCAGCGAGCACAAGGACTACCAGCTGAGTGCCGAAGCGGCACGATGCTACATCACTGTTGGCGGCATCCGTTCGACGGGCCTCAGTAGCGCCCTCGGCCTGGCTCGCGAAGTCTGCCGCCTGCTGGAAGGCTTCGGTGAGACCTTTGCCCCCTTGACCGAGCCCTCCTGGCCGAAGGCAGGTGTGCTGACGGAATACGGCGAGCGCGCCTGGGCAAGGGCCGGCAACGGCGGCATCGTCTGCCATTGCGAGCTGGTGACGCGGCACGAGATCGAGGCTGCCCTCGACGGTCCGCTGGCGGCGCGGAGCTTGGCCGGCCTCAAGCGCCGCACCCGCGTCACCATGGGGCGCTGTCAGGGCTTCTACTGCCTGGGCGCCCTCTCAGAGATCACCGAAGGCCGCTTCGACGCGCCGCTGACGGAGCCCATCGACGATGGCGAGTGAGCGCAGAGTTGCACCGGCGCAGGTCGATGTCGCCATCGTCGGCGGCGGCCCGGCGGGGCTC
>Ga0207735_100323_pt1 | contig 11207 bp, 6 predicted proteins | sample TtaePargueraPR_9_FD_187280 | JGI IMG/M metagenome (GOLD analysis project Ga0207735, IMG submission 187280) | Aerobic enrichment media microbial communities from Bioluminiscent Bay, La Parguera, Puerto Rico - Tt and E2 (1) (SPAdes) | ecosystem: Environmental > Aquatic > Marine > Unclassified ... | reverse complement strand
CCTGGCCGACCTGGCGCGGGCCGCCGCGTCCGAGCACCTCGGCGACCGCCTCGGCCACCAGCCCATAGGTGGTGGCGCGCCCGGCCGGCACGCGTTCGACGACGGCGAGCACCTCGGCGAGGTACTCCTCGGCGGGCGGGACGGGCGTGTCGGCGCTCACCCGTCCGCCCCGTGCAGCGGACGGTTCCGGGGCGCATCGAGGTCCGCGGACCGGGTCGTCGTCATGACGTCATCGTGGCATCACCGACCGGGTCGCGGATATCTCCTGGCGTGCGGTCGCTCCGGACTGCAGGATCGAGTCATGACCCTCGACTCCCCCGCGCCCGCCGGTTACCGGTTCCGCCAGCTGACCGCCGACGACGCCCGCGCCGTGATCGACGTCGACTCGTGGGCCTTCCCGGTCCCGGTCGACCCGGACGAGATGGTCAAGATCCCCTCCCCCCTCACCTGGGACCGCGCGGTCGGCGTCGAGGTCGACGACGCGCCGGCGGGGTCGCCCCTGGCGGCCATGCACGCCTCGTACCCGTTCACGGAGTTCCCGGTGCCGGGCGGCACGCTGCCGACCGCCGGGCTGACCTGGGTCGGCGTCCACCCGCAGCACCGCCGCCGGGGTGTCGCGTCGGCGATGATCGACCTGCACCTGGCCCGGTGCCGCGAGCGCGGCGAGCCGCTGTCGGCGCTGTTCGCCGCCGAGTACCCGATCTACGGGCGATTCGGGTACGGCCGTGCTGCGAACGACGTCCGCGTCACGCTCGCCCGCGGTGCCGCGCTGCGCGACGTGCCGGGTGCGGCGGAGCACAGCGTGCGGATCGAGCACGCCGCGCGGGAGCGTCACGGCGACGTCGCCGCCGCCGTGCACCGCGCGGCCGGGCAGGACGCGGGCGGGCTCGGGGTGAACCGGCCCGGGTGGGCGAGCCCGCAGACCCCCGAGCTGCAGGCCCACCGCTGGCACGACGCGGCCCCGTTCCGGCGGGGGTTCGAGTCGCGACGGATCGTCGTCGTCGAGCGGGACGGCGAGCCCCGCGGCTACGCGCTGCTGCGCCGCAAGCTGGACTGGGAGACCACGGGACCGCGCGGCACGGTCAACGTCGGCGAGGCGGTGGCGCTCGACGCCCCCGCGGCCCGCGCCCTGTGGGGCGTGCTGGTGGACCTGGACCTGATGAGCGAGACGACGCCGTTCATCCTCGCTCCGGACGACCCGTTGCTCGGCCTGCTCGTGGACCGGCGGGGCGCCGACCTGCGGGTCGCCGACAACGTCTGGGTCCGGCTGGTCGACCTGCCCACGGCGCTGGCGGGCCGGCGGTACGCCGCCGACGTCGACGTCACGCTCGCGGTGACGGACGCCCGCCTGGCCGCGAACGCCGGCGTGTGGCGGCTGAGCGCGACCGCGTTCGGTGCGGCGACCTGCGAACCCTCGGACGTCGCGGCCGCCGACGCGGACCTGGCCCTCGACGTGCGCGAGCTCGGTGCCGCCTACCTCGGTGGGACGTCGCTGGCCGAGCTCGCCGCCGCCGGTCTGGTCGAGCAGCGTTCGCCGGACGCTCTCGCCCGGGCGTCGACGGCGTTCGGCTGGCCCGTCGCCCCGGTGTGCGGCTGGGTGTTCTGACGCCGGTCAGCTCTGGCAGACGCCGCACCAGAACAGGTTGCGTCCGGCCAGCTCCTTGAGCAGCACCGGGGTGCCGCACACGCGGCAGGGCAGCCCGTCGCGGTGGTAGACGTAGAACGCCTCGTGCGCGGGTACGGCGTCCGGGTCGTCGTCGGTGTTCTGGCGGGTCCGACGGCGGTCCGGGCCGACCGACGCGGTGCCGTCCTGCGCGGCCGGTGCGCCGCCGTCGTCCCGGTGCTCCGGACGGGTGGTGACGATGCGACCGGTGGCGGCGCCGTCGCGCATCAGCACGACGAGGTCGTCCCAGATCCGCTCGAGGTCCTCGGCGGGCACGCCGCGGCCGGGGCGCAGCGGGTCGACGCCGGCGCGGAACAGCACCTCGGCGCGGTAGATGTTGCCGACCCCGGCCACCACGGCCTGGTCCATGAGCTGCTGGCCGACGGTGACGCGGGAGCGGCGCACCCGGGCGACGAACGCGTCGCGGGCCGCGTCGAGCGAGCCGCGGCCGCCGTCGGGCCGGATCGGGTCCGGTCCCAGGCGGTCCTCGACGGCGGTCTTCTCGGCGGGCGTGAGCACCTCGCAGGCGGTCGGGCCGGTCAGGTCGGCGACGGCGTGCTCGCCCAGCAGCCGCACCCGCACCGCACCGCGCGGCTCCGGCACCTCCCACTCCCCCGAGCCGGCGCCCCGGCCGAGAACGGCCGCTCCCGACACCGGTGGCCCGGGAGGAGCGGCGGTCTCGCGCTCCCCGATCCGCCGACGCGGCGCACCGATGGCGTGCACGACGTCGGCACTGCCGTCACCGGCGAACGTCCAGGCGCCGTAGAGGCCCAGGTGCACCCGCAGCCACCGCTCCTCGGCGCCGCGGGCGTCGAACCGGCAGAAGAGCTGCTTGCCCCACGCCTCGGCACCGACCAACGTGGCGCCGTCGAGCAGCGCGGCACCGGCGTCGAACCGTCCCTGCGGGCTGCGCACGGCGAGCGGCTCACCGGCGAACAGTCCCGTCAGGGTCCGGGCCAGCCGGTGGACGGTGTGACCCTCCGGCACCTCAGGAGGCGGCCGGCCGGGCCGCCTCGTAGGCGGCGAGCTGGTCGATGCGGCGCTGGTGGCGGGCGTCGCCGGAGAAGGGCTCGGCCAGGAACGTCTCGACCAGGGCCGTGGCCTCCTGCACCGAGTGCATCCGCCCGCCCACGGCGACCACGTTGGCGTCGTTGTGCTGGCGGCCCAGCTGCGCGGTCTCGGTCGACCACGCCAGGACGGCGCGCACGCCGGGAACCTTGTTCGCGGCGATCTGCTCGCCGTTGCCCGACCCTCCGATGACGATCCCCAGCGAACCGGGCTCGGCCACGACCGCCTCCCCCGCGGCGAAGCAGAACGCCGGGTAGTCGTCGAGGGCGTCGTAGGTGTGGGCACCGTGGTCGACGACGTCGTGCCCGGCGGCGCGCAGGTGCTCGACGAGGTGGGACTTGAGCTCGTATCCGGCGTGATCGGCGGCGATGTGCAGACGCATGGCACCCATTGTCACCCACCGGCGGCGCACCCACCGCGCCGTCTCGGAGACCGGCACGCGCGCGTAGGGTGGCGCCATGACGACCGACGCGACCGGGCTGCGATCCGGTATCGACACCGAAGCACTCGACGAGTCCGTGCGCCCGCAGGACGACCTGTTCCGCCACGTCAACGGCCGCTGGCTCGCCTCGCACGAGATCCCCGCCGACCGCGCCATGGACGGCGCGTTCCGCGACCTGCACGACACCGCCGAGGAGCAGGTCCGCGAGATCATCACCGACGCCGGCACCGCCGTCGAGGCGGGCACCGCCACCGGGTCCCAGGCTCAGATCGGCGCCCTGTACGCCGCGTTCATGGACACCGCGCGCATCGAGGAGCTCGGCACCACACCCATCGCCCCCGAGCTCACCGCGGTCCGCGACGTCGCCGACCGCGCCGAGCTCACCCGCGTGCTGGGCCGCCTGCAGCGCACCGGCGCCGGCGGTGCCGTCGCGTTCGGCGTCGACAACGACGCCAAGGACCCCGAGCGGTACGTCACGGTCGTCGTCCAGGGCGGCCTCGGCCTGCCCGACGAGGCCTACTACCGCGAGGACCAGTACGCCCCGGTCCGCGCCGCGTACACGCCGCACGTCGCCCGCATGCTCTCGATCGCCGGCGTCGGTACCGAGGCCTGGGGCGTCACGCCCGAGGAGGCGGCCGAGCGCGTCGTGGCGCTCGAGACGCGTCTGGCCGCACACCACTGGGACGTCGTCAAGGACCGTGACGCGACGCTGACGTACAACCCGATGACGTTCGCCGAGCTGACCGGCTCCGCGCCCGGGTTCGACTGGGAGGCGTGGGCCGAGGCGCTCGAGGCGCCGAGCGGGTCGCTCGACGCGCTCGTCGTGCACGAGCCGTCGTTCCTCACGGGCTTCGCCGAGCTGTGGTCGAGCGCCGACCTGCTCGACTGGAAGCTCTGGGCCGCGTTCCACCTGGTCACCGCACGCGCCCCCTACCTGAGCGACGACGTCGTGCAGGCCAACTTCGACTTCTACGGGCGAACCCTGTCCGGCGCCCAGGAGCTGCGCGACCGGTGGAAGCGCGGCGTCACCGTGGTCCAGGGGGCGCTCGGAGAGGCCGTCGGCCGCGAGTACGTGGCCCGCCACTTCCCGCCGTCGCACAAGGACCGCATGGACACGCTCGTGGCGAACCTCATCGCCGCCTACCGCGAGTCCATCGAGCAGCTCGACTGGATGACCCCCGAGACGAAGCAGCGGGCCCTGACCAAGCTGTCGAAGTTCACCCCGAAGGTGGGCTACCCGGCGAAGTGGCGCGACTACTCCGGGCTCGAGGTGTCCGCCGAGGACCTGGTCGGCGACGTCCGGCGCGCCCACGCGTTCGAGCAGGACCACGAGCTCGCCAAGATCGGCAAGCCGCTCGACCGCGACGAGTGGTTCATGACCCCGCAGACCGTCAACGCCTACTTCAACCCCGGGATGAACGAGATCGTGTTCCCGGCGGCGATCCTGCACCCGCCGTTCTTCGACCCGGACGCCGACGACGCCGTCAACTACGGCGGCATCGGCGCGGTCATCGGGCACGAGATCGGCCACGGGTTCGACGACCAGGGCTCCAAGTACGACGGCGACGGCCGGCTCGAGGACTGGTGGACCGAGACCGACCGCACCGAGTTCGAGCGCCGCACCTCCGCGCTGATCGCCCAGTACGACGCGTTCCGGCCCGAACAGCTGCCCGACGACGCCCCCACCGTCAACGGGTCGCTCACCATCGGCGAGAACATCGGCGACCTCGGCGGACTGTCCATCGCGATCAAGGCCTACCGCCTCGCGCTGGGCGGAGACCTCGACGACGCCCCCGTCATCGACGGCCTGACCGGGCTGCAGCGCGTCTTCCTCTCCTGGGCCCAGGTGTGGCAGGCCAAGGGCCGCGACGAGGAGGTGCTGCGCCGCCTGGCCACCGACCCGCACTCGCCCAACGAGTTCCGCTGCAACGGCGTGGTGCGCAACGTTGACGAGTTCTACGCGGCGTTCGACGTCGGTGCGGACGACGCGCTCTACCTGGCACCCGACGAGCGGGTCAGCATCTGGTGACCCGCTCTCACCCGGCCCGCCGTCCGTGGCAGGCCGGGCGGGACCGGCGAGCGCGCGACCTGCTCAGTACGTCCCGACGCCCGCCCGGGCCAGGGAGAAGCCGTTCCCGGTCGGGTCGTGCTGGCAGTACATGCCGTCCTGCTCGCTCGTGCACGTGAAGTCGCCGTCGGTGCGCGAGTCGCCGTAGGCCAGCTGACTGGTCTTCTTCGGCGCGGTCTTCGGCTTGTCGCCCTTGGCCACGCACGGCAGCGCGACCTTGCCCTCGGAGTCGAGCGTCACCACGTAGCCGGTGGTGCCGTCGCAGCCCTCGACCGGTGCGGGCTGCTGGTCCAGCTCCGCGAGCCCGCAGGAGACCTCGTTCTCGTACACCCGGCAGGTGATGTTGCGCGACGGCGAGGCGAACTCCGCCACCTGCTCCCCGGCCGCGTCCTGGGCGGCCTCGTCTCCGGTGCCGTCCTCGCCCGAGGTGTCGGTGCCGGCGTCCTGCGAGGCGCCCGCAACCGGGCCCTGCTCGCCGGAGTCGTCCGGGCCGCCCAGCAGGTCGAAGGCGAGCACCACCATCACCACGACGAGGACCACGTCCAGCAGGATGAACGCGATCCAACCGGGCGTCAGCCGGCGGCGCCGGCCGTCGTCGGCGACCGCGGGGCTCTGCGTCGTGGGCGGCGGCCCGCCCGCCTGCTGGTAGGCGTACTGCTGCGGGGTGTAGCCGTACTGCTGCGGGGACTGCGGCGGCGCGCTCGGCTGCTGGTGGCCGTGGGCCGCCGGAGCGGGCGGGGGCGCCTGCGGGGCCCACTGCTGCGTACCGGCCGGGTACGACGGCGCCCGCGCCGGGGCGGGCGCCGGGGCCGGCGCCGGGGCGGGCGACTGCACCGGCGCGCTTCGCTCGGTCGGTGCCGGTGGGATCGGGGCGTGCACGTTCCGGGCTGCTGCGGGGCGTGCGGGCTCCCCACCGGGGCCCTGCGACCCACCCGGCGGCGGCGGTGGTGGCGGCACGGTGCCGGACATCTGCGCTCCCTCCCGCGGCCGGCGTTCCGCACGCCGCCGCGTCAAACACGCACAGCGCAGGATGTCACGATCCGCGGCGACGGTCGAACCGCGTGCCCGACGCCGGCCCGCGCCGTCGGCCCGCGGCGCCGACGTCGGACGGTTCGGTCCGCGCGCCGAAGAATGGCATGATCGGCGGCGTGTCGCGACAACCTCGCGACTGCCGACTGCCACCGTCCGAGGGAGCACCCGTGCCCGGAGAGAACCTGACCCGCGTCGAAGCGATCGAGCGCGCCGACGTCGTCACCGCCGTCGAGGGCTACACGATCGACCTCGACCTGACCACCGGCCCCGAGGTGTTCTCCTCGACCACGACCATCCGGTTCTCCGCGACCGCGGGCGCCAGCACGTTCCTCGACCTCGTGGCACCCTCCGTGCACGAGATCGTGCTGAACGGCCGCACCCTCGACGTCGCCGAGGTCTTCGCGGACTCCCGCATCGCGCTGTCGGACCTCGCCGCCGAGAACGAGGTGCGCGTCGTCGCCGACTGCGCCTACATGAACACCGGCGAGGGCCTGCACCGGTTCGTCGACCCGGTCGACGGCGAGGTGTACCTCTACACCCAGTTCGAGGTGCCGGACGCCCGCCGCGTGTTCGCCACGTTCGAGCAGCCCGACCTCAAGGCGCCCTTCCAGCTGTCCGTGACGGCCCCCGCGCGCTGGCAGGTCGTCGCCAACCAGCCGACGCCGGAGCCGGTCGCCGCGACGCACGCGACCGACGGCGACGTCGAGGCCGCGCGCTGGGAGTTCGGGGCGACGCCGCGCATCTCCACCTACCTGGTGGCCCTGGTCGCCGGGCCGTACGCCGTCGAGCGCGGTGAGGTGACGTCGTCGGACGGGCGCGTGATCCCGCTGGGCGTGTACTGCCGCGCCTCGCTGTCCGAGCACCTGGACGCCGAGGCGATCATGGAGACCACCCGCCAGGGGTTCGACTTCTACGAGAAGACGTTCGACGTCCCGTACCCGTTCGACAAGTACGACCAGCTGTTCGTGCCCGAGTACAACATGGGCGCGATGGAGAACCCGGGCTGCGTGACGTTCACGGAGGCCTACGTCTTCCGCTCCCAGGTCACCGACGCCATCCGCGAGCGCCGGGTGGTCACGGTGCTGCACGAGCTGGCGCACATGTGGTTCGGCGACCTGGTGACCATGAAGTGGTGGAACGACCTGTGGCTCAACGAGTCGTTCGCCGAGTACGTCTCCACGCTCGCCACCGCCGAGGCGACCGAGTGGGACGCGGCGTGGACCACGTTCAACGCGATGGAGAAGACCTGGGCCTACCGCCAGGACCAGCTGCCCTCGACCCACCCGATCGTCGCGGCCATCAACGACCTGGAGGACGTGCAGGTCAACTTCGACGGCATCACGTACGCCAAGGGCGCGTCCGTGCTCAAGCAGCTCGTCGCCTGGGTGGGGCGCGACGAGTTCGTCGCCGGCGTCTCGGCGTACTTCCGCAAGCACGCCTGGGGCAACACCGAGCTGTCCGACCTGCTCGTCGAGCTCGAGGCCACCAGCGGCCGCGACCTGTCCGCGTGGTCGAAGCTCTGGCTCGAGACCGCCGGCGTCAACACCCTGCGCCCGACGATCGAGCTGGACTCGCACGGCCGGATCACCTCGTTCGTCGTCGAGCAGACGGCAGTGGCCGACTACCCGACGATCCGACCGCACCGTCTGGGCATCGGCTTCTACGACTTCGACTCCGCCGGTGACGTCGTGCGCATGCGGTCGGTGCACGTGGACGTCGACGGCGAGCGGACCGAGGTCCCCGAGCTCATCGAGCTCGACAAGCCCGCGCTCGTGCTGGTCAACGACGACGACCTCGCCTACGCCAAGGTGCGCCTCGACGAGGACTCGCTGGCCTTCGCGGTCGAGAACCTGTCGCGGATCTCCGACCCGCTGACTCGCTCCCTCGTGTGGGGTTCGGTGTGGGACGCGGTGCGCGACGGCGAGACCCCGGCGTCGTCGTACGTCGATCTCGTGCTGGGCAACATCGCCGCCGAGACCGAGTCCACCACGGTCCGCACCACGCTCGCCCAGCTCGGGCTGGCCACGCGGACGTACGTGGCGCCGTCGCGCCGGGCCGAGACGCTGGAGCGGGTGGGTGACGCGCTGTGGTCGCTGGCCCAGCAGGCCCAGGCCGGCTCCGACCTGCAGCTGCAGCTCGTCAAGTACTTCGCGACGCTCGCCTCGACGTCGTCCCACGCCGCGCCGTTGCGCGGGCTGCTCGACGGCTCCGTGGTGCTCGACGGCCTGTCGGTGGACACGGACCTGCGCTGGGAGCTGCTGCAGGGTCTGGTGCTGCTCGGTGCCGCCGACGAGGCGGAGATCGACGCCGCGCTGGCCGCCGACGACACCGCGACCGGGCGCCAGGCGGCCGCCAAGGCCAGGGCCGCGATCCCGACCCGCGAGGGCAAGGAGCGGGCGTTCGCCTCCGTCGTCGACGACGCGGACGCGCCCAACGCCATCATCCGCGCCACCGCGGCAGGGTTCGTCCAGGTGACCGACCCGGCCGTGCTGGCGCCGTTCGCCCAGCGGTACGTCGACGCGCTGCTGCCGATCTGGGAGTCGCGCAGCTACCACATCGCCGAGGAGCTCGTCGAAGGGCTCTACCCGGCGCCGCTGGCCTCCGTCGAGCTGCGGGACACCGTGCGCGGCTGGCTCGAGGCGCACCCCGACGTCGCCCCGGCGCTGCGTCGGATGGTGGTCGAAGGGCTGGCCGGCACGGAGCGGGCGCTGGCGGCGCAGGCCGTCGACGCCTGACCTGCCTCACGCTCCCCCTCCTCGCGAGGTAGGCAACCGTCCCACGAGGTAGGCCAACTCCCGCCGAGGTAGGCAAGGGACCCGCGACGTAGGCAAGAACTCTGCGAGGTAGCACACCGAATGTGTGCTACCTCGCGGATCGTTCGCCTACTTCGGCGGATCGTTGCCTACCTCGCGGGAAGGTCGCCTACCTCGACGGTTGCGCTCAGCGGCCGGAGGCGACGGCGGCGAACAGCGAGCGCAGGCGGGCGTTGTCGAACAGGTCCTCCACCAGCACCACGTTGCCCGCCGAGTCGCCCAGCGGCACCTTCCAGTTCGGGTACTCGGTGTCGGTGCCGGGCTGGTTCTGCGACCGCCGCTCCCCCACCGCGTCGACGAGCTGCACGCCGACCAGGGCCGCCCGCGAGCGACGCAGGTACCGGTGCAGCGCCTCGACGACCTCCCGCTCGGACGGGTTGTCAGCCACGAGCCCCTGCTCGGCGAGCGCCCGCACGGCGACGTCACGCTCGGCGCGCGCCTGCGAGCGCAGCACCTGCGCGTCCTCGGTGAGCAGCCCGAGCCGGTCGCGCAGGTCGACGTGCTCGCCCGCCAGGTACCCCGCCGTCGGCGGCATGTCGTGGGTGCCGACGGTGGCGAGCGTCAGGTGGCGGTACTCCTGCGGCGCGGTGAGGCGGCCGTCGGTCTTCTCGAACCAGAGCACGGAGGTGCCGAGCACGCCGCGGTCGGCAAGGTAGTCGCGCACCCAGGGTTCGAAGACGCCGAGGTCCTCGCCGATGACGTGCGCCCCGGCCCGCTGCGCCTCGAGGCACAGGATGCCGATCAACGCGTCGTGGTCGTAGCGGACGTACGCGCCGTCGGTCGGGGCCATGCCGTCCGGCACCCACCAGAGCCGGAACAGACCCAGGATGTGGTCGACGCGCAACGCCCCGGCGTGACGCAGCGCGGTGCGCAGCATGTCCCGGTACGGGACGTAGCCGGCGCGGGCGAGCGCCTCGGGGTTCCACGGCGGCTGGGACCAGTTCTGACCCTGCTGGTTGTACATGTCCGGCGGTGCGCCGACGCCGACGCCGGTGGCGAGGACGTCGGCGTGCGCCCACGCGTCCGCACCCTCGGGGTGCACCCCGACGGCGAGGTCGTGCATGATGCCGACGCGCATCCCGGACTCGACGGCGGTGCGTTGCGCGGAGCGTTTCTGCTCGTCGAACACCCACTGCAGCCAGCAGTAGAAGTCGACGCGGTCGGCGAGCCGCTCGCGTGCTGCCGTGACGCCGGGTCCGGCGGGGTCGGCGAGCTCAGCCGGCCACGGACGTCCGGCGAGCTCCTCGGTGACGGCGCACCAGGTGGCGAAGTCCTGCAGCCCGCCCCCCTGGACCGCCAGGAACTCCTCGTAGGCGGCCTGCCGGGCGGCACGTCGCGGAGCGGTGTGCACCACCTCGAGCGCGGCCTTCTTGGCCGACCAGACGGCGTCGCGGTCGATCGGGCCGTCGGAGGCGTCCAGGTCGCGGACGGGGTCGGCCGCCCACTCGACGAGAGACCGGTCGGCGGCCGAGAGGTAGGCGGTCTCGAGGATGTCCTCGACGCGGACGTACAGGGGGTTGCCGAACCGGCGCGAGGTCGGCAGGTAGGGCGACGGCGTCATCGGGGTGACCGGTTCGGCGGCGGCCAACGGGTTGACCGCGACGAAGTCCGCGCCGGCCCGGTGCGACGTCAGCCACGCGAGGTCGGCCAGGTCGGCGAGGTCGCCGAGCCCCCACGAGGTGTGCGACCGCACCGAGTACAGCTGGACCAGCACGCCCCAGGCCTGGTGACGTTCCAGGTCGTCCCCGAGCTCGATGCGCGCCGGGGTGACCACGAGGGTGGAGGTGGACTCGTGCCCCTCGGACAGCGCGTGCAGGGTGTGCCACCCCAGCGGGACGTCGGCGGGGACCGCGAACGTGGCCCGCCCCACGCGGCGCCCGTCGACGTCGCGGGGCTCGACGTACTCGTCGACCTGCTGCAGGTCGCGTCGCGGCCGCACGGCGTGTGCGCGCGAGGCGGGCTCGGCGCCGTCGAGCTCCAGCCAGACGTGCACCGAGGCGCCGTCGGTGACGTGCACGGCGATCCGGTGCTCGTGGCCGTGACGGGTGACGACCGTGGGCGGCAGCACGTCGCGCCAGGCGGCGTCCCGTGCGCGACGCAGCGCGTGGGAGACCTGCTGGG
>Ga0207735_100321_pt1 | contig 11228 bp, 5 predicted proteins | sample TtaePargueraPR_9_FD_187280 | JGI IMG/M metagenome (GOLD analysis project Ga0207735, IMG submission 187280) | Aerobic enrichment media microbial communities from Bioluminiscent Bay, La Parguera, Puerto Rico - Tt and E2 (1) (SPAdes) | ecosystem: Environmental > Aquatic > Marine > Unclassified ... | reverse complement strand
CGGCCCCCGCCGTGGTGTACGTCAGGCGCGGTGCGTCCGGCGTCTCCATGCCCTCGCCGATGAAGTACGAGGTGTGCGGCGGCTGGTTGTAGCCCGTGTTCTGCCAGGCCACGGCCGTGCGGTACTGGGAGTCCGACATGAGCGTCCGCAGGCGGTGCTCGGTCGGGATCACCGTCGTCGCGATCCGCAGCGCGGTCGAGTCGTCGGTGCGGGTGACGATCTCCTCGCGCCAGTCGCCGAACAGGTCGGCCTGCACCGCGGGCGTGCCCTTGGTGCCGTTGTTGGACTGGGTGCCCTCGGCGCGGTAGATCTCCACCTCCTCGGCGTTCTCGTAGTCCCACTTCGAGATCGTCGGCACACCCTGGTAGGCGTCGTCGTCGAAGTCGTGGTCACCGATCTCCGACAGCAGGTCGCCGTCCCAGAACGTGGTGAAGTTGGCCGCCGGGATCGAGTCGGCGATCACCTCACCCGTGGTGGACGACACGAGCTGGCCGACCTCCGAGTTCCACGCGGCGTCGCCACCGACGGCCCAGCCCTCGGCGCCCTCGTAGCGCGGGTCGATGTCCGCCATCGCGGCACGGCCCGTGTCCCGCTCGGCCGGGATCGACCAGAGGATCTCGCCGGTCGCGGCGTCACGGAAGGTGGCGCCACGGTTCTCGGCACGCCCCATGTCCTCGTGGGCCGCGAACTGCTCCAGCCCCGGACGGGTCGGGTCGAAGTCCGAGACGTGCATGGCGTCGCCGTGCCCGAGCCCGGTGTTGACCCAGATGCTGCCGTCGTCGTCGATGGTCATCGACCCGAAGACGATCTCGTCCTTCTGGTCGCCGTCGACGTCGGCGGTCTGCATGTCGTGGTTGCCCTGACCGCGGTACTGGTCGCCCTGCTCGTCGGAGTCGAACACCCACCGCTGGGTCAGCTCGGAGCCGTCCCAGTCGAAGGCCGCGATGACGGCCCGGGTGTAGTAGCCGCGGGAGAACACCATCGACGGCGTCTCGCCGTCCAGGTAGGCCGTGGTGGCCAGGAACCGGTCGACGCGGTTGCCGTAGGTGTCGCCCCACGAGCCGACGTCGCCGCGCGGCGGCACGTAGTCGATCGTGTCGAGCGCGACGCCGGACTCGCCGTCGAACACCGTCAGGTACTCCGGCCCGGACAGCACGTAGCCGCCCGAGGTGCGGAAGTCGGCCCGCGCGTCCCCGATGACCGTCCCGGCGGCGTCGGTGGTGCCGTCGGCGGTCTTCATCGCCACCTCGGCCTTGCCGTCGCCGTCGTAGTCGAACACCTGGAACTGCGTGTAGTGGGCACCGGAACGGATGTTGATCCCGAGGTCGATGCGCCACAGCTGGGTGCCGTCGAGCTCGTAGGCGTCCAGGTAGGTGTTGCCCGTGTAGCCGCCCTGCGAGTTGTCCTTCGCGTTGGACGGGTACCACTTGACGACGTACTCGTACTCGCCGTCCCCGTCGAGGTCCGCGACGGAGGCGTCGTTCGCGGAGTAGGTGTACGGCTGGCCGTCCTTGGTGTAGGCGTCCTCGGGCTTGTTCAGCGGGATGTCCAGGGTCTGGCCGTCCCACACGGCGAACTCGTCCGTGGCCCACCGTTCGATGCCGTCGACGACGGCGGAGACGCGGTAGGTGGAGTCGGCGCCGCCGTCGGCGTCCACGTAGTTCGTGGACCCGGCGACCGGCTCGTCGGTGAGCTGCTCCCCGTCACGGTAGACGTGGAAGCCGATCGACTCCGGGTCCTCGCCCAGCATGCGCCAGCCGACGTAGATCCCGTCCTCGGACTGGGCGGCCACCGGCTGGCGGCCGATGCGCTCGGCCTGCCGCGACAGGTTCGTCACGGCCTCCGAGGTCACCGTCTCCGAGAGCTCGGAGACGCCACCGGCATTCACCGAGGCCACCGCGTAGGTGTACCCGACGGTGGTGAGCACGTCGGTGTCGGTGTACACGGCGTCCGAGGCGCGGTCGACCAGCACGAGCTCGCCGCCCTTGTCCTCGCGGTAGACGTGGTAGAACAGCGCCTCCTCGACCGGCTCCCAGGCGAGGGCGACCTCGTTCTTGGCCACGTCGGACACGGCCAGGCCCGACGGCGTCGCCGCGGTCGGGACGTCCGGGTCCACCGTGGTCAGCTCGAGCGCGTTGGAGGCCACCGACTCGGTGCCGGCGTCGTCCAGGGCCACGACCGTGTACGTGTACTGCAGACCCACGTCCGCCGTCGTGTCGACGAACTCGGTGGTGCCCGCCTCGACGTCGCCGAGCGCCGTCGGCTCGGCGGCGCCCTCGGCCTGGCGGTACACGCGGTAGCCGGCCACGTCCTGCGCGGGCTCCCAGCTCAGCGGTACTTCGACGGCGGACCCGTCGATGGACACGTCGCCGGCGGTCAGCGCGGTGGGCGCGTACAGCAGCGGCGTGATCTCCAGGCCGTTGAACCAGCCCTCGGCCACGATGTCGAGCTTCCCGTCGGTGACGACCACCGGCTGGACGATCTTGCTCGACGTGCCGCCGCGGCCGGCGTTGGAGGACCCGTAGTCGGTGCCCTCGACCGTCACGCCCAGGCGGGCGGTGCCGATGAGGTCGCCCCAGATGACCTCGACGGCGTAGGTGCCGTTCGGGACGTCCACGCGGATCGGGGTGCTCGCGCTCGGCAGCAGGAAGTCGCGCTGCAGGTCGTCGAGCTGGCCGTCACCGGTGCCGCGGTCACGACCGCCGGGACCGGAGTCCGAGGTGAAGCCGTAGCCGAGCTCCTCGGTGTACAGCGTGGTCTCGTCGAAGGGCAGGTAGCCGTCCTTCGTCGGGTTGCCCGCGAGCTGCAGGTCGAACGAGTACAGCGGAGCCTTCGTCTCGATCGTCACGGTGTCCGACGGCGCGGAGTCGCCCGCACCGTTGACGGCCACGACCTGCAGGTCGTACGAGGTGCCGGCCTCCAGGCCGGTCACGTTCGCGACACCGATCGTCGACGTCGTGACGAGCTCGTAGGCGTCCTCACCGGCGTCGGAGGCCTTGGCGAACACCTTGTAGATGTCCGCGCCCTCCACCTCGGTCCAGGTGAGCGTGGCACTGGAGGCGGAGATGCTCCCGGCGACGACACCGGCCGGCGCGGCGGGCACGTCGGCCGGCGGTTCGGCGTCGGTGACCTCGTCCGCGAGCGGCACGTCGAGCTCGGCGGTGTCGAGCGCGACCAGGCGGGCCATCTGGATGGCGCCGTACTCCTGGAAGTGCGTGTCGTCCGTCGTGCCGTTCGGCCGGTTCGGGTAGACGCCCGCCGGGACGTGCAGGAACACGCTCTTGGCGGCCTCCGGCCCGATCTCGTTCAGGTACTCCCGCGACGAGGCGGACAGGTCCACCAGCGGGGTGCCCGTGTCGGCCGCGACGTCGGTGGCAGCCTGCACGTAGTCCGGGAAGGACACGTTGAACTGGCCTGTCTCCTCGTCGAACGACCGGCGCGAGACCGGCGTGACGAGGATCGGCTGCGCACCGCGCTGGACGGCGCCCTCGACGAACGTGCGCAGGTACCAGGCGTAGTCGCCCGGGGCTGCCCAGCGGTCGTCGACGCCGTAGCTGTTGTCGTTGTGCCCGAACTGGACGTACAGGTAGTCGCCCGGACGGATCTGCTTGAGCACGGTGTCGAGGCGGCCCTGGCTGATGAAGTTCTTCGAGGACCGGCCGCCGATCGCGTGGTTGTCGACCACGACGTCGTCGGACAGGTAGCGCTCGATCATCTGGCCCCAGCCGGCCTGCGGTGCCCAGTACGGGTCGTAGGTCTGGACCGTCGAGTCACCCGTGACGAACACGGTGGGCTGGTCGCCCGCCTCGCGGTCGTCCGCGCGGGTGATGGTCAGGGCGTTGAGGTTCGCGGCGTCGCCGGCGAGCTCGAGATTGAGCTGACCGTCCACGAGCGCGATGTCGAACTGCATCTCGAGGTGCTCGCCGGCGGCGCGCTCGGTCTGCTGGACCTTGGCCATCTGCTCGGCGGTGATCGCGACGTCCGTCGCGGCGTCGGCCGCACCGGCGATCAGGTCGACCGTGTAGTCACCGTTCGGCAGGTCGACGACGAGCTGTCCGCCGTCGGACGTGACGTAGTCGCCCTTGAGCGCGTTGTCCCCGCCGTCGTCGGTCGCGGACACCACGGAGGTGTCGACGAACCCGAGGCGGTTCTCGGCCGTGTACGCCGTATCGGCGTCGACGCCGACGGCACCGTCGGCCACGGCACCGGAGCCGAGGTCGATCTGCAGGGTGCCGTCCTCGGGGAACGTCGGCTCCTCGGCCAGGGTGCTGACCACCGGCGCGGACGGGTCGGTGGTGCCCTCGTCGGTCACGGCGAGCGCCCGGTAGTAGTGGACCGCGGAGGTGTCCACGTCGGTGTCGGCGTAGAAGACCTCGCGCGAGCCGGTGCGGGCGATCTCCGTGTACTCGCCGTCGACGGCGTCGCTGCGGGTCAGCACGTACTCGGTGGCACCGGCGACCTCGTTCCAGCGCACCACGACCTGGTCGGCGTCGGCGTGCGCGATGCGGACGTCCTCCGGTCCGGCGATGCCGGTGGTGCCGTCGTCGCCGCCGTCGTCACCGCCGCCGTCGCCGCCGTCGTCGCCGCCGTCGCCGTCGTCGCCGCCGTCGCCCGAACCGTCGTCGGGGACCTCGGTGATCTGCATGCCGTTGACGTAGCCGTAGCCCTTGCCGGTGAGGTCGGCGGTGAGCTGGCCGTCGGCGACCTCGACGCGGATCGTCTCGGAGGCGACGGTCTCGGCGTCGGCGCGGATGTGCGTCTCGGTGCCGCCCTCGAGGGAGACGGTGGTGCGGACGCTGGACGTCCCGGCCAGGGTGTCCCCGGCCCAGATCTCGACGTCGTAGGTGCCGTCGGGGACGTCGACCGCGAACTGCCACTGGGCGGCGAGCACGAAGTCGCCGGTCAGCGCGTCGACGTCGGTGGAGCGGTCGCGGGAACCGACGTCCCCGGAGACGACGCCGAACCCGGCGTCCTCGGAGTACGTCGACGCCTCGCTGACGCGCTGGAAGCCGTCGGCGACCGGGCTGTCGGCGGTGCCGAAGTCGAAGGACCACTGAGCTGGGTCGTTCGCGGCGTGCGCGACGGCCGGCATCAGCGGCAGGACCAGGGCGGCCGCGGCTGCCCCGGCGACCAGCGGGCGCGTGGCGCGACCTCTGGAGGGTGGAGTGTCCGATCGATGGAAAGCGCTTACTCGCGTCGCCCGCGAGTGCCTGTTCGCATTGTGCACAGGTCACCTCGTCGTCTCGTCGTTGAGGCCGGCCTTCCTCGGCCGGCTGACGCGCCCCTCGTCGATGAGGGTTTGTTGTATGGATTTATTGAATGGATTCAAGCACGCGTCGTCGCCATCATGCCTGCTCGGTGCGTCGCTGTCCAGGCCTCGACGCCCTCTGTCCACGGGACGGACGCCGCACAGCGCTCCGCGCCGCGGCCCGAACTGCCGACGTCGGCAGTTCGGGCACTGGTCGGCAGTGCGGACTGCCGACCTGACGACGAGTTGCCGACGTCGGCAGTTCGGACCTCGATCGGCAGTTCGGACTGCCGACGGGCCCCGGCGGTCAGCCCCCGGCGGTCAGCTCGACGTCGGGCGCCAGCCCCGTCTCCCGGTAGAAGCCCCAGATGTGCGCCTGCGTGGCCCGCTCGGCCCGGTCCGGGTCCCCGGAGGCGACCGCGTCGAGGATCTCGTCGTGCTCGGAGCACAGGCGCCGCGCGGTCCCGGGCCAGTCCGGCAGACCGCCGACCCCGCGGACCACGTACGAGGACACGGCGCTGCGCAGCCCGGTGAGGATCGCCTCGACGAGCTGGTTGCCGGCCTGACGCACGATCTCCAGGTGGAAGTCCTGGTCGAGCCGCACGAACTCCTCGGTGCCGAGCCCCGGGTCCGCCATGGCGCGCACCAGCCGCTGGGCCTCCGCGAGCGCCCCCGGCACGAAAGCCTCCCCCGCCGTCGGAGGACCACCGTCGGGCACCCCCTGCGCGGCACGCCCGGCGGCCTCCCGCACGGCCCAGGTCTCGAGCGCGGCGCGGGTGGCCACGACGTCGTGCACGGGCAGCGTCCCGGAGGCGACGTGCAGGCGTACGGCGGCCCCGAGCCCGGCGGCGGGGCGGTCGACGACGACGGCTCCGGCGTCGGGTCCGGAGCCGACGGCGGTGCGGATGATGCCCATCGCCTCGAGGATGCGGATGGCCTCGCGCACCGACGGCCGCGAGACGCCGAGCTCCTCGGCGAGCGCCCGTTCGGCGGGCAGTCGTTCGCCGAGCGTCCAGCGGCCGGCGGCCAGGTCGGACTCGATCCGGGCGAGGACCTTCTCGTGGGTGCGCACCGCTCGATCCTACCGACTGGTCTGACCACACCGTCCCGGTGGGCTACAGTGGTCGGACCACACTGCTGCACGTGCTACCCCCAAGCCGCCGAAGGAGCCGGACGTTGCGCATCGCCCTGGCCGCGACCTGTATCGCGGACACCATGTTCCCCGGCGCCCCGAGCGCCACCGTGCGCCTCCTCGAACGACTCGGCCACGAGGTCGTCTTCCCCCGCAGCCAGGCGTGCTGCGGCCAGATGCACGTCAACACCGGCTACTACGACGAGGCCGTACCGGTGATCCGCAACCACGTGACCACGTTCGCGCCGGTGGCCGACGGCGAGTGGGACGCCGTCGTCGTGCCCTCCGGATCCTGCACCGGGTCGATCCGGCACCAGCAGGCCATGGTGTGCCGACGCGCCGGGCTCGACGACCTGGCCGCCACCGCCGAAGCCGTGTCCGCCAAGACCTACGAGCTGTCCGAGCTGCTCGTCGACGTGCTCGGCCTGACCGACGTGGGCGCCCACTTCGGCCACCGCGTCACTTACCACCCCACGTGCCACTCGCTGCGCATGCTGCACGTCGGCGACCGGCCGCTGCAGCTCTTGCGCGCCGTGGACGGCATCGACCTCGTCGAGCTGCCGGAGGCCGAGTCGTGCTGCGGGTTCGGCGGGACCTTCGCGCTGAAGAACGCCGACACCTCGGCCGCGATGCTCGCCGACAAGACCGCCAACATCCGCTCCACCGACGCCGTGGTCGTGACGGCCGGCGACTACTCCTGCCTCATGCACATCGGCGGCGGGCTGTCCCGGCAGCGCGCCGGCGTGGGCACGCTGCACCTGGCCGAGATCCTGGCCTCCACCCGCGAGGACCCGACCCCCCTGCCCTCGACGCGCACCACGGAGGTGGCCCGATGAGCACGTTCCTCGGCATCCCCGGCATCCGGCGGCGGTCCGGCGGCACGTCCGACGGCGGCACCCCGGCCGACGGCGGATCCACCGCGGGCGAGGGCCCCTTCGGCCCGGTGCCCCACCCGGACGAGCCGCTGCGCTGGGGCGACGCCTTCCCCGCCGCCGCGAAGCAGACCCTGGCGAACGACCAGCTCCGCGCGAACCTGGGCCACGCCACCCGCACGATCCGCGCCAAGCGGGCGTCCGTCGTCGGCGAGGTGCCCGACTGGGAGGCCCTGCGGGACACCGGGTCGGCGGTCAAGGAGCAGGTCATGGCGGACCTGCCGGACCTGCTGGCACAGCTCGAGGAGAACGTCACCGCCCGCGGCGGCGTCGTGCACTGGGCCCGCGACGCCGCCGAGGCCAACCGCATCGTCGCCGACATCGCCAAGGCCAAGGAGGCCGACGAGGTCGTCAAGGTCAAGTCGATGGCCACCCAGGAGATCGGGCTCAACGAGTACCTGGCCGACGAGGGCATCGCCGCCATCGAGACGGACCTGGCCGAGCTGATCGTCCAGCTCGCCGACGACATGCCCTCCCACATCCTCGTGCCGGCGATCCACCGCAACCGGGCCGAGATCCGCGAGATCTTCCTGCAGCGGATGGGCGACGCCCCCGAGGACCTGTCCGACGTGCCCCGCGAGCTCGCGATGGCCGCCCGCGCCCACCTGCGCCGCAAGTTCCTCTCGGCGAAGGTCGCCGTCAGCGGCGCCAACTTCGGCGTCGCGGACACCGGCACGCTTGCCGTCGTCGAGTCCGAGGGCAACGGGCGCATGTGCCTGACGCTGCCCGAGACACTTGTGACGGTCATGGGCATCGAGAAGCTGATCCCCACCTATACCGACCTCGAGGTCTTCCTGCAGCTGCTGCCCCGGTCCTCCACCGGGGAGCGCATGAACCCGTACACGTCCCTGTGGACGGGCGTGACGCCGGGTGACGGCCCGCAGGAGTTCCACCTGGTGCTCCTCGACAACGGCCGCACCGACGTGCTGGCCGACGAGGTGGGCCGCTCCGCGCTGCACTGCATCCGCTGCTCGGCGTGCCTCAACGTGTGCCCGGTGTACGAGCGGGTCGGGGGGCACGCCTACGGCTCGGTCTACCCCGGACCGATCGGCGCGATCCTCACCCCGCAGCTCACGGCGTCGTCCGGCGGCGTCTCGGGGGCCGACGACGTCAACGCCTCCCTGCCGTACGCCTCCACGCTGTGCGGCGCCTGCTACGACGTGTGCCCCGTCAAGATCGACATCCCCTCGATCCTGGTGGACCTGCGGGCGCGCGAGGTCGACGCCGACCGCGGCCGGTCCGGCGTCGACCCGTGGAAGGCGGCCATGAAGGCCGCGTCCTGGGTGATGTCCGACGGCGGCCGGTTCGGTCTCGCCGGACGTGCGGCCACGCTGGGCCACGGCCTGGGCGGGTCCGACGGCGTGATCTCGAAGGCCCCGCCACCGGCGTCGGCGTGGACCCGGTCCCGTGACCTGCCGGCGCCGCCGAAGCAGACGTTCCGGCAGTGGATGGCCGCCCACGAGCGCGACGCCAACCACCCTGACGCCAACCACCGGGAGGCCAACCACCGGGAGGCCAACCACCGGGAGGCCAACCACCGGGAGGCCGACGGCTACGATTTGTCGCACTCCCGAGCTGAAACTGCAACGGATCGTAGCCGTCGGCCGGGCGGGGACGAGGGCGAGCGGACGGAGGGCCGGCGATGAGCGCCCGCGAGGACGTGCTGAACCGGGTCCGGGCCGCGCTCGGTCAGCCGGGCGTGGGGACGACGGCGGCCGGTGCCGTGGGCGCGACGCCCGCTGCCGTCGAGGTGCCCCGGGAGTACCGGTCGGCCGGTGAGCACTCCCCCGGGTCCGCGGCCGTCGTGGAGCAGCTCGTCGACCGGCTGGTCGACTACAAGGCGCACGTGCACGAGGTCACGGCCGCCGAGCTGCCGGACCGGGTGGCCGAGCTCCTGGCCGCTCCGGAGCAGGCCGCGCCGGAGTCGGGAGCGGCAGGCGGTTCCGTCGTCGTGCCGTCGGGGCTGGACGAGACCTGGCTCGGTGCGCTGCCGAGCGACGTCGTCGTGCACCGGGACGTCCCGGACTCCCCCTTGTCCGCGCTGGCGCTGGACGAGGTCGACGCCGTGCTGACCGCGGCCCGGGTCGCGTGCTCCGAGACGGGCACGATCGTGCTCGACGGCGAACGCGACCAGGGCCGCAGGGCGATCTCGCTGGTGCCCGACGTCCATCTGTGCGTGGTCCGCACCGACCAGGTGGTCCAGACGCTGCCCGAGGCGGTGCGGATCCTGGCCGACCACCCGGGCCGGCCGCAGACGTGGATCTCCGGGCCGAGCGCGACCAGCGACATCGAGCTCGACCGGGTCGAGGGGGTGCACGGGCCGCGCACGCTGCACGTGCTCCTCCTCGCGACGTAGGCAACTTCTCCGCGACGTAGGCGACGTGCTCGCGAGGTAGGCAACCTCCCCGCGAGATTGGCGGCGCATCGCGAGGCCCCTCGTCAGGGAGAATGGCCCCCGTGACCAACCCGCCGCCCGACGGACCCGAGCCCGCTCAGCCCGACGCGCTCTTCGACGTCCCCGCGGGCGCACGCCGTCCGCCGTCGCGCATCGTGCTGCTCACCGGGCCGTCCGGCTGCGGCAAGTCGGCGCTCACCCGTCGGCTCGGCCTGCCGACGGTGGCGCTGGACGACTTCTACCGCGACCACGACCACCCGGGCATGCCGCACCGGTACGGCATCGTGGACTGGGACGACCCGGCCAGCTGGGACGCGGACGCCGCCCTCGACGCGCTGCGCACGCTGGTCACGACGGGCCGCGCCGAGGTGCCCGTGTACGACATCCCGACCTCGCGCCGCACCGGCAGCACCGTCGTCGAGACCGGCGGCGCCCCGCTCGTGCTCGCCGAGGGCGTGTTCGCCGCCGAGCTGGTCGACCGCTGCGGCACCGAGGGGATCCTCGCCGACGCCATCGTCCTGGTCCGCCCGCGGATCGTCACCTTCTGGTTCCGGCTGCTGCGCGACGTCGCCGAGGCGCGCAAGCCGCTGCCGACGCTGGTCCGGCGCGGTGTCGGGCTCATGCGGGACGAGCCGCGCCTGATCCGGCGGTGGACGGGCCTCGGTTGCCGGGCCGTCACGCCGTCGCGGGCCGAGCGAGAGATCCGCGAGCTGCCCTGACCTGACCAGCGAGCGTCTCTGTTCGCCCCGGATCGACGCCTGATGAGGGACGAACAGAGACGCTCGATCGACACAGCTCCCCCTCCGGACACAGAACTCCACGTCATCGGCCGGGAAAGTGTCATGAAGACGTAACACCCCGGTCATCCCGTCCACATCACGGGACCGCACCCTGGAGGCCAGGAGGTGGTCCGCATGTTCGAGCACAGCTCTCTTCGTGTCCTGTCCCTCTACGAGGGCTTCTTCTCCGGCGGCGCCCGCGTGCTGCACTCCACCGTGGTGGCCGGCCTGCACACGCACGGCCGCCAGGTGCACTCGGCGCTCAGCCTCCACAGCGAGGTCCGGCGCGAGTCGCTGCTGCAACGCATGGAGGACGATCCGCGGTTCCTCTCCCTGCGCGCCGCGGGTGTGCGCATCGCCTCGCTGGGCCGCTCCACCGACGGCGACCACGACCCGCGCACCTTCACCGACGCCGAGATGGACGTCGCCGCCCGGGAGGCCACCGGCGTCGACGTCGTCATGTCGCTCAAGGAGCAGCCGCTGCGACTCGCGAACCACCCCGGGTTCCCCGACCGTCCGGTCGTGGCGTGCCTGCACCGCAGCGACCCCGAGCACTCCGGCGAGGCGCTGGACGACCTGCGGGCCGCGGCCGACAGCGGCCGGCTCGTCGCGGCCGTCTGCTGCGCGGAGTCCACCAAGCAGGCCTACTCCGCGGCCGGCATCCCTGAGCACCTGCTGCGCGTGGTGCCCAACGGCATCGACCTCACGCGGTTCCACCCGCTGCGGCGGGTGCGGCGCATGT
>Ga0207735_100320_pt1 | contig 11249 bp, 9 predicted proteins | sample TtaePargueraPR_9_FD_187280 | JGI IMG/M metagenome (GOLD analysis project Ga0207735, IMG submission 187280) | Aerobic enrichment media microbial communities from Bioluminiscent Bay, La Parguera, Puerto Rico - Tt and E2 (1) (SPAdes) | ecosystem: Environmental > Aquatic > Marine > Unclassified ... | reverse complement strand
CCTGCATGCCGTTACCCCCAAACAGCAAAACCGCATCGCCCGTGCCCTTGAAGCCTACTCGGGCAAGATCGGCCACACGGGGGACCTGCGCCTTGATCTGATGATTGTTCGAAATTGGGGCAGGATTGAGCATCTCAGGAATGCCTGGCAGCTTTCGTAGCAGACATTCCCCCAGTTTGTTGGCCTCAGGGATGCATTTTCGCGCCCTTGGTGATCTTATCTACACTGCGTTTATCGGCATGAATGCCAATACCAACGAATTTGGCCGTCTCAGGATCCGCGTTGGCAAATACATCCCGATTGGCCGCATCGTGGCCGGTGGCAAACATTTCTTCGATATAGGCCGATACCCGGACACCGCGATTTAACGCACGTTGATGAATTTTCGCGATCGTATCCCCATCGGCGGCCAGAACGATGGCGGGCTGACGTGACAACGGGTTATAGATATTCTGGTTGGCGTCGATATAGGGCTCACCGATGATATCGGGGGTTTGGGCAACGATGCCGCTCATCAGGAAGGCCGTCACATTCAGGGATTGCCAAGTTTCAAGGTCATTGCGCAAAATCAGGGCGACTTTGGTATCAAACATTAACTTTCTCCAATCGGTCGGATGATCCGGTAATGAAAGAAGCAATAGAACAGGCTGATGATCGCGGTATTGAACGTTTGTGCAAAAAGCGCGAACGCTTCGTTGCCGCCCCGACTGCACCCGGGATCGAGCGGATCGAAGCCCTGTTCTATGGCAATATGTTCACCCCGCATCGCCACGATACCTATGCGCTGGGCATCACCTTAAAAGGTGTCCAGACTTTTAATTATCGCGGGGAATTTCGCGCCAGCAATCCGGGTAATATCATCATCCTGCATCCTGACGAGCTGCATGACGGCGGGGCCGGGACCGAGGACGGCTTGCAATATCGCATGCTGTATCTTGAACCGGCATTGTTGCGATCGGGCCTTGATCACCAAGCCGATCCCCTGCCCTTTGTCGGTGAACCGGTTATTCAGGACCCGGTTTTGTGGTCGATCATGGCCTCAGTTTTGGGGGAACTTGAAAGCGACATGGATCCGCTTTTGCGCGATCAGTTTGTCAGCGACATCGCCCAGCGCCTGTCCTTATATGCCAAGGCACCGCTTAAACGCCCGCGCTTTACGGCCAGCCAAAGCATGGATCAGGTGCGCGCCTTTCTGGAAGACAACTATGACCGTCCGGTGCAATCTGACGAGCTTGAACAGGTTGCCGGTATGGACCGTTTTCGCCTGATCCGGCATTTCCGTGCGCGGTTCGGAACCACACCCTATCGATATCTGATGATGCGTCGCCTGCAAAAGGCGCGGGCATTGATGATGGTTGGGCAACCCTTGGCCGGAATCGCCGCCGAGACCGGGTTTGCCGATCAAAGCCACTTCAACCGCCATTTCCGCCAGACCTATGGTGTGTCACCCGGGCGTTGGGCGGAATTGTTCGCCAGCAACAACCTGTGATCGTCGCCCTCTTACGTCGATTTCAGGCACCAATTCGCAGAAAAATGCATTTTTACTGATAAACTGGCCAGTGTTTTAAGTCTCTTTAACCCCCGCGGGCCATGATGGGTGTTGTAAGACTTGGGGGAACTGGACGAGACATCCGTTAATGTCACCAATAAGAATGGTCAATCGGCCACTTGGCTTTGCCAGGGCACTTCTGCTAACGGGTATGTGCATTTTGTCGCTTTCGGGATGCACGCCTACATCCGTTGTGCTCGGAGCTGGCGCAACCGCCGGTGTTGCCGCCTTTCAGGAGCGCGGCTTTAACGGTGCTGTCAGTGACACGGCGATCACCGCCCAGATCTGGCAGAAGTTTCTGGCACAGGACGAAAAACTGTTTCTCGATATCGAGATTGAGGTGGTTGAAGGCGAAGTTCTTTTGGCCGGTCAGGTGCCCACCGTGGCTGATCAACTTGAAGCTGTACGGTTAAGCTGGCAGGTTAGCGGGGTCAAAAGTGTTCATAACGAGATTGAGATCGGTGACGGCCTGACGCTTGTTGATAGTGCAAGTGATCTGTTGATCACCACGAAGATCAAGACTGCATTGATGTTTGATGGTGATGTTTTCGCCATCAATTACAGCGTCGAGACCGTCAATGGCACCGTCCACCTGATGGGGATTGCTCAGGACGACCATGAACGCAGTCGCGTGATTTCACATGCCCGGGACACCAGCTATGTCAAACGGGTTGTCAGTCATATCCGTCTGAAAGACGATACCATCCGACAAGGAACCTGAGCCATCAGTACCGTCAGCCACATAACAGCACCGACCGATCCGGATCGCCAATGGCTTGTCGATTATGGCAAGGGCCTGAAACCTGACGCCAGCGTGGCGGACGCCGCCCTGCATTTTGCCCGACTGAACCAATCGAACGGCACCCATAAACGCGATGTCGCACCGTTCATTACGATTTTGGATGATCTCGCCGATCAGGTCCGTGCCGAATTGGCCGGTCTGACCTTGCAGCCCGATCTTGCCACCAATGGCACGGATCAGCAGGCCCTGCCGGTTGATGACAAGGAAGCCGAACCGACCATTGATCAGGTTGTGCGCGCTCTGCAGACCGTGATTGCCCAACGCAATGGCTTTCAGGGGGATGCGGAAAACTATGATGACATTGCCAATGCCGATCTGATGCAGGTGATGGAGCGCAAGCGCGGCCTGCCGGTTGCCCTTGGCATGCTCTATATCCACGCGGCCATGCGGTGCGGTATTGCCGTCACCGGTATTGATTTTCCCGGTCATTTCCTGCTGCGCGTGCAGACCAATGGCAAACGCAAGATGATCGACCCGTTCCATGGCGCGATCAGTCTCGGTCCAGCAGAATTACGTGAATTGCTGAAGTCATTCAGTGGCCTTGATGCCGAGCTGGCACCTCATCATTACCGGCCGTCAACCGATATCGATATTTTGTTGCGACTTCAAAACAACATAAAGGTACGGGCGCTTCGCGCCGGTGAGCTGGTGCTCGCAACCCGTGTTGTCGAACACAGTTTGCTGATCGCGCCGGACCATGAAGGGCTTTGGCATCAGCTTGGCGCGCTCTATGCCCGCCTTGATCAGGACCATATGGCGCTTGGTGCGTTTGAACAGTTCGTCAAACGCTGCGAAGACCCGCTTCATCGCGCCCGGATCGAAGCAGTGATCGAAGAATTGTATGAAAGGGTCCGTCATGAAGCGGGCCCCGGAACCGAACATACAGAAAAGAACAAGGTCGTTGCGGATTACACCGACAAGGACGACACCGGATCGGCAGATGACAATGCGCCGATCCCGCTTTTCCCCGATAAATAACCCCGAAATAGCGCCCAAAAATCTTGTGCTGCGTGCCGGAAATGCCGCATTTGGCGAGATGTGCCTGACCAAGGTGCCACCATCCCGTTTGGCCTCAAAATAGCCGTTTTTCATATTTAGGATTAAATAAAGTTAGTTATAGTTCACATTATAGCATTTTTTATTTGCATCTATCCAAAGACAAACCGGTTTGTCTTGAAACTTCCCTGCCGTAAAACCGGGCGAATTGGCGCTTCAAAATCATATAAATCTTCTTGTTTCGATATTTTTGCGGGGTTTTCGCACCATTTACGCACTGTTACCTGCGAAAAACCTAAACAAAGCCCGAACCGTTGATTTCCGGGGCTTTGCGCGCGGCCGTTCTTGGCAGTGCGCATTCAAAATCAATTTTTGCAGTCGTGACCCGTAAATTCGAACCGGGTCCAGATCGAATTTCACCGATCAACACCTAAAAAAACATCTTTTGCAGTTTTTTGACGAAGTTAAGGACAGGTTAAACGACCGGGCACGAAACAGTTGCAAAGCTTGCACCGAAAATCCCATTCCCTATACTCCGCAACAGTCAGTATCAGGCGCACTGAAAATGATCGCGGCCAACGCACGCGCGGCGCGGCTTAACGATTTTTCACTGTGCCGTATAAATCAGGGTCTGAGCCCACATAACCGCAGGAATTTACTATATGAACGACACCAAATTCGACGTCGTCGGGATCGGCAACGCCATTGTCGACGTCCTTGCCCACTGCAAGGAAGAAGACCTTGCGCGTCTTGAGCTTGTCAAAAACGCCATGACCCTGATTGATGCCGACCGGGCCGATGCGCTTTATGACCAGATGGGCCCGGGCCTTGAGATGTCGGGCGGATCGGCTGGCAATACCATGGCTGGCATCGCAGCCCTTGGCGGCAAAGGTGCCTATATCGGCAAGGTGCGTGACGATCAGCTGGGCCAGGTTTTCCGCCATGACATCCGCGCGATTGGTGTCGCGTTTGATTCTGCGGCCGCGACCGAGGGTTCCCCGACCGCACGTTGCCTGATCTTCGTCACACCGGATGGTCACCGCACCATGAACACCTTCCTCGGTGCCTGCACCGAGCTCGGCCCGGATGATATTGACGAAGACCTTATCAAATCGGCCAAGGTCACCTACATGGAAGGTTATCTGTGGGATCGCCCCGAAGCCAAGGATGCCTTCGTCAAGGCCGCAAAGGTTGCCCACGAGGCGGGTCGTCAGGTTTCGATCAGCCTGTCTGATTCCTTCTGCGTTGATCGCCACCGCGAATCTTTCCGCGAACTGGTCGACGACCATATCGACGTCCTGTTTGCCAATGAGGAAGAGATCAAGTCGCTTTACGAGGTCGAGACCTTTGAAGAAGCACTGGCCGAAGTTCGCAAGCATTGCCGTGTCGCTGCCCTGACCCGCAGTGAAAAGGGTGCTGTCATCGTAAGCCAGGACGAACTTTATGAAATCAGTGCCGAACCGGTCGCCAAAGTGGTCGATACCACTGGTGCTGGCGATCTGTTCGCGTCGGGCTTCCTGTATGGCTACACCCAGGGTCACACCCTTGAGATTTGTGGTCAGCTGGGTGCGATCTGCGCGGCCGAGGTGATTTCGCATATGGGTGCGCGCCCGGATGCGGATCTCAAGGAACGGATCGCAAAGGCACTCTGATCGCTCTTTTATATAATGAGTGCGGATGTTTGAAAGATTTCACGGGACGGCAACAATTCGTTGCCGTCCCGTTTTTTCTGTCGCGAAGGCCGGGTTTGCATGGCGCTGCAGCGCAACACAATCATTGACTTTGTCCAGAGTTTGGCGCAAACAGCCCGCATTGCAGAATAATCAACCCGACATGGCGCTTACAACGCTGGCCTTTCGCCTTAACATTGGCTATGACAGGGCGGCCTTCGGGTATATCTGCACGATTACGATCCGGGCCAGTAAACATTCAGCACATACGTTGATGTGGGTTTCCCACCGGTGATGCCGGCGGCGGCAACCATCGCGCTTGTTGCTGAATATCTACTGGCCTTGAAACACTTACTTACTGACCGATGCGCATGGGCAAGACCCGGCGCGCGGCATTTTTATTTCTGGAGTCCGCGCCCATGAGCTTGCGCAATATCGCCATCATCGCCCACGTTGACCACGGCAAAACCACGCTGGTCGATTCCATGTTCCGCCAGTCCGGTGTCTATCGTGACAACCAGCGTGTTGACGAACGCGCCATGGACAGCAACGACCTGGAACGTGAACGTGGCATCACCATCGTCGCGAAACCGACGGCCGTTCAGTGGGGCGACACCCGTGTAAACATCGTCGATACCCCAGGCCACGCCGATTTCGGTGGTGAAGTCGAACGTATCCTGTCCATGGTTGAAGGTGTTGTCCTGCTGGTTGACTCGGCCGAAGGCCCGATGCCGCAGACCAAATTCGTTCTGGGCAAGGCGCTTAAACTTGGTCTGAAGCCGATTGTGATCATCAACAAGATCGATCGTCCGGACCAGCGCGCCGAGGAAGTCCTCGACGAGATTTTCGATCTGTTCGTGTCGCTCGAAGCATCCGAAGAACAGCTCGACTTCCCGGTTCTGTACGCATCTGGCCGTGACGGCTGGGCAGCTGAAAACCCGGAAGGCCCGAAAGAAAACCTGACCCCGCTGATGGAACTAGTTCTGAGCCACGTTCCGGCACCGGACGTTGATGAAAAAGCACCGTTTGCCATGCTGGCAACCATGCTGCATGCCGATAACTTCCTTGGTCGTATTCTGACCGGTCGTGTTTATCAGGGCCGTGCGAAACTCAACATGCCGGTGAAAGTCCTTCGTGGTGATGGCACGGTTGAAACCGGCCGTCTGTCCAAACTGATGGGCTTCCGCGGTCTGGAACGTGTCCCGCAGGACGAAGCCGTTGCCGGGGACATCATCGCGATTGCCGGTCTGACCGAAGCAACCGTGGCTGATACCATCTGCTCCACCGAAGTTACCACCGCAATCGAAAGCCAGCCGATCGATCCGCCGACCCTGGCAATGACCTTCTCGGTCAACAACTCGCCGCTGGCCGGTCAGGAAGGCGACAAGGTTACCTCGCGCATGATCCGTGCCCGTCTGGAACGCGAAGCCGAAGGTAACATCGCGATCAAGATCGGTGAAACCGAAGACAAGGACGCGTTTGAAGTTGCCGGTCGTGGTGAACTTCAGCTGGGCGTTCTGGTGGAAACCATGCGTCGTGAAGGGTTCGAACTGTCGATCTCGCGTCCGCGCGTTCTGTTCAAGGAAATCGACGGCGTTCTGTCCGAACCGTTCGAAGAAGTCCAGGTTGACGTTGACGAGGAATATTCCGGCGTCGTGGTCGAGAAAATGAGCCTGCGCAAGGCTGAAATGACCGACATGCGTTCTTCGGGTGGCGGCAAGACCCGTATCATCTTTATTGCGCCGTCGCGCGGCCTGATCGGTTATCACGGTGAATTCCTGACCGATACCCGCGGTACCGGCGTTATGAACCGCGTGTTCCATTCCTATGGCCCGGTCAAGGGCTCTATCGCGGGTCGTCGTAACGGTGCGCTGATCTCCAACGATCAGGGTGAAGCCGTGGCCTATGCCCTGTTTAACCTTGAAGATCGTGGCATTATGTTCATCGAACATGGCGAACGTGTCTATCAGGGCATGATCATCGGTGAACACAACCGTGACAACGACCTCGAAGTCAACGTGCTCAAGGGCAAGAAGTTGACCAACGTCCGTGCATCGGGCAAGGACGAAGCTGTTACCCTGACCCCGCCGCGTCGTATGTCGCTTGAAGAAGCGCTGTCTTACATTCAGGACGATGAACTGGTTGAAGTGACCCCGAAAAGCGTTCGTATCCGCAAACTGCACCTTGATCCGAACGTGCGTAAGCGCGAAAGCCGCAAGAAAGAAAGCTAAGCCTTTCTCTTGCCAAGCCGAATTCAAAAAGGCCGGTCCATGTGGATCGGCCTTTTTGCTGTTCGCGTTTTCACCACACAGCCCGATGTTTCGGCTTTCCTTAACCTGTTTGCCCTAGCTTCATCACAGCATGCTTCAAGTTGGGGGAAATCGATGCGCAGCGCAGAAAAACGAAGCTGGGGCGAGGCCTTTGGCGCCTTTATTCACCCGCGCGTGATCACGATGCTGTTTCTGGGATTGTCGGCCGGCATTCCCATCCTTCTGATTTTCTCCACCCTGTCTATCTGGCTGCGCGAAGCAGGTGTGGATCGTTCCACCGTCACCTATTTCAGTTGGGCAGCACTTGGCTATTCCTTCAAGTTTGTCTGGGCGCCACTGATTGACCGTCTGCCCTTGCCGGTTTTGCACGGCATTCTGGGCCGTCGGCGCAGTTGGCTGATCATTGCCCAAGGTGGCATCATCGCCGCCATCCTGTGGATGGGACTGACCGACCCGGCAGAAAACCTGACCATGATGGCCTTTGCCGCGGTTGCACTTGGTTTTGCATCGGCCACCCAGGACATTGTTATTGATGCCTATCGCATCGAGGCCGCCGATGCCGACCTTCAGGCGATGATGAGTTCGGCCTATATCGGTGGTTATCGCATTGGCATGATCGTCGCTGGTGCCGGGGCCCTGACCATTGCCGGATTGTTTGAAGCCGAAGGTACCTATCAACACCATGCCTGGACGGTAGCCTATGCCTGTATGGCGCTTGCGATGTGTGTGGGCGTAATCACCACCCTTCTTGTCAGTGAGCCCAAGGTCGTAAAGCTCGACAGCAAATATTTCCACGAAACATCAGACTATGTCAGGTTTCTGGCGATGTTCGCGCTTACCGTGATCGCCTTCATCCTTGCCAATGTCTATGCCGAGGAAATCACCAATCCGCTGAAAACCACTCTGACTGACAGCGGCATGATCAGCGAGCTGTCAGGCTTCATTGCCGGTACGGTCAAACTGGCCATTTCGATCGGATTTGCCATCCTTGTTGCCTGGCTCACCACCCGGGTTGGCCTGACACCGACCGGCATGGTTCAGGAAACCTACATCTCGCCGGTCAAGGACTTCATCGACCGCTATGGCAAGGCCGCCATCGTCATCCTGGCCCTGATCGGGGTGTATCGCATCGCCGATATCGTCATGGGCGTGATGGCCAACGTGTTTTACACAGACCTTAGTTATTCCAAGGAAGAAATCGCCGCCGTTTCCAAGACATTCGGCCTGTTCATGACCATTGGCGGCAGTTTCCTGGGCGGGGTTCTGTCTGTCCGCTATGGCGTGGTGCGGATCCTGTTTCTTGGCGCGTTGTTATCTGCCATCACCAATGTCCTGTTCGCCTTCATGGCACAGCTTGGCCCCGATACCACGATGTTTGTCGTTGTCATCATGGCCGATAACCTTTCGGGTGGTCTCGCAACAGCAGCCTTCATCGCCTATCTGTCGGGCCTGACCAATATCTCGTTCACCGCGATGCAGTACGCGATCTTCAGTTCGATCATGACCCTGTTCCCGAAAATCCTTGCCGGCTTCTCGGGCACGGTGGTTGATGCGGTCGGATATAGCTGGTTCTTTATCGGCACGGCCGTGATCGGCATTCCGGTGCTTTATCTTGTTGTTCTGGCCGCACGCCTGACAGACGTAAAGGACTCCGAAGAACCCAAGACCGCCGAAGCCTGATCAGGCCAGAAACCCAACCGGTCCACCGTCGGGTCCAAGATCCCAAAACAAAACCGGACGCCCAATCAGGCGTCCGGTTTTTTAAATCTTGTGTCTGTTACGGGGGTTACCCGCCACTCACTGACCTTTTCAGGCGGCCTGTTCGGCCTCGTCCTGGGTCAGCAATGCGTAAATCGCATCTGCAGATCCGGCACCGCGGAGCTTGTCACACATGCCCTGATTGCGCAGCAGACGGGAAATCCGTGCCAGTGCTTTCAGGTGATCGGCACCGGCTTCTTCGGGTGCAATCAGCATGCAGAAAAGGTCGACCGGGTGTTCATCAACCGCGTCAAACTCGATCGGATTGCTTGCACGGGCAAAAACCATATACAGGCGGTCCAGATCATTGAGCTTGCCATGCGGAATCGCGACACCGCCACCGACACCGGTACTGCCAAGCTTTTCACGGTCAAGCAGGACAGAGAAAATCTCGCTTGCAGGGCGGCCGGTAACTTCGGCGGCCTTTTCGGCAAGTTCCTCAAGCACAGCCTTCTTCGCACCGGCACGCAGTGCCGGAATAACTCCGGACGGAGTAAGAATAGATGATATGTCCATTTTTCGCGTTGCGTTGTTTGGCTCGGAATCTGTGTCTGTCACGCGCCACTCGCTTCATTATCGTTTGGGTCCAACCAGCCGATATTTCCGTCCGAGCGACGGTAGACAACGTTCAGTCCGCCATGTTTGCCATTCCGGAACATCAGTGCCGGAATTTCCCCCAAGTCGAGCCGCATGACAGCTTCCCCGACGGAAAGCGTATCGATGCGATCGGGTGTCTCGGCAACAATCACCGGCTCGAAGCCATTTGTGTGATTATCGTCCGTTTGATCTTCATCTTCCTGTGCGATCACATAGTGGATCGCCTCCAGGCGAGCCTCCTCATAGTGGTCACGGGTTGCGTGATGGTCACGCAGGCGCCGTTTATAACGCCGCAACTGTTTGGCCACTCTGTCACAGGCTGCATCAAACGCGGGATAAACCTCGTTCGCTGATGCCTTGGCCTGAACCATCATGCCCTTGCCGACATGGACCGAAATCTGCGCGTGATAGAGATGTGCCTGTTTGGTGACGGTCACCGTGGCTTCAATCGCGTGATCGAAATACTTCTCTACTGCAGGGTCCAAGGTCTCGACGACGTGCTGGCGAAAAGCATCGCCAACGTCAAGTTGCTTACCGATAACCGTAATTTGCATGGATCGCCTATCCCCGGTTGAGTGACATACCAGTTTGGTGCCACCTCTCGTAGGTGGGCGCACCATATTCGCTCGTCATTACCAAGTCAAGATATGGGTATGTTCCCTTGAATTACAGCACCTTAAGGTGCGTTTTTTCGATAAATTCGTGCTAGGAAGCACGTGATTTTTTCTCGCGCCGACGCTGCACTGACGATGGGATGCGCATCGCTTCGCGGTATTTTGCCACTGTTCGACGCGCGATGTCGATCCCTTCCTTGCCCAGAAGCTCAACCAGTTTGTCATCCGACAAAATCTTCTTGGGTTCTTCGTTGTCGATCAAGGACTTGATCCGGTGACGCACCGCTTCGGATGAATAGGCGTCCCCACCATCTGAAGATGAAATTGCCGTGGTGAAGAAATATTTCAGCTCGAACATGCCGCGCGGCGTCGACATGAACTTGCCGTTGGTCACACGTGAAACCGTACTTTCATGCATGCCGATTGCTTCGGCGATGTCGCGCAGGATCAGGGGCCGCAGATGCGCAACCCCGTGGGTAAAGAACCCGTCCTGCTGGCGCACTATTTCGCTGGCGACCTTCATGATCGTGGTCGCACGCTGATGCAGCGCCTTGACCAGCCAGTTGGCACTTTGCAGCTTCTCACTCATGAAGCCGCGCTCTTCGCGATCGCGCAGGCCCGACCCGATTTGGGCGACATAGTCTTCATTGACCAGAACCCGCGGCAGGGCTTCGGAATTCAGTTCCAGATGCCAGTTGCCGTTGCCCGCCGCACGCATCAAAACGTCCGGGATCACCGGGGTTGCGATTTCGCCATCGGCGGTCTTGCCCGGGCGCGGATCAAGGGTTTTGATCTCGGCGATCATGTCATGGAGATCATCCGAATCGACGCCGCACACACGACGCAGGCGATCAAAGTCCCGCTTGGCCAGCAAATCAAGATTGGCCAGAAGGGCCGCCATCGCCGGATCAAACCGGTTGCGTTCGCGCAGTTGCAATTCCAGACATTCCGCCAGATCGCGGGCAAAAATGCCAACCGGGTCAAAGCCCTGCA
>Ga0207735_100319_pt1 | contig 11276 bp, 12 predicted proteins | sample TtaePargueraPR_9_FD_187280 | JGI IMG/M metagenome (GOLD analysis project Ga0207735, IMG submission 187280) | Aerobic enrichment media microbial communities from Bioluminiscent Bay, La Parguera, Puerto Rico - Tt and E2 (1) (SPAdes) | ecosystem: Environmental > Aquatic > Marine > Unclassified ... | reverse complement strand
CCATGCGGTTCAACCGCGGGGAGCCGGGGACGTTCTCCGACCCGGCCACGGGGCCGTCGCCCGAGTCCGCGTTCGAGCCGTTCGTGGACCACTCCGAGCTGGTCGTGGTCGGCAAGGCGCCGAAGCGCCGCACCGGGACGCGGGTGCGCTACTGGGCCGACCGGCAGATCTTCCCCAAGTCGGCGGTGTTCGCCTACGACGAGCTCGTGACCCGCGCGCGGCAGACCACGTTCCTGGTGCCGGGTCTGAAGATCACGGTCCGCGACGAGCGCGGCCTGCCCGGCACGCCGGGGGAGTCGGGCCCGCACGAGGAGGTCTTCCAGCACTCCGGCGGTGCCGTGGACTTCGTGGAGTTCCTCGCCCCGGACACCCCGGTCACCTCGACCTGGCACCTGCGGGGTTCGGGGAAGTTCACCGAGACCGTGCCCGTGCTGGACGCCAAGGGGCACATGACGTCCCAGGAGGTCGAGCGGGACTGCGAGGTGGACGTCGCGCTGCGCTGGGGCGTCGGGTACGAGACCGAGCTGCGCACGTTCGTCAACATCATCGCCACGCCCAAGGGCGGCTCGCACCGCACCGGGTTCGAGCAGGGCCTGCTCAAGACGATCCGCAAGCAGGTCGAGGCGAACGCACGCCGATTGAAGGTCTCGACGAAGGACTCGGCCGAGCGCATCGAGAAGGACGACGCGACGGCGGGCATGACCGCCGTGGTGACGGTCCGTCTCTCCGAGCCGCAGTTCGAGGGCCAGACCAAGGAGGTCCTCGGCACCGCGCCGGTGCGCGGGATCGTCTCCCGCGTGGTCGAGAAGGAGCTCGGCGCGCTGCTGACCTCCACCAAGCGGGACGACAAGGCGCAGGCGTCGCTGCTGCTGGAGAAGGTCGTCGCCGAGATGCGCGCTCGCGTCACGGCCCGCAAGCAGAAGGAGATCTCTCGGCGCAAGAACGCGCTGGAGTCCTCCTCGCTGCCCGCCAAGCTGGCGGACTGCCGCAGCGACGACGTCGAGCGTTCCGAGCTGTTCATCGTGGAGGGCGACTCGGCGCTCGGCACTGCCAAGCTGGCCCGGTCGTCGGACTTCCAGGCGCTGCTGCCGATCCGCGGCAAGATCCTCAACGTCCAGAAGGCCTCCATCAGCGACATGCTGCGCAACGTCGAGTGCGCGGCGATCATCCAGGTGCTGGGTGCCGGGTCGGGGCGGTCCTTCGACCTCGAGGCTGCGCGGTACGGCAAGGTCGTGCTGATGACGGACGCCGACGTCGACGGCGCGCACATCCGCACGCTGCTGCTGACGCTGTTCTACCGGTACATGCGCCCGTTGCTGACCAAGGGCCGCGTGTTCGCCGCGGTGCCCCCGCTGCACCGCATCGAGGTGCTCGGGTCGGGCCGGCGCAAGGGCGAGTACCTGTACACCTACTCCGAGGCGGAGCTCAATGCGACGCTGAAGAAGCTCGACCGGGCCGGCCGGAAGTACAAGGACGACATCCAGCGGTACAAGGGTCTGGGGGAGATGGACGCCGACCAGCTCGCCGAGACCACGATGGACCCCCGTCACCGCACGCTGCGTCGGGTGACCGTGGAGCACGCCGAGGCCGCCGAGCGCGTCTTCGACCTGCTCATGGGCTCCGACGTCGCGCCGCGCAAGGAGTTCATCGTGGCCGGGGCGAACGCGCTGGACCGCGCCCAGATCGACGCGTAGGAGCGTCGTCCCGAGGTCGGCGTCAGCGCGTGGACCGGGCGGCGGCCAGCAGGTCCCTGGCGCGCGCCTCGGGCAGGTAGCACCGCACGAGCGCGATGCCGACCAGCGGCAGCGCGGCGGGGTCCGGGACCACCAGGTAGAGGGGGACGGAGCGCGGCTGGAACTTCAGCTTGAACCGGTGCAGCGAGCTGAACCCGTAGAGCGGCTCGAGCGTCGCGGCGAGCTGGTCGAGGACGGCGTCGATGCCGGTCAGGTCCTCGTCGTCGGACCGCGCGAGCGGGCTGCCGGACAGCGAGGCCTCGAGCGCACCTTCGTCGCGGAAGGCGGTCAGGGCCGAGGCGATGAGCAGCTCCATCGTGTAGCGGAACGAGTCCGGGGCGCGGCGCATGACGTCGAGCGTCCAGCCGACGACCTTTCCTCCCGGGGCGTGCATGGGCAGCCAGCTCGTCACGCCGTGCACCCGGCCGTCGGCGTCCACGGCGAGTCCGACGCGCACCGCAGGGTCCGATGCCTCCCGCAGGCCGCCGAGCGTGAACGCCATCTCCGGCAGGTCGCTGTCGCCGAGCCAGGCCGTGGAGATGGCGCGCAGCTGCTCGCGGACCTCCTCCGGCTCGTCGGCCCACCGGGTCATCCGGTGCTCGACGCCGTGCTTGCGGGCCTGGTTGATGGCGGTGCGCACGTCCTGCCACTTCTTGCCGCGGAACTCCAGGCCCGGCAGGTCGACGACGGCTTCCTCGGCCACCTGCACCGCGGTCCAGCCGCGGACCGAGGCGAGGTCGGCGAGCTCGGCGCTGCAGGAGAAGAAGCAGGCGGTCAGACCCGAGTGCCGCGCCGCGGCGACGAAGGCGTCGGCCAGCTCCCCGCGCCCCTGCGGTCCGTCGCCGACGGGGTCGGTCAGCCCGACGGCGACGCCGGCGTGCACCTGGTGGGTGACGAACCCGTCCGGGGTGCCCGGTGACCAGCGCCGCGAACCCTCCCACGTCGTCATCCAGGCGAGCCGCTGGCCCGCGCCGAGCCGGACGAGCGCCTCGCGGGCGTCCTCCTGGTCGAACGTGCCGTCCGCGCCGGCCAGGCCCGACCGGCGGCGGTTGCGGAAGGCCCGGCGTCGGACGACGAGCAGGACGAGGGCTCCGACGTCGAGGACCAGCATGACGACGACGAGCGGGATCTCGTGGGGTTCGGTGACGATCGCCGCCACGAGCAGCAGGGCGAGCAGGACGGCCGAGATCGCCGTCAGCACCAGCGCCACGCGCCACCAGAGCCGCCGGCCGCGCAGCAGCCCGAGCGCGAGCACGAGGTCCACGACGACGCTGAGCAGGCCGGTCGGCCAGTCGCCGCCGCCGATCGTGCCGAGCGGGCCCTCGGCAGCCGTGGCGAAACCCGCGAGGACGGTGATCAGGGCGGAGATCCCGAAGTACCCGGCGGCCTGGACACGGGCCAGCCGCACGCGGCCCGCCGGCGCGCGCACGCCGAGCGCAGGGTGGACGACGACGGGAACGAGCGCGAGCGCGGCGAGCCACCCCACGAGGTGCTCGACGTCGGCGATCCCGCCGAAGAACACCACGGAGACCAGCACGTAGGCGGCGACGACGGCGGACAGCCGTCCGCGCCAGGGTGGGCGCAGCGTCCAGAGCGCGACGGTGACCGCGCCGACGGCGCCCGCGCTGAAGCCGACGTCGAGCACCTGCGAGGTCTGCTGCGCCCAGGTCCAGGAGGTCCGGCCGAGGAGCCCCAGGAGCAGGGCGGAGCCGACGACACCGGTGAGCTGGCACACGACCGTGACGAGCGCGGCGCGCCGGGTCCCGAGCCGGAGCTCGGCGAACCCGACCAGCACCAGGAAGCCGCCCATCACGGGGACGTACTCCCACGGCACCCGTGCGAACAACGACCCGGTGACCGGGGTCCACCAGTGCCCGTCCGCGAACGCCGGGGCGCCGAACGCCACCGATTCGAACCAGTCCGATTCCTCGAAGGGCGACCAGAGGGCCTGGCTCACCAGGCCCAGGACGAGCATGGTCGCGACCACGCCCAAGGTGAAGGGGATGCGGCGCGTAGTCCGCCCGAGCCAGCTCACGACCGGCCGCTCAGTCGCGCTCGACCCAGCGGTCGATCGCCCACACCACAGCGAGCGCCAGCCCGACGTCGATGCCGTCGGCGACGTCGAGGGTGTACGAGTCGCGGATGGTGACCCACTTCTGGGTGATCTGGACGACGTGCCGACCGCCCGCGCTGACGGAGTAGTTCTTCTCGATGAAGGACCCTTCGAGGCTCCACGGCTCGCCGCCGGGGACCTCCATGGTCATCTTGTCCTTGATCATCGAGAAGGCCTTGGCCCGCAGGGAGGCGACCTCGGTGCCGTCGGCGGTGGCGATCGTCATCTGCTTGGGGATGCCGAACATCTTGCCGGTGACGGTGTACACGACGTTCCCGGCGGCGTCCTGGACGTCAGCCTTGGGGCGCATGCCGACCTTGCCGTCCACGAACCAGGTCTGTTCCTCGGTGTCCGGGTCGAGGACGGCGAAGTCGCGTCCCATGCCGAACTTGCTCTTGAGGATGGAGCGGGACCAGCCGGCGGGGGGCGGGGGGAGCGGCATCGGGACCTCCGGGTCGACGTGCCAGCAACGTAGCGCAGCGCACCAGTCGCGGCACGTGGAGGGCTCGCGGCCCACGGCCGGGGGCGCCGGTCGAGGTCGTCCGCATGGCGGCACGCGCGCCGGCCGGCCGGTCGCGCCGGATAGGCTCGCGGGTGTGAAGACCCTGATGCGTACGACGTCGACCCGCCTGCTGTCCGTGGCCGCCACCGGCGTGCTGTCGGTGACCCTGCTCGCCGGCTGCACCGGTGAGGACGAGCCGACGCCGGACACGAGCGCGTCCGTCGCCGCCGAGGACACCGAGGAGTCTGCCGGCAGCGACGAGCACGTCGCCGAGAACATCTCCGAGTTCTCCTACACGGGTGAGGATGGTGAGACCGCGCTGGACCTGCTGCTCGCGCACGACGACCAGGCCGAGGTCTCCGGCGAGGGCGAGATGGCCTACGTCACCGGGATCAAGGGCCGGACGGCCGAGGACGGCGCCGAGTTCTGGGCGCTGTACGTGGACGGCGAGATGGCGCAGGCCGGCGCCGGTTCGCTCGAGACCGAGGACGGCCAGCAGATCCGGTGGAAGCTCGAGGAGATCGAACCGACCGAGGAGTCCGAGGAGTGAGCACCGTACCCGCCCCACCGACGCCGGACCTGAGCCTGCGTGAGCTGGGCGAGCGCTGGTGGCGCCCCGCCGTCGCCGTGCTTCTCGTCGTGGCGGCGATCGTGTGGCGGGTCGTCAAGGACGACCTCGGCGCCCCGCCGAACCTGGAGCTGTCGACGGCGGCGGCGTTCGCGGCCGCCGGATTGCTGCGCCACCGGCTGGCGATGCTCGCCCCGTTGGTGGTCGTCGCACTGAGCGACGTGCTGCTGACGAACTCCGCGATCCTGCTGTTCACGTGGACCGCCTGGGCGGCGATCGGCGTCGGTGCCTGGTGGACCCGCCGGGCCACCGGCGGTCGCCGGTTCGTGGCGGCGCTCGGCTTCGGCGTCGGCAGCTCGGTCGTGTTCTACCTCTGGACCAACTTCGGCGTGTGGCTGCAGGGCCGCGGCACCTTCTACCCGGCCGGCCTGGACGGACTGGTGGCCAGCTACGTCGCCGGGCTGCCGTTCCTGCGGCCCATGCTGCTCGGCAACCTGGTGTTCCTGCCGATCGCGGCCGGCATCGTGGCGCTGGTGGAGCGGCTCGAACGGGCTCACGCCGTGGGCGTGACGCCGAACCTCGCGCGGTAGATCGCTCCTGACGCCGGCGGGTCAGGTCGACACCGTCATATCGCCGGTCTGGGGCGTGCCCTCGGCGAGTCCGTAGCGTAGGTGCACCACGCCGCGGGGGCTGGCCGTCGGCGGGTCGAGCAGCGTGAGGTTCGCCGGCACCTCGCCGCCGTCGAAGAGCTTTTTGCCGACGCCGAGCACGATCGGGTGCACCCACAGGTTGAGGCTGTCGAACAGGCGCTCGTGCAGCAGCGTCTGGACCAGGTCGAGGCTCCCGACGACCTTGACGTCCGCGTGGCGGTCGCGCACCTCGGTGACGGCCTGGCGCAGGTCGGGGCCGAGGTGGACGGACCCGTCCCACGACAGATCGGGTGTGCCGCGGGAGGCGACGTACTTGGGGATGCGGTTAAACAGTGTGGCGATGTCGTCGTCCGGACCGCCCTCCTGGTGCGGCCAGTAGGCGGCGAAGATGTCGTACGTCCGCCGTCCGAGGAGCAGCGCGTCCGTGCCCCCGTAGGTGGCGGCGATCTGGACGCCGGTGACGTCGTCGAGCAGGGGAGCCTGCCAGCCGCCGAACGGGAACCCGACGGGGTCCTCCTCAGGCCCGCCCGGTGCCTGGCCGACGAGGTCGAGGGTGGTGAACAGCTCGATCTGGATGGAGCCCATGGTCGTCCTCCTGGTGATCGTCCTGGTGGGCGGACCCGGGGTGGTGACCGAACTCATCGGAGCGGGACGGAATGTCTCGACACCACCGCCGTTGTACCGACCGTGACTGCTACCGACACCCGCCTCGAGATCGAGGTCTGGTCCGACGTCCTGTGCCCCTGGTGCTACATCGGCGACGCGCGCCTCGAGCAGGCCATCGCGGCCTCGCCGCAGGCGGACCGCATCGACGTGAAGATCCGCACCTTCCAGCTCGACCCGGACTTCCCCGCCGAGCCGACACCCGTCGTCGACTACCTGTCGGCCAAGAAGGGGCTGCCGGTCGAGCAGGCCGAGCAGATGGAGGGCCAGGTCGCCGAGCTGGCCCGCGCGGAGGGCCTCGCCTACGTGCCGAACCACCCCGTGCAGAACACGCTCGACATGCTGCGCCTGGTGCACCTGGGCAACGAGCACGGCGCCGGCTGGCAGTACATGACGGCCATGCAGGCCGCCCTCTTCAGCGGTGACCCCGCGGCGTTCGCCGCCGACACCCTCGTGCGGCTCGGCACCGAGCTCGGCATCCCCGAGACCGAGATCCGTGACGTGCTCGCGAGCGACCGGTACGCCGACGCCGTCCGCGCCGAGCACGACGAAGCGATCGCCCTGGGCGCTCGCGGTGTGCCGTTCACCGTGCTGGGCCGCCGCCTCGGCATCCCCGGCGCCGTGCCGACCGAGGCGTACGGTCAGGCGATCGCCCAGGCGTGGGAGTCCGTCGATGCCTGAGCCCGTCGAGCCGCTGAGGTTCGTCGCGGCCGACGACGCCGCGGTGTGCGACCCGGTCACCGGCGTCTGCGCGGTGCCGGACGCCGAGTCTGAGGTCAGGGACGACGACGGCGCTCGCGGAGAAGGTGCGGCGAGCGCGCACTGACCGTCAGCGCAGCCCAGGGCGCGGCAGGGCGGCCCTGTCCGCCGTCAGTCGTCCCGAGACGGCCGGGACGAGCGCATCCGCTTGGTCGCGGAGCGTTGCTTCTTGGCCTTGAGTCGGCGTTCCTGGGACCCGCGGGTGCGCCGGGTCGCACGACGACGCGGGCCGGGCGGCGCGACGGCTTCGGCGACGAGTGCCGCCAGACGACGGGCGGCCGCGTCCCGGTTGCGCCGTTGCTCGCGGTGCTCGGACGCGGTGACCGTGAGGACGCCGTCGACCAGCCGGTCACTTGTCCGGGCGACGATCCGCTCGTGCTGGACGCGGCTCAGCACGGCCGAGCGGCCGACGTCCCAGGACAGCTCCACCCGGGAGTCGGTGGTGTTGACGCCCTGGCCGCCCGGGCCGGAGGACCGCGAGAACCGTTCGGTCAGCTCGGCCCGGGGGATCGTCAGCGAGCCGTTGACGGCGAGTCCGGCGCGGAGGGGTGAGGGCATGCCCCCATCCTGCCGCCGATGTCTACAGATTGACCAGGAGCATCGAACCGGCGAAGAGGCCGAATCCGAACTGCAGCCAGTCGTTGAGGATGTGCGCGCCGGCGCACACCCAAAGGTTCTTGGTGATCAGGTACGGGATGGTCAGGATGATGCGCGCGACGCCGATGACGACGAAGCACTGCACGAGGTTCCAGTCGTAGGTGGGCAGGTGGACCGCCCCGAACAGCACCGCCGTGGCGACCCACGCGACGATGATGGTGCCGCGGCGGGTGCGGCCGAGCCTGGTCACGCCGAGGTAGAGCAGCGCCAGGAACGGCAGGATCGTCAGCAGCTCCTCGCCGATGAGCTGAGGGATCATCGAGGCGAACATCAGCAAGCGCTCGCCCGTTCCCATGTCCTGCAGAGCCCCGCCCACCGGGTTGGCCTCGGCGCCCGCCGTGGAGAGCACGACGGATCCGATGACGATGCTGACCAACGTGTTGAGCACGGCGAAGCCGACCATCAGGCCGACGTCCTTCCACCCCACGCGGTGGAACAGCGCCGTCCAGTGCCGCCCGGCGACCAGCGCGAGCGCGGCCAGCGGGACCGCCATGAACACCAGGGCGCGAACCCACTGCCCCAGGAGCGCCGGACCCGGCACCGGCAGCAGGGCGAGGAGCGCGAAGCCGATGGCGACGCCGAGCAGGACCACTGTCCACTGCCGGCCGCGCAGTAGGATCGGGTTTCCGGCATAGAAGGGAAAATCTCGCTTCGTGGAATCCTGTGCCGTCCGGGGTTCGGTCGGTTCGGTCCTGGCCATGAGTTCCTCGTCTCGTCAGGAATGCGGCATCGGCATACAACTACCAGCATTCCGTCATCAGCGCGACAGGAGATTCCGTTCGGCGTGTTCTCGCGAAAGCACTATTTCGTTGTCACGGCCGACAAAGAGAGGAATAGACCTTTAGCGCGCCGATCAGCCTTTTCACTGCTAGCCTCCCTCTCGAGGTCATCCCTGCGGAGAGGCGTACCCATGATCGAGGTGTCCGGACTGACCAAGACCTACGGCTCGAAGCGGGCCGTGGACGCCATCTCGTTCATGGCCCCGCCGGGTTCGGTCACCGGGTTTCTCGGCCCCAACGGTGCCGGCAAGTCCACGACCATGCGCATGATCATGGGGCTCGACCGGCCAGACTCCGGCACGGCGACCATCGAGGGCAAGCCCCTCGCCGCTCATGCCGCGCCGATGTGCGTCGCGGGCGCGCTGCTCGAGGCCAAGTCGGTGACTCCTGGGCGGACCGCGCGCAACCACCTGCGCGTCCTCGCTGCCACCCATGGCATCGGACGGAAACGGGTCGACGAGGTCATCCAGATGACCGGGCTCGACACGGTCGCGGAGCAGAGGGTCAAGGGGTTCTCGCTGGGGATGGGGCAGCGGCTCGGCATCGCGACCGCGATCCTGGGCGACCCGTCGACGCTCATCATGGACGAGCCGGTCAACGGTCTGGACCCGGACGGTGTGCTCTGGGTGCGCAACCTCGCCCGCCAGTTCGCCGCGGAGGGCCGGACCGTGCTGCTGTCGAGTCACCTCATGAGCGAAGTCCAGCTCACCGCGGACCGCGTGGTCGTCATCGGGCGGGGGCGGATCCTCGCCGACGCCTCGATCTCCGACTTCACCGCCCAGGCCGCCTCCGGCGCGGTCACGGTGCGGACCTCCGACGACGACGTGTTCGCCGGCATCGTTGCGGACGCGGGGGCCACGTCCGCGCGGTCCGCGGATGCGCTGGTCGTCGACGGCCTCGAGCCACCGCGCATCGCGGAGCTCGCGGTGCATGCGGGCCTCGACCTCCACGAGCTGGTCAAGACGAACGCCACACTCGAGGAGGCCTACCTGAGCCTCACGGCCGATGCCGTCGAATACCACGCCACGGCAGTGGAAGGAGCGGTCCGATGAGCGCCTCCGTCGCTGGCCCCGAAACCCGACTCACCTACGGTGGCGCCGTCCGCTCGGAGCTGCTGAAGCTGACCACGATGCGCAGCATGTGGTGGGTCGGGGCAGTCGCCGTGGCCCTGAGCCTGATCGGTGTCGGTACATCCAGCCACCCGGCGCCGGCGGCAGGGGAGGAGCTCGAGTGGACGCTGGTGAACATCGCCAGTGCCATCATCTTCGCCTGGGTCGTGCTGTCGCTCTATGCGGCCCTCCAGGCCACGGGCGAGTGGAGCTCCGGGATGTACCGGGTCTCCCTCGCCGTCGTGCCGCGTCGGAGCCTGTGGCTCGCGGCGAAGGCGACGGCGCTCGGTGTGTACGCGGGCGTCGTGTCGATCATTGTGACGGCCTGTTCGACGGCGACCATGCTGGCCCGATACAGCGGCGAGGGCGCCGTGGTCGACCTGGCGTCCGGTCGGACGTGGCAGGTCTTCATCGGCGTCCCTGCCGTCTGCGTCGCCACGGCGGTCATGGCCGTCGGCATCGGTCTGCTCGTGCGATCCAGCGGCCTGGCCGTCACGATCGTGTTCACCCTGCTCGTGCTGCTGCCGTTCGCCGGGCTCTTCGGGCTCGAGTGGCTGGGCCACATCACGTCCTACCTGCCGACCGGTGCCGGCGACTCGGTCGTGGGGAGCGGGGCGTTCGGAGCGAGCATGGACGACCTGGGCGTCCTGGGAGGTTCGGTCGTGATGCTCGCCTGGGCGGTCGGCGCCTGTGTCGTGGCGGCGCTCGCGATGAGCCGCCGCGACGCCTGAGGGCACATGCACCGCAGCCCACGACCGCCGCGACGGTCGTGGGCTGCTGTCGGCATGCGTGCCGTGCGGTCAGGCGTGCAGCAGGCGACGCAGGTCCTCGATGGCGGCGGCCTCGGCGTCGGACACCTTCTCGGACCCGCCCTTGTCCTTGGACGCCCCGGCGACCTTCTCGGCGATGCCGATCAGCCAGGCGCGCACGTCGTCGGCGACGTCGGCCGGGAGCTGGGCGATCGTGGGCAGGGCGCTCTCGACAAGGCGCTGCCCGTCGGCGCGGAGCGCGTCCTTGTCCTCGGCGTCGATGCTGGGGCCGGAGTCCGACCGGTCCGAGAGGTGCTGCCGGGTGGCGCTGATGATGTCGTGGCCGGGACCGTGCGGCACATCGCCGGCGGCGCTGCGCATGGCGAAGACCTCCTTGATCATGCCCCACTTGCCCGCCCGGCTGTGCGCCATCACGTACTCGGTGCAGCCCATCGCGGCATCGGCCAGCTTGTCCACCTGATCGGTCGTCACGCTCACAGCAATCGTCCTCCGGGTCATCAGCAGTGATTCGTCGGTCGACAAGGATGCTGGCACGACTCCCAGGCCGCGGCGACCGGACCAGGTGCTTCTCACCCCGGCGTCCGGGCGCCGCCTACTCCTGGATCGCCGACCCGAGCTCGGCCAGCGCCGCGGCCCGCGCGTCCCGGCCACGATCACCGCGCCGGGCGACGAGCACCTCGACCAGCGCCTCCGTCACGAGCATGAGCGCGGCCCGCGAGGTGTGCAGCAGCTCGTCGTGGAACGACTCGTTGACCGGCGGGACGACGAGCGTCACCTCGGCGGCCTGCGCGACGGGGGACTGCGCGAACGAGGTGAGCGCGAGCACGCGCGTGCCGCCGTCGTGCGCCGCGCGCATCACCTCCAGCGTCGCCTCGTTCGCCCCCGACCCGGACACGACGAGGCAGACGGCCTCGGGTCCGAGCTGCCGGGCGGCGATGCGCTGGGCGAGGGTGTCGTGCAGCAGCTCGGCGGG
>Ga0207735_100317_pt1 | contig 11329 bp, 8 predicted proteins | sample TtaePargueraPR_9_FD_187280 | JGI IMG/M metagenome (GOLD analysis project Ga0207735, IMG submission 187280) | Aerobic enrichment media microbial communities from Bioluminiscent Bay, La Parguera, Puerto Rico - Tt and E2 (1) (SPAdes) | ecosystem: Environmental > Aquatic > Marine > Unclassified ... | reverse complement strand
GGTTCTCGAGCACTGGCGTCGCCGCGAAGGTCATGCGGCGATTCTAGGGACGCCGCCACTCGTCGGCGCGAGCACTACGACCGTGCGGCCTCGAGACGCGCGAACGCCTCCGGGGCGGTCAGGTTCTCCCCCAGCCGGTTGGGCTTTCCCGTACCGTGATAGTCGCTCGCGCCAGTGCGCGTGAGCCCCGACCGCGCGGCGATCCGCTCGAGCCTCGCGCGCTGCGCGCCGTCATGATCGCGGTGGTCGACCTCGAGACCCACCAGACCGGCACGCGCCATGCCCTCGATGACGGAGGTCGTCACGATCCTGCCGCGCCTGTCCGCACCCGGATGGGCGAACACTGGCACGCCGCCCGCGGCGCGCATCGTCCTCACGGCGTCCTTGACCTCGGGCGCGTAGTGCGGCACGTAGTAGGGCGACCGCGGCACCAGCAGCTTCTCGAACGCGGCGTCCCGGGTGGGCACCACGCCCTGCGCGACCAGCGCATCGGCGATGTGCGGCCTGCCTACGGTCGCCGCCGAGCCAGCGATCTCCTCGACCGCGGCCCACGAGATCGGATAGTCGGCGCTGAGGCGATCGACGATCTCGCGCGCGCGGTGAACGCGTGCATCGCGGGTGAGCTGCAGCATCGCCTCGACTCCCTCGTCGTCGCGACGGTGCCAGTAGCTGAGCAGGTGGATCGAGATGCCGCGGTGACGGCAGGACACCTCGATGCCGGGCACGAACGCCACACCGTGACGCTCGGCGGCCGCCGCGGCGGCATCCCAGCCGTCGACCGAGTCGTGGTCGGTCAGAGCCACCACGTCGAGCCCCGCCTCGCTCGCCTCCCGCATCACCTGCGCCGGCGATCCCGTCCCGTCGGAGACGGTGGAGTGCGTGTGGAGGTCGATGCGCATGGCGTCAGCGTACGCGCGAGCCACGCGCGGCCGACGCCCAGCGCCGGTCAGTCGGTCTCGCGCCGCGCCACCAGGACCATCGCGGCACCGGTCAGCAGCAGGATCGCGACCGGACCCAGCAGGCGCGTGTCCGCGCCGGTGGCTGCCAGCGTCGCGGCCCGGTCGGTCTCGCTCGAGGTGGTCGCGTCACTCGCACCCTGCGCGGGCTCAGCCTCCACCACATCCGTGACTGGCAACGCCGTCGGCAGCGCCGTGACGTCGAACGTGACAGTGTGCGTCGCCTCGATGAGCGTCCGTGTCGCGACCGTCGCCCGCGGGTTGCCGGGACCGAGCGGGACGAATCCGGCCAGTTCGACCTCGATCGTGACCTCACCGGCAAGAACGTCGGCGGTGGTCACCTCGTAGGGTACAGTGCAGCTCACCGTCGTCCCAGCGGGCACGACGCCGTCGGCAGGGATATCGCACACGGGCGTCGGCCCCTCGGGAGAGGTCACCTCGACGCTGGCATCCAGCAGGTGGAACAACGACGACGCCGGGATGGAGAACTCCAGCTCGACCACATCGCCCGCCTGCGCGACGTCAGGGGAGTCGAGCGTGGACCACACGACCTCCGAGCGCACCACCTCGAGATCGGCGAGATCTGCACGGCGGTCGGCCACCGAACGCCGCGCATCGGCGAGGCCGGCGAGCAGCGCGTCGATCTCGTCCAGTGCGGCGCGCGCGGAGTCGTCGAGCGCGATCGCCTGCTCGAGAGCGGCCAGGGCAGCATCGCGAGGGCCCTTCGCCGCACGCAGGGCGTCGCCCGCTGCCGCCTGGGCCTCGAGCAGTTCGTCGCGCAGCGCCTGGGCCGCGAACAACGCCTGCTGCTTGGAGTCCTTGTCCCCCTGTGCGGCGACCTGAGCCGCCTCGGCATCCTCGATGTCGGATTCGAGCTGTGCGAGCGCAGTCTCTGCGGCGTCGATAGCCGCCTCGGCAGCGGGAACCTGCACCTCGAGAGCGGCGACCTCATCCTGGGCCGCACGCAGCGTCTGCACGGCCTTGTTGCGGGCCTTGCGCGCGTCGTTCACCGCGGTCTCCTGCTCCGCCAGGGCGCTGTTCGCCCTGTTGCGAGCGACCTGCGCGGCGCGGTGGTCGGTTTGAGCCTGGTCGTAAGCGTCCTGGGCGAGATCGACCGCGACGATGGCCGCTGCGAGCACACCCGGGTCGGTCACGCCCGCGAGGAACGCCTCGGCGTCCGCCAGGGCCGCCTCGGCGGCGTCGCGCAGAACCTTCGCGTCGAACAGGTCCTGCTGCGCCTGCTGGCGCGTGTCCTCGAGGTCATCGCGTAGCGCCTGCGCGGCGAACAGCGCCTGCTGCTTGGCGTCCTTGTCCGCCTGCGCCGCGGCCTCGGTTGCCTCGGCGTCCGCGATATCCGACGTGAGCTGCGCGAGCGCCGCCTCTGCCGCAGAGATCAGAGCCTCCGCGTCCGGGACCTGCGCCTCGAGCGCCGCAACCGCATCCTTCGCCGCACGCAGTTCCTGCACGGCCTGGTTGCGGGCCTTGCGCGCGTCACTCACGACGACGACCTGGGCATCGGCCGCAGACTTCGCCTTGTTGCGCGCGATCTGCTTCGCGCGGTGGTCCGCCTCGGCCGCGTCCGACGCGGCCTGGGCCGCGGCCCGCTCGGTGCTCGTCCGCGCCGCCGTGGCATCGGCATCCGCGCGCAGTGCCTCGAGCTGCTTGACGAGCGCGTCGAACGCATCGGCCTGCAGGAGGACCTCGTCCCAGTCGGCGGCGATGAACGCCTCGTCGGCGGCATGCGCGGCGTCGCGTGCGGCCGCGGCCAGTGTGGCCGCGTCAGAGCCGCCTCCGACAGCGAGAGCAGCGGGGGCGACCCCGCCGACGACGATGGCGGCGGCTGTCACTCCGGACAGCGCGATGGCAGGCAGGCGCAGACGGCGCATGTGGTGGATCCCCTCGGCTGGGCCCGGCGATCCGGGCGCTGGCGATGACAGTAAGGCCGCGCACTCGCGGACGACAAACCGCCGTGGCGCACATCACACGCTGCCTCCCGCATGCGAGGAGGACGCGCCCTGTGCACACGGGGCCGTCGAGCGCCATGCGACCATGGTGCGGTGACAGACGAGCAGGCAGACAAGTCCAACAAGGCACGGGCGCTGCGCCCCGACAACGACGAGTTCAAGGCATGGATCGCCTCCGAGTGGGCCGAGCCCGACGACCTCGAGAGTGCACCCATGGCATCCGCGTCGTTCGCCGCCGAGCGCCGCGCGCTCCTGTCCGAGCGCTTCCCCGGCAGGCGCATCGTCGCCCCGGCCGGCGACCTCAAGGTCCGCTCGAACGACACCGACTACCGCTTCTCCCCCGACCGTGACTTCGCGTATCTCACGGGCCTGGGCACCGACCGCGAGCCCGGGGCCGTGCTGGTGATGGAGCCTACCGGCGACGGCCACGAGGCGACGCTGTACCTGGTGCCTCCCGCGGGCAAGGACGAGGACGGCTTCTACACGGACCCGCGCTCCGGCGAGTTCTGGATCGGGCGCCGTCCCGGTCTCGAGGAGTTCGCGGCGATGACGGGCATCGCCACCGCTCCGCTGAGCTCGCTCCCCCAGGACATCCGCGTGAGCGTGCACCCCCACAAGCCGGTCCGGCGGGCGCTCTCGGAGATGCGCCTGGTCAAGGACGCGTGGGAGGTCCAGCAGCTGCGCGACGCCGTGGACGCCACGATCGCGGGCTTCGAACGCGTCGTGGGAGAGTTGCCACGGGCCGTGGCGCACAAGCGGGGCGAGCGGGTCATCGAGGCGACCTTCGACGGCCACGCGCGCGAGGAGGGCAACGCCGTAGGCTACGAGACCATCGCGGCCTCGGGCGACCATGCGACCACCCTGCACTGGATCACCAACCACGGCCAGGTCCACGACGGCGACCTGCTGCTCCTCGACGCCGGCGTCGAGGTCGAGAGCCTGTACACCGCGGACATCACCCGCACCATGCCGGTGAACGGCGAGTTCTCCGAGGTCCAGCGTCGTGTGTATGACGTGGTCCTCGAGGCCGCGGATGCCGCGTTCGCCGTCGCCCGCCCTGGGGCGACCTTCCGGCAGGTGCACGAGGCCGCGATGGAGGTCATCGAGGCGCGGCTGCGCGAGTGGGGCATCGTGCCCGACTCCGAGCACGAGGAGTCCAAGCTGTTCCGTCGATGGATGGTGCACTCGACGTCGCACCACCTGGGGCTCGACGTGCACGACTGCGCGCAGGCCAAGCGCGAGCTGTACATGGACGGACCGCTCGAGCCCGGCATGGTCTTCACCATCGAGCCGGGCCTGTACTTCAAGGCAGGCGACCTCGCGGTGCCCGAGGAGCTGCGCGGCATCGGCGTGCGCATCGAGGACGACGTCCTCGTCACGGCCGAAGGCGTCGAGAATCTGTCCGCGGCACTTCCCCGAGAGGCCGATGCTGTCGAGGCCTGGATGCGACGCCACAGCAAGGCGTAGGCGTGGCCGCGCACGGGTGGAGCGACCGCAGGCGCGCGGCGTGGCGCTGGGGCTGGATCGCCCTCGTCGCCGGCGTGCTGCTGTGTCCCATCGGATCCGTGACGCGCTGCACGGAGGCTGATCGCGGCGGCGCGTGCGAGACGGAGTACCTGTCCGTCGTGGGCTTCGCGATCGGAGTGGGATACCCCGCACCCTGACGCCGACGGGACCTAGGGCCCCTCTCGAGGTCGACTCGCGCGCCTACCCTGGCCGCGAACCGGCTTTCGGAGCCCCAGGAGTGCCCATGCAGACCCAGTTGACGCGCGTTCAGCGTGCGCTCGCGGTTGCCTGCGGCGCGCTCCTCGCCGTCGCCGGTCTCGCCGTCGCGGGCGGACACCTGGTCGCCGCGTCCGCGGCCGCGAGCACGGACCAGCACGTCGCCGCGGCCACCACCACGGGAGTCGAGCCCCGCGCGGAACCCGCCCTCGTCTCGAACGACGCCGCCGAGCCCACCCTGATCTCGGCGCCCGACGCAACCACGACAGTCGCCGAGGACGCGGATCTAGTCCTGTTCTGGGGCGATGGCTGCCCCAACTGCGCCGCCCAGAAGGAATGGCTCGAGACGGCTCAGGCCCAGTATCCCGATCTCGACATCGTGCAGTACGAGGTGTGGAACGACGCCGCGAACCAAGAGCTCTTCGCGGCCGAGGGCGACAGGCTGGGCTTCACCGCCGGTTCCGTCCCCACGACGATCATGGGCGAGCGGGTGTGGATCGGCTGGACGGATCAGATCGAGCAGGACATGGCCGGGGCGATCGCCACGGTCGAGGCCGGGAGCGAGCTCCGCGCCGGAGTCTTCGGCACCGAAGGCGCCGGGACCTGCTCCGAGGACGGCACCGTGTGCTCGGCGGAGGCACCCGAGACGACCCTGTCCGTGCCGATCCTCGGCGACGTCACCGTGTCCGCCGACTCGCTGCTCGTGTCCACCGTGGTCATCGGCTTCGTCGACGGCATCAATCCGTGCTCGCTGTGGGTGCTGTCGATCCTGCTGACCATTGTGCTGCGCACCAACTCGCGCCGGCGCGTGATCGCGATCGGCACCACGTTTCTCGTGGTCACGGCTGCGATGTACGGGCTGTACATGGCGGCGTTCTACTCGGCGCTCGCCGTGGTGGGGTTCATGGGCTGGATCCAGATCGCCGTCGCCGTCGTGGCGGGGATCTTCGGCATCGTTTCCGTGAAGGACTACTTCGCGTTCGGCAAGGGTGTGTCCTTCACCATCCGCAAGGAGGACAAGCCCGGCATCTACAAGCGCATGCGCGAGGCGGCTGGCAAGAAGGCGCTGATCCCCGCGATCGGGGCGACACTGGTGCTCGCCGTGGGGGTCTCGCTGCTCGAGGCTCCGTGCACGGCGGGCTTCCCCGTCCTGTGGACGGGCATGCTCCACGCCAACGACGTGGGGCCTGCGGAGACCGCCGGGCTGTTCGCGGCGTACATGATCCCCTACCTGCTCGACGAACTGATCCTGTTCGGCATCGCCGTCGTCACTCTGCGCGCCACCAAGCTGCAGGACAAGCACGGCGAGATGCTCAAGCTCTTCGCCGGCGTCACCATGCTGGTGCTCGCTGCCGTGATGGCGATCGACCCGACGCTGATGGAGGACCCGCTGGCCGCGCTCGGCCTGTTCGCGGGAGCGTTCGTGCTGGCGCTCTCGATCCACCTGGTGACGGTGCGTGTCCGGCGCTCGCGCGAACTCGTCGACGTTCCCGAGGCCGATGCGCTGGCGGGGTCGGGCGCGGACCCAGAGTAGGCGGCAGCCCTCCGGGCATAGCGGCGTCGCCTCAAGCGTTGTGCCGGCAGTCCCCTCACCTCAGGAGCACCATGCAGCCACGCCTGTCCGTCCTCGACCTCGCGCCTGTCGCGCCCGGCGAGGCGCCCGCCGACTCGTTCCGCCATTCTGTCGAGCTGGCGCAAGCCGCTGAGTCCGCTGGCTATGAACGCGTCTGGTACGCCGAGCACCACAACATGGAGCGGATCGCTTCAGCGGCGACGAGTGTGTTGATCGCCCATGTCGCAGCGCACACGACCTTGATTCGGCTAGGCGCCGGTGGGGTCATGCTCCCCAATCACTCCCCGTTGGCGATCGCCGAGCAGTACGGCACGCTCGCGGAACTGCACCCGGGTCGCATCGATCTGGGCCTGGGGCGCGCGCCTGGCGGCGACCGCGCCGTCTTCGCAGCCCTGCGACGCACGCCCGAGGCCTCCGACCGGTTTCCGCAGGACGTGCTCGAGCTCCAGGGCTACCTCGGGGACGAATCACGCGTCCACGGCGTGACGGCCACGCCGGGTCGGGGGACGCACGTGCCGCTGTTCATGCTGGGCAGCTCGCTGTTCGGCGCGCAGCTGGCCGCTCAGTTGGGCCTCCCCTACGCGTTCGCGTCGCACTTCGCGCCCGATGCGCTGCACCAGGCCGTCGCCGCCTACCGAGAGGGATTCCAGCCCAGCGAGCAGCTCGCGGAGCCGTACGTGATCGTGGGCGCGAACGTCTTCGCCGCTCCGGACGAGGAGGCCGCCCGCGACCAGTTCGCTCGCAGCCGCAGGGTCCGCGTGCGCAGCATGCTCAAGCGCGGCCCGAATGTCCCCGACTACTCGGACGAGGACATCGATGCGTTCCTCGCGTCTCCTCAGGGCGCGAAGCTGGCGGACATGATGCGCTGCACTGCGGTGGGGACGAGTTCTGAGGCGCGCGCCTGGATCGACGAGTTCGCGGCCTCAGTGGGGGCGGACGAGGTGATCACGGCTCACGGCGCGCTGGAGGCCGATGCGCGGGTCGAGTCAGTCCGCCTCCTCGCATCGGCCTAACCGGCAGCGTCCCAGCGGGACATGAGGGCCACTTTCCGGCGCTTCCTGACAGTCATGTCCCACTGGGATGCATCCACGCCGTTCAGGCGGCCCGCTCCGCGAGCACCTTGACGCCCAGCCGCATCTCCTCGGGCGGGAGGTAGAACGGCAGCCGGAAGTGCTGTGCACCGGCTCCCGGGATGACCTCGAAGGCCGTGCCCGGCGCGACCGGAACCCCGGCATCCGAGGCGCGCGCGGCGAACCGCTCGGCATTCGACCCTGGGACCCTGACCCACAGGCTCGGCCCGCCGTCAGGGGTGCGGAACTCCCAGTCGAGCCCGTGCTCGACGATCGCGTCCACGGTGGCGGCGAGCGACTCGCGCATGGCGTCGAGGCGCCACGCCAAGGTCTCGTCGTAGTGCTCGGTGAGAAACCTGGTCGCGAGCTGCTGCATGAACGCGGGGCTGCCCAGATCCATGGCCGCCTTGCGATTGCGCAGCTGAGCGGCGAGCGTCGCGTTCGCGTGGAGCCAGCCGATGCGCATCCCTCCCCAGAACACCTTCGACAGTCCGCCGATGGTCACCACGGAGGCGCCACGGGCTCCCGACAGGGCGGCGAGCGGGGGACGTGGAACGCCGTCGAGCGCGAGGTCCCCCGTGATGCGGTCGTCGATGATGGTGGTGCCGGCGGCCGCCGCCGCGGCGAGCACGCGCTCGGCATCCTCGGATTCGAGCACGGTCCCCGTCGGGTTCTGGAACGACGTCAGGTACGCGACGTCGGGCCGCGCCGCGCGGATGAGCTTGACCGACGCCGCGACGTCCAGCCCGTCAGACCCCATCGGCAGCGCGAGCGGACGTGAACCCGCTGAGCCGATGGCGTCGAAGACTCCCGGATACGCGACCGCCTCCATCGCCACCGGGCACGACGGACCCGCGAGCGCCGTGACCGCCAGCCACAGGGCCTGCTGACCGCCGGACGTCACGACGATCTCGTCCGGGCGCGCTGCGATGCCGCGTGACCGGAGATGCTCCACGATGGCCCGCACCAGATCGGGGTCGCCGAGAGCCGCATAACCGGTGCCTGACGCGACGGCGCCGTCGATCATCAGCGCCGGATCCGAGAACGCCTGCGACACCACGGGGGCCGGCGGCGGGCACGCGGACGACAGCCCGACGAGCGGCGCGCGCGACCCGGGCAGAATCTTCGCGAAGCGGTCCTGGTACGACATGCCGTCGAGCCCGCGCGCCCGCGCGCCCAGCGTGGGTGCCGCGCCGGGCCGCACCTCGAGCCACTCGTCGTCGCGCAGCCGCTGATACGCGGCCGTGACGGTGTTGCGCGACAGGTGCAGGGCCTCCGCGAGCGCCCGCTCGGAGGGGAGTCGCGTGCCGTGGTCGAGCGAGCCTGCCTCAGCCAGCGACACGATGGCGTCGGCGAGCTGCGAGTAGAGCGGCCCGGTGCCGGACTGCCAGTGGTCGAGGACGTCGCGGAGCTGGTCTGCTGTGGTGCGCATGGAGCCATCCCACCTCCAACTGGCACCCGCGCACAAGTGCCAGTCGCTCATCGGCTGGCACTTTTCCTGAGGTGCCAGTCGCGCGCATGCTCGTGGCATGACCACCACGCAGCTGACCCGGGCCCACACCCACCCGACCTCCCTGGCTCGTACTCGCGAGCGCATCGGCCTCATCACGGAGGCCGCCCGCAGGGCGGGCTCATACGTCGCGAGCGCCGCGCATCGGCCCGTGGCGCCGTCCGCAGAGGCGGTCGCCGCGCTCGACGCCTTCCGCACCTCGCTGCCCACGACCGGCCGCGAGCCGCGCGAGGTGCTCGCGGAGCTCGATGCCTTCGGCTCGCCGGCCACCACGGTGGTCAACGGCGGTCGGTACTTCGGCTTCGTCACCGGGGGCACCGATCCCGCTGCCGGGGCCGCGAGCATCCTTGCCGGAGCGTGGGACCAGAACGTCGGTGGTGGCTCCCCCACCGGCCAGGCCATCGACGCCGTCGCGTGCGCCTGGGTGATCGAGGCGCTCGGCCTGCCCTCCACGGCCGTCGCCGCATTCAACGGGGGCGCCACCGTCGCGAACCTCACTGGCATCATCGCCGGCCGGGATGCGCTGCTCGCGCGGCGCGGCTGGTCGGTCGCCGAGCGCGGGCTGCAGGGCGCGCCCCGCCTGCGCGTGGTGGTGGGCGAGGAGGTCCACGCCTCCGCGCTCAAGGCGCTCCGCCTCGCGGGGTTCGGCGAGGAGCAGATCGAGCGAGTGCCCACCGATGGCACGGGCGCAGTGAGGGCCGATGCGTTCCCCGGGGACACGGACGACCTCACCGTGGTCCTGCTCCAGGCGGGCAACGTCAACACCGGCGCCTCGGACCCGTTCGAGGCGATCATCCCCGGCGTGCGGCAGCGCGGCGGCTGGGTGCACGTCGATGGAGCCTTCGGTCTGTGGGCCGCCGCGTCGGCCACCCACCGGCACCGCGTGGCGGGCGTCGACCTCGCGGACTCCTGGGCGACCGATGCGCACAAGTGGCTGTCGGTGCCCTACGACTCCGGAATCGTCGTCGTGCGCGACGGCGAGGACCTCCACCGCGCGATGGCGGGCGACGCTGCGTATCTGCGGTTTGCGGCCGACGCCCCCATGAACCGCGGCATCCAGATCTCCCAGCGGGCCCGTGCGATCGAGACCTGGGCGATGCTCGCCACCCACGGCCGCGACGGCCTCGCGGCGCTCATCGACCGCCACTGCGAGCAGGCTCGCCGGTTCTCGAGCGCGCTCGCGGCGGGAGGTGCGGAGATCCTCGCTCCGGTCGAGCTCAACCAGGTGCTGGTCGCGTTCGGCGACGAGCGTGAGACCGACGCGACCATCGCCGCGATCCAGGCCGAGGGCACCACCTGGGCGGGGGCGACGGTGTGGAAGGGCCGCCGAGCCATGCGCATCTCCGTGTCCGACGCCGCGACCACGGACGACGACGTGGATGCCAGCGCGGAGGCGATGCTGCGGTGCTGGCGCGAGGTGCGCGACTGAGCTGGCGCGCCGCTCGGCCCGACATCGCTCGCCAGGCCGCACCTGCATCGGCTCCCCGGAATCCCCACCTCCCCGCACTAGGCTGACCCCATGAGCCAGCCAGCTGAGCGCGTCTACGTCGCGCGCCTCGCGGGCACCACCGTCTTCGACCCGATCGGGGACGCGGTGGGCCGCGTGCGCGACGTGGTCATCCTCATGCGCCGGGGCTCCGCTCCTGTGGCGGTGGGACTGGTCGTGGAGGTGCCGGGACGCCGCCGAGTGTTCCTGCCGCTCACCCGCGTCACGTCGATCGTGCCTGGTCAGGTGATCTGCACCGGCGTGCTCAACCTGCGACGGTTCAAAGCGCGGTCCTCGGAGACGCTCGCGATCGCGGAGCTGCTCGAGCGCTCGGTCACCATCAAGGCCGGCCGGGAGAAGGCGTTCATCGAGGACATCGCCATCGAGCCGATGCGCGGGGGCACGTGGTCCGTCTCCAAGCTCTACGTCCGGAAGGCTGAGCGACGCAAGGGCGTGCTCGGCTTCTCGCGACGCGGCGAGGCGGTGGTGGTCGACCTCGACCAGGTCACCGGCCTCATGCGCCGCGACGAGGTCCAGGGCGCGCAGCTGGTGATCCAGCGTTTCGCGGACCACAAGCCCGCGGACCTGGCCGCAGCGCTGATGGAGATGTCGCCCGAGCGCTCCGCGGAGATCGCCGCGGCTCTCGACGACGAGCGGCTCGCCGACGTCCTCGAGGAGCTGCCAGAAGACGATCAGATGCGGCTGCTGGGAACGCTGCAGGCGGACCGCGCGGCGGACGTGCTCGAGGCGATGGATCCCGACGATGCCGCGGACCTCCTGGGCGACCTGCCCGAGGCGCGCGCGGAGCAGCTGCTCGAACTCATGGAGCCGGAGGACGCCGACCAGGTGCGCCAGCTGCTGGGCTACGAGGACGACACCGCGGGCGGCCTCATGACCACCGAGCCCGTCATGGTGGGCCCGGAGTACTCGGTCGCGCAGTGCCTCGCGATGGTGCGCAAGCAGGAGCTGCCGCCCGCGCTGGCGTCGATGGTGTTCGTGGTCCGGCCACCGCTCGAGACCCCCACGGGCAAGTACCTGGGCCTGGTGC
>Ga0207735_100316_pt1 | contig 11329 bp, 8 predicted proteins | sample TtaePargueraPR_9_FD_187280 | JGI IMG/M metagenome (GOLD analysis project Ga0207735, IMG submission 187280) | Aerobic enrichment media microbial communities from Bioluminiscent Bay, La Parguera, Puerto Rico - Tt and E2 (1) (SPAdes) | ecosystem: Environmental > Aquatic > Marine > Unclassified ... | reverse complement strand
GGGCTCAGCGGACGGTCGCGCCGCGGCGACGAGCGCTGAGGACCATCGCACCGCCTGCCAGCAGGAGGAGCAGCGCGATGGCCACGTGATTCTGGAAGCCCGGCGCTCCCGTGTCGGACAAGCCCCCGTCAGCGGCCACGATGCTGATCGGCGCCCACCCGAGCACGTTCCCCTCGGTGTCGTACACGGCGATGGTGTGCTCACCAGGCGTGGTCGACACCGGGATCGTGACACTCAGGGTGCCTTCCGGTGAGACCATTCCTGTCCCGATGAGCGTGGGCTCCGAGTACATCACCGTCGACGTCGACATGCCGCTGTGCTGGGTGCCCACGCCCAGCGTGATCCGCTGACCGGGCCGCGCCGACCCCGGAGCAACCAGTTTCCCGTTGGGCAGCTCGAGGACCCCATCCTCGTTGAGGAACGGCGGAGCGCCGTTGCCGTTGCCCGGTCCGCCGCCGGGGTTGCCTCCCCCGTTGCTCCCGCCGCTGCTGCCACCACCGTTGCCGGGCTTGCCGTCCTCGCCCGCGACCAGCTGAGCCACGCCCCAGCGCGCGGTCGACTGGTAGCCCGCGCCCGTCGGGTCCGCCCAGTTGCGGATCGCGTCGCGAGCCCCTGCGGTGGCATCGTTCACCTGGACGTCGATTCCGTGGAACGTCCCCTCTCCCCCGTATTCGAGGAGCGAGATCGCCGCTTCGACCGCGTAGCCCCCGTCGATCGGCGAGGTGGCCGAGTCGACACGGTTGGCCTGAAAGGTCTCGTCGCCGGTGCCGAAGGACACGACGTTCTCCGCGTTGATGCGGATCTGTGTGTCGTCGTATCGATACGCGCCATTCTTGAAGTTCCCGCCGTCGACGTAGATCTCGACGGAGTCCTGTATCCACGGGTCGGAACCAGACACGTCGATCACGTCGTCGGCGATCTCCGCATAGATGTAGAGCGTGCTGTCTTTCCAGAGCGTGTAGAAGGTGCCGATCGCACCGCCGGTGCCGGAGACCTCCTTGAGTGTCTCCACCGAGGACGCGCTGCTCCACAGCGACTCCTTGTCGCCGTCGATGACAGGGGCGTCCTCGGTCTCGGGGACCTCGGTGTACGAGAGCTCCTCCACCAGGGTGAGCGTGCCCGTCACTCCGGGGGTGTTCCAGCCGTAGCTGTCAGCGCCGTCGACGATCCGAGCGTCGAACTCGACCGTGTCACCCTCTGCGGCCGCTGCGAGCGGGAGGTGCACGACAGCGTCGTAGCCCGCCGATGTCTCAGTCACGACGCCGTCGACATCACCAGAGCCGCCTCGTCCGAACGCGTATTCCGTGGTGCCCACCGTGAATTCCAGCCCGTCCGACGCATCGGCCGTCGAGTCCGCGACCGTGACGAACACCGTGAGGTGGTCCTCCGCCCATCGGAACTGGAAGTCTCCATGACCCTCGAGGGGCAGCAGCGGCAGCCGCTCCCACACGGGCGACGCGGTCGCCTCGCCGTCGAGCGCGACGGACCCGGAGAACACGTTCGCCGTCCGCAGGCGCGGCGGCAAGGGGGCCGTGCCCCCGTCGCCGTTGACGATCCCGTAGTACGCCGGCTTCGCCTGGAAGCCGTCGTCGAACACGAGCGGCCCGCCGTTGTCGTCCCGCCAGCTGCGGGAGTCGATCAGCCCCCACACCGTGGCGCAGTACAGATCGTCCGCGTAGGTGCGGAAGATCTCGAACGCGTCGCGGTAGTAGTAGCCCTGGTCGATGAACTTTGCCTCGGATTCAGGCACGCCCGTGGTGACGTCGAGTTCGGTGACCGCCTGGATCAGGCCCAGCGCCTGCGCATCCACGATCGCCTGCTCGAGGTTGGAGACCGGGAGCGAGAGGTTGACGTGGAACTGGTGGCCGATGCCGTCGATGGGCGCGCCACGCGTGAGCAGCCGCTGAATGAGACCCAGGTAGCGACCGCGCTTGCCCGACTGCTCCGTGTTGTAGTCGTTGATGAACAGCGTCACCGGCCGATCGGAAGCCGGTGCGGCGTGGTCCACGTTGAACGCTTGCTCGGCGAAGTGGAAGGCGTCGTCCACGAACGTCTCGCCCAGGATCTGGTACCAGTACGAGCGTCGCATGCCATCGGCGTAGGCGGCCGAGTCGTCGATCACCTCGTTGACCACGTCGAACGCGACCACGGGGTTGTCACCGCCGAACTCGCCCCACGCGCTGAGGTACTCAGCGACGTTGTCGATGTGCTCCTCCATGCGCGACCGCAACAGTTCGCGGTCCGCAGGGACGTCGCCATCGAGCCACGTGCCGTCGTCGTGCTGGAAGAAGAAGTCGGGGGTCTGGCTGTGCCACACCAGCACGTGCCCGTACAGACCCAGATCGTTGTCCTGGGCGAAGTCCATCAGCGCGTCGATCTCGCTGGAGTTGGGCGCCCAGTTGCCGTCGGCGTCGTACCAGGCCTCGGGCTTCATGAAGTTCTCCGGCGTGATCTGGTCGAAGTGCTTCAGGAGGAGCTCCGCGGGCGCACCGACCGTCTCCCGGGAGTCGATCGCGACGCCCATGGGGAAGGGCACGGTGTCCTTGAGCGGCGTCAGGTCCTGCACCACGGGAGGCTCAGGCACCACGGCGCTGATGTCATCGACGTAGAACGTCGAGGTATTGCCAGCGGCGCCCCCGTCGTATGCGGTCTCGAAGTAGACCCACGCCTGATCGCCGTCAGCGACGGACGGCATGGTGAACTCGCCCGTCACCGTCACCCATCCGGAGTTCGACATGCCTGAGAACTGCCCGAGGGTCGAGAACGTGGACTCGCCGTTCTGCAGCGACATCCAGATGTCACCCGGCTCCTCGCCGTCTGCGAACCGGAACGACGCCGTCACCTCGTACTGCGTTCCGGTCTCCAGGAGCTCGGTGACCTCGATGCGGATGCCGTGCCCCTGCGAGGTGCGGTTCACCACCGCCGCCGAGTGATCGGGGCTCTGGGCGTATGCGGTGGAGAGCTCCACTCCGGGCGTCGGTGCTCCGGCGGGAACGTCTGCACCGTTGTCGCGGAACTCCCAGCCGTCAAGGCCGCCGTTCTCGAAGTCGGTGCTGAAGGCGATGGTGCCCGGCGGTGGGCCGTCGCCTCCCCCGTCGCACGAGGACTCCTGAGTGATGGTCACATCGTCGACGAGGAAGTCGGCGAGCGAGCCACCCGACTCGAAGTACAGGACCGAGGGCGGCGTGGATCCGTCGACGGTGTACTGCCCGGAGAGCTCCACCCACTCGCCGGCTGTCACCGTTGTGCGGTTGCCTACCCACGGGTACTCGTTATCGGCCCCAGGTGTCTGCATGCCCATGTTGAGCTCGGCACCGTCGTCGGCCGAGTCGACCAGCTTCACGGACGACGTCACGGTGTAGGTGCCCTCCGTGACCAGCGAGGTCACGTCGAGTTGCGCGCCGTTCCAGTTGGCGGTGCGGCCCGTGACCTCGATGCTTCCCGCAGCTGCATCGCCCTCGGCGGCGTTGTGCTCAACCGACGCGCCGCGGCCCGACCAGGGCTCGATGCCGGCGTCGAACGCGAACGCGGCGATCTCGACTGTCTCGAGCTCGCACGGCTCGGGGTCGGGGTCGCCGCCTCCCGATCCGTCCTCGTGGACGACGGTGACGTCGTCGATGAGCAGCGCGTAGGGCTCGTCCGGATCAGCGTTGGCAGAGCCGATGAACACCTTCCACCCTGACGCATCCCCAGCCGGGAACGTGTACTGCCCGGTCACGGTGGTCCACTCACCATCGGTGACCGTGGTGTTGCCCACCCAGTCCCACGTGGTCGAGTCATCCGTGGCGACGAACCTGACCCCCGCATCGGCCGCCCCATCCTCGAGCCGAGCCTTCATCGAGAACGTGTAGGTCTCTCCACCGGTGAACACACCACCGAGCGCAATGCCCTCATAGTCAGCGGCCCGGGTGATCGACAGCACCGTGCCATCCGTCACGTAGTCCAGCACCGGCGACCCATTCGCCACCCACTCACCCGTGGACTCATCCTCGAAGTCCACGGAAGAGACCGGTGTCGCCGCGGCGGCGGGGACCGTGAGGGCAGGCACGAGGCCGATGGTCGCCGCCAGCAGGCCACACAGGGCGAGGGATACGGCGGGACGGACTGAGAACCGCATGAGCGCTCCTTTACGCGTTCGATTCAGGCATCGCACCGCGGAGCGCTGACGACGCGCAGCGCCGTCACGACCCCACGGTGGGCCGGCTCGAAAACGATATCGACGCGATCGTGCAAGTCCAACGGAATGCCAGAATCGGAACGAAAGTTGCGTGCGGCTCGCCTGCATACGTGCCTGGAGCAGGGACGATGCGGGTGTCAGCAGCCGTGGCCGCTCAGTCGCGGCGGCTCAGGCTTGGGCGGTCAGGCGCGCGTCGCGACAACCCAGCGGTCGAGCACGTCCGCAGCCGTGCCGGAGTCGATCGCCCGCTCAGCCAGTGCCATCGCGGCGCTGAAGCGCTCGACGATGCTGCCGGACGCCGTGCCTTCGAGCGTCGCGTCCGCCACGATGCCCGCAGCGGCGTTGAGCACCACCGTGTCGCGCACCGGTCCGGCCTTGCCTGCGAGCAGGTCGCGGGCGACCTGGGCGTTCTCCTCGGCCTCACCGCCGCGCAGGTCCGCGAGGGAGATCCGGGCGAGACCCAGGTCCGCCACGGGGTCGAGCCGCAGCTCCGCGACCTCTCCCCCGCGCACCTCCCACACCGTTGCGGCACCGGTCGGGGCGAGCTCGTCAAGACCGTCGTCGCCGTGGAACACGAGCGCCTCGCGGCCCTGCGAAGCGATGACGCCGGCCAGCACTGGCGAGACACGCATGCTCGACGAGCCGATCGCGGTCGCCTGCGGCTGCGCGGGGTTGGTCAGCGGCCCCAGGATGTTGAAGGTCGTCGGGACCCCCATCTCCTTGCGGATCGGCATGGCGAAGCGCATCGACGGGTGGAAGACCTGCGCGAAGCAGAAAGTGATGCCCACCTCGGTGGCGAGCTCCGCCACCCGCTCGGGCGATGCCTCCAGATTGACGCCGAGCGCGGCGAGCACGTCCGCGCTGCCCGACTTCGACGTCGCGGCCCGATTGCCGTGCTTGACCACCGTCAGACCGGTGCCGGCGATGACGAGCGACGCCATGGTCGAGATGTTGACGGTGTGCGCACCGTCGCCGCCGGTGCCGACGATGTCGACCGTGCGGCCCGGGACCTCGAAGCGCACGGCATGGTCGAGCATCGCCTTCGCCAGTCCAGCGACCTCTGCGGGCGTCTCGCGCTTGACGCGCAGCGCCGCCAGGAAAGCCGCGACCTGCACCGGCGACGCCGCGTCCGTGAGGACGTCGTCCATGACGGCGGCCGTCTCCTCAGCGGTCAGGTCCTCGTGCTCGACCAATCGCGACAGCAATGACTGCAGGGTGGCCACGGCGCCTCCTCGAGGGTGGGTGCTGGGGGGGAAGACTCAGGCGGAGTGCTCGGCGGGAGCGAAGAACGAGTCCACCGTGTCGCGCACGGCGAAGGGGTCGAGCGGGTGGGCCACGGCCGCGTCCGCCTCGGACCACGTCGCGAGCCAGGCGTCTCCGGGACGTCCCACCAGCAGCATGATCTGTGGGCAGTCGTAGATCTCGTGCTTGATCTGGCGGCAGATGCCCATGCCGCCCGACTTGGCGGCCTCGCCGTCGAGGATCAGCAGGTCGAAGCGCTGGTTGTCCACCGCGTCGATCACGGCGTCGTGCGTCGCGGTCTCGAGCCACTCGATCTGGCGCCCATGCGTCGTGGATCCGACCGCGAAGCGCACCTTCTCGCGCACGTTGCGATCGTCGCTGTACAGAAGGATGCGCGCCTTCGCCGATCCCACAGAGGAATCGCCGCGCTTCGCCACGTCACCAGTGCCACTCATGGCGTCCATTCTGGCACGATCCGGACTGCATTCCTCCGGTCCTGCCGGGAACGTCCCGAACTGTCCGCGCGTTCTGGCTTCTAGGACCTAAGTCTTAGGCAATAATGGGTCGCATGTCCCACGCGACGACGAGTGTGCCGTCACCCATCCATGCGACGCGCCCCAATCAAGTAGCAGTAGGAACGATCGTCTGGCTCAGTTCTGAGCTGATGTTCTTCGCGGGCCTGTTCGCCATGTACTTCACCCTGCGTGCGCAGGTGCCTGAGGTCTGGGCGGAGCAGACGCAGCTGCTGAACATCCCCTTCGCTCTGGCGAACACCACGGTCCTGGTGCTGTCGTCCTTCACGGCGCAGGCCGGAGTGTTCGCAGCCGAGCGCTATCAGCGCCGCCGCGAGGGCTCGATCTGGAACGTGCGCCGCTGGGGCATGCACGAGTGGTTCGTGCTCACCTACATCATGGGCTCGGTGTTCATCGCTGGCCAGGTGTACGAGTACGCCGCCCTGGTGTCCGAGGGGCTGACGATCTCGTCGAGCCCGTACGGCTCCGTGTTCTACCTCACCACCGGCTTTCACGGCCTGCACGTACTGGGCGGCCTCATCGCCATGCTCTTCGTGCTGGGCCGCTCGTTCACCGCCAAGAAGTTCGGCACGCACGAAGCCACCACCACCATCGTCGTGTCCTACTACTGGCACTTCGTGGACGTGGTGTGGATCGCCCTGTTCGCCGTGATCTACCTGGTTCAGTAGGGATACTCACCTGATGCATTCGATCGCCCGCAGGCGTCATCACCGCGCAGCCCCGCTGCTGCTGGTCCTGGCACTGCTCGCACTCATCACCGGCATCGCGGCCATCGCCGCGCCCAGCCCCGCCACCGCTACCGAGGAGGCCTCGGCTGACGACGTCGTGGCCGGCGAGCGCCTGTTCGCCGCGAACTGCGCCTCCTGCCACGGACTCGATGCCCAGGGCCAGGACGGCGTCGCGCCGTCACTCGTGGGTGTAGGAGCCGCGGCAGTGGACTTCCAGGTCGGCACCGGCCGCATGCCGATGCAGGCGTCGGGCCCGCAGGCTCCCGCCAAGCCCGCTCAGTTCACCCAGGACCAGATCAACCAGCTCGCCGCGTGGGTCGCCTCGCTGGGCGCTGGGCCCGCGATCCCCACGGCGGAGCAGGTCGACCCCGCTCTGGGCGATGCCGCGAACGGCATGCTGGTGTTCCGCACCAACTGCGCGATGTGCCACGGCTCCATCGGCGGCGGCGGGGCCCTGACGCAGGGCAAGTTCGCGCCCTCGCTGCTCGAGACCACGCCCACCCACATCTACGAGGCGATGCTCACCGGCCCGCAGTCGATGCCGGTGTTCAACGACGCCAACGTCACGCCTGAGCACAAGCGCGACGTCATCGCCTACCTCGACTTCCAGAGCAACGGCTCGCCCGGCGGTCTCAGCCTCGGCGCCATCGGACCGGTGTCCGAGGGCATGTGGGCCTGGATCGTCCTGCTCGGACTGATCATCGCAAGCACCATCTGGGTTGGAGCCCGTTCCTCATGAGCGCCCCCGAACACAGCACTGAACACGAGACCGACCTCGACCCGATGAACGGTCACGAGAACCCCGGCCTGGGCTACCACCGCCCGCGCCGCGCGGACGTCGACGACAAGGCGGGCAAGAAGGCCGAGCGTCAGGTCGCGGCTCTGTTCGGCATCTCGGCGCTCGGCACCGTCGTCGCGATCTGGGCCTACTTCGCGCTCGACGACATCGACCCGGGCGACGTCGACTCGATCCGCCAGGTCAACATGTGGATCGGCATCGGCACGTTCCTCGCCATGATCGGCATTGGTCTGGGAGCCATTCACTGGGCTAAGACCCTGATGCGCGACCACGAGATGACCGAGGACCGCCACGAGCTGCGCAGCTCCGACGAGGCCCGCGAAGGCGCGATCCAGAACCTCAAGGACGGCGTCGAGGACTCCGGACTGGGCGGAGCCAAGCGCCGCAGCGTCCTCAAGGGTTCGCTCATCACCGCGCTGGCCATCGCTCCGCTGGGGATCCTGGTCCCGCAGATCGGCAACATGGGCGGCGACTGGAACGTGTCCAAGTTCCGCCACACGCTGTGGGGTCCAGGCGTCCGCCTGGCGCGCGACCCCGACGGCGCACCCATCCGTGCCGCTGACGTGACCATCGGATCCGTCTTCCACGTGATCCCCGAAGGCCTCAACGACCTTGACCACCACCACCTGATCTCCGAGAAGGCGAAGGCTGTGGTGCTGCTGGTGAGGCTCGACCCCGCAGACCTCAAGCTCCAGGAGGGCCGCGAGGACTGGTCGTTCGACGGCATCGTCGCGTACTCGAAGATCTGCACGCACGTGGGCTGCCCCGTCGCGCTGTACGAGCAGCAGACCCACCACCTGCTGTGCCCATGCCACCAGTCGACTTTCGACGTGTCGGACGGCGCCAAGGTGGTCTTCGGCCCCGCGAAGCGGCCGCTGCCGCAGCTGCCCATCGCCGTGGACGACGAGGGCTACATCGTCGCCCAGGCCGACTTCGACGAGCCCATCGGGCCGTCCTACTGGGATCGCCTCAAGGGTGGCGACGCCAGCGCTGAGGAGGAGAGCCACTGATGGGCACCAAGCTGAACTCCGCCGCGGCCGGCACCGCCAACTACGTCGACGAGCGCACCTCGATCGGCGGCTTCGTCAAGTTCTTCGCGCGCAAGCTCTTCCCGGACCACTGGTCCTTCATGCTGGGCGAGATCGCGCTGTACTCGTTCGTGGTGCTGCTGCTGTCGGGCGTGTTCCTCACGGCCTTCTTCGTGCCCTCGATGACCGAGGTCCACTACGAGGGTCCGTTCGCCACCATGCATGGCGTCGCGATGACGGAGGCCTTCGCCTCGACTCTCAAGACGTCCTTCGAGGTTCCCGGCGGTCTGCTGATCCGCCAGATCCACCACTGGGCGGCGCTCCTGTTCCTGGCAGCGATCATGGTGCACATGTGCCGCGTGTTCTTCACGGGCGCGTTCCGCAAGCCGCGCGAGCTCAACTGGCTCGTGGGCTTCACCTTGATGATCCTCGGTCTCGCGGCCGGCTTCACCGGCTACTCGCTCCCCGACGATGTCCTCTCCGGCAACGGCCTGCGGATCATCGACGGCGTGATCAAGGGCGTGCCGATCATCGGCACGTACATCTCGTACTGGCTGTTCGGCGGCGAGTATCCGGGCACGGACATCATCCCGAGGCTCTTCACCGCGCACATCCTGCTGGTGCCGGGCCTGATCCTCGCTCTGATCGCGCTTCACCTCTTCCTGGTATTCCTGCACAAGCACACGCAGTACCCCGGCGGAGGCAAGAGCCACCGCAACGTGGTGGGTCTGCCGCTGTTCCCGGTCTACACGGCCAAGGCGGGCGGCTTCTTCTTCGTGGTCTTCGGCATCATCGCCCTGGTCGCGTCGCTGTTCACCATCAACCCGGTGTGGAACTACGGGCCGTACGACCCCTCCCCTGTCTCCGCGGGTACCCAGCCTGACTGGTACATCCTGTTCGTCGACGGACTCTTGCGCATGTGGCCCGGATGGATCTTCGGACTCCCCACCGAATGGGAGGTCTTCGGATTCACGCTGAGCCTCAACATTCTGATCCCCGCTGCGATCGTGCCCGCACTGTTCTTCGGCTTCATCGCTCTGTATCCGTGGATCGAGGCGTGGGCCACTGGCGATCGCGGCGAGAAGCACGTGCTCGACCGTCCGCGCAACGTCCCGGTCCGCACCGGCATCGGTGTCGCGATGATCACCTTCTACGTCATCCTGGTCATCGAAGGCTCCAACGACATCGTCGCGAACCTGTTCCATCTGTCGCTCAATGACATCACGATCTTCTTCCAGTGGGGTGTGTTCATCCTGCCGCCGCTGGCGTTCTGGATCACCAGGCGCATCTGTCTGGGTCTGCAGCGCAAGGATCGCGAGCTCGTGCTCCACGGACACGAGACGGGCACCATCGTCCGCTACGAGCACGGCGAGTACATCGAGGTGCACGAGCCCCTCGACGAGCAGGAGCTGTGGCTCCGGGTGTCGTACGAGAACTACACGCCGCTCGAGATCGCGCCCGAGCTCAACGACCACGGTGTCGCACGCAAGGGCTACCGCTGGGATCGCTTCAAGCAGGCGCTGTCGCGCTTCTACTTCGAGGAGCGCATCGAGCCTGTCACCGTGGCCGAGCTGGAGGAGGCGCGCCACCACCACGACGAGCACGCGCCTCACGGTCTCGACGAGGCCGCTGAGGCAGAGGAGGCGGACGAGCGCCTCGACGCCGAGTGGGAACAGGTCGACGGCGGCGCCAAGAAGTAGCCAGCCACCGCATCGGCTGAACGAAGGGCCGGTCACCCGTCACGGGTGACCGGCCCTTCGTCGTTCCTGGCGCACGCGAACGCCTTCCGGGGAATCCTCAACCCCTCCGCGAGGTTGACACCCACGGGTCCTGTCGCCTTGTCGCAGCGCACGGCGATAGGCTCGACGAGTCACCCCGGAAACCATGCGCGGCGCCCCTCGCCGCGCTCGAAGCAGGAGGAACAATGGCTGACTACACACTGCCCGACCTCACGTACGACTACGGCGCGCTCGACCCGCACATCGCCGGCGAGATCATGGAGCTGCACCACAGCAAGCACCACGCCGCGTATGTGGCCGGTGCGAACACCGCGCTGGAGAAGATGGCCGGGGCGCGCGATTCCGGAGACTTCGGAGCCATCGCCGGCCTCGAGAAGGCTCTCGCGTTCAACCTGGGAGGCCACACCAATCACTCGGTGTTCTGGACCAACATGTCCCCCGACGGTGGCGACAAGCCCACCGGCGAGCTCGCTGCCGCGATCGACGAGCACTTCGGCTCGTTCGACGGCTTCCAGGCGCACTTCACCAACAACGCCATGACGATCATGGGCTCCGGATGGTCGATCCTCGCGTGGGACACCATCGGCAAGAAGCTCATCATCGTTCAGCTGTACGACCAGCAGGGCAACGTCCCCGTGGGACTCGTCCCGCTGCTCATGCTCGACATGTGGGAGCACGCGTTCTACCTGCAGTACAAGAACGTCAAGGCCGACTACGTCAAGGCCTGGTGGAACGTCGTGGACTGGGCGAACGTCCAGCAGCGCTTCACGACGGCGACCGCGACCCAGGGCCTCATCGTCCAGTAGTCGCACAGCGTCGTGAGGAGCGGGTCCCCCTCGGGGGCCCGCTCCTTCGCGTTCAGAGGCCCGTCCGTCGCTAGGGTGGCGTCATGACGACACCCGCCGCCGAGCCGATCGACGATGACGCCGCTCCGGTGACCCGGATCTCGTCCCTGTGGCTGCTCCTGGCAAGCCTGGTGCTGCTGCAGTTCGGGTATCCGGTAACGGAGGCCGGCCCCAGCTGGACCGTCGTGTATCTCCTGGTCTATGGCGGCGTGATCGGCTACGTCGTCCTGACCGCACG
>Ga0207735_100315_pt1 | contig 11335 bp, 9 predicted proteins | sample TtaePargueraPR_9_FD_187280 | JGI IMG/M metagenome (GOLD analysis project Ga0207735, IMG submission 187280) | Aerobic enrichment media microbial communities from Bioluminiscent Bay, La Parguera, Puerto Rico - Tt and E2 (1) (SPAdes) | ecosystem: Environmental > Aquatic > Marine > Unclassified ... | reverse complement strand
ACCACGGGCCCGTCGTCCGCGGCGACCGGGGAGCGGCGACCGAGCGCGTCGAGGGCCGCGGCGATGACGTCGGCCTTGGTGGACCGTGCCTCGTCCGGCGGGGCGCCGTGCACGGCGTCGACCAGCCCGGTCAGGCCGAAGCGGTCGCAGATGGGCTTGGCGAACATCTCGGGCTTGGACGTCGCCACGACGAGCGCGCACCCGGCGTCGCGCAGCTCGGTCAGCACCTCCGGGACGCCGTCGAACACGGCGTTGTCGTACATGCCGCCAGCCGTGAACGCGGCCCGGTACGCGGTCACCGCCTCCATCACCCGCTCGGGCGGGACCCCGTGGGCGGGGAAGGAGTCCGTGATCGGCGGCCCGACGAACGACCGCAGGGTCCCGGCGTCGGGCACCGGGAGTCCCAGCGCGCGGAAGGCGTGGGCGGCCGACGCCGTGATGCCGGGCGCGGAGTCCATGAGGGTGCCGTCGAGGTCGAGCAGGACGAGGGGTGCGGTCACCGCGACAGCGTACGTGGCAGGGAGGTTTCGGCGTCCGACGGGCGAGACATGACGTGTTTCGAGTGCGTTTAAGTTTCATGACGTTGTGAAACTTCTGAGGGCAAACCCTTGTGGTGAGCACTTCCACCCCGTTGACTCCTCGGCACGGAGACGCGGCAGCCCGTCCGTCCACCACCGAGGAGGCTCGATGAGAACCCGGCGTACCAGACTCGCGACCGTCACGATCGCCACCGCCCTCACCCTGTCCGCCTGCGGGTCCACGGACTCCGGCGAGACCGGCTCCGCCGAGAGCGCGGCGACCGAGGGCGGCGGCGGGTCGTTCTCCATGGCCGTCACGGACCCCGACCTGCTGATCCCCGGCCGGCAGAGCGTGGCGTTCGACTTCGCGATGACCGTCTGGGCACCCCTGACCTTCCTCGAGCTGGACGGTGAGCTCACCTACATGCAGGCCGAGTCGGTCGAGAGCGAGGACCAGCAGACCTGGACCGTCACGCTGCGCGACGGGTGGACGTTCCACGACGGCTCGCCGGTCACGGCGCAGGACTACGTCGACACGTGGAACACCGTCGCCTACGGTCCCCACGCCTTCGAGAACTCCGGCCAGCTGGCCGCGATCCAGGGATACGACGACCTCAACCCCGCCGACGGAGAGCCCACCACCGAGGAGATGTCGGGGCTCACGGTCGTCGACGACCTGACCTTCGAGGTCGAGCTGGAGGGTCCGGACAGCCAGTTCCCGCTCCAGCTCAGCCAGGCGCAGACGGCGCTCTACCCGATGCCGTCGGAGTCGCTGGAGGATCTGGACGCCTACAACACCCACCCGATCGGCAACGGCCCGTTCGAGCTGGTCGACGACTACGTCGAGGACGAGCCGTTCGTCGTCACGGCTTACGGCGACTACGCCGGCGAGGCGCCGACGACGGGCCAGATCACGTTCGTGCCGTACACGGACAACGTGACGGCCTACACCGACGCGCTCGCGGGCAACGTCGACGTCGCCTCGCTGCCCACCAGCCGCATGACCCAGGCCGCCGACGACTTCGGCGACCAGGTGTACGCGTTCGAGGCGCCGGGGATCTCGTTCCTCGGCCTGCCCCTGTGGGACGAGCGCTACGACGACGTGCGGGTGCGGCAGGCCATCTCGATGGCGATCGACCGCGAGACCATCAACGAGGTCATCTACGGCGGGCAGTACGAGCCGGCGACGGCGTTCACCCCGGCGATCGAGCCGGGGACGCCCGAGGGCATCTGCGGCCAGTACTGCGAGTACCGCCCGGACGAGGCGGCGGCCCTGCTCGAGGAGGCCGGCGGCTTCGAGGGCACGATGGAGATCACGTACCCCGGTGGCGGCGGGCTCGACGAGTTCTACAACGCCATCGCCAACAACCTGCGCCAGAACCTCGGCGTGGACGCCGTCGCGACCCCCACCGCCGACTGGGCCGAGTTCCTCGAGGCGCGCACCGACGAGGGCATCGACGGCCCGTTCTTCTCCCGCTGGGGTGCGCTCTACCCGAGTCAGCAGGCCACGATGCGCGAGCTGTTCCTCGCCACGGGCGGCTGCACCAACTGCGTGCCGTCCTACCCGGAGGACGTCGCCGAGGCCATCGCCGCGGCCGACGCCGCACCGGACGACGGCGGGGAGTCCTACGCCGCGGTCCAGGAGCTCATCGTCGAAGACTTCCCGTCCCCGCCCCTGTTCTTCGAGACCTACGGCTACGTCACCAGCGACAAGGTCGACGAGCTGGTCACCTCGCCGATCGGCAACCCGAGGCTGACGCACATCGTCCTCGCCGACTGACGACCCGCACCCACGGGGCCCGCGTCCGCACCGGGCGCGGGCCCCGCCGACAGGAAGAGCGCACGTGGCACCGATCGACACCACGAAGGACCGTCCTGCCGTCCCGGCCGCGGGACCCGGCCGGGACCTGCACGACGTCCTGGACCACGTCCGAGGCTTCGCACCGCTGGACGGCTTCCCGGGCGTCGACGAGATCGTCGACCGCGCGGACCGGATCGCCGCCGCGCACCCGGACGTCGTCGCACGACGCCGGATCGGCACGAGCCGCCTCGGCGAGCCGCTCCACGAGTACGTCGTCGGTGACGGGCCCGACGTGCTCGTCATCGGCGGCGTGCACCCCAACGAGCCCATCGGCTTCCACACCGCGCTGCAGCTCCTCGACGACCTGGCGGCGGGCGTCGGGCCCGCGGCCGCCGCCGGTGCCCGGTGGCACGTGGTGCCCTGCATCGACCCGGACGGCGCCCGGCTCAACGAGTCCTGGTTCGCCGACCCCGGCGACCGGGTCGACTACGCGCGCGGCTTCTACCGTCCCGCACCCGACGAGCAGGTGGAGTGGTCGTTCCCCCTCGACCACGGCACCGCCTACTTCGACCGGTCGATCCCCGAGGCCGTCGCCGTGGCCCGGCTCGTGGACCGGCTGCGACCGGCCATGGTCGTCGGGCTGCACAACGGCGAGCTCGGCGGCGTCTACTACTACCTGGACCGCGACGTCGACGGTGTCGTGCCCGCGTTGCAGGAGCTGCCCGCGCGGCTCGGCCTCCCCCTGGACCGCGGTGAGCCCGAGACCCCCGAGTCCGTCCCGCACGCACCCGGGGTGTTCCGGACGCTGAGCAGCGCCGGCACCCACGACTGGCTCGTCGAGCAGGGGATCGACCCGGCCGGCCACGTCAGCGGTGGAGGGCTCGCCGACTACGTGGCCCCGTACGGCAGCGTCACCTTCGTCGCCGAGCTGCCGTACTGGTCGCACGCCGACTCCGACGACGTCAGCGACGCCGGCGTGCCGTACGCCGACGTCCTGCGACGCAAGGCCGACGGCCTCACCGAGCTCGGCGCCGTGCTGACCGAGGCACTGGACCGGGCCCGCCCGCACCTGCGGATCGACTCACCGCTGCGGAGGGCCAGCGAGGTCTTCGTGCCCCACATGGCCCTCGCCGGGCGGGCGGAGCGGGAACGCGCCGCCACGGTCGAGCCGGGGCGCTCCGCCACCGTCGCGGAGGTGTTCTCCAACGGCGACCTCGTGCGCTGCTTCCGGCTCCGCTACGGGTCGATGCTCCACCGGGCGCTCACCGCGGAGGTCGTGGCGGGGACCGCGGCCCCGCAGGTGCGCGCCGCGCGCGACGAGCTCGGCCGCCACCTCGAGGCCTGGTACGCCGAGGCGCGCTCGGTCACGGGCCTGACGACCTGGCCCGTCGAGCGGCTGGTGGCCGTGCAGTACGCGAGCACGGTCCTCGTGGCCGCGGCCACCGTGCGCGAGCGGGGCCGGGCATGACCCGGTTCCTGTCGCGACGGATCGTCGAGCTGGTCGTCGTCTTCCTGGGCGTCACCTTCATCGTGTACGCGATGGTGTTCACCCTGCCCGGCGACCCGATCGCCGCGCTCGGCGGCGACCGGCCGCTGCCCGAGAACGTCGTGGCGCAGCTGCGGGCCGAGTACCACCTGGACCTGCCGCTGTGGCAGCAGTACCTGCACTACCTCGGCGGCGTGCTCACCGGCGACCTCGGCACCACGTTCACCGGCCGGCCCGTGTCCGAGGCGATGGCGTCCCGCTGGCCGGTGACGATCACCCTGGCGCTCAGCGCGTGGGCGCTCGAGATGATCGTCGGCGTCCTGCTCGGGCTGGCCGCGGGCCTGCGGCGCGGGAGCATCCTCGACCGCGGCGTCCTCCTGGGCACGGTGCTGGCGACCTCGATCCCGGTGTTCGTGCTCGGGGTCTCCGCCCAGCTCGTGTTCGGCCTCGAGCTCGGGTGGTTCCCGATCGCGGGTACCTCCGAGGGATGGCCGGCCTCCTACGTGCTGCCCGCGGCGATCGTCGCCCTGTATGGACTGTCGAGCGTGTCGCGGCTCATGCGGGGCAGCGTCGCCGACACCATGCGCAGCGACTTCGTGCGGACGCTCGTCGCCAAGGGCATGCCCCGGCACGACATCGTCGGCGTGCACGTCATGCGCAACTCGGCCGCGCCCGTGCTGACGTTCCTCGCGATCGAGCTCGGCTACCTCCTCGGCGGCACCGTGGTGATCGAGGGCATCTTCAACCTGCCCGGGATCGGCCAGCTGCTCTTCGAGTCCATCCGTACCCACGAGGGCCCCACCGTCGTCGGCGTCACGACCGCGCTGATCGTCGTCTTCCTCGTCACCAGCGTGCTGGTCGACGTGCTGTCCTCCCTGCTCGACCCGAGGATCCGTCATGAGTGAGCACATCGCCGCCACCGAAGCCCCCGCCGTCGCCGCCCGAGGCGTCTGGGCGACAGTCCGCCGTCGTCCGCTGTTCTGGACCTCGCTGGCCGCGCTCGGGGTGCTGCTCGTCGTCGCCGCGTTCCCCGGCCCGATCGCCGCGCTGCTCGGCCAGCCGGACCCCCGGGCCTGCGACCTGTCCCTGTCCGGGCAGCCACCCGGGGACGGCCACCCGTTCGGCACCGACATCCAGGGCTGCGACGTCCTGGCCAACGTGCTCTTCGGCACACGGACGTCCCTGTTCATCGGGCTGACGACGACGGCGCTCTGCCTCGTCGTCGCCCTGGTGCTCGGCACCGTGGCCGGCTACTTCGGCGGCCCGGCGGACCGGGTGATCGCCCGCCTGACCGACGTGTTCCTCGGCTTCCCGTTCCTGCTCGGCGCCATCGTGGTGCTGAACAGCGCCCCCGAGCGCACCCCGCTGCTGGTCGCCGTCGTCCTCGCCTTCTTCTCCTGGCCCACGCTCGCACGGCTCGTGCGCGGGTCCGTCCGGTCGGTGCGGGAGGCGGAGTTCGTCCAGGCCGCGCACGCGCTGGGCTTCTCCCACGGCCGCATCGTGCTGGGGCACGTGCTGCCGAACTCGCTCGGCCCGGTCCTGGCGATCGCCACCACCATGGTCGGCGGCGTGATCGTCGCCGAGTCGACCCTGACCTTCCTGGGGGTCGGGCTGGTCCAGCCGACCATCTCCTGGGGTCTGCAGCTGTCCACGGCGCAGACGTACTTCCAGACCGCCCCCCACACGCTGATCTTCCCCAGCCTGTTCCTCACCGTCACGGTCGTCAGCCTCATCATGCTCGGCGACATCCTGCGTGACGCCCTCGACCCGAAGGGACGTTCATGAGCGCCGCACCCGACGCCGTCCTGCGCAGCATCGCGCCCTACCTCGCCGAGTGGGCGACCTTCCACGCCGACTACCGCGGAACGCCGGGCCTGCAGCTCGCGGTGGCGTACCGCGGCGAGGTCCTGCTCGACGTCGCGTGGGGGCGGGCGAGCACGGAGACCGACGAACCGCTGACCACCGAGCACCTGTTCCGCGTCGCCTCCCACTCCAAGACGTTCACCGCGGTGATGGTCATGCGGCTCGTGGAGGCGGACCTGCTGCGCCTCGACGACCGGCTCGGCGAGCTCGTCGCCGACCTCGCCGGCACGGAGGCCGCCGAGCTCACCGTCCGCGAGCTGCTCGGCCACCAGGGCGGCGTCATCCGCGACTCGTCCGACGGCGACTTCTGGCAGCGGCACCGGCCGTTCCTCGACCGCGACGAGCTGATCGAGGTGGTGGGCCGCGAGGGGATCGTCTACGCGCCGAACCACACGTTCAAGTACTCGAACGTGGCCTACGGGCTCCTCGGGCTCGTCGTCGAGCGCGTGACCGGCCTGTCGTACGCCAAGGTCGCGGACGAGATGATCGTCGGCCCGCTCGGCCTGCGCCGCAGCGGCCCCGAGTACGCCGCCGACCGCGCCGCCGAGTACGCCGCCGGGCACACCGGACGTACGGCGCACGACGACGGACGGCGGGTCGTCCCGCACGTCGACACCCGGGCGCTTGCGGCGGCCACCGGCTGGTACTCCACGGCGCGGGAGATGGTGGTCTTCGGCTCGGCGCACGTGCTCGGCGACGAGACCCTGCTGGCCGACTCCAGCAAGCGGCTGATGCAGCGCGCGGAGTCCGTCGTCGAGGTGCGGGGCCGGGAGATCGGCCGCTACGGGCTCGGGCTGGACCGCCGTCGGATCGGCGAGCGTGAGCTGGTCGGGCACTCCGGCGGCTACCCGGGCCACATCACGCGGACCTGGATCGACCCCGTCGACGGGCTGGTGGTCAGCGCCCTGACCAACGCCATCGACGGGCCCGCCGACCCGATCGCCACCGGCGTCGTCCAGATCGTCGACCTGGCGCTGCGGGCCATGGCCGAGGACGCGGACCCGGTGCCGCCGGACGCACCGGTCGGCCGGTACGCCAACCTGTGGGGGGTGAACGACGTCGTCGACCTCGGCGGGATCCTGCACGTGATCGAACCGCGCCTGCCCGAGCCGGCCACGGCCCACCAGCGCCTGGTGGCCGGGCAGGACGGGCTCCGGCTCGAGCCGGTGCCCGGGTTCGGCGCCACCGGCGAGGCCGTGTCCGTCGAGCGGGACGACGACGGCGCGGTCACGGCCGTGCGGCTCGGCGCCATGACGGCGTGGCCCGTGGAGACCTACCGTGCGGCGATGGCTTCCGAGGATCCCGGCGCGCGGCTCGGGAGAATGTCGCTATGACGACCGACGACGTGCGTTCCCCCGACCAGCCCGACGACGGCGCGGTGCCGCCCGCGCCGGAGGCCCTCGACGCCGAGCGGCTCGAGTTCATCGAGAACTTCGCCTCCGCCTGGGAGGCGCAGAACGGCGCCCGGATGGACGGACGGGTCCTGGGCCTGCTGCTGATCTCCGACGAGCCGTTCATGTCGTCGACCCGGATCGCCCGGCTGCTGCACGCCAGCGCGGGCGCCATCTCGATGTCGACGCGCGCACTGGTGACGGTCGGCTTCATCGTCCGTCACACCGTGCCGGGGGAGCGACGCCACTACTTCCGGGTGGAGGACGACGTCTGGGGTGCGTTCCTGGCCGGCGAGCGCGAGTACCTGCGCCGCATGGCGGCCGTGATCCGCTCGGGGCTGCAGATGGAGGTGGGCCGCCGCGAGGGGCCGCACACCCGACTGACCAACGCGAACCGCTACATGACCTGGCTGGAGGGGTACCACCGCAAGATGCTGGAGGACTGGTACGCCTACCGCGACCAGGTCGAGGCGGGGACCGACACCGAGGAGCTGCCATGACCCCGCCCGTGCTCTCGATCGACGGGCTGACCGTCGACTTCCGCACGTCCGACGGCACCGTGGTGCCTGCGGTGCGCGACGTCTCGCTGGACGTGGGTGCCGGGGAGATCGTCGCCGTCGTCGGCGAGTCCGGGTCCGGCAAGTCCGTGACCGCGATGAGCGTGCTCGGTCTGCTGCCGCCGAACGCCCGCACGGCGGGCAGCATCCGGCTCGCGGGCACCGAGCTGGTCGGCGCCGACGCGGCGCGGCTGGCCTCGGTGCGGGGACGCCGGGTGGCCATGGTCTTCCAGGACCCCTTCGGGTCGCTGGACCCCGTCTTCACGGTCGGTTTCCAGATCCGCGAGGTGCTGCGCCGGCACCGGCCCGAGATGTCGGCCGCGCAGCGGCGGTCCCGGGCCGTGGACCTGCTGCGCCTGGTCGACGTCCCCGAACCGGAGTCCCGCGTGCGCGCCTACCCGCACCAGCTGTCCGGCGGCCAGGCCCAGCGGGTGGTGATCGCCATGGCGCTGGCCTGCGACCCCGAGGTCCTCATCGCCGACGAGCCCACCACGGCGCTCGACGTCACCGTGCAGCGCGAGATCCTCGACGTGCTGCTGCGCCTGCGCGACACGGCCGGCGTCGCGGTCCTGCTCATCACGCACGACATGGGCGTCGTCGCCGACGTCGCCGACCGCGTCGTGGTCATGCGGCACGGTGCGGTCGTGGAGAGCCAGGACGTGGGCTCCCTGTTCGCCACGCCGCGAGCCACCTACACGCGTGAGCTCCTCGCCGCGGTCCCGCGGCTGGAGGCCACCCACCGCCCCGACCCGGAGGCCGCGGAGGCCGTGCTGACCGTGGAGGGGCTGGTCGTGGAGTACCAGCGCCGACGGCGGACCACCCGCGCCGTGGACGCGGTCGACCTGCACATCGCCTCCGGCAGCGTGCTCGCGCTGGTCGGGGAGTCGGGGTCCGGCAAGTCGACGATCGGCAAGGCCGTCACAGGACTGGCCCCGGTGCACTCCGGGTCCGTCGTCGTCGACGGCGTGGACGCGGTCGACTCGCCCCGCCGGACGCTGCGTGCGTTGCGCCGGCGCATCGGCGTGGTGTTCCAGAACCCGCTCGGCGCGCTCGACCCCCGGCACACGATCGGCGAGGCCGTCGGCGAGCCGCTGCGCGTGCACCGACGGATGCGCGGCACGGCGCTGGACCGTCGGGTCGGCGAGCTGCTCGATGCCGTCGAGCTGCCGGGCCCCTGGGCGGGACGGTTCCCGCACGAGCTCTCGGGAGGTCAGCGCCAGCGCGTCGCGATCGCCCGGGCCATCGCCCTGGACCCCGTGCTGCTCGTCGCCGACGAACCCACCAGTGCGCTCGACGTGTCGGTCCAGGCGACCGTGCTCGACCTGTTCCGCCGCATCCAGCGCGAGCTGCGCTTCGCCTGCCTGTTCATCAGCCACGACCTCGCCGTGGTCGACGAGCTCGCCGACCGGGTCGCCGTCCTGCACCGGGGGCGACTGGTCGAGACCGGACCCCGGGTCGACGTGCTGACCCGACCGGCCGAGGACTACACGCGGCGTCTGCTGGAGGCCGCCCCGGTGCCCGACCCCGCCCGCTCCCGCCGCGCCGCCGCGCGGCTGGCGGGCTGACCGCGAAGGAAGAGCATGCGACACACCCCGCACTACGTCCTGGACGACGTCGAGGAGGTCCGCCGCCTGGTCCGCGACAACCCGTGGGCGACCTTCGTGTCGGCGACCTCGCAGGGCCTGGTGGCCTCGCACTACCCGATCCTGCTGGACGAGCAGGCCGACGAGCTCACCGTCCTCAGCCACGTGGGCCGGCCCGACGACGAGCTGCTCGAGCTCGGCGCGCACGAGATGCTGATCGTCGTCCAGGGGCCCCACGGATACGTTTCGCCGAGCTGGTACGGCGACGCGTCGCTGATCCCGACGTGGAACCACGTCACCGCCCACCTGTACGGCGTGCCGGAGATCCTCGACGCCGAGGAGAACTACGCCACGCTGTCGCGGCTGGTCGACACGTTCGAGCAGCACGTGGCCCACCCGCGCAGCCTCTCGACCGACCCCGCCTTCGCCCGCGGGGCGGCCCGCGGCACCGTCGGGCTGCGGATGCGGGTGACCCGGTTCGACGCCCGGCTCAAGCTCAGCCAGAACAAGGCCCCCGAGGTCCGCGGACGCATACAGGACGCCCTGCACGACGACGGCCCCTACGCGAACCCGGCGCTCGCGGCGGAGATGGCGCGGGTGCCGGCCCTGCCGCGCGACGCCGAGGGGGCCGAGTGAGCCTCGCGGGGCGGCCGGCCGCCGAGCGGCTCGTCCTGGCCGGGGTCCGGGTGCACGGGCGCGGCGACGCGGTGCGCGACGTCGTCCTCGCCGACGGCCGGGTCGAGCGGTTCACCGCTCCGGGTCGGGTGCGCGACGCCGAGCGGGTCGACTGCGACGGCGCCACCCTGCTGCCCGGGCTGTGGGACCACCACGTCCACATGGAGCAGTGGGCCCTGGCACGGCGCAGGCTCGACCTGTCCGGGACGGGCAGCGCCGCCGAGGCTGCCGCCGTCGTGCGTGCTGCGCTGGCCGACCCGCCCGCCGGGCTGGGCGCCGGGGAGCTGCTGGTGGGCTACGGGTTCCGGGACGGGCTCTGGCCGGACGTCCCGCGGGCCGGGCTGATCGACGCCGACCGGCCGGTGGTGCTGATCAGCGGTGACCTGCACTGCGCGTGGATGAACCGCGCCGCGATGTCGGTCCTGGGGGTCGAGGGGTGCCCCACGGGGGTGCTGCGCGAGGACGAGGCGTTCGCCGTCAACCGGGTCGTGTCGCGCGTGGACACCGCGACCATGGACCGCTGGGTCCTGGACGCGGCGCGGGCGGCCGCTGCGCGCGGTGTGGTCGGGGTCGTCGACCTCGAGATGGACGGCGCCGTGCCCGCCTGGGAACGCCGGGCGGCGGCGGGGAGCCCGCCGGTGCGGGTCCGCGCGGGCGTCTACCCGGACCGGATCGAGGTCGAGGTGGCGCGCGGGCTGCGGACGGGCCTCCCGCTCGACGCGGCCGGCCGCGTCGAGGTCGGGCCGCTGAAGATCGTGGCCGACGGGTCGTTGAACACGCGCACCGCCTGGTGCCACGACCCCTACCCGGGTACCGACGGGTTCGGCCGGCCCTCGCTGGCCCCGGAGGAGCTCGAGAAGCTGCTGGTGCGGGGCAGCGAGGCGGGGTTCGTCCCGGCGATCCACGCCATCGGCGACCGTGCCCTGACGGTGGCGCTCGACGCAGTCGAGGCCGTCGGCTGCCGCGGCTCGATCGAGCACGCCCAGCTCGTCACCGCGGCCGACGTGACGCGGATGGCCCGGCTGGGGATGGTCGCGAGCATCCAGCCCGAGCACGCGATGGACGACCGCGACGTCGCCGAACGGCACTGGGCGGGACGTGAGCACCGGGCCTTCGTCGTCGGGTCGCTGGCCCGCGCGGGGGTGCGGCTCGCGCTCGGGTCGGACGCCCCGGTGGCGCCGCTCGACCCGTGGGTGTCGATGGCGGCCGCCGTCGACCGTCACCGTGACGGGCGCGAGGCGTGGCAGGCCCAGGAGGCGATCTCGGTCGATGCGGCGCTGGCCGCCTCGACGTCCACCGGCGGGGTGGTGGCGGTCGGGGACGCGGCCGACCTGGTGGTGGTGCCGCACGACCCGACCCGGCGGGCCGGCGCGGCGTTGCGCTCGACGCCGGTGCTGCTCACCCTGTGCGGCGGTGAGGTGACCGCGGACCTACGGTGACCTCACGGCGGCCCGCCCCGCG
>Ga0207735_100313_pt1 | contig 11343 bp, 7 predicted proteins | sample TtaePargueraPR_9_FD_187280 | JGI IMG/M metagenome (GOLD analysis project Ga0207735, IMG submission 187280) | Aerobic enrichment media microbial communities from Bioluminiscent Bay, La Parguera, Puerto Rico - Tt and E2 (1) (SPAdes) | ecosystem: Environmental > Aquatic > Marine > Unclassified ... | reverse complement strand
CCGCCGATGCTCTCGTCCTTTTCGGTCTGGGCGACCAGTTCGCCGCCGCCCGGCAACGGACGCTGCGGCAGCCCTTCCAAGCCCCGCGTCATCACCCGGCCCCACAGCCGCGCCGGCAGCGAGCCGCCGGTGACCTTGTCCATCGGGGTGCCGTCGTCGTTGCCGAGCCACACGCCGGTGACCAGTTCGGCGGTGTAGCCGACGAACCAGGCATCGCGGAAATCCTGGCTGGTGCCGGTCTTGCCGGCGGCGGCCCGGCCGGGCTGCGCCGCCTTGCCGGTGCCCCAGACCACCGTGGCCGACATCATGTTGGCCATCTGGGCGAGGTGGTTCGCCGCCACCACGCTGTCGCCAAGCGCGCGGTCGCGCTGATACAGCAGCTGCCCGCCGGCGTCGCGGATCTCGGTGATGCCATAGGGCGCGACGCGGCGGCCCTGGTTGGCGAAAACCGCGTAGGCGCCGGTCAACTCCAGCAGCGTCACCTCGGAGGCCCCCAGCGCGATGCCGCCGGTGGGCCGCAGTTCGCTGGAGATGCCGAGACGCCGCGCCGTGGCCGCCACGGTCTTGGGCCCGACCTGCTGGGTGACCCGCACGGCGACCGAATTCATAGAGCGCGCAAAGGAATCCCTCAGCGTCACCTCGCCGTAGTAGCGATCGCCGTAGTTGCCGGGCGTCCACTTGCCGACCCGCACCGGGGCATCCTTCACCAGGCTGTCGGGGGTGAGGCCCGCCTCCAGCCCCGCCAGGTAGACGAAGGTCTTGAAGGCCGAGCCCGGCTGGCGCAGCGCCTGGGTCACCCGGTTGAACTGACTCTCGCCGTAGTCCCGCCCGCCGACCAGCGCGCGGACCGCACCGTCCGGGGCCAGACTGACCAGCGCCGCCTGTCCTGCCCGGCGCTTGGTGCCTTCCTGCTTCAGCAGACTCGCGACTTCGTCGTTGGCGATGCGCTGCAGGGTGGGGTCGATGGTGGTGATCACCCGGATATCCGTTTCGATGTCCCCCAGGTAGTCACGCACCTGGGCCAGGATCCAATCGGCGAAGTAGGGCGCGATGTCGTCGCGCGAAACGCGGCTGGTCGATTTCTGTCTCACCGCCTCATTCGCCTGGGCCGCGGTGATGAAGCCCGCCTCGACCATGGTCTGCAGCACCAGGGCGGCGCGCTGCTCGGCACCCGCCGGATCGCGTGTCGGATTCAGCCGCGACGGCGCCTTCAGCAGCCCCGCCAGCAACGCCGCCTCGTAGAGCGTCACCCTTGTCGCCGGCTTGCCGAAATAGTGCCGCGCGGCCGCGTCGACACCGTAGGTGCCGGCGCCGAGATAAACCCGGTTCAGGTAGATGGTAAGAATCTGGTCCTTGGTGAAGCGGTGCTCCAGCCAGAAGGCCAGCATGACCTCCTGGATCTTGCGCTTGAAGGTGCGCTGAGACGTGAGGAACAGATTCTTGGCCAGCTGCTGGGTGAGCGTCGAGCCGCCCTGGGAGATGCGCCCCTCGCGCAGGTTCACGTAGACCGCGCGCAGCAGCCCGCGGAAATCGATCCCGCCGTGGTCGTAGAAGCGGCGGTCTTCCACGGCGATCACGGCCCTCGGCAGGTGGGGCGGCAACTCGCTGAGATTGCGCGTCGCCCCAAAGCGGTCGCCGAAGGAGGCGAGACGCGTACCGTCGGCGGCCAGCAGCGTGACGTTGGGCCGCCGCGTCATTTTCTCGATTTCACCGAGTTCGGGCAGGTCGTAGGCGTACCAGGCGAGGACGCCGGTCACGATGATGCCGCACCAGATGGCCGCGATCAGGCCCCAGGTCACGATGCGGCGCAGGATGCCGGCGGCCTTCTTGGCCCCGGTCCCCCGCGCGGGCTTCCTGCCCTTGTTACCGCCGCCCCGCCCGGAAGAACGGCCGGCCTTGCGGCCGCCGCCCCGGCGCTTGGAGGACTGGCTGGCAACGGTTGTCTTGCGGCTGCGCTCCGCCATGGCCCTATTGATAGAGAAAACCGGGATGCTTCACCACAGGTCCCCTACGCCTCAACGGTGGCATTGTTAAGGCGCGCGGGTTCACAGAGGACGCATCACACGTCGAGATTGGCGACCTCGAGGGCGTGCTGCTGGATGAAGTCGCGGCGCGGTTCGACCACGTCGCCCATCAACGTCGAGAAGACGTCCTCGGCCTCGTCGGCATGGGCCACCTTGACCTGCAGCAGCGCGCGCACGTTCGGATCCAGCGTGGTTTCCCAGAGCTGTTCCGGGTTCATCTCGCCGAGACCCTTGTAGCGCGCCACGCTGACGCCCTTGCGACCCAGCTCGAAGACCGCCGAGACCAGGCTGATCGGCCCGCTGATGCGGAAGGTCTTGTCCTTCGCGGTCAGCTCCCCGTGGTGGGCGTAGCTTTCCTGCAACTCACTTGCCATTTCATCGAGGCGCCGCGCCTCGCTGGTGCGCACCAGCGGGCCGTCGATGACCCGCTGCTCGGTAACGCCCCGCAGGGTGCGGGTGAAGCTGAGGCCGCCGTCGGCAAGTGCGCTGCCCTCCCAGCCCTTCTCATGGTCCTTCGCCAGGGCATCCAGCCGCGTTGCGATGTACTCCGCCGCCTGACGCGCCCGGGCCTCGTCGGCCAGCAGGTCGGGGCTCAGCGCGCCGGCAATGGCGGCCTGCTCGACCACGTCTGCGCTGCCGACCTTGCGGATCAGCGGCTCCATCAGGTGGCGGGCGCGCACCGCCCGCTCGACCAGCTGGCGCAGGTCCTCGCCGCCGATCTGGCCCTCTTCAGGCAGCGCCAGCACCGCGTCCCGGATGCCGCTGTCGATGAGGTAGCTTTCCATCTCGCGGTCGTCCTTCAGGTAGCGCAGGGAGTCGCCGCGCTTGGCCCGGTAGAGCGGCGGCTGCGCGATGAAAAGATGGCCGCGTTCCACCAGTTCCGGCATCTGCCGGAAGAAGAAGGTCAGCAGCAGGGTGCGAATGTGGCTGCCGTCGACGTCGGCGTCCGTCATGATGATGATCTTGTGGTAGCGCAGCTTTTCGATGTTGAACTCGTCGCGGCCGATCCCGGTGCCGAGCGCCGTGATCAGCGTACCGATTTCCTGCGACGACAGCATCTTGTCGAAACGCGCGCGTTCCACGTTCAGGATCTTGCCGCGCAGCGGCAGGATCGCCTGGTTCTTCCGGTCACGCCCCTGCTTGGCCGAACCGCCGGCCGAGTCACCCTCGACGATGAAGAGTTCCGATTTGGCAGGATCGCGTTCCTGACAGTCGGCCAGCTTGCCGGGGAGGGATGAGATGTCGAGCGCGCCCTTGCGCCGCGTCAGCTCGCGCGCCTTGCGCGCGGCCTCGCGCGCCGCCGCCGCCTCGACCACCTTGCCGACGATGCGCCGCGCGTCCTGCGGGTGCTCCTCAAAGAACTGGTCGAGGCGCTCGTTGACCACCGATTCCACGATGGGCCGCACCTCGGAAGAGACCAGCTTGTCCTTGGTCTGGCTGGAAAACTTCGGGTCGGGCACCTTGACCGACAGCACGCAGGTCAGCCCCTCTCGCGCGTCGTCGCCGGTCAGCGCCACCTTTTCCTTCTTCAGAAGGCCGGCGGACGTGGCGTAGGCGTTGATCTGGCGCGTCAGCGCCGCGCGGAAGCCCGCCAGGTGGGTGCCGCCGTCACGCTGCGGGATGTTGTTGGTGAAGCACAGCACCGTCTCGTGGTAGCTGTCGGTCCACTGCAGCGCGACCTCGACGGTGATGCCTTCACGTTCGGCCGACATGGTGATCGGCGGTTCGATCAGGGCGCTCTTGGTGCGGTCGAGATAGTTCACGAAGGCAACCAGGCCGCCCTCGTAGTGCAGGTCGACTTCCTTCGGCTCGGCGCTGCGCGCATCGGTCAGCGTCATGCGCACCCCGGAGTTGAGGAAGGCGAGCTCGCGCAGGCGATGCTCCAGGGTCGAGAAGTCGAACTCCGTCATCGTGAAGATTTTGTCCGACGGCATGAAGGTGATCTGCGTGCCGGACTTACCTTCCGCGGGACCGCGCACTGCCAGGGGCGCCTCGGCGTCGCCGCTGACGAAGCGCATCCAGTGTTCCTCCCCGCCGCGCCAGATGGTCAGCTCCAGCCACTCGCTGAGCGCGTTGACCACCGAGACGCCGACGCCGTGCAGGCCGCCGGAAACCTTGTAGGAATTCTGGTCGAACTTACCGCCGGCGTGCAGCTGGGTCATGATGACCTCCGCCGCCGACACGCCTTCCTCGGCATGGATATCGACCGGAATCCCGCGTCCGTTGTCGCCCACGGTGACGGAGCCGTCGCCGTTCAGCGTCACCGTCACGGTGTCGCAGTAGCCGGCCAGCGCCTCGTCGATGGCGTTGTCCACCACCTCGTAGACCATGTGATGCAGGCCCGAACCGTCATCAGTGTCGCCGATGTACATGCCCGGGCGCTTGCGTACAGCCTCCAGGCCGCGCAGCACCTTGATGGACTCCGCACCGTAGGCGGCGTCGTCCCGGGGCTTGCCCTCGGTCCCGCCGGGGCCAGATTCGATCGGCTTATCGTCGTTGCTCATGAGAAACCTGGTTTCGCTTCATTTGAGTGTCTTCCGGCGGGGACCGCCCGCCGGCCATCCGCTGGTGCCGGCGCTAGGGCCGGCCGTCCTCGGCGGGTCGGATCGCCCCGTCGTCGATGCAATAGAACTGGGCCCGTCCTTGCAGGCCCTCGAAATCGGCGGCGTCCGTGCCGGTGAGCCAGGCCTGGGCGCCGAGGCCGAGAATTTCCTCGTAGAGCGCCGCCCGCCGCGCGGCATCCAGATGCGCGGCCACCTCGTCCAGCAGCATCAATGGCGCGGCACCGCGCGCCAGGGTCAGCAGGCGCGCATGGGCCATCAGGATGGCGATCAGCAGCGCCTTCTGTTCGCCCGTCGAACAGAGTGCCGCCGGCACGCCCTTGGACTTGTGGGTGGCCGTCAGATCGCTGCGGTGCGGCCCAAGGGCGGCCCCGCCGCTCTCGGCGTCCTGGCGGCGGCTTTCGGCCAAACCCTCCCGCAGGCGGTCCTCGGCGGCCAGGGCGGGCTCCTCGCACAGCCAGCTCTCCACCGCGCCTTCCAGGCCGAGTTCGACCTTGGGGAAGGGGCCTTCGGCGCGGTCGCAGGCCTGCTGCAGGCGCTCGACCATGTCGAGACGCGCGGCGGCGATGGCGATGCCGCGGGCGGCGAGGGATTCTTCCAGTGAGGCCAGCCAGGTGGCATCGCCGCGGCCGCTCTTCAGTAGGCGGGCGCGTTCGCGCAGCGAATGCTCGTAAGCGTTGCAACGCGCCGAATGCTCCGGGTCGAAGCCGTAGACCAGGCGGTCCAGGAAGCGCCGCCGGCCGCCGGCGCCTTCGCGGAACAGGCCGTCCATCTGCGGCGTCAGCCAGACCACGGAGAGAATTTCCGCCAGGGCCTGCTGACCGCGTGCCGCTTCGCCGTCGATCCGCACGAGGCGGCGTTCGCGCAGCATGCCGTTCGGGGTCTCACCATTCGGGCCCGCGCTCTGGCCGGGATCGCGCCCGCTGCCGACGTCGCGCGGCCCCTCTGGCGTCATCACCGTCGCCGCCACCGCCCAGGGTGCTGCGAGGTTCTGGCCGGGCGCGCTGCGGTCGATCTCACTCAGCCGGGCGCGGCGCAGACCGCGCCCCGGCGACAGGAAGGAGATCGCTTCCAGCAGATTGGTCTTGCCGGCGCCGTTGGGGCCGGTCAGCACCACCGGCGACGGCTCCAAGCGCAGTTCCGCCTGGGCGTAGCAGCGGAACTGCGTAACCAGCAGGCGGCTGAGCCAGAGACCGGTTTCGATCTTGCGCTGCGACACGGCGCCGGGCTCCGCATCGCCGAGGGCGGCGGAGCTCAGCAAGAGGAGCGGCGGTCGTTGTTGCGACTTGGGGACATCAGGGGTCGGGGCCTTACACGCGCATCGGCATCAGCACGTAGAGGGCGCTGCTGTCGGCCACCTCGCGGACGATGGTGGGCGAGGCCGGATCGGCCATGGTGAACTGCGCCGCTTCGCCCTCGATCTGCTGGGCGATGTCCAGCAGATAGCGCGAGTTGAAGCCGATTTCGATGCCGGCGCCGTCGTAGTCGATCTCCAGCTCCTCCACGGCGGTGCCGTTCTCCGGGCTGTTGGCCGACAGCACCAGGGCGCCGTCGTGCACCGCCAGCTTCACCGCGCGGCTCTTTTCCGAGGAAATGGTGGAAACGCGGTCCACCGCCTCGGCGAAGGACTTGCAGTCGACTTCCAGCACCTTGTCGTTGCCGGCCGGGATGACCCGCTCGTAGTCCGGGAAAGTGCCGTCGATCAGCTTGGAGGTCAGCACGGTGGGGCCGAAGGCGAAGCGGATCTTGGTCTCCGACAGCGCGATCTCCACCGGGTCGTCGACACCTTCGACGAGCCGCCGCAGCTCACCCACGGTCTTGCGCGGCACGATGACGCCCGGCATGTCCTTGGCGGCGTCCGGCAGCGGCATCTCCACTCGCGCCAGGCGGTGGCCGTCGGTCGCGACGGCGCGCAGCACCGGCAGGGAATTGCTCTGTGTGGCGTGCAGGAAGATGCCGTTCAGGTAATAACGCGTCTCCTCGGTGGAGATCGCAAAACGCGTCCGGTCGATGAGGGTCTTCAACTCGCCGGCCTGCAACGTGAAGCTCTGCGGCAGGTCGTCGCCGGAGGTCACCGGGAAGTCCTCGCGCGGCAGCGTGGCCAGGGTGAAGACGGAGCGGCCGGCCTGCAGCTTCAGGCGGCCGTCGTCGCCGCCAGCCTCGATCTCCACCTGTGCGCCCTCGGGCAGCTTGCGGACGATGTCGTAGAGCGTATGCGCCGGCGCCGTGGTCGCGCCCGGCTGGCTCACCTCGGCGGCGATCTTGTCGATGACCGTCAGATCCATGTCAGTGGCGGTCAGCGACAGCGCGGCGCCGTCGGCCTCGATCAGCACGTTGGAGAGAATGGGGATGGTATTGCGGCGTTCCACGACGCTTTGCACGTGCGTGAGGGATTTGAGGAGCGCAGCGCGTTCAATGGTCAGCTTCATGATGGGACGCTTGGCCTTCGGGCAATGATGTTGATCGTTCTCTTGGGTGCCTTGGGGGCCTTGCGGGCGCCCCGTTCCTGTACGCGGATCCTGTTGTGTACGCCCCGCAAGGGGAGGCAACTGGGTGATGTGGGGCCCTGGAAGGGGCCCGCGCGGCCCCTTGAATCCGCCGCGGCGCGCCAGCCGCCGGCAGCGGGTTCGGGACCCATCGGCACCGCAGGCCGGGAGCCCGGAAAAGCGGCTCCGCAGCGCGGTCGCCGAGTATAGCATGGAAGGGCGAAAACGTAAGCTTTAAGCGCACTTGGGGCGTCCCCACGCCCCCCTTTTCCGGGGCCGCGGGACACACCTGCTAAGCGACTCTTTTGGCTGGCTTTTCCCGCCCCTGAAAACCCCGAATCCCTATCGCGCCAGAGGGTCGGAGGGGCAAATCGCGCGGAAAAGCCGCCCGGGAGGCCGGATTCAGGCCTCCAGCATGCGCCGCAGCAGCTCCACGTCCTCCGCGAAGCTGGAATCCGTGGCCTTCAGTTCCTCGACCTTGCGGACGGCATGCATCACCGTCGTGTGGTCGCGGCCGCCGAACTTGCGGCCGATCTCCGGCAGGGAGCGGGAGGTCAGCTGCTTGGAGAGGTACATGGCGACCTGACGCGGCCGGGCCACCGCCCGGGCCCGCCGGGCCGAATGCATGTCGGCGATGCGGACGTTGAAATGGGCCGAGACGCGCTTCTGGATCTCCTCGATGGTCACCCGGCGGTCGTTGGCCCGCAGCAGGTCGTGCAGGACCTCCTGGGTGGTCTCCAGCGTGATCGGGCGCCCCACCAGGGTGGCATGGGCCAGGATGCGGTTCAGGGCACCCTCCAGCTCTCGCACGTTGGAGGTGATCTTGTGGGCCAGGAACTCCAGCACCTTGACCGGGATCTCGGCGCTCGACTGCTCGGCCTTGGCCTGCAGGATGCCGAGACGCAGCTCGTAGGTGGTGGGATGGATGTCCGCCACCAGGCCCCAGCCGAGACGCGAGCGCATGCGCTCCTCGACGCCTTCCAGGTCGCTCGGGCTCTTGTCCGCGGAGATGATGACCTGGCGGTTCTGATCGACCAGCGCGTTGAAGGTATGGAAGAACTCTTCCTGCGTCGCCTCGCGGCCGCCGATGAACTGCACGTCGTCGATCATCAGCACATCGACCGACCGGAACTGCTCCTTGAAGGCCATGGTGTCCTTGGTGCGCAGCGCGCGCACGAACTGGTACATGAACTTCTCGGCCGAGAGATAGATGATGCGGCGTTCCGGCGACTGCTTCTTGATGTGCAGGCCGATGGCGTGCATCAGATGCGTCTTGCCGAGGCCGACGCCGCCGTAGAGGAACAGCGGATTGAACGGCGCCGTCGGCGCCTCCGCCACACGCCGCGCCGCGGCATAGGCGAGTTCGTTCGGCTTGCCGACGACGAAGTTGTCGAAGGTAAAACGCGGATCCAGCGGCGCGGAGATGTCGCTGCGCAGACCGCTTGCGGAAGCAGCTTCCTGGCTGGCGGAAAGCGTCCTGCTCGTCATTGCGGGCGCCGCGGATCTGTTCTCTGCCGCGTCGGCGCAGGCATTCTTCGTTGCAGCGCCGTTGGCGTCCGTTTCGCCGCGCGTCTCGCCTGCTGCACTGCTTGTCGCGCCGAGCAGCGGCGCGCCCGCACCGGGCTTGGGCACCGGACGCGCCGGCGGCTGCACCACGATTTCGATTCCGCCGATGCTGGGATCTTCGTCGCTCCACAACGTGCGCAGACGTTCTGCATAGTTGCTTGCCACCCAGTCGCGCATGAAACGCGTCGGCACCGCGAGACGAAGCTTGCCGTTACGCGAACCCGCAAGCGTCAGCGGCTTCAGCCACGAACGGTACGCCGCCTCGCCGACTTCCGCGCGCAGGCGTCCACGCACACGCCCCCATTGCTCAATGACCGTCGCCTCACCATCACCACCAACCATCTTAGACTACCCCCCCGAGCGCCGTGTGCACTGCGACCCTAACCCTGCACATCCCCTGCCAGAGGTAAAACTCTGCGAAAGCACAAGCATCGTCCATGACGTGGCCAGCAACCTCGTTCTTCATTAGTTGTTCCAGCGATCGGCTTGGGAAGGGCTCTAAGAGCCAGGCGGGTCGGAAAAAAACAACGGCGACCTAGAGAAGCGTCTAGCCCACATCGCGCCTGCGGCGAAATCAATAATTCGTTTCAGGAATTACTTGATAAGCGCGATCTTTTATTTTGTTTTTTCCTAGAATTTCTTACTCAGAGCCCCCAAGCGCGATAGAGTTAATGTACCCGCATAGACTTCAGGTGACAAGCGGATCGAATAGAGAACGACATTTTTTTTGCGCTCCGAACCGATCTGCAACACTCCAATGCGATTAGAAACCCCCTACAAAAAAGGTGTTTTCAGCACGAAAAACCGCGCCTTCGTCGAGGAAGGCGCGGCATCGTCATGTCCCGGATTTTTCCGGAAAGAAGCGGTTCAGCCGATCGCTTTGACGCGGGCCGAAAGGCGCGACATCTTGCGCGATGCCGTGTTCTTCGGCAGCACGCCGCTGCGCACGCCACGCGCCAGTTCCGGCTGCGCGGCCTGAAGAGCCGCCTGGGCGGCCGTCTTGTCGCCACTGGCGATCGCCAGCTCCACCGCCTTCACGTGGGTGCGAATGCGGCTGACGCGCGCACCGTTGATCACCGTGCGGCGGGCATTGCGGCGGATCCGCTTCTTGGCAGATTGATGGTTTGCCATTTGCTTAAAACATCGTTCTCAGTGCATGAGGAAGGCGGGGTTATAGCCCCCGTCCCCGGCCTCGTCAAGCGGCCTTTCATGCCCGCGAAACCAAGGGAAATCAGGGTTAACAGGCTGGCCGCTCAGCGATTCTTCCAGCCCGGCTTGCGCTTTTCGGCAAAGGCGGCCATGCCCTCCTTCTGGTCCTCCAGCGCGAAGGTGGCATGGAAGACCCGGCGCTCGAACCTGATGCCCTCGGCCAGGGTGGTCTCGTAGGCGCGATTCACCGCCTCCTTGGCCATCATCACCACCGGGCGCGACATCCCGGCGATGGTGCGGGCGGTCTTCTTCGCCTCCACCAGCAGGTCCGCAGCCGGCACGACGCGCGCCACAAGGCCGGCGCGCTCCGCCTCCTCGGCATCCATCATGCGTCCGGTCAGGCACAGCTCCATCGCCTTCGACTTGCCGACGAAGCGCGTCAGCCGCTGCGTGCCGCCGGACCCGGGAATGGTGCCGATGGTGATCTCCGGCTGGCCGAATTTCGCGGTGTCTGCTGCGAGAATAAAATCGCACATCATGGCGACTTCGCAGCCGCCGCCCAGCGCGTAGCCCGCCACCGCCGCGATCACCGGCTTGCGCGTCTGCGACAGGCGCTCCCAGCCTTCGGTGATGAAGTCCTCCAGGTAGGCATCCTGGTAGGTCTTGTCCTTCATCTCCTTGATGTCGGCGCCGGCGGCAAAGGCCTTCTCCGACCCCGTCAGCACGATGCAGCCGATACCGTCATCGCTTTCCAGATCGTCCAGCGCGGCTTCCAGGTCGGCGATCAAAGCCTTGCAGAGGGCGTTCAGCGACTTGGGACGATTCAGGGTGATCACCCCGACACCGTCTTCCTTTTCGACGATGACATTCTCGTAGCTCATGACATCTCCCATTTTGCGGACCCGTCAGCGCGATCCGAAGTGCCGGCAATCGGGCCAAGCTCGCGTGAGCGCTGCACCGAATCGGCGGCTGTTCTCTCGTGACGGGTTCCTATTGCGGATTGAGTCTGAAATGTACGGTCACACGCCCACCGTCCTCGCTGAGGTCGAGACGCAGCCGCTCGCCCTCGCGCAGGTAGGCCCCCAGCTTCTCACGCTGCCAGCCCAACTGGGGCAGCGTCTCGTCATAGAAGCCGAGCACCGACTGAGGCGTCATGCCGCCTTCGGCGAAAGCCTCGACGATGCGCCCGCCGGGCTTGTCGAAAACCACGTCGCTGTCCGGCAGCGGCGTCAGCCCAGGCATGAGCGGCAGATCGGGAATGCCCGCCACGTAGGTCCCGGACGGCGCAGCACCCTGCGCCAGGGCCGCGCCATTGCCGGCAGCGGCGGCCAGCGCCAGGAAGGCGGCAAAGATGAAGCGGAGCAGCGGCACACGGTTCATGGCGGTTTCCTACCCCAGGGGCCGGCGCAAGAAAACAGAATCCTCGCACCGCCTGGCTGGCCCTATCTTTGACAGCTCGAACAATAGAAGGTGGAGCGCCCGCTCTGCACCAGGCGCCGAATCGGTTCGCCGCAGGCCTTGCAGGGCTCGCCCTCGCGGCCATAGACCGCCCATTCG
>Ga0207735_100312_pt1 | contig 11357 bp, 10 predicted proteins | sample TtaePargueraPR_9_FD_187280 | JGI IMG/M metagenome (GOLD analysis project Ga0207735, IMG submission 187280) | Aerobic enrichment media microbial communities from Bioluminiscent Bay, La Parguera, Puerto Rico - Tt and E2 (1) (SPAdes) | ecosystem: Environmental > Aquatic > Marine > Unclassified ... | reverse complement strand
GGCCACGTGTCACAGAACGGTCAAGTCGGGCAGCGCTATGCGGACATCGTTGCCCGGTACGCTCATCCCGTCAGCCATGCCAGGACACGGGAGCAAGGAAGCACGAGCATGCGTGTACTCATCACCGGTGGCGCCGGATTCATCGGTGCGAACTTCACTCAGCAGACAGTGCGGGAGCGGCCTGACGTTCAGGTCACGGTGCTTGATGCACTGACCTATGCGGGGGACGTCAAGTCGCTGGTCCCGGTGGCCGATCATGTCACCCTGGTCCGAGGGTCGATCGCCGACGAGCCGCTGGTCGACCGCCTGGTCGGTGAGTCCGACCTGGTCGTCCATTTCGCCGCGGAGTCCCACAACGACAACTCGCTGAACGACCCGTCGCCATTCGTGCAGACCAACCTGGTGGGCACGTTCACCCTGCTTGAGGCCGTGCGGAAGCACGGCGTGCGGTTCCACCACATCTCGACGGATGAGGTCTACGGCGACCTGGAGCTCGACGATCCGGCGAAGTTCACCCCTGAGACGCCGTACAACCCGTCGAGCCCGTACTCGTCGACGAAGGCCGGTTCGGACCTGCTGGTCCGGGCGTGGGTGCGGTCGTTCGGTGTGCAGGCCACGATCTCGAACTGCTCGAACAACTACGGCCCCTACCAGCACGTCGAGAAGTTCATCCCGCGTCAAATCACCAACCTCATCGACGGGGTGCGGCCCAAGCTGTACGGCGCCGGCCTGAACGTGCGTGACTGGATTCACGTCGAGGACCACAACACTGCTGTGTGGGCGATCATCGACTCCGGCCGGATCGGCGAGACCTATCTGATCGGTGCCGACGGCGAGAAGAACAACCTCGAGGTCGTGCAGGCCCTGCTCGAGGTCTTCGGCCGGGACTCCGGCGACTTCGACCACGTGACCGACCGGCCGGGCCACGACATGCGCTACGCCATCGATGCTTCCCGGCTGCGCGACGAGCTCGGCTGGGAACCGCGGTTCACCGACTTCCGCAGCGGGCTCGAAGCGACGGTCGACTGGTACCGCGAGCACGAGTCCTGGTGGCGGCCCCGCAAGGCAGCCGTCGAGGCCAAGTACGCCACGACCGGCCAGTGACAGCACGAGAGCCGGGACCGTTCAACGACCCCGGCCCTCGTCATTTCTCAGCCCTTCAGCGACGCCACGTACGCCTCGACGGCCTCGAGGGTCGGCAGCAGGCCCTGCTCTCGAGCCTCCGCCAGTGTCGGCGCGGCGGTGTCCTTCTCGGACAGCTGCGGCCTGATCACGGATCCGTCCCGTGCCGCCGTCGGCCACTCGATGCCGATCGCCGCGTCCAGCGGATGCACGCCGTGCTCGGCCGTCGGGTTGTAACCCGTCGAGCAGAGATACATGACGGTCGAGTCATCCTCGAGCGACATGAAGGCGTGCCCGAGGCCCTCACCCAGGTAGATCGCGCGGCGGTCGACGTCGTCGAGGAGTACGGAGTCCCACTGCCCGAACGTCGGTGACCCGACGCGGATGTCGACGACGACGTCCAGGACGGCGCCCTTCGGGCACGTCACGTACTTGGCCTGCCCCGGGGGGACATCAGCGAAGTGGATTCCGCGCAGCACTCCGGCCGCGGACACCGAGAGGTTGGCCTGCTGCAGGTCCAGGTCATGGCCCAGGTGCTCGGAGAACGCCGACGCCTTGTACCACTCCAGGAACACGCCCCGAGGGTCCCCGAACTGCTTGGGGGTGATCTCGTAGGCGCCAGGGACGGCCAGCTCGCGGTACTGCACGGTTGCTCCTCTGGGTAGATCGGGACGGCCCGTACGATCCTAGAGTGACGACTCCCGCAGACACCGCCCGCCGCTGGCTCGTCCTCGGAGCACGGGGCATGCTCGGCCACGACCTCCTCGACGTCCTCACCGCCGCCGGGCATGATGTGACCGGCCTGGGCCGGGCCGACGTCGACGTGACCGATGCGCAGGCCGTCCGTGCCGCCGTCGTCGGCTACGACGTCGTCGTCAACGCCGCCGCCTGGACCGCTGTGGACGATGCAGAGGAGCACGAAGCGCAGGCCTTCGACGTCAACGCCACGGCGGCCGCCCACATCGCTCGTGCGGCAGCCGAGGCAGGAGCCAGGCTGGTCCACGTGTCCACCGACTACGTGTTCGATGGCGCTGCCACCGAGCCCTACGCCGAGGACGCGCCGATCGCGCCGCGATCCGCCTACGGCCGTACCAAGGGGGCGGGGGAGTGGGCTGTGCGCGCCGAGGCGCCGGACCACCTGATCGTCCGCACCGCCTGGCTGTACGGCGCCCACGGGGGCTGCTTCCCGAAGACCATGGCGCGCCTCGGCGCCGAGAAGGACCAGCTCGCCGTCGTCGACGACCAGGTCGGGCAGCCCACATGGACGCGTGACCTCGCCGAGCTGATCGTGCGCCTCGTCGACGCCGAGGCGCACGTCGGGATGTACCACGGCACGTCGTCGGGCCAGACGTCCTGGTTCGGTTTCACGCAGCGCATCCTGACGTCCGCCAGCCTGGACACGCCGCTGGAGCCGACCACGAGCGCGGCGTTCGTGCGTCCGGCGCCGCGGCCCGCCTACTCGGTGCTGGGGCACGACGCTCTGCGAGCGGCCGGTGTGGAGCCGATCGGTGACTGGGCCGAGCGCTGGGAGGCCGCGGCACCGACCGTGCTCGCATGAGCGGAAGCGAGGACACGACGTCATGTCCCCGCCGCAGTGATCACTCGTCGAGCAGGCCCAGCAGGTAGCTGCCGTAGCCGGACTTGACCAGCTTCTCCGCGCGGACGCGCAGCTCGTCGTCGGTGAGGAACCCGCGCCGCCAGGCGACCTCCTCCGGCGAACCGATCTTGAGGCCCTGGCGTTGCTCGATCGTGCGTACGAAGTCGCTCGCCTCGATGAGCGAGTCGAACGTGCCGGTGTCCAGCCAGGCCGTGCCACGGGGGAGCACCTCGACCTGCAGCGAGCCGCGGCGCAGGTACTCGGCGTTGACGTCGGTGATCTCGTACTCGCCGCGCGCCGAGGGCTGGATGTTCTTGGCGATCTCGACCACGTCGTTGTCGTAGAAGTACAGGCCGGGCACCGCGTACTTCGACTTCGGCTGCGCCGGCTTCTCCTCCAGGGAGATCGCGCGGCCTGCGTCGTCGAACTCCACCACGCCGTACGCCGTCGGGTCCGCGACACGGTAGGCGAACACCGCGCCACCGGTGATCGAGTCGAACCGCTGGAGCTGGTCGCCCAGGCCCTGGCCGTAGAAGATGTTGTCGCCCAGCACCAGGGCCGCGGCGTCGTCGCCGATGAATTCCTCACCCAGCACGAACGCCTGAGCCAGCCCGTTCGGCTGCTCCTGCACCGTGTACTCGATGTTCACGCCGAACTGCGAGCCGTCGCCCAGTAGGCGGTGGAACTGCTCGGCGTCGTGCGGGGTGGTGATCACCAGGATGTCCCGGATGCCCGCCAACATCAGCGTCGAGAGCGGGTAGTAGATCATCGGCTTGTCGTACACCGGCACGAGCTGCTTACTCACTCCCAGAGTGATCGGGTGCAGTCGGGTGCCGGAACCGCCGGCCAGGATGATGCCGCGCATACGGCGGATGATCTCACGTGGCCGTCGCGGGAATCACGCGCTCGGCCGATTCAGTAGCCGAAGGCCTCGAAATCCTCGCGGTAGAACTCCCGCAGCAGGGCTTCGGTGCCATGGGAGATCGGCACGTCGCTGCTGCTGAACCCGGGCCTGCGCTCACCGGAGTTGAGGCGGTGCGGCACCTCGGTGTCCATGGCGAGGTCAAAGCGCTTGTCGAGGTCGGCGAGGGCTGCGGACAGTCCGTCCTCGTACCGGTAGACCTGCGCCTTGCGCAGCACGAACTCCGACTGCGGGCGCAGATGGTTGTCGAGCACGTACGGGTCCTTCTGGTACTTCGCAAACATGGTGCGCGTCCACGACTCGACTGACTCGTCGGTGAACCGGATCCTGTGCTTGCGGGCCCGGTGCGCCACCTCGGACCGGAACCGGGCGATCGGGTCCCGCACGACGAGGAACACCGCCGTGAACCGCTTGATGCGGTACGTCTCCCGGAGGCGCTCCGCGTGGATGTGCTGCGGTGAGCACCGCCGGAACCAGTTGGGCTGGTCGGTACCGGTCGCGGAGTCCCGGTCGTACTGGTTGAAGCCCGACCGGCGAAGGGCGGTCTCGATCGACGAACCGCCCGTCTTGGGCACGTGGACGAACAGGACGCTCTTGTCGTCCCGCAGATAGATCGGCATCGACGGCTCCTTCGAGTGAGGGGCGGACCGAGCGAATCTACCGATGATGCGGTGCCTGCGCCTCGCGGACGGAGCCGTCGTCGCCGTTCGCGCCGACCCCCTTGCCGGACCACCGGCGTCGTGCGCTAGTGTGACCGCCACCACAATCGAAAACGGCCCCGGAGAGTGCGCCAACACTCGTCCGAGGCCTGACCAACGAGAGTGAGTAACCACTCTGATGGCTACGCCTGACGATATCAGCGCGCCCCCACCATCCCCGGTGCGCCTCAACGCCCACGCGCCCCTTTGGCGCCTCGTCGACGCCCTCGCCGCCGCCGGCTGGGGCGATCTGCGCGACGCACCCCAGAGCGTGCGCAGCTACCTCCTCGCGCTGGCCCGCCTCGCCGACCCGCGCACCGCCGTCGTCGAGACCACCGACGCCCAGGCCGCCGAACGCGCCGGCCTCTCCCCGCGCACCATCGCCCGAGCCCGCACCTGGCTGCAGCGCCACGGCGTCGTCACCATGCTCCGCCGCGGCGCCCGGCAAGGTCTGCGCGGGGTGCCGTCGCTGCTGCGCGTGACCAAACGTGCCCTCGTCGCACTGCTGCCCGCCGCACGTCGCGCCAAGGACGCCCGCGCCCGCCGTCGTGCCGCCCGGCCCGGCGGCGCCGCCCGCCTGCCCGTTCCCAACCGGACACGACGGCAGCCCTTCCCCGCCTGGCGGAGGAAGACGGCGCCGCCCGCCGCGTCGCCGTCGTCGCGCGCCACAGAGGTGCGACGACGGCCCTCACCCGTCCAGGAACGCCTGCGTGCCGAAGCCGCGGACGCCGCCGCGACACCCCCTCGGGCCGCCACCATCGCGGCGGTCCGGGCTGCGCTGCGCCCGCTGTCGGTGGGTGCCGGGAGGGTGAGCGCGTGACCAGGACCGCGCCGGCCGCGACCGAATTTGTGCAACGGGCCGTTGCACGATTGCCCGCAACATCGCCTCGACGCACGACAGCCCCCGCCGGACGGCGGAGGCTGAAGGCAGGGCGCTCAGGATCGTCTCCCTATCGCGCACCCTCAGTCTACGACGCCACTGTTGACGCGCTCCGTTCAGCGAGCGGCCGCCGGTCCGCTCAGCAGCACCGCGCCGTGCGGGGCCAGCTCCAGGTCCATCGCCGCGCTGCCCGGCGCCACACCGCGGGCCGCGTCGCTCTGGGTCGTGACCTCCCGGCGCGGCACGGTCGCCCCGGTCCACAGCTCGCGCACCTCGGGACCACCGCGGGCGGCGAACCCGACCCGCGCCACGTCCTGGGCCAGCGACAACGGCTCGTCGCCCAGGTTGAACAGCGCCGCGAACGCCGTGCCGCCCGGACCGTCGGCGGCCCACATCACCAGCGGACCCTCGCGGAACACCTCGCGCTGGTTCCGTCCGTCGCGGTGCACGGCCAGGGCGTCGGCGTTGCGGAACAGGGCCACGGTGTCCGGGTCCGACGACGGCAGGTCCCCGCCGATCATCAGCGGCGAGCGGGCGATCATCCACAGCGTCAGCAGGCTGACCCGCTCGTCGTGCGTCAGACCGTCGTCGCGCGGCTCACCCCGCTCCGCGCGCAGGCCGATGCGCCCCAACGGCAGCATGTCGGCGTCGGCCCACCCGCCGTCACCCGAGAATGGCGCCCACCGCGCCAGCCGCGCGAAGTTCGCCTCGACGTCCTCCCACCGGTCCCACAGGTCGTCGCTGATGCGCCACATCGTGGCGTGCTCGCGCAGGTGGGCGGCGTGCGTCGTCGACAGGTCCCGGCCAGGGGAGAGGCTCAGCTCGATCGGCCGGTCCGTGCGCGCGATCGCCCGGGCGTACGCCTCGATGTCCGCGGCCTGGTACGGCCAGAGCATGTCGTCCGTCTTGAGGAAGTCGACACCCCACGCCGCATACAGCTCGAGCGTCGAGTCGTAGTAGGCCTGCGCGCCCGGGTGCGAGTGGTCCAGACCCACCATGTCCGGGTTCCACTCGCAGGCGTTGCCCGGATCCGCGACGTCCGCGGCCATCGCGTCGCTGCCGAGGACCGGCGTCGCACGCTCCACCGCCCGTCGCGGGATCCCGCGCATCGTGTGGATGCCGAACCGCAGACCCAGCGCGTGCACCTGCTCGGCCAGCGGTCCGAACCCGCGCCCGCCCGCAGCGCTCGGGAACCGGCCCGGATCCGGCAGCAGCCGGCCGCGGGTGTCCATCGCCAGCGGGGCGTCCGCGTTATAGCCGTGCGAGCGGGCCGTCGGGTCCGACCAGTCGATGTCGACCACCACCGTGTCCCAGCCGAACGGCAGCAGGTGCTCGGCCAGGAACCGTGCGTTGGCCAGCACCTCCGCCTCGGTCACCGTGGTGCCGTAGCAGTCCCAGGAGTTCCAACCCATCGGAGGGCGGGTCCCCGTCGTGTGCATCGTGCGCTCCTTCAGCAGTGCCGGGTCAGGGGCCGAGCATCCTGACGGGGATCACCTGTACCCCGTCCTCACGGCGACGGTAGGCGATGCCGCCGTTCGTGATCACGGCGACGAAAGCCGGCTCACCGCTGCGCGAGGTGTCGATCTTGCCGCGCAGCGTCGTCAGACTGCGGGCAGCCCGGTCGATCGTCTCGGGACGGGAACCGAGCTTGACCTCGAGGGCCGCCCACCGACCGTCCGGGAGCTCGATCACGACGTCGGCCTCCAGGCCGCGCTCGTCGCGATAGTGCAGCACGCTTCCACCGAGCGGCTGTGCGTAGACGCGCAGGTCCCGAGTGACCAGGGACTCGAAGAGGAACCCCAGGGTCTGCAGGTCCTCCGCGAGTGGCGTGGCACCGACCCCCAGGGCGGCTGCCGCCAGTGCAGGGTCGACGAAGTGCCGCTTCTGCCGCGAGGCGACACGTGTGCGTGAACGGAGGTGCGGCGACCAGGCGGGCTGATCCTCGACGATCCTGAGCCTTCGCATGGCGTCGAGGTGCTCGGTGGCGGTGGCTCGGTTGGTCGCGTCGGCACCCGAGTCCGGATCTCCGTCGCGGACGTCTCTGGCGATCGTGGCGTCGCCGGCAAGAGTGGCCACGTTCCGTGCGAGGGAACGCATGACACGCCATGCCTTCTCCGGGTCACGTCGGGCGTGCGACACCTGCGGGATGTCGTAGTGGCGGATGATGTCCAGGTAGTCGCGGTTGGCGCGCGCTGCGGCACGAACAGGCTTGTCGACGTTGGTGGGCCATCCACCGACGACGACTCGCTCGGCAATCTGGTGCACGGCGTCGTTCGGGTTCCAGATGCTGTCGAAACCGTCGGCGTCCGCACCGTCGAACAGGCTCGCCAGCGACACCTCACCGGTGGAGTGGCCGCTCTCGGCGAGCGACATCGGTCGCATCTCGATGATCGTGAAGCGGCCGGCGCCACTGTGGCGGCGGACGTCGTCGTCGGGTGTCGAGGACCCGGTGAGGATGAACTGGCCTGGGTGCTCTCGGCGGTCGACCGCACGGCGGACCAGGTTCCACAGGTCGGGAGCCAGCTGCCACTCGTCGAGGAGAACGGGGGGCTGCCCCCGCAGCAGGAGCGACGGGTTCACCTCGAGTGCGGCGGCGATGCGTGGATCGGTCACGTCGTCGAGATGGACGCGCGTGCCGGAGACCTGGTGGGCCGACGAGGTCTTGCCGCAGGCCTTCGGGCCCTCGACCAGCACAGCCCCAGCGGTCTGCAGGCCGTCGGAGATCTCCCCGTCGACGACGCGTGGTCTGTACACGATGCGCCTCCCACCATCGGTGCTGCGGTCCACCATACATGTGACGCAGCATCCCAGTAAGCACTTGACGCAGTCTCTTGGTAAGCAGCTGTCGCAGGCGGTGCTGCCGTTCACCTGCCACAATGGCCGAGTGACGCGAGACACGCCGTCGTGCGAGCGTGCCTACCGCCGCACCCTCGCCCTGCTCACCCTGGCCGTCGCCCTCTGGTCGGTGGCGTGGGCGGTGCTGACCCCGGGATTCCGGGCGCCCGACGAGCAGAATCACCTCAACAGCGCTATCCGTCTCGCCTATGGGGGCGGCTGGCCGGCACCCGGCGACGCCCACTTCGCGCCCGTCGTCGACCAGGCCGTCGCGGAGTCCACCTACCCGAGCGACCTGCCCGGACGGTTCAACGACCGCCCGCAGTGGCCCCAGTTCGTCGAGCTCACGCCGGTGCCCACCGAGGACCGCATCCACATCGACGCCGGCAACGCGCTGCCCGCCCCCGGCACCAGCGCCACCGTCGACCAGATGACCCAGCACCCGCCCGCCTACTACGCCCTCGGCGCCGGCGTCCTGCGCGCCACGGGCACCGCCGACGCGCAGTGGGACGTCGCCCTGCTGGCCCTGCGGCTGCTCGACGTGGCCCTGTTCGCCGCGACCGTCCCGCTCGCCGCCGCCACCACCCGACGTCTGACGGGATCCCGGTCCGCCGCCCTGCTCGCCGCGCCCTTCCCGATGCTGATCCCGCAGGTCGGCCACATCATGGGCGCCGCCAACAACGACGCCCTCGTGGTCCTCACCGGCGCCGGCGTCACCTACCTCGCCGCGCGGGTCGTCACCGGCGACCTGCGCCGGCGGGTCGTGGTCGGCCTCGGGCTGGTGCTCGGCGTCGGGCTGCTGACCAAGGTGATGCTCGCGTTCGCCATCCCGGTGGTGGTCGCCGCCTACCTGCTGGCGCGTCCCGGTCCGACGGCGGTCCGGCGGGCCTGGCGTGCGTTCGTCGCGCTGGCCGTGGCGTTCGTCGTCGGCGGCTGGTGGTGGGCCCGCAACTGGCTCGTCGACGGTGCCGTGCAGCCCGTCGGCCTGCCGCGCGACTACGCCAGCATGGCCCAGGTGCCCGGCTCCGAGGTGCTGCCCGAGTCGATCGGCCGCACCGCCCAGGCGTTCTTCGGCAACCTCGGCTGGCTCGAGATCCGCATGCACGGCACGCTCGTCGCGGTCGCCTCGACGCTGCTCGTGGTCGCCGTGCTCGCCGCCGTCGTCCTGCCCGGCGCGCGCCGCGGCGCGGTCACGATCGCGCTGCTGCCGCTCGCGCTCGCCGGGGGAGTGGTCGCCAACGCCGTGAGCCGCTGGGCCGAGACGGGCGTGCTCGTCGCCCTGCAGGGCCGCTACATCTTCGGCGGTCTGACCGCGCTGGCCGCCCTGTTCGCAATCGCCCTGTGGCAGGCCGCACGACGGCGGGAGCACCGGACCGCCGTCGTCGTCCCGGTGCTCACGGCGTTGGCCGGGGCGGCCGCCGTCGCCGGGCTCGCATGGGGGTTCGCGGCCTTCTACCGGGCGCCGGGGGACTCGGCGGCGCAGGCGTGGGAGCGCTGGGTCGCGTGGAGCCCGTTCGGCGGGACCGTGATCGCGGCGGTGCTCGTGGTCGTGGCCCTGGGGCTGCTCGCCGGGGTTGTGGCCGCGTGGCGGTGGGCGGCGCTCGCGGGTGCACCTGTCCGGGACGTCGCGGTGAGCCAGGTGTCGCCGGTCGGCGCCTGACTGGCCACCTCGTGGCGCGTGGCTAGACTCGCGCCGGGCGCCCCCATGCCGCTCAGCAGCACCATCGTCGGACCGGAGAGGGCTCGATGAAGCTCGTCGTGCAGATCCCGTGCCTCAACGAGGCCGAGACGCTCCCCCTCGTGCTCGCCACCCTGCCGCGCGAGGTCCCCGGGTTCGACGAGGTCGAATGGCTCGTCATCGACGACGGCTCCACCGATGGCACGGGCGACGTCGCCCGCAACCTCGGCGTCGACCACGTGCTGCGGCACACCCGGACCATGGGGCTCGCCCGTTCGTTCCGCGACGGCATCGACCACGCCCTCGCCCACGGCGCCGACGTCGTCGTCAACACCGACGGCGACAACCAGTACCCCTCCGAACGCGTCGGGGACCTGACCGCGCCGATCCTCGCCGGCGAGGCCGACATCGTCGTCGCCGACCGACAGACCGCCACCATCGAGCACTTCAGCCCGTTCAAGAAGCGCATGCAGCGCCTCGGCTCCCGCGTGGTCAGCGCCGCCGCCAACACACCCCTGCCCGACGCCGCCAGCGGGTTCCGCGCCTACTCGCGGGCCGCGCTGCTGCGGCTCAACGTCGTCACCCAGTTCAGCTACACCATGGAGACGATCATCCAGGCGGGCAACAAGCACCTGCGCATCGTCTCCGTGCCCGTGGTCACCAACCCCAAGACGCGCGAGTCGCGGCTGTTCCGCAACATCTGGCAGCACATGGGCCGCTCCGGGCGGGCCATCGTGCGCTCGTGGATCATGTTCCGCCCCCACCTGGTGTTCTTGTCCCTCGCAGCACTGTTCTTCCTGGCGTCCGCGGTGCCGGCCGTGCGGTTCCTCGTGTTCTTCGCCCAGGGCGAGGGCGGCGGGCACGTGCAGTCGCTCGTGTTCGCCGCCGCCATGCTGGTGGGGTCGCTGCTGTGCCTGGCGCTGCTGGTCATCGCCGACCTGCAGCGCACCAACCGGACGTTGATCGAGGACACCCTCGAACGGGTCAAGCAGGTCCAGTACGGGCGGGACGAGTGATCGTCGCGTTCGGCACCTACGACGCCGCCCGGCACCCCCGCGTCGGCATCCTGGTCGCCGGGCTGCGCGCCCACGGCTACCGCGTCGACGAGCTGAACCGGCCCCTCGGGTTCTCCACCGCCGAGCGGGTGCAGATGCTGCGCCGGCCGTGGCGGCTCCCGCTGCTGGTGCTGCGGCTGCTGACCTGCTGGCTCGCCCTGATCCGGGACGACGTCGGACACCGCCGGACGCACGGGGCTCCGGACGCGCTGCTGGTCGGCTACCTCGGTCACTTCGACGTGGTGCTCGCCCGGCTGCTGCACCCCCGCACCCCCGTGATCCTCGACCACCTCGTCTTCGCGGCCGACACCGCCACCGACCGGGGCGCCCGCGGGCTGCGGGTCCGGTTGCTGCACGGGCTGGACCGGCTCGCGCTCGCCTGTGCCGACGTCGTCGTCCTCGACACCGACGAGCACCGGGAGCTGCTGCCTCCGCCCTCCCGCCGTCGTCGAGCGTCTCTGAATGCATCCCGTCAGCCCGCGATCAGCGGCATCCAGAGACGCTCGACGCCGGGAAGGGCCGTGGTCGTGCCCGTCGGGGCCCCGGACACCTGGTTCCCTCCTCCCCGCC
>Ga0207735_100311_pt1 | contig 11374 bp, 9 predicted proteins | sample TtaePargueraPR_9_FD_187280 | JGI IMG/M metagenome (GOLD analysis project Ga0207735, IMG submission 187280) | Aerobic enrichment media microbial communities from Bioluminiscent Bay, La Parguera, Puerto Rico - Tt and E2 (1) (SPAdes) | ecosystem: Environmental > Aquatic > Marine > Unclassified ... | reverse complement strand
GGCGCGCATCACGTGCCTTCAGCTCAAGGCCCTTCCAGACCTGATCGCGCGTGAGTTCGAGTTCGCCAGCCGGGTTCACCGGGACGGTTGCGGTTGAATAAATCATGTCGATGGTCCTTATTTAGGTGACCTTGGGATGAAGACTGTCAGCCGGCGATCTGCGCAACGTAATCACGATAGGATCGCAGCGGGCGACCAAGCATAGATGTCAACCTTTCGACATCACCGACGTCCGGATGCATGCCGTCAGTCAGGAAACGCTCGGCCATCAGACGCATGTCAAAGGCCATCCAACTCGGCATGAACTGGCGCAGGCTCTGTTCAAATCCGGCGGTATCATTGCCGGGGAAAGCGATGGTCCGTCCGAGGACATCGGTCCAAATCTCAGCTGCGGCCACACCGGTAAGCGTTTGTGGACCAACGAGATTGATTTTATTCACTGGCAACGGCGTTGCAGACTGTTCGCGGCGGATCAACTCAAGTGCGGCAATTTCGCCAATGTCACGCGCGTCGATCATTGCCAGGCCTTTTTCACCAATCGGCATTGGATAGATGCCATAGTCGGTCACCACATCCTTGATCGTGATATCATTGTCCATGTAATAGGCCGGGCGCAGGATGGTGGCGTGAAGCCCCATTTGCTCGATCATCCGTTCAACACCAAACTTGCCTGCAAAATGCGGTACGTTGACGTAGACATCGCTATGGATCACCGAAAGATAGACAATCCGCTCAATCCCGGCCTCGTGGGCAAGGTTGAGCGCAATCAGCGCCTGAGTGTATTCGTCGGCGACGACCCCATTCAACAGGAACAGGGTAGAAACGCCGGACATGGCGCGCCGCATTGAGTCGACATCAAGCATATCACCTTCGACGACTTCCACACCGGCCGGAAAACTGGCCTTCGACGGGTCACGGACCAGCGCACGCACATTGGCACCACGGGTCACAAGTTGTTCGACGACGTTGCGGCCGACATTGCCGGTCGATCCGGTTACGAGAATGGTCATTGCTTTTCTCCTTGGTTGAGCAATTTGACTGCCCCCAATTTAACGATCCACAATCGCGACAGTAGACGCTATATTTAGACATATCGTCTCACTGGTGGAACACATGGACCTTCTTGCCCTTGCCGACTTCAATCTGGTCGCCCGCCATGCTGGATTTGGAAAAGCTTCGCGCGCCGCTGGTCGCCCAAAAGCGACTTTGTCGCGCCGCGTGGCAGAGCTGGAAGCCAGCCTTGAACTGCGTTTGTTTGAGCGCGGCGCGCGGCTTCTCAAGCTGACGGAAGAAGGAAGGGCGCTGTTCGAACGGACAAGCCAGCTATTTACCGAACTCGACGAGACGACTGCGGCAATTGCATCTGGCGGACGAGAGCCGAAAGGAAGACTTCGGATTAGCGCGCCCCTGCTGTTTTCGCAGACTGCGATGGGGAAACTTGCCGCAGGCTTTGCCCTCAAATATCCGGAGGTCCGGCTTGAAGTCACGACCGAGGACCGACCGGTTGATATGATCGAAGAAGCCTATGATCTGGTCATTAGGGTTAACCCGGAACCGGATGAAAGTCTTGTCGGTCGTGTCTTCCTGCGCGACCGGCTGGTGATCGTTGCGGCCCCGGGCCTGACGCCACCGACCGATGGATCGGCTGTTCCGGCTGTTGTGCGCGGGCAAGTCCGCCAAGACGAAACTTGGAATGTAATGACACCAACAGGTGCGTCAAAGATTGCGGTCAATCCGATCCTGGGCCTGTCATCGCTTATCATGGTCCGAGACGCTGTACGCGAAGGTGTTGGGACGGGTCGACTTCCCGTCTCTCTTGTCAGTCAGGACCTTGCCGATGGAACGCTGGTGCATTGGGGTGATACTGATGGGCCGGAAACTACCTTGTGGGCACTTTACCCTTCTCGTCGACTGCTAAGCTCACGCGTGTCAGCGTTTCTCGACTTTCTGCGGGATGCTTTTCCCAAAGGGACCCCCGATGAGCTCGCGGCCTATTTGGGAAGATAATAGTCTTTTGCCAAGCCTTGATGCCCGGTATCCGGTTGTGTACAGAACCATGATAAAAGCCATGTGGTACCAACGCTGTATTCACGGATCTGTAAACGAAAATGCAGACAGGGAAATGGCGGATCGGTGGCTTTGACGCTTGAAACCGACCCGCCAACAAGACTTGTGATAGTCTAAGAAATTTACAGCCTAAAACGTGTAAACAAGGACCAGACCGGCACTGAGCACATAGTCCTCATCAATGATCGGACTGTCGGCATATTCATCGAGCAGGAATTTAACGTCAGTGGTACCGACGACGGCAAAACTCTCGGTCACCGGATAGGTCACACTGAAATCAAGATGCGGGATAAAGGTGGCGTCGGGGGAATAGAAGCCACGATCACTGCGCACTTCATTGCGACGCACGCCAACATTGTAATCAACCAGGTCTTCGCTTTGCCAGGTCACACCACCGCCGACATTGAAGCTGAACTTTTCATATTCGGTTGGCAGGTAATAAGCAACATCCACCTCATGCCCGCCATGAGCATTGTTGAGATCGGTCTGATAGCTTGCCTGGAGCTCGCCGTGCCAAACACGCAACGATCCGCCGATACCGGCTTCGTATGCCATATCGCGTTTTTCAAGCCCGTTCAGATAGCTTGAGTCACCCGGATCAAATGGCTCCATACGAAGTCCACCAATGACTGAAACGCTGGCAAAATCATTCATCCAAACTTTGGCGTCAATGCCGTCAATACCGATACGAAGACGTTCGGCATCATAGGCCAATACCGGAAGCGCATCTAAATCTGTACTATCGGCCCCGCGATAGGGATTGCTGCTGATTTGGCCGAAGGCACCGATCTGCCAATCGCCGCCAAGCCAGGGTTTAAGTGCGTCTTCGGTCTGCGGATTGACCTGTTCGCGGAGGATTTCCTTTTGTCCAGGCGTTGCAGTCTGGGCGTGTGCGCTGCTGGCAAGCATGATGATGATGGCTGCCGTACAGATGCCAAGTCCGCCCAGCACCATTACGTCCCCCAAACGACGAGAACAAATATGCGATACCATAATGTCTAAACATCCCAATTGTGTTGTTGATGTCGCGACATTGCCCCAGCCCTCCGAAGAAGGCGTCCGGTTTTATAGGCTTGTACGTACAAACCGTATTAAACAGGTCCGAATGCGCATTCGGACGTCTTACGCGTTTGATTCTATTTAATTATTGTTGCGATAAACGCTTGGTGTCTGACCGGTGATTTTTTTAAAAGCCTGATTGAAAGTCGATTTGGAATTGAAGCCAACCTCGGTTGCGATATCGAGGATCGTACGATCTGGTTCTTCGATCAGCAGGCGAGAAGCCGCATCAATTCGGACTTCATTGACAAAATCAAAGAAGCTTTTGCCCAGATGCTGGTTCAGGAAAAATGAGAGCTGATTGGGCGTTGCCCCGACGGCAGCAGCCAGTTTGGGCATGGTGAGCAGTGGATCAAGTATCACATCGCGGTCTGAGACGATCCTTGTAAGGCGTGTGTGAATGCGGGCAATACCGGGATCATCGATGATTGCACGAGGTATCGAGGCCTGTTGGGCACCGGCCTCTTGGCTGGTTTCTTGATACTTAGTCAACTCGTCTGGAAAGCCGTCTTCGGTTTCCGCTTGCACAAAGATCGCCGGGTTCTGCGCGATAACCTGACACATGCGGAAGAACACAAGCACAAACCCCACCTTGACACCAAGAGACAGCCATTCGGCATGAAAGACAAACAAATCCAAAAGGTTGGTCAAGGTGAAGACGGTAAACAACACCGTCATCCCGACAAGAAGCTCGATAATCCAGCGACGCATTCGTTCACTGTCGGCCTGGAGTTGCCAATTGGCTTGTCGCAAATAACGCCGCGCAAGCCGCCATATCCCCGTCATGTAACCGACAAACGACGCGCAAAACAGGATTACAATCGCCAGAAGAACCAAATTGGCGAGCCCTTGCGATGAAAACGCGATCTGCAACCCGACATCACGCACATGATCCTGATTGGCGACCATCCGCGTACTTTTCAGGTAAACCATAAGCCCGATCGCCGCGGTTACCGGAATCAATACCAGAAAATGCCGGTATGGCCGGGAAACCGGATTGCCGGAAACTTCCCGGAAATACAAATATATCGACGGGATAAAGGCAAAAAAGAATGGCGCAAAAACCGGCACAAGATACAGGTTAACAATTGGACTGATGAATGGGTCGAACGTATCGTCGATAAAACTCATCCCGACCGAAAACCCGAACACCATGAGCCAGCGATTGGCGCGAAAAGAACGCTTTCCTTCGTCCATCAACAGGACAATCAGGAAAATCGCCTGCGATACGCCAAGAACCGAAACGATCAGAAAAAGAATGTCGAATGTTTCAATCATTCCTGCGCCTTCAGTGGCGGTTTCTGTTGGTGGGATATGCTTGGCCGAGCAGAACGCAAAAGCCGCAACGAACTCTACGGAAATACGCGACTATCAGCCACGCTGCAACCAAGACTTACTTGAAGGGCCTCAGCAAGATGGATGCAGGCACTTCGATCAAAGCAGCCTGATCTATGCAATATCGCCTTGATCGCACTGTTCTTCACGCGCTTATTTTCACCCATATTCTTGATAGGTTCCAGGCGTTCGTAAAATCGCGATCAGATCGCCACCAGGCCTGCAAAGGAGGTCCCTGTCCAATATCTGCTGATTTCAAATCCGCCCTGTGACCGCCATATGGGCTGGGTTTCTTGCGATTCGGTCGCATCTTGCAATGTGCGAGGCGGTCGAATGCGAACGGCGTCAGCGCAGACCGCTACTTTTGCGCGATCATCCACCGAAACCATATCATCCTGGCGGTTTTCGGACGATTGGTGTTAAGAACGCCAAAATCCGTAACAAATTCGACATAATCCGTAATGTGCACAACAATTAACGATTGAAAACGTTTTCTCGCGCAAACATTAATCTATCTTCCCCATTGTGTAGAATCTGCCTTGCAGTAAGCGCATACCCGCATCAGTATTTTCACGTACGTACTTTCTGGGAGGTACGTAACGAAAAATCAAAATGACAAGGGAGACATTTTAGATGTCAGACAACGCGATGACTGCAAAAGGTCTCGTGAACGGGTTGCTAAAATCCTCACGTGCTTTTGTGTTGGGTACCGCCTTGATTGCCGGTTCGATGACGATGTTGTCGACCAGCCAGGCGCAGGCCGAGAAGATCCTGCGAATTGGTAACGACGGCGAACCGCAGTCAATGGATCCACATTTCATCTCTACCATTCAGACCAGCCGCATCTCCGATGATATGTCGCTGGGTCTTCTGACATATGGCCCGGATGGCCAACCGGTTCCCGGTGCAGCCGAAAGCTGGACCGTTTCCGAAGACGGGATGACTTACACCTTCAAAATCCGCGACCATAACTGGTCGGATGGCACCCCGGTTACGGCACAGGACTTTATCGCGGGTTGGGAACGTCTTCTTGATCCGGCACTGGGTGCGGAATACGCATCCCTGCTGTACATCATCGAAGGTGCCGAGGAAGTTAACACTGGCAAGGATGGCGCGAAACTCGCAGCCAAGGCTATTGATGTCCATACCCTCGAAGTCAAATTGACCGCACCGGCCCCCTATTTCCTCGCACAGTTGACGCACCAGACCGCCTTTGCCATCCCGCGTCACGTCGTTGAAAAATACGGCAGGGATTGGGTAAAACCTGAAAACATCGTTGTGAATGGTGCCTACAAACTTGTCGAATGGGTGCCTAACGTTCACACCAAACTGGTCAAGAACGACGAATTCTACGACGCAGAAAACGTCAAGATCGACGAGGTGATCTATTACACCTACGAAGATCGCACCGCGATGCAGAACCGTTTCCGCGCCGATGAGCTTGACGTTGCACGCGATATCGCATCTGAACAGATTTCGTGGCTGCGTGATAACCTGTCTGACAGCCTGCGCATCGCACCCTATGCCGGGATTTATTATTACGCGATCCGCACCGACAAAGAGAAATTCCAGGACCCGAACGTCCGCAAGGCACTGTCCCTGGCCATCAACCGCGAAGCAATCACTGACGCGGTTCTGAAAACCGGCGAACTTCCTGCTTATTCCTTTGTTCCGCCGGGAACCGGTAACTATACCGAGCCTGCATATGTTTCCTGGAAAGACCTGTCTTATGGCGAAAAAGTTGCCGAAGCCAAGAAACTGATGGAAGCAGCCGGTTATACCGCTGAAAACCCGCTTAAATTCACGCTGCGTTACAATACCTCGGAAAACCACAAGCGTATCGCGATTGCGGTGCAGAACATGTGGAAACAGATCGGCGTCGATGCGGAGCTGTTTAATACCGAGGGCAAAATCCACTATGCCGACCTGAAAGTTGGTGACTTTGAAGTCGCCCGTGCTGGCTGGATTGCCGATTACAACGATGCGCAGAACTTCCTGTTCCTTGGTGAGGAACGCACCGGCCCGCTGAACTATGCAGCCTTTGACAACCCGCGTTACAACGAACTGATGCTGGCTGCTGAAAATGAAGGCGACCTGAAAAAGCGCGCAGAACTGATGCACAGCGCAGAAGCCATCATGATGGAGGCCCAACCCTACATCCCGATTTACTACTATGTCTCGAAACAGCTTGTCTCGCCAAAGATCACGGGCTGGATCGATAACGCCCCGGATCGTCACCTGACCCGCTGGCTCGACATCGCCAAGTAAATCCTGCTTCGTGCCGCAGGCTGTGTGGTGTTCCTCCCGCCAGCAGCCTGTGACCACCCCGACGGGGATGAGAGAAAATGTTATCTTACGCCATTCGGCGCCTGCTGATCGCGATCCCGACACTGTTCGTCGTGATCACAGTCGCCTTCTTCATGATGCGTATCGCACCGGGCGGTCCGTTCGATCAGGAACGCGCATTACCGCCGGAGATCGAAAAGAACATCAAGGCTGCCTATGACCTTGATAAGCCGCTGATCGAACAATACGCGATCTATGTCGGCAAGCTTTTTCAGGGCGATTTCGGACCATCAATTAAAATCCGCGACTTTTCGGTTGCCGAACTGATCATGGCAGGTGCCCCTGCCTCGATGCAGCTGGGCCTGACCGCGATTGCCATTGCGCTTGTGTTTGGCGTCGCGCTTGGCACCTATGCCGCCATTCGACAAAACAGCGCGATTGATTTCGTTGTCATGGGTGTTGCGATGATTGGCATCGCCATTCCGAACTTTGTCATGGCGCCGTTATTGTCGCTGGTATTTGGGCTTTATCTGTCGATCCTGCCCACCGCCGGCTGGGGGGATGGGGAACTCCAGTACAAGATCTTGCCGATCATCGCCCTTGCCCTGCCCCAGATTGCTTATATCGCAAGACTGACCCGTGGCTCGATGGTCGAAGTTATGAATTCAAATTACATACGCACCGCACGCGCCAAGGGCCTTCGCGAGACGCTTGTCGTCAATCGCCACGCCATCAGAGGCGCGCTGTTGCCGGTTGTGTCCTATCTCGGCCCGGCGACGGCCGCCGTCATGACCGGTTCGGTCGTGATCGAAAGCATCTTTGGCGTGCCCGGTATCGGGACCTATTTCGTCAAGGCGGCGCTGAACCGCGACTATCCGCTGGTGATGGGTGTGGTGATTGTCTTCGCGGTGATGATCATTCTTCTGAATTTCCTGGTCGACATGATTTACGGCCTTCTTGATCCCAAACTGAAGTCACGCTGATGATGAATAAATCTGAAAAAACAGCTCTGCTGCAATCAGCCGGCGCGGCCGAAGAAATCGAAGGTCGCAGCCTGTGGCGCGATGCCCGTATCCGGTTGTTCCGCAACAAGGCTGCTGTCGGCTCCATGATCATTCTGGGCATTATTACGTTACTCGCGATCTTTGCCCCGCTTCTAAGCCCCTATGCCTATGACCAAATCGACTGGAGCTATATCCAGGAAGGTCCGAACTGGGAAAACGGTCATATCTTTGGCACCGATGGCAATGGCCGCGATCTGTTTATCCGGGTGCTTTATGGCGCGCGTGTATCGCTTGCGGTCGGGCTTCTCGCCACCACGGTTTCGCTGATTATCGGCGTTACTTACGGCGCAGTTGCCGGATATTTCGGCGGCAAGATCGACAGCATCATGATGCGGTTTGTCGATGTGCTTTATTCCCTGCCCTTTATGTTCTTTGTCATCATGTTGATGGTGGTGTTTGGCCGAAACATCTTCCTGATCTTTGTCGCCCTTGGTGCGGTTGAATGGTTGACCATGGCACGTATTGTCCGCGGTCAGACATTGTCGCTACGTCGGCGCGAATTTATCGAAGCTGCCCATGCAACCGGTGTTTCGAACTTCAAGATCATTTTCCGTCACATCATTCCCAACGTGCTGGGCCCGGTCATTGTCTATATGACGCTAACCATCCCGCAGGTGATCCTGACCGAAAGCTTCCTGTCCTTCCTGGGACTGGGCGTGCAGGAGCCGCTGACAAGTTGGGGCGTTCTGATTTCCGAAGGGGCCAAGGTGATCGAGGCATCGACATGGATGCTGATCTATCCGGCTGTATTCCTGGCACTCACCCTGTTCTGTTTTAACTTCATCGGTGACGGTCTGCGCGATGCGCTTGATCCGAAAGACAGGTAAGGCGGAAAGGAAAAACCATGACCACAAATCATATTCTGACTGTCGAAAACCTGACCACACGCTTTCAGACCCCCGATGGCGAGGTCGAGGCCGTCAATAACGTCAACTTCCACATCGATCCGGGCGAGACGCTTGGTGTTGTCGGGGAGTCTGGATCGGGCAAGACACAGATTTTCCTGTCGCTGATGGGATTGCTTGCAAAAAACGGCGCATCCACCGGATCGGTCCGATACAAGGACAAGGAAATCCTCAATCTGCAGCCCCGCGAATTGAACAAAATTCGCGGTGTGTCGATGTCGATGATCTTTCAGGATCCGATGACATCACTGAACCCGTTTCTGAAAATCTCCCGGCAGATGACGGAAGTTCTGGTCGAACATCGTGGCATGTCCGAAAGCGACGCTCTGGCGCGCGCGATTAGCATGCTTGACCGTGTCGGTATCCCCGGCGCAGCCCAGCGCGTTCACATGTATCCGCATGAGTTTTCCGGGGGCATGCGCCAGCGCGTCATGATCGCCATGGCGCTGTTATGTGACCCGGAAGTTCTGATTGCCGACGAACCGACCACCGCCCTTGATGTGACGGTGCAGGCACAGATCCTTGATCTGTTGCGCGATCTGCAAACGGACTTCAACACAGCCACCGTCATGATCACCCATGATCTGGGCGTGGTGGCGGGCCTTTGTGACCGGGTGATGGTGATGTATGGCGGGCGTGTTGTCGAAACCGGATCGGTTCGCGACATTTATTACGACAGTCATCATCCCTATACCGAGGGGCTTTTGAAATCGATGCCAAGGATTGATCGCGCCGATGAGGAAAGCCTGTTTGCCATTCCCGGCCAGCCGCCAAACTTGCAAAACCTTCCAAAAGGCTGCGCCTATCAGGAACGCTGCGAATATGTGTTTGATCGCTGCTGTGCGGAACGCCCGCTTTTGAGGGAATTTGGCAATGGCCGGGCCAGCGCCTGTTTCCGGGAGGATGACAAATGAGCGTGATGAACAAATCCGCTAAAAAAGACACTTCGCCAATCCTGTCGGTCCGCGATCTCAAGGTTCATTTCCCAATCCCGTCAAAGGGCCTGTTTGCACCTGATCGGCAGCTCAAGGCCGTGGATGGCGTCAATTTCGATCTTTATCCCGGCGAGACACTTGGTGTTGTCGGGGAGTCCGGTTGTGGCAAATCCACGCTTGGCCGTGCGATCCTGCAATTGATCCCGCCAACCGACGGTCAGGTTGCCTGGCTTGGCAAGAACATTGTCGGCGCCCCACATCGTGACATGCAGCCATTGCGCCGGGACCTGCAAATCATTTTTCAGGATCCGTTGGCCAGCCTGAACCCGCGCATGACGATTGGCGAAATCATTGCCGAACCGCTGGTGACCCATAAACCGGAACTAGGCAAGGAAGAAATCAAGGCACGGGTCAAACGCATGATGGCGCGCGTTGGCCTGTTGCCGCAAATGATCAACCGGTATCCGCATGAGTTTTCCGGTGGTCAGTGCCAGCGCATCGGAATTGCGCGTGCAATGATTCTGGAACCCAAACTGATTGTCTGTGACGAGCCGGTCTCGGCCCTTGATGTTTCCATTCAGGCCCAGATCGTCAATCTGTTGCAGGAATTGCAGCGGGAATTTGACTTGTCGCTGATTTTCATCAGCCATGACCTGTCGATCGTGCGCCACATCTGTCACCGCATCATGGTGCTCTATCTTGGCAATGTCGCCGAACTTGCGGACCGTGACAGCATCTATGCCGCACCACGACATCCCTATACCAAGGCCCTGATTTCCGCCGTTCCAATTCCCGATCCCGAGATCGAACGCAACAAGGAACGCATTGTTCTGACCGGGGATTTGCCAAGCCCGCTCTCACCGCCATCAGGATGCGTGTTCCGGACCCGCTGCCCGTTTGCCAAGGATAAATGCGTACAGGAGCCACCGGTACTGGAACGCGTTTCAGACAGTCAGGAAGTCGCCTGTCACTTCCATGACAGCATCTAGTTCAACAAGAGCCTCCCAAGAAACTGCACCCGAACTTTTAAGACCGCCCTTGTGGCGGTCTTTTTTTCTATCGGTGTGCGGAGAGCTGACTAGTCAGGATTGGAGACGATGAACTGTGCGATATCGACTTCGTCGCGCTGGTCTTCACGCAAATACTTGCGCCCGTATTCCTGATAGGTGCCGCTTGTCAGGAAAAGCTCGAACAGATCGCTATCGATCTGCCCCTTGTCGCGCATATCGGCCAGGATCGAGATACATTCAGATAATGTCTTCGGCCGTTTATAGGGACGATCCACCGCTGTTAGCGCTTCGAACACATCGGCAATCACCATGACCTTTTCAAGGATGCCCATATCATCGCCCGTCAGACCACGCGGATACCCGGATCCGTCCATTTTTTCGTGATGATTTCCGGCAATATCGGGAATACGTTGCAATTCCTTGGGATATGGCAGTTGGGCCAGCATATCCTGGGTAATGACGACATGATCGTTGATCACCTGACGTTCTTCTGATGTCAGGGTGCCGTGCGGGATTGAGAGGTTATAAAGCTCGCCCCGGTTAAAACCGTTATAGATGTCGGTTTCACGATCCATCAGAAGCTTTTCAGTGCCGGTTGCGCGCAGTTCGGCCAGTTTCGCATCATCAAGGCGCTGTTGTTCCGACCAGGACAAGCCGATGGTGCGATCAAAATACCGCGTCCATTCCTGCTCTGCGATGTCATGCAGGGCAAA
>Ga0207735_100309_pt1 | contig 11377 bp, 7 predicted proteins | sample TtaePargueraPR_9_FD_187280 | JGI IMG/M metagenome (GOLD analysis project Ga0207735, IMG submission 187280) | Aerobic enrichment media microbial communities from Bioluminiscent Bay, La Parguera, Puerto Rico - Tt and E2 (1) (SPAdes) | ecosystem: Environmental > Aquatic > Marine > Unclassified ... | reverse complement strand
GTAGTGGGTCCGGAGCTTCTCGCGGGCCGACGCCACCTCCCGCCGGTACGTGGTCGGGTCTGCCAACACTGCGCGCACCAGCTCGTCGAGGCGACCGCCGAGTCCGGGCTCGTCGATCGCGATGCCCCACTCCTGGTGTTCCACGTCCTCGAGGAAGTACCGGAGCTTCGGGTGCGACACCAGCGAGACGATCGGCGTTCCTACCCCGAAGGGGATCATGCCGGCATGCCCTCGCATGCCCACCACGACGGCGGCTCCCGCGTAGGAGCGAAGGGCCCTGTCGATCCCCATCCGGTAGAAGGGGTCGACCGGGACGCGCCGACCATGGTGCGCGTAGAGATCCTGAGCGACGCGCTCGTCCCCGACCGTGTGGGCCGCGACACGGACCTCGGCGACCCGGGTGGTCCTGCCGAGGAAGGCGTCGAGCTCGGCGAGGAACGCGGGGTAGGAATCCTTGAAGCGCAGCGACGAGCGGTCGTAGGCGACGTTCAGGTAGACCACCGGCCGACTCGTCGGCGGCGCCCCCTGCAGACGTGCGCCCGGTCCGTCGTCGAGCAGGCCGAGGAACGTCGTCGGGCACGGCATGTACACGACCTTCTCCGCCAGTTCGGTGGGCAGCATCGCCCGGACCCGATCGATCGAGCCGTGGTTGCGCAGTCCGACGAGCTCCGCCGTCTCGACGGTCAGCCGGAGGGACTCCTCGAACCTGCTGCCGTGGATCTGCTGACCGTCGAACAGGTTGTAGCCGACCGCCGTGAGGGCGAGCGGCACCTCGAGCCGCCGTAGACTCGCGTCCGGGACGTTCCACTGCCAACCGCTGTTGCCGTTGGGCATCGTGTCGGGCAGGAAGAGGCCACCTCCACCGACGAGCAGGGCGTCGGTCCCGTTGACCCGTTCGACCGCGGCCTCGTCGAAGACCTGGTGCACGTGGAACCCGGCCCAGGACTCGACGGGACGCTGCGCGGCGACGCTCTCGCGGACCGCCACGGGCAGCAGCTCGTCGCCGAAGTTGCCGAGCTCGTCCACGTAGAACGCGGCGTGCGAGAGTCGCAGGCCCGGCGCGCTCAGGGCTGACCGCACCCGTGCGTCCGGCGCGCCCGCTTCGAGGCGTCCCGCCAAGGACCGTGCCTTGGCGTGCACGGGCTGCCGGCCGAGAGCGGCACGCACGTGGGTCGCCGCCGCCGCGTGGTCTCCACGGATCCAGGCCGTCTCGGCCTGGAAGTACGAGCCGTCGGCGGCGTCGGGGCCCGCTGCGAGCGTCGCCACGGCGCAGGCGTCGTCGTAGCGGCCGACAGCGCGGAGAGCGGACGCGTACCGCAGGGGCTGGTCCACCCGGCCGGTCTGTACCGCCGTCAGGCGCCGGATCGCCACCGCCGCGGCGAAGTCGCCTCCCGCCGCACAGGCCACCGCTTCCGCCAGCAGCTCCTTGACCGACGGATCCTCGTCGCACAGCCATCGGCGGATCCGGGGCGGGAGTCCGGCGGCCAGGTGTCGATAGTGCTCCAGCAGGGCCGCCGCGGGTGTTCCCCCGTCACGCTCCAGCTGTTCGGCGGCTGCGAGGTAGCGGCAGACGAAGGCGGCATCGCTCGTGTCGAACCGGTGCCACGTGCGTTCCAGCTCCGCGTAGCCGTGCTCGCCGCCGTGCCACGGCTTGTAGCGGCCGGTGTAGTGCAGGACCCGGGCTTCGGTCGGCGCGCTGCCGCCGGGCGGCGTGGCGCGCTTCACCCAGTTGAAGCGCCGGTCCAGCTGGTGATAATCCCCGTCCAGGACGGCGGTGAGCACCCCTTGGTCGTGTCGGTCGAGCTCGTAGCCGCCCGATCGCCCGACGGCGTCGATCCGGGCCACGAACTCCGCGGAGAGGCAGTCCGCCCCGACGGCGAGCAGCCCGCTGTTCAGCTTGCGCCCGCCCTCCGAGTCGAAGTACTGCGGCACGGCCGCGAACGGCGCCGTCAGGCGGAACAGCTCGTCGATCGGTGCGGTGAGGACCATGTCCGTGTCGAGCGTGACGATCCTGTCGTAGTCACGAAGGCGGAACGCGTCCAGGATGTAGTAGGCCTTCGTGTACAGGTAGTTCGAGTCGTCGCCCTTGCGGTACTGCTCGTAGGGAGTCGGATCGACCCTCACGAACCTCACGTCCGGACGCAGCGAGCGCACCCGCGCGACGTTCGCCGGGTGGAGGCCGTCGTGCAGCACGACCATCTCGGCGGTCGTACCAGGATCCACCAGGTGCAGGCTCTTGAGGAGAGCGACGAAGCCGACGAAGTAGTCGTCGTCGACGAACGACACGTAGGCGTGCCGGGAAACGCGGTTCATCGCAGCGAGATCCTTCCGGGGGCCGTTCCGACGGTCCGTTCCGCGACCCATCGGCGTTCGATCGCGTAGGAATGTGCTGCGGCCACCGGGAGGTGCATCGCGTCGGGTCGCCGATAGGGGTCACCCGAGTGGAAGTTGAAGCCGAAGAGATCGATCCGCGGACACACGTCGAGATAGTCGAGAAGAACGAGCATGTTGAATCCGGTGGTCGGAACTGCCAGCTCGTCGCGCAGCTCGGGACCGATCAGCGAATTCCTCGGCCATCGCAGCGACTCGTCCCCGACGAACTCCTGAGCACTCGGTCGGAGATGTCGCCGCAGGCTCTCCTCCCACACCTCCGGTATGCCGCCGAACACCAGGCGGAGGTCCACCGGCACGTCCCAGTTGTAGTCGTGCAGATGGATCGTGGCATGCACGTCCGTCCGCTGCCCCGTGCGGACGGGGTCCAGGTCGAAGGAGTTGAAACGGACGACGACGTCGTAGGAGTCGATCTGCGCACCGAGCTCGAGGTCCAACAGCTCGGCCGAGTTGGCGACGAGACAGACCGACCTGCCGTCGAGGTACTCCCGCAGTCCTGCGAGGCCCATCGGCCGCACGCCCAGCAGATCAGGACGTCCACCCGCGTCGGGCTCGGCGACGGTCCGCTCGAGGATCGGCAGCAGCGGTGCGAGCGGAGCGTCGATGCTCAGCCCGCGGGCCACCGTCGCACGAAGCGTCGCACCGTAGCCGCGCACGGCGCCGGGCTCACCGAGATAGGACGCGTGGAGCGCTCCGCCAGCAGCGGTCGCCAGATCGTCGCCGGCCCGGAGGCTCTCCTCGACGCCGAACCAGTCGTCCTGGTCCGAGATCGCCGGCACCGAGCGCTCGCGGAGCATGACGGCGATCGGGTCGTCGGACGAACGTTTCGCTGCTCTGCGGCGCCAGCGCGGTCGCTCTGCGGTCCGGAGCACGGCCGCCGCCTCGGCAGCCAGCGCGGTGGCCTCGGGTTCGGCGGGGCGTGCTTCCAGCAGGAGCTCCACGACGCGAGCCGTCAGCGCGGGTTCCCGACGCACCGCGCGGCGGGCGACCAGCAGCAAGGCGTCCCAGGTTCGTGAGGGCGGCTCCCACCACGCGCAGCGTCCCAACGCGAGCTCGGTCGCCCGGTGGTCGTCCACGAGGTCCTCGGCTCGGGCTGCCTGCACCTCGATCACCGCCCGCGTGAGCTGGATGTCCGTCCACGCGGCGCTGGCAGAGAGATCAGCCGCGAGCCGGCCGAGGTCGGCGACGACCGCAGCGAGCTCGGCGTTCTGCCGCCGCGTGTGGGGCCCACCGCGCATCCGCTCCATCGCCGCATGGCGGACATGCCGCTTCATGGTCGAGACCGTGAGATCCATCAAGACATATCCTCATCATTCGCGTCGTCTGAGGCATCGTAACGACGGAGATGGTCGATATTGTCGCGACGGACGAACCTCGCGAATGTTCACGACGAAGCATGAATGAATTCATGTGTCGTTCACCGGATGAACGGCTACTGGAGCGGACGCGCTTCGCTCTCCAGCAGCACCGGGATCCCGTCGCGGACCGGGTAGGCCAGCGGCCGCTCCGGATCGGTCGACCACAGCTCCGGCGCCCCGTCCGGACCGACGGCGTCGACCAGCTCGGCCCCGGTGACGGGGCACCGCAGCACGGAACGCACCCACGGGTCGATCCAGGGAGTGTTCTCGGTGTTCACGCGTCCTCCTTGCGCACGAGGGACAGGACGTCGTCTCGTAGCTTGGTCATGATGTCGTGGTCGGCTGCTTCGACGTTGAGGCGCAGCAGGGGTTCGGTGTTGGAGGCGCGCAGGTTGAACCACCACTTGGGGTGGTGGCCGTCCCAGTGGGTGATGGTCAGCCCGTCGAGGGTGTCCACGACCGCGTCGGGGTAGGCGGCCTGGTAGGTGGCGCGCACGTGGTCGGTGACGGCGGCGGCGTCGGAGACGGTGGAATTGATCTCCCCGGACGCGGTGTAGGGGGTGTACATGTCGGCCAGCGCCGAGGCGGGGTGGGGTTGGGAGCCGAGGGCGGCCAGGACGTGCAGCGCGGCGAGCATGCCGGTGTCGGCGTACCAGAAGTCGCGGAAGTAGTAGTGCGCGGAGTGCTCCCCGCCGAACACGGCGCCGTGGTCGGCCATGGTCTGCTTGATGAAGGAGTGCCCCACCCGGGTGCGCACGACGTCGGCTTCGGCGCCGAGCAGGTCGGTCACGGCGCGGGAGGTGATGAGGTTGGCGATCAAGGTCGCGGACCGTCCGGCGGCCTTCTCGCGGGCGACCTCCCGCAGCCCCACCAGCGCGGTGACCGCGCTCGGAGACACGGCGGCACCGGTCTCGTCGACCACGAAGCAGCGGTCGGCGTCGCCGTCGAACGCCAGGCCCAGGTCGGCCTCGTGGGCCACGACCGCGGCCTGCAGGTCCAGCAGGTTCGCGGGCTCGAGCGGGTTGGCCTCGTGGTTCGGGAACGTGCCGTCCAGCTCGAAGTACATCGGCACGACATCCAGGGGCAGGCCGGCCAGCCCGGCCGCGTCGCCCAGCACCGCCGGGACCGTCAACCCCGCCATCCCGTTGCCGGCATCGACCACGACCTTCAACGGCCGCATCCCCGACAGGTCCACCAGGGACCGCAGGAACCCCGCATAGTCGCCCAGCAGGTCCCGCCGCGACACCGACCCCCGCGCCGCCGGCCCGGCATCCTCGCCACCGTCCAGGGCGCCGTCGTCGCCCGCGTCGTCGAGAAGCCGCTGCGCCATCTCGCGGATCTCGGCCAGGCCCGTGTCCTGCCCGACCGGACGCGCACCGGCCCGGCACAGCTTCATCCCGTTGTACGCCGCCGGGTTGTGCGAGGCGGTGAACATCACCCCCGGAGCGTCCAGGTGCCCCGAGGCGAAGTACAACCCGTCCGTGGAGCACATCCCCACGTCGAGGACGTCCACTCCCTGCGAGGTCACCCCCCGCGCGAACCCCGCCACCAGGTCCGGACCCGAGTCCCGCATGTCCCTGCCCACCACCACCCGCGACGCGCCCTCCGGCGCGACGACCACCCGCGCGAACGCCACCCCCACCGCCTCGGCCACCCGCGCCGAGAACTGATCCGGCACGATCCCCCGCACGTCGTACGCCTTGATGATCCGGGACAGGTCGAAGTCGCTCACGGGGCCAGCCTACGGCGGTGCGGCCCACGTCCCCGGGTGAGGTCTGCCGACCGGGTGACGACGTCTGACCAGGCCGTGTGATTGGCTGTGCCCGTGACCGAGCTGCACCCGCTCGACAACCCCCTGCGGCGCTACGACTGGGGGTCGCCGAAACAGATCCCCGTGCTGCTCGGCCTGCCCGTGGACGGTCGACCGGTGGCCGAGCTGTGGCTGGGTGCCCACCCCTCGGCACCGAGCCGGACGCCCGCAGGTCCGTTGCACGAGGTGGTCCGCGCTGCTCCCGACGCGATGCTGGGTCGACGGGTGTCCGACCGGTTCGGTCCTCGGCTGCCGTTCCTGCTCAAGGTCCTGGCCGCCGACCGTGCCCTCTCGCTGCAGGTCCACCCCAAGCCGCACCTCGCCCGGGCCGGCTACAACCGCGAGAACAGCCTCGGCATCGCCGCCGACTCCCCCGAACGCTCCTTCCACGACGACCAGCACAAGCCCGAGATGGTCGTCGCCCTGACCGAGTTCGAGGGCCTCGCCGGCTTCCGCACCCCACGCACCGCGCTCGAGCTGCTGGACGGGCTCGACGGCCCGCTGGTGGACGGCGTCCGGACGGCACTCCAGGCCGACCGGTCCGCCGACGGCGTCCGAGCGGCCTTCAGCCATCTGCTCGCAGCGCGCTCGTCCCCCCGCTGCCGTGACGCACTGGCCGAGGCGCTGGAGGGCGTGCGGCGTCGGCTGGCGGACGGCTCCCCGTCGACGCGTGCCGACACGACCGTGCTCGCCCTGGACGCACAGCATCCCGGGGACCCGGGCGCCCTCGCGTCGCTCCTGCTCAACCGCGTCACCCTCGACCCGGGCGAGGCCCTGTTCCTGCCGCCCGGAGAGGTGCACGCCTACCTGTCAGGGCTGGCGATCGAGGTGATGGCCTCCAGCGACAACGTGCTGCGCGCCGGGCTCACCACCAAGCGCGTCGACACCGACGCCCTGCTCGAGTGCGCCTCCTTCGCCCCGCGCCCGCCTGTCGCCCCGGAGAGATCCGTCGCGGCGGGAGGAGCCGTCCAGACCTACCGAGCACCTGTCTCCGAGTTCGCCCTCACCGTCGCGGACCTCGGATCCACGGTCGGCGTCGCCCTGCCCGGGCAGGGACCGCGCATCGTGCTCTGCCTCGACGGGGCGGTCGACCTCGGGACGGAGCGGGCCGACGCCGGTCCCACCCGGTTGCACCGCGGGGAGTCGGTCTTCGTCCCGCACGACGCCGGCGCCCTCGAGGTCGCCGGCAACGGCCACGTCGTGTGCGCCTGGGTGCCCTAGGACATCTCGGTCGGATCTGTTGCCGACCGAGCCTGCGACTCCGCGCGCAGCACCCGCAGGTGCCCGCGCCGCGCCGTCTCGGTGACGCTCGCCGGCTCCGCCGCGGGTGCCGGATCCGCTGCCCGACCCCCACGACCGGCCTCACGGACCGCCTCCGCCAGGGCCGACAGGTCGTCCTTCGACGGCGGCGGGGTCACGAACTCCGGTTGCAGCCGCACGACCTCCCAGCCGCGCGGCGCCGTCAGTCGCTCGGCGTGCACCGAGCACAGGTCGTAGCTGTGCGGTTCGGCGCGCTGCGCCAGCGGGCCCAGGACGGCGGTGGAGTCCGCGTACACATAGGTGAGCGTCGCCACCGCCGTCTGCGTGCATGCCGTGCGCGAGCACTGCCTGACCGATCTCACCCGGGGAGGATACGCCGCCGGGAGCGTGTGCGGTGCTCTGGCGCGCCGCACACGGATACGCTCGTCGGGTGAACAGCTTCGTCCGACGGCGGGACCGGCGTGGCCGCGGCATCCGCGGCCCGCTGCTGCCCCCGGGGGCGCCGGCTCGCCGGACCCGGGCGGACGTCTTCGACGACACGGTCCTGGCCGCCATGGACCGCCTCGAGCGACGGTGGCCCGCCGTCTCGGGCACCGAGCTGGCCGTCGAGGACGTCCCGCCCTCGGACCCGGCGCCGTGGGAGACGCGGGGCGTCCCCCTGGGACGGCTCTTCCCGGCCGAGTCGGGCCAGCCGGCGCGGATCGTGGTCTACCGCCGCCCCGTGGAGTCCCGTGCCCTGGACGCCGAGGACCGTGTCCGCCTGGTCAACGACGTCCTGGTGGAGCAGGTCGCCGAGCTCCTCGCACGCACGCCCGAGGAGATCGACCCCGACGTCGGGCGCCCGTAGCGCCCGGAGCGCCGCTGCTCAGGGCACGTCCACGCGCCGCACGGAGACGCTGCCCGCGCTCGCGGACGTCGCGGTCGGGTCGAGCGTGGCGACCAGGGTGCCGTCGGCTCCCGTGCCGTCGTCGGCCCGCAACCGCACGGACCAGGTGAGCACGGCGGAGCCCCCCCGGTCACCGTCGGTGTCGACGAGCACACCGACCTCGGCACCGACGTCCGCGACCGGCACCTCCACCGTCGACCCGACCGGGACGGTGACGGCCCGCTCGCCCGCCACGTCGCCCGCGGCGTCGACCCCGCGGACGGTGGTGGTGAGCTCCCCCGTGACGTCGTCCGCGCCGGCGGGCGGCACGGCCGTCAGGGCAACAGTGGCCCCGGCAGCCGTCGGGGGCAGGGCCACCTGCGCGGCGACGGGGGCCCCGGGGTCCGGCAGCGCCTGCCCGGCGCTCCACGCGACGTCGTGCGGCGTGCCGTCCACCACCGAGCCCTCCGGCTGCTCGCCGGGCACGGAGACCCGTGCCGCGGCGGACACGGAGACGTCGGCGTCGACCCGGACCGTGTAGGTCCCGGCCGGCAGTCCGCCCACCGGCACGGCCGTGACCGCGCCCGCGGCGAGCTCGACCTGCTCGGCGCCCCGCAGGGTCACCGGGCCGTCGGGGCCCAGGACGGTCAGGCGAGCCGTGCCGCTCCGGTCCCCCGGGTTCAGCAGCCACAGCACCGGCGCGTGGTCGTCCTCGAGCTCCTCGCCGCGGGAGACGACGCCGTCGACCGCCACGACGTCGCTCGGCGCGGCGCCGGCTTCGACGAGGTCGACACCGGCCGGCACGAGCCCGTCGATGGCCTGGATCTGCATCGTGGCGGTGACCCGTGTCCCCGAGGCCGCCACGTGCACGGCGAGACGCCGCTGCTCGGGGGCGAGGGAGTCGAGCCGGACCACCTCCTGCTCACCCGCTGCGACGGTGAACTCCCCCTGGCCCCCGACCGCGACGGGCCCGTTCGGCCCGTACACCTGCACGGCGACCGCCGCGGGACGGGCGCTCGGGTTCTGCACGACCAGCAGCGCGCTGGACCCGACCTCGCTGTCGCCGCCGACGAGCCAGTGCTCCGTCGCGGGCTCCTGGCAGGACGCCGCCGCCAGACCGCGCAGGTCGCCGGCGGTGGTCACCGACCCCGTCGCCGCGGCCGCGCGCAGAGCAGAGCCTTGGGGCATCGCGGAGAGCACCCGGGGGCGTTCCACCGGCGTGGTGAGCACGTCGGCGTCCGCACCGCCGGTGAGCTCCGCCTCCCGCCCTCCGCCGAGCCCGCGGGTCTCGGCGCCGTCGGCCCCGAGGACGACGGCGGCCAGCCCCGAGGCCACGTCCTGGGAGGCGCTGAACTGGTCGTCACCGACGTCGGCACCCTGCGGCAGGCTGACGGGTCGCGGGCAGACGAGGTGTGTCTCGGACGGATCCACCGGGACCTCTCGGGTCCCCGCGGCGACGGCGGACTGCTCCGCCCCGGTCCACCGGTCGACCCAGTCCTGCCCGACGGCGGCCGTGGCGGCCAGCCCTCCGGCCACGACGATCCCGGTGGCGACCACGGCGGCCGTGCGGCCCCACTGCGCGGCGCGACTCATCGTGACCTCCGTCGTGCGACCGGCAGGGCCAGCAGCACGAACACGACCAGCACGAGCCCGGCCAGGACGAGCCAGGGCGTCCGGGACGGGACGTCGTGCTCGACCACCAGGCGTCCGCCGTCGGGCCCCACCTCGAACGCCTGCCGGCCGTCGGCCTCCACGGCGGTCAGGCGACGTCCGTCCAGGGTGGCCCGCCAGCCCGGGTCGGCGGTCTCGGCGAGCACCAGCACGCGGGAGTCGGGCCCCGGCCCGATACGTTCCGCCACGACCCGCCCGTCCGCCGCCACGGAGCGTAGCGCGGTCTCGCCGGACGCCGGAAGACCCTCGTGGAGCACCGCCCAGGCCGGTTCGACGGGCGCGCCCGCGACACGCCAGACGAGCGTGCCGTCCTGGGTGCTGCGCGCGAGGCCGGGCGTCAGGTCCAGAGAGGTGACCAGCTCGCTGTCGGTGCCGGCCGGGACCTGCACGGCGCCGACGCCGAGGGCGGACAGACGCTCGGTGGTACCGGGTCCGGCACCGGCGGACAGCTGGGCGACGGCCGCGTCCAGCGCGGCGACGTCGGCACGTCCGGGGGCCTCCAGCACGCCGGCCGCGCGGGCCCGGACCACCGTGGACGAGTCCAGCAGGCTGGAGCCGTCGGCGTGCAGCACGGCGTACTCGACGGCTCCGTCGACCGGCTCGAGCTGCAGCACCCGGGCGCTGCGCGGGGGCGCCTGGACCTGCTGCCCGACGGCCGGCACGGTGCCGGCCGTCACGGCCACCAGCTGGTCGACGGACCCGTCGTCGACGTCGTCGACCCACCAGGCGGCCAGCCCGGCGGTGGGCACCACGAGGGCCGCGGCGGCGAGGAGGCCCACGGCGGCACGGCGCAACGGACGCCCGCCCGGTGCCGCCGTGACCCCGAGCGCCGCGACCCCCAGGCCGAGCAGCAGCACCGACAGACCGGCCGACGGCCAGCCGTGCACCGGGACGGCCGCGCCGTCCGCCGCCGTCCCGGCCGCCACGTCGGTGCCGGCGGCGAGCAGCGCCGCCAGCAGCCCGACCGCCGACGCACCGACCGCGACGCGCGCCGCCACGACCCGCTCGCCCCCGAAGAGCGCCACCAGGGCCAGCCCCAGCACACCGGCACCCAGCAGCCACGGCACGATCGCGACCAGCACCTCGAGCGGGTCGCCCGGCACCGTCGGCAGGTCACGGTGCAGCGGGAACCCGAGCAGCAGCGACAGCCCGTCGGGCGTCGTCGCCGCACGGGCGGCCCCCGGCTCGGCCAGCAGCAGACGCCAGCCGCCGTCCGACCACGTCGAGACGGCCTGCCACCAGAACGGCAGCCCCACCACCGCCGCGGGGACGACGACGAGGGACAGCCGCCGCCAGTACCGCGGACGCAGGACGATCCCGGCCACCACGACCACGAGCGCGACCGGCAGGAGCACCGGGGCCGCGCCGACGGCGACGGCGAGCAGGAGGGCGGCGGCCGCGCCCGCACCGAGCGACCCCCGGCGCTCCGGGGCCGGCCCGACGTCGTCCCGGGCCTGCACTCCGACGGCGCGGACCCCGGCGAGCAGCACCCAGGGCAACGTCAGGTGTGCGACCACGGCCGCGAGCCGCCCGGTGCCGAGGGAGTCGAGGAAGGTCGGCGCCGCGGCCCAGCACAGCGCCGCGGCGGCGCGCGCCCACACCGACCGGGTCACAACACCGGCCCCGAACCACCCGGCGAGCGCGGCGAGCGGCAGCGCCGCCACGACGAGCAGGTTGACGGCGAGCTGGGCGCTCCCCCCGGCGAGGACGGTCAGGAGGGTCACCACCGCCAGCCAGGGATCCGCGGGCGCCGCCGTCCCCAGGCCGTCGCGCACCCAGCCCGACGTGGCGGCGTCGAACGTCTCGGCCAGGCCCGCGGGTGCGGGCAGCAGCGCCCCGCCGACGATCCGACCGCCGTCGGCGAGCACACCCTGCCAGGGGGCGAAGGCGGCGACGGCCACCGCAACGGAGACGAGCAGCACGCACGTCAGCCCGACGCGGCGCCGCGCGGCCAGGCGCCTCAGCTCGGCACGCTCCAGATCGGTGAGCTGGCGCCGCGCACGCAGCGTCTCGGCGCGCGTG
>Ga0207735_100308_pt1 | contig 11383 bp, 8 predicted proteins | sample TtaePargueraPR_9_FD_187280 | JGI IMG/M metagenome (GOLD analysis project Ga0207735, IMG submission 187280) | Aerobic enrichment media microbial communities from Bioluminiscent Bay, La Parguera, Puerto Rico - Tt and E2 (1) (SPAdes) | ecosystem: Environmental > Aquatic > Marine > Unclassified ... | reverse complement strand
GGACTCCGCCGACTCGACGGACGGGGCCGACGAAGCCACGGATGGCGCCGAGGGCTCCTCCACGATGCTCCCGACCGCCGTCCAGCCCGACGACGGCTCCGACGACGGGGACTCGGACGCTTCCTGGGCCATGGGGGCGGGCGCTGCGGGCGGGAACGGCTCGAATGCCTCCGGCGCCGACGACGCACCCGATGCCGACGGCGCGGCAGGGGACGATCCAGACTCCGGGGCAGACGCGACATCGGGTGCCGACGCGCTGTCGGGTGCCGAAGCGACCGAACCGCTCGTCACACTCGGCGCACTGCGCAGGGACACCGCATCGATTCCTGCGACGGCCTCCTGGCTGAGCCGGCGCAGTTCGTCGATGCCGGAGTCAGCCTCGGCCTGCTCGACAGCGGCGGGCTCCGGCTCCGGGTCAGGCTCAGGCTCTGATGCCTGCGCCTGCTCCGACTGCTGCTCCATCAGCCGGCGCTGGAGGGAGCCTGGCGGGAACAGCTGCGCGAACATCTCGGGCGACATGCCTGCCGGCATCCCCAAGGGGGAGGTTTGGGGAGCCGGCTCGGGCTCGGGCTCCGGATCGATCTGCGACTCCGGCTCAGGCTCGGGCTCAGGCTCGGGCTCAGGCTCGGGCTCAGGCTCGGGCTCGGGCTCGGGCTCGGGCTCGGGGTCAGACTCCGACTCCGACTCCGACTCCGGCTCGGGCTCCGCCGGCGACGCCTCGACCGGTGTGGCCGCCGCGGCGCCGAGCAGTGAGGCGCGCACGGGAGGCTCTGCCTGGTCCTCGTCCTGGTCGGGGCTGGGCTCGGAGGCTGCCGACTGTGCCAGATCGGGAAGACCGGGAAACTCCTGGGACGCTGTCTGTGCGTCGCGCTGCGCCTGCTCGGCCTTCTCCCGCGCGGCCCGCTCCTGCTCAGCGATGCGCTCGGGAGTCATCGCGGGAATCTGCCCGGTGGCGATGAGCTCTTCCTCCGCGGTCCAGGTCTCTACGGGGTTTCTCAGCCGCTCGAGGCGGCGGCGCTCGCGACGCGACAGAGCCCGCCCCTCCGGCGAGTGCGTGGGAATCGACTCGGAGATCGGGCTCGTGTCGATGGCGGCAGTGTCCTCAGCGCGGCGAGCAGCATCCCGCTCGGCCTGCGCACGGCGCTCCCGCCGCGAGAGCGGCTGGCTCTCGTCAGTCATCCATTCCTCCCGCGTACAGATCGTGCTGCGCGATGTAGTCGGCGACGGCGCGAGGTACCAGGTAGCGAATGGGCGCTCCGGCCCTCACCCGGCGGCGAATCTCGGTTGAGGATACCGCCATCGCCGGAACTTCCACCAACAGGTGTGGGGTATCCAACTGAGGCAACGAATGACCGGGGCGCGTCACTCCCACGAATCGTGCGAGCGTCCCGAGCCGGTCGCTGTCCTTCCAGTCGCCGAACCGGGCCAGCGCATCGGCCCCGGTGATGAAGTACAGGCTCGTGTCCGGGAGCTGTTCCCGCAGGTCGGTGAGCGTGTCCACTGTGTAAGTGATGCCTCCCCGCTCGACATCCACGGGGGACACCGCGAAGCGCTCGTCTCCTGCGACCGCCAGACGGCACATCTCGAGTCGATCGGCGGCCGGAGCCGAATCGAAGCCATCCTTGAAGGGCTGGCGGTTGGTGGGTGCGATCAGGACCTGGTCGAGGCCCAGCGCAGCGCACACCTCGGACGCCGCAGCGAGGTGTCCATGGTGAATCGGGTCGAACGTGCCTCCCAGCACTCCGACCCGCGCCAGCGCCGCGCTCACGTCAGTGACGGCTGCCGACGCTCCGGAACGCGTAGGTCACGAACAGCAGCGCCATCAGGCCGGTGAAGGCGACGAGGCCGAAGGCCTCTGCAGGAATGGGCAGCTCGTTCACGACGTGGTGCGTCGTCTCAGCGGCTTCGGTGATCACTCGGGGACCCTCTTCTCGTCGGCTGGTAGTCGATTATTCCACGGGTGCGGCCGCGCTTGTCACGGCGCGCCTGCTAGTCGCGGATGTGTCCGTCTCCGTGCACGATCCACTTGGTGGTGGTCAGCTCAGCCAGACCCATCGGACCGCGAGCGTGGAGCTTCTGCGTAGAGATCCCAATCTCAGCGCCGAGCCCGAACTGGGCACCATCGGTGAACCGTGTCGACGCGTTCACGAGGACGGCGGCCGTATCCAGTTGGCTCGTGAACTGCTCGGCAGCAGAGAGCGACTCGGTCACGATCGCCTCCGTGTGCCCCGTGCTGTACCTCTGTATGTGGGCGATGGCCTCATCGAGACTGTCGACAACCCGCACCGCGAGGTCCAGGCTCAGGTACTCGGTCGCCCAGTCCTCCTCGGTCGCGGTGACCACCGTCGCCGCGTTTCCAATGCGCTCGGCGGCGGCCGGATCGGCGTGAAGGGTTACGCCCGCCTCGCCCAACGCGGCTGCGACGGCCGGCAGCACGGCGTCCGCGGCGTCCCGGTGCACCAGGAGGGTCTCGGCTGCGTTGCACACACCCACGCGCTGCGCCTTGGAGTTGCGCACGATCTCGACCGAGCGCTCAAGCGGAGCTGAGGCGTCGAGGTAGACATGACAATTGCCCTCGCCCGTCTCGATCGCGGGGACCGTCGAGTCGCGCACCACTGCCTGAATGAGCTCGCGCCCGCCGCGCGGGACGAGCACGTCCACCAGCCCGCGCGCGTTCATGAGAACACGCGCTCCTTCGCGCCCGTAAGCGTCGATGGACTGCACGGCGTCGCGCGGGAGGCCGGCCGCTTCGAGCGCGTCCTGCAGCACCGCCACGATGACCTCGTTCGAACTCGCGGCAGCGGACCCACCGCGCAGGACTGCAGCGTTGCCGGACTTGAGCGACAGGCCTGCGGCGTCGACGGTGACGTTGGGCCGAGCCTCGTAGATCATTCCCACGACGCCCATGGGCGTCGCCTTCTGCACCAGACGCAGACCACTGGGCAGGGTGGAGCCCCGCTTGACCTCGCCAACCGGGTCAGGAAGTCCGGCCAGGTATCGCAGTGCCTCCGCGATCACGCCGATGCGCTCGTCGGTGAGCTCGAGGCGGTCCAGCAGGCCCGCAGACATGTCGTTCGCGCGGCCGCGGGCGAGATCCTCGGCGTTCACGGAGACGATGCGACCGGACTGCGCGACGAGGGCGTCGGCCATCGTGTGGAGGGCCGCGTCCTTCTGTGCGCGGGTGGCCGTCGCGAGCGCACGCGACGCCACCTTGGCGCGGCGACACGCCTCGAGCACTGCGCTCTCGACATCGGTGGAGGGGACGGTATCGGTCATGAGGGCGAGTCTACGCGGGCACGTCCCGGCGCCACGGCGACGTCCACCGCGGGCGGTGAGGCCGGCTCGTGCAGGCGCCGCCGCAGCCAGGCCTTGTGCCCTTCGACCACGGCGAGGACGGCCGCGGTGAGCACGAGGCACAGCAGCCACTGCGCTCCCGACAGCGATGTCGTGTCGAGCCACCGCTGCAGGAAGCCCAACTCGGTCGCTGCGACGGTGAGCACCACGGGCCACACCAGCAGCTGCGGCGCTTTGCCCCACGGGCCCCGGAGCCCGCTCTCGGGATCACGGCGCAGGGCGAGACCGGTGACGATCGTTCCCAGGGACATGATCACGAAGGTCATGGTCATAGGCTCCGACGCGCCATCGGGGTTCAAGTCGTCGCCGAAGATGACGAGCGGAACCATAGCCGCGAGGAACAGCGGCACTCCGTAGAGCGCCCAGCGCGCAACGCTGGCCACACTCGCAATCCCCTTCGAGGTGTCGCGCGGCGGCCGCTGCATGAGCCCGTCGGGCGGGGGGTCGGCGATGATCGTGATCACGCAGAAGAGCACGATCGCGAAGTTGAGCGCGAGGGCCATGATGGGAGTCAGTGCCACCCCCTCGTTGATGTCGAAGACGCTCGCGGCGAGGAACAGCGCCACCAGCGCGATCAGCTGCGACATCTGGAACGTCACGTAGTTGATGATCTTCTGGTAGACCACCCGTCCCAGGCGCACCGCGTTCACCAGCGTTGCGAAGTTGTCGTCGGTGAGCACGAGCTTCGCGGCCTGCTTGGTCACCTCGGAGCCGGAGCCCATCGCGACGCCGATCTGCGCCTGCTTGATCGCCGCCGCATCGTTGACGGCGTCGCCCGTCATCGCGACCACGTCGCCTCGCGCCTGAAGCCGGCGGACGAGCCGCAGTTTGTCCTGCGGCGTGACGCGCCCGAAGACCGACATGCCCGCCACGCGCGCGTCGATCTCCTCATCGCTCAGCGCCGCAAACTCCTTCCCCGTGAGCGCCTCGCCGTCGAGCCCGAGCTCCTGGCCGATCGCGCGGGCCGTAACCACGTGATCGCCGGTGATCATGCGCACCTCGATGCCGGCGGCACGGGCCTGCTCGACGGCGACCTTGGCGGCCGGGCGCAACGGGTCGACGATGCCGACCACGCCCACGAACGCGAGGTCGGCGACCGCGGCCATGGGATCCGCGATCGCACGGTCCTCCTCGTCGGCGGCGACGATCCGCAGCGCGAGAGAAAGGGTGCGCAGACCCTGCTCGCTCATGCGCTCGATCTCAGTCTCGACGTCTGCGGTCCGCTCGGCGATCGGCGAGAAGGACCGGTCGTGCTCGACAAATCGCGCCGAGCGCCCGAGTACCACGTCGGGGGCCCCTTTGACCACGATGGCAAGACGCTCCTGGCCCTCCCACTCGATGCGGTGGAAGGTTGCCATGAACTTGTAGTCCGAGTCGAACGGCACCTCGGCGACGCGCGGGTACTTCCTGACGGTGGCCGGTACGTCCACGCCGAGCTTCTCCGCGAGCACGACAAAAGCTGCCTCCGTCGGGTCGCCGACCACCGCGCCATCGCTGCTCACCGTTGCGTCATTGGGCAGCGCAAGCGCGTACGCGACCGCCGGCACTTCGTCGACGACGGCGCCCGCCTCGTGTCGGACCTGACCCTCGAACGAGTAGCCGTGACCGTCGATAGTGAAGTGTCGCCCTCCGAACCACGCCTCCCGCGCCATCATCTCGTTCATGGTCAGGGTGCCGGTCTTGTCCGAGCAGATCGCGCTCGTCGACCCCAAGGTCTCGACATCGTTGAGCGAGGCCACGATCGCCTTGGCCTCCGTGAGCTGGTTCGCTCCCCATGCCAGCATCCGCTGCACGAAGGTGGGCATGCCCGTGGGGATCGCGGAGATGGCGACGGCCGTCCCGAGGAACATCAGGTCCGCGAAGGACTGCCCGCGTGCGAGGCCGATGCCGATGATCACCACCACCGCGCCCCACGCGACAGCGCCGATGGCTCGGGTGAGGCCGGACAGCTCCTTCTGCAGCGGCGAGACCACGCGCTCGACATCGGCGAGCATGGTCGCGATCGCGCCCATCTCCGTGCCCATGCCCGTGGCCACCACCACAGCTGTGCCTGTCCCCCGCGTCACCGACGTGTTCTGGTAGAGCATCGAGCGCCTGTCTCCCAGCACCGCTCCCGCGTCCACCGCATCGGCCCTCTTCTCGACTGCCGCCGACTCACCGGTGAGCGCCGCCTCTTGTGTCTCGAGAGTCGCGGCGCGCAGCAATCGCGCATCCGCCGGCACGATGTCCCCCGCCTCCATCTCGATCACATCGCCGGGTACGACATCGACGGCCGGGATCGACGCGATCGCGCCGTCGCGCCGCACGCGCACCATGGGCACCTGCATGGTGGCGAGCGCATCCACGCTGGCCTGCGCCTTCTTCTCCTGCGCCGCCCCCGACCATACGTTGAACAGCACGAGCAGGCCCACGAGGATGCCAGTGCCGGCCTGTCCGATCGCCAGCGACACCGCGGTCACCGCGATGAGCATGAGATTCATCGGGTCCAGCACCTGCTTGATCGCCAGCTGGTACCACGTGGCTGAGGCCCCGGCCTCGAGCTGGTTGGGACCGTGCTGTGCCAGCCGCGACGTCGCTTCGTTCGCGGTCAGGCCGTCAGCAGACGCACCCAGAGCCGCCAGCGCATCGTCGGGCTCGAGGCTCCACCACGGAGTCTGCGAACTGTCCTGCTCAGCCATGCCGTCCTCCTTGGGCCCTCATCCTTCGAGCCTAGTGACGGACGTGGCCGCGCGCGGGACTACATCACGACAAGATCGTCGATGTGAATGAGCTCGCGTGCGTAGGCCTCGCCCAACTGGGCACCGAGAGCACCGGTGCTGAGCCCGCGCATGCGTTGCGCCTCCTCGGCGGAGAACCCCGCGAACCCGCGCGCCACGAGTGACCCATCGGGAGCGAGCAGATCCACCGGCTCCCCTGCCTCGAAGGAGCCGCGGATCTCGGTGACCCCGGCAGCGAGGAGGGAGGCTCGCCGGCCCCGCAGCGCATTGGCCGCACCGGTGTCGACCACGATGGAACCGCGCGTCTTGGCCGCGTGCGCGAGCCACTGCAGGCGCGTGGTGTCGCGCTTGCCCGTCGCGTGGAACAGCGTGCCCACCGCATCGCCAGCGAGTGCGGACGCGGCATCGGCAGTGCTCGCGAGCACCACGGCGACTCCGGAGGTGGTCGCGATCGAGGCAGCCTCGAGCTTGGTGATCATGCCGCCGGTGCCGAGAGCACTCCCCCGTCGCGACACGTCGACGTCCGCGACCTCCTCGAGCGAGTGGACCTCATCGATCCGCTCCGCGCCCGGCGTTCCGGGAGCGGCGGTGTACAGACCATCGACATCGGTGAGCAGGACCAGCGCGTCTGCGTGCGCGACGGTCGCCACCAGCGCAGCGAGGCGGTCGTTGTCGCCAAAGCGGATCTCGTCGGTCGCCACCGCGTCGTTCTCGTTGACGATCGGCAGCACCCCTAGATCCAGGAGCCGGTTGAGCGCCCGCTGAGCGTTGCCGTAGTGGGCCCGGCGCACCATGTCGTCTGCGGTGAGCAGCACCTGGCCCACGGTCACACCGTGGGCTCGGAACGCCGCGGTGTACGCGTGGATAAGCGCGCCCTGGCCCACGGACGCCATCGCCTGCGCCGTGGCGAGGTCCTTGGGCCGCGAGGGCAGTCCCATGGGGGAAAGGCCCGCCGCGATCGCGCCCGACGTGACCAGGATCACCTGCCGACCGATGGCGCGCAGGCCGGAGACGACGTCAGCGAGACGTTGGATCGATGCCTCGCTCAGGTGCCCGTCAGCCTCCGTGAGCGATGACGAGCCGACCTTGACCACGATCCGCCGCGCAGACGCGATCGCCTCCCTCGTGCCGGTCACTGAGCCTCCCGCAGTGCTGGTTCAGAGTGCGCCGCGCGCACGGTCTAGTCGTCCTCGTTCGGGTCAGTCCAGTGCCCGGCCTTGCGCTCGGTCCACAGCTCCTCACGGGCCGCCGACTTCGCATCCATGCGCTCCTTGTGGTCCGCGCGCTTCTCCGCGCGCGTCGCCCGAGCTGAACGCTCGTGCTCTTCGATGCGCGCATCGGAGCCGCGGGACCCCAGCAGCTCCGCGCCGGTCGCCATGGTGGGCTCCCAGTCGAAGATCACGCCGCCCTCGCGCGGGCCGATCACGACCTCGGAGCCCGGAACCGCACCGGCGCGGAAGAGCTCGTCCTCGACCCCGGCCTTCGCCAACCGGTCGGCGAGATAGCCCACGGCCTCGTCGTTGGCGAAGTTGGTCTGCTTGACCCACCGCTCGACTCGCGAGCCGCGCACCTGGAAGTAGTCCTCGGCACCGTCGCGCACGTGCTTCACCGTGAAGCCCGAGTCGTCGACCGCACGCGGGCGGATCACCACCGGAGCCTTCTCCAGCACGGGAGCTGCGGCGCGGTGCTCGCCCACCATCGCCGCCAGTGCGAACGACAGCTCGCGCAGGCCCTCGTGGCTCACCGCGCTGACCTCGAAGATGGGCATCCCCGTCTCCTCGAGGTCCTCGCGCACCATCTGCGCGAGCTCGCGGCCGTCGGGCACGTCGATCTTGTTGAGGATGATGATCTGGGGGCGTTCGGCGAGCGGCACACCGCTGATGGCCTCATCACCCGTGTAGGCCTGCAGCTCGCCAGCGATGACACGGAGGTCCTGCACGGGGTCGCGGTCGGACTCGAGGGTCGCCGTGTCGAGCACGTGCGCGATCACCGAACAGCGCTCGATGTGGCGCAGGAAGTCGTGGCCGAGGCCCTTGCCCTCGGAGGCGCCCTCGATCAGGCCAGGCACGTCCGCCATGGTGAAGCGCGTCCCGCCGGCCTCGACCACTCCCAGGTTGGGCACGAGCGTCGTGAACGGATAGTCGGCGATCTTGGGGCGCACCTTGCTCATCGCGGCGATCAGCGAGGACTTGCCCGCGCTGGGGTAGCCCACCAGGGCGACGTCAGCGATTGACTTGAGTTCGAGAACCACGGTGGCCTCGTCGCCCGGCTCTCCGAGCAGCGCGAATCCCGGCGCCTTGCGCTTCTGCGTCGCGAGAGCGGCATTGCCCAGTCCGCCGCGCCCGCCTGCCGCGGCGACGAACTCCGCTCCGTCGCCCACGAGGTCCGCGAGCACCTCGCCGTCCTTGGACTTGATGATGGTTCCGCTCGGGACGCCCAGGCGCAGGTCCGCGGCGTTGGCGCCGTGCCGGTGGTCGCCGGCGCCTTGAGCGCCATTGTCCGCCTTGCGGTGCGGGCTGTGGTGGTAGTCCAGCAGCGTGGTCACCTGCGGATCGACCGCCAGGATGACCGAGCCGCCTCGCCCGCCGTTGCCGCCATCCGGTCCGCCCAGGGGCTTGAACTTCTCGCGGTGAACGGACGCGACGCCGTGCCCGCCGCTGCCGGCGGTCACGTGGAGGGTGACGCGGTCCACGAACGTGGCCATGGTGACTCCCTCCTTGTCCTTCTCAAGATAGACGTCAGGGGCGCCACCGCATCGGCGACGCCCCTGACGAGGAAACTGTGGGTGGCGGTCAGCCGGCCACCACGTCGACGACCTTGCGGCCACGACGGTTGGTGAACTGCACCGTGCCGGCCTCAAGGGCGAACAGGGTGTCGTCCTTGCCGCGGCCGACGTTCTGGCCGGGGTGGTGGTGGGTGCCACGCTGGCGGACGATGATCTCGCCCGCAGACACGACCTCGCCACCGAAGCGCTTCACGCCCAGGTACTGGGGGTTCGAGTCACGACCGTTGCGCGAGGAGCTCGCGCCCTTCTTGTGAGCCATGAGTTACTCCTCGCTTACTTGATGCCCGTGACCTTCAGGCGCGTGAGCGCCTGACGGTGACCGATGCGCTTGCGGTAGCCGGTCTTGTTCTTGTACTTCAGGATGTCGATCTTCGGGCCCTTCTCGTCACGGACCACCTCAGCGGTGACCTTGACCTTCGACAGGGCCTTGGCGTCCGACGTGACGGTCTCGCCGTCGACGAGCAGCAGCGCCGGGAGCTCGATGGAGTCACCCTCCGCCGCCTTGAGGCGGTCGACGACGATGACGTCGCCCTCGGAGACCTTCTCCTGACGGCCACCGGCCTTCACAATCGCGTACACCATGAATCTGAATCCTCTACGTCTGGATGGTTTCCTGCCGCTGCCGCGTGGGGCGCAGGCAGGCCCGTGGCGCTTGCGCGCCGACGTACAAATGTACCCGCTTGCCCCCGCGCCGGTCAAACCGGCGCGCGCATGGCGCTCAGTCCTTCTGGTCGTCCTTCGCGCCGTCGTTCTCCGCGCCGTCCTCGGGGGCCGGCTCGGATGAAGCGTCGGGCGCCGATGCGGTGGTCGCCTCGGGCTCCGGCGCTCCTTCAGAGCGGTCGGGAAGGTCGATGGTCGGCGCGTCCGGCTTCGCGCCCTCGTCGTCATCGTGATGGTGAGCCTTCTCGGCCGCAGCCGCGATCGACGCGAGGGTCGCCTTCACGGCCTCGCGCGCCTCCTCCCGGTCGTCGAGCGCGTGCGTCTCGCCCTTGGCATGGGAGTGGGCGTGCTCGTCGGTCTGGCGCTTGCCACCGTTGCCGCCCTGAGGGGCCTGAGCTCCGCCCTGGCCGCCTCCTTGAGCACCGCGTCCTCGGCCGCCGCGACGGCGCTCAGGCTGCTTCTCGCTCACCTCGGCGACGGGCTCGCCGTGCACCAGGAAGCCCCGGCCCTTGCAGTGCTCACAAGTCTCCGAGAACGCCTCGACCAAGCCCTGGCCCACGCGCTTGCGGGTCATCTGGACCAGGCCCAGCGACGTGACCTCAGCCACCTGGTGCTTGGTCCGGTCCCGGCCGAGGCACTCGATCAGGCGACGCAGCACGCGATCGCGGTTGGCCTCGAGCAGCATGTCGACGAAGTCGATGACGATGATGCCGCCGATGTCGCGCAGCCGCAGCTGGCGCACGATCTCCTCGGCCGCCTCAAGGTTGTTGAGGGTCATCGTCTCCTCGAGCGTTCCGCCCTTGCCGACGAACTTGCCGGTGTTGACGTCGATGACCGTCATCGCCTCGGTGCGGTCGATCACGAGCGATCCGCCCGAAGGCAGCCAGACCTTCCGGTCCATGCCCTTGGTCAGCATCTCGTCGACCCGGTGCTCCGCGAAGACATCGCCGTCGCCCGCGAACTTGCTCAGGCGCGGCATGAGGTCCGGGGCGACCTGGCCCACATAGGCACTGAGCGAGTTCCAGGTGTCGTCGCCCTGGATCGTGAGCGACTCGAAGTCCTCGTTGAAGATGTCGCGGACCACACGGATCGCCATGTCGGGCTCGCCGCGCAGCAGCTTGGGTGCCTTGCCGTTCTGCGCCTCGGCCTGGATGCCCTCCCACTGGCGCTTGAGGCGCTCGACGTCCGCGCGCAGCTCGTCCTCGGACGCGCCCTCGGCGGCCGTGCGCACGATCACGCCGGCATCGGACGGAATGACCTCGCGCAGCAGCTTCTTCAGCCGAGCGCGCTCGGTGTCGGGGAGCTTGCGGCTGATGCCGGTGACGCCGCCGCCGGGCACGTAGACCAGGAAGCGGCCGGCAAGGGAGATCTGCGAGGTGACGCGCGCGCCCTTGTGTCCGATCGGATCCTTGGTGACCTGCACCATGACGGTGTCACCGGGCTTGAGCGCCAGCTCGATGCGACGGGGCTTGCCCTCGAGACCGGCCGCGTCCCAGTTGACCTCACCCGCGTACAGCACGGCGTTGCGGCCGCGGCCGACGTCGACGAATGCGGCCTCCATGCCCGGCAGCACGTTCTGGACGCGGCCCAGGTACACGTTGCCGGCCATCGACTGCTGCGCCTGGTGGCTCACGTAGTGCTCGACCAGGACATCGTCCTCGAGCACGGCGATCTGGACCCGGTGGTCCTTCTCGCGCACCACCATGTCGCGCTTGACGGCCTCGCGGCGCGCGAGGAACTCCGCCTCCGAGATCACGGGGCGCCGGCGCTGGCCGTCCCGGCTCTCGCGGCGGCGCTGGCGCTTGGCCTGCAGGCGCGTCGAGCCCTGGAGCTGATCGTCTCCGCCTCCGCCGCCCCCGCCGGAACC
>Ga0207735_100307_pt1 | contig 11398 bp, 5 predicted proteins | sample TtaePargueraPR_9_FD_187280 | JGI IMG/M metagenome (GOLD analysis project Ga0207735, IMG submission 187280) | Aerobic enrichment media microbial communities from Bioluminiscent Bay, La Parguera, Puerto Rico - Tt and E2 (1) (SPAdes) | ecosystem: Environmental > Aquatic > Marine > Unclassified ... | reverse complement strand
CAGAGGGTTCGCGGCCGTGAGCGGGTCGACGCCTCCGCCGTAGATGATGGGGTCCGGGTTCTGCTCGAACGTTGCATCGTCGAGCTGGATCCTGGCGAGGTCATTGGCTGCCTGAAGCGCGTTCGCCTCGGAACCGGGCTCGACCACCGCCGTCGGCTGTTGCAGTGTGCCGTCCACGGACAGCGAGATCTCGCCGAAGCGGCCGAGCTCGTAGAACTCCGTCACGAACAGCTCCTGCGGGAACGTCACGAGCATGGACTCGTAGCGCTCCAGGTGGTCCTGGCTCGGGAGAGGCAGCTCGACCGGAGTGGGTGTCACCGACTCACCGGACGAGACGATCTGGAACTGATCCGGGTAGCCCAGCTGGGTCTGCCCGAAGCGCTCCTCGACCTCCGCGGTGACGATCACGCGGTCGCCCAGCTCCACGGTGTCGTTCGAGCCGTTGAAGACGAAGATGCCGTCCGATGTCGCCGGGTCGCCGTCGGTCTCGCCGTCAGCGGACTGGATGGCGAAGCCGCGCAGCGTGGGCGCCGGGCCCTCGTAGTCGCCGACGACGATCCCCTCGACCGTGACGGTCTGACCCACGTACGGAGACGACGCTCCCGAGCCTTGGATCACGCCGATGGGCTCGGAGGTCTCCTCGTAGACCGTGAAGGACGACGTGACGTCGCCGGCCATCGCGTCCGGGGGATCGTCCGCGTCGACATCCGTGACGGCCGATGCGGTCACGGTCACGGTGCAGTCGTCGCCTTCAGCCAAGGGGGACGACGGCGTGAGGACGTACGAGGTGGGGCCGCCCGACACCGCGGCGTCGACGACGCCGGCAGCCGAGCACTCGAGAGCGATGGCGTCCGTGGCCAGGTCGACCGGCTCGGAGAAGTTCACTGTGATCGTGGCGTCCCCCGGGACCGCGATCGCGCCGTCCGCCGGTGCAATCGACGCGACAGCGGGCGCCGCGTCCTCGACCGGCCCGCCGTCACACGTCGCCGTGTGCGAGCCGAGCCCGTCGTGGACCATATCGCCCGCATCGTTCCACTCGGAGGCGTCGTATGTCACGGTGCCCGAGCAGACATCGGCGTTTCGACGCAGGGAGACGTCGACGGCGAAGTTGACGTTGGCGCCCGGCTCGCCGATGACATCGATCCTCGCACCGTCGTGCGCGAGCACGAGCGCGTCATTGCCGTTGAAGCTCGTCACCCCACTCGTGATGTCGGCGACACTGGTGATGGTGGCGTTCGCCTGCGAGTTGCCGATGACGAAGACGTCACCGTCGGCCAGCTCACCGGACAGCGTCACGGTGCTATTGGGCGACGTGTTGGCGTTCGAGTACAGCTCGACGCTGTACGCGGAAAGATCGACCGTCGCGCCGGTGCCGTTGAAGATCTCGAGCGCCTTGTTGTTGCCCGTTCCGCCTTCGATGTACTCGGAGAAGAACAGGTCTGAGGGAGTGACCGACGCGGCCGGGATCGCGGTCGCCGCAGTCACCCCCAGCGCGAGTGTCAGAGCGGAGGCGGCGACGCGACGATGCATGAATTCTCCCTGGTATGTCCGATTCGCTCCCACGCTAGGTGCAACCAGGGGCTCGCGCACGCCGGGCAGGAAAACACTGAGTGAAACCTGCGTGTCGGGCATGTTGCGGCCACAGGACCATCGCCCCAGCACGGCACGGCGGTCGCCGGTAGCGTGAACGGCAACGCCACCGAGGAGGACCTATGGCCACCTGGTTCATCACTGGATGCTCGACCGGCATCGGCCGCGCGACTGCCGAGGCGGCTGCCGCCGCCGGTCACACGGTGGTCGCGACTGCGCGGCGCATCGAGACGCTCGATGACCTCGCCAGCGCCTACCCCGAGCAGGTGACACCACTGCCCCTGGACGTGACCGACACCTCAGCCATCGCATCGGCCGTCGAGGAGGCCGAGCGCCGCACCGGCGGCGTGGACGTCGTGGTCAATAACGCCGGCGTAGGCTACTTCGCCACCATCGAGGAGTCCGACCGCGACGCCGTGCAGGCGATGATGGACGCGAACTTCTGGGGCGTCGCTGACGTCACCGCGGCGTTCCTGCCCCATCTGCGCGAGCGGCGGCGCGGCCACGTCATCACGATCTCGTCGATCGCGGGCGTGCGCGGCTCGGCTGGATTGGGCTTCTACTGCGCATCCAAATGGGCCGCGTCGGGATACATGGAGGCGCTCGCCAAGGAGGTCGCACATCTGGGCATCAAGGTCTCGATCATCGAGCCCGGGCCCGTGCAGTCTCAGTGGATCCCGTCCGGCGGCAAGGTGCACGAGGGCATGGATGACTACTCCCCCATCATGGATCCCTATTGGGAGCGGATCGACAACCTCCCCGGCAACCAGCCGGGCGATCCGCACGCTCTCGCCCGTGCACTGCTGCAGATCACTGAGGTGGATGAGCCGCCACTGCACCTCCTCGCAGGCCGCCACGCCGTGACGCAAGGGCGCGCGAAGGCGCAGGCTCTCGCGGCAGAGATCGACACCTGGGAGCAGCTGGGCCTGTCAATCGACACGCGCGGCTGACGCGCTCAGCTCTCGCGGTGAGCCTCGATGCGCTCGATCGCCTGCGGGATCACGTCGAACAGCGAGCCGACCACGCCGAAGTCGCTGATCTCGAAGATGGGTGCGTCCGGGTCCATGTTGATCGCGACGATGGTGCCCGACGCCTGCATGCCCCCGCGGTGATGCACCGCGCCGGAGATGCCGCACGCGACGTACAGCGCCGGGGTCACGGTGGTGCCGGTCTGCCCCACCATGTGCTCGTGGCTGATCCAGCCCTCGTCGGTCGCGTCGCGCGAGGCGCCCACCGCGCCGCCGAGCAGTTCGGCGAAGTCGCGGATGAGCGTGTAGTCGCCGCCCGTGCCGCGGCCGCCGGATACCACCACCGGCGCCTCCGCCAGGGGAACGCCGTCCTCCTCGGGCACCGGTTCGACGGCCGCGAGCCGCTCGCGCGTCTCGGGCAGCGGCACCTCGACGCCCACGACCGTCGCGTCGCCGGCGACCGGCGCTGACGTGGCCTGCGTCGTGTTCGGCCGGATGCCCACGATCGCGCGGTCCGTCTCGATCCGGGTGCGCACGTCCCAGGTCGCGGCGAAGACCGTCTGGGTGGTCTCGATCCGACCGTCCACAAGCTCAGCGCCCGCGGCGTCGACCACGACGCCAGCGCCGGTCGACATCGCCACGCGCGTGACGATCTCCTTGTTGACGAACGTCGAGATGACCAGCAGCACGCTCGTGTCCGCAGATGCGGCGGCGACGGCGGTCGCGGCCTTGGCGGGCAGTCGCGCATCGTCGCCGATGACTGCGACCCTCACCTCACAGGCGCCGTACTCTCCCAACTGCGCCACAGCATCGGCTGGCGGCTCATCACCCAGCCACACCGCCACGGGCGTGCCGAGTGCGCGGGCCAGAGTCAACGCCTCGAGCGACGGGCGAGAGACCTGTCCACCGTGGTGCTCGATCAGGACCGCGATGCTCATGCGAGCCCCCTCTCGATGAGGAAGTCCGCGAGCGCGGTGCCGCCATCGCCGGTGTCGGTGACCACCTGCCTGTTGGCTTTCGGCGGACGCTCGGAGGCGTCCACCACCGTCGTACGTGCGGCCGATGCGCCCACGGCTGAGGGGTCGATGTCCAGGTCCGCGAGGGTCCAGGTGGCCACAGGAGCCTTGCGGGCCGCCATGATGAACTTGAAGTTCGGGTACCGGGGCGTGTTCGCCTCATCCGTCACGGACACGACAGCTGGCAGCGGCGCCGAGACCGTCTCGCGGGCATCCGGCAGGTGCCGGACGATGGTCGCCTCGCCATCCGCGACGGTCAGTCCGGAGGCGAGCGTGAGCTGGGACCAGTCAAGCTCAGCCGCGAGCGCCGTGGGCAGCATCGAGGTGAGGCCGTCGAGTGCGGCCATGCCGGTGATGACCAGGTCGAGCGGCGTCTCAGCGTGGACCTTGCGGACTGCGCCGGCCATGACCGTCGCAGTGCCGAACACGTCCGAGCCGGCGATGGCCTCGTCGTTCACGTGGATCGCGTGGTGCGCGCCCAACTGGAGGGCCTTGCGGACGGCGGCCACCGCATCGGCCCCTCCCACGGTGAGGGCATAGACCTCCCCCTCTCCCGCGGCCTCGACCAGTTGGAGAGCAGCCTCGACGGCGTTCTCGTCGAGCTCGTTCATCGAACCGTCCTCGGCAGTGCGGGTGACGGCGCCGTCCGTGAACGAGCGCTGCGACTGAAGGTCCGGAGTGTGCTTGACAGTGACCAGAATGCGCATGGTGCCAGCCTAGTCGCGCCGCGTTCAGCACTCATCCGCGCACGACACCGACGGGATCGACACGCACCCGACATCACCTCGACACACGAACCCGGCACAATGGAGGCATGTCCCTGGAAGGCGTCACTCCCTCTCTCCTGCCCCACCGTCTGGGCGTCCACCTCACCGAAGGCGGCGCGAACGTCGCGGTGTATGCCGGCCACGCGACCGGCGTGGACCTGTGCCTGTTCGACGAGGAGGACACAGAGACCCGCATCCCGCTGTTCGGCCCCAAGGCCGGGGTCTGGCACGCCTTCGTGCCGGGCATCGCGGAAGGCCAGAAGTACGGCTTCCGCGCGAACGGCCCGTGGCAGCCCAAGAAGGGCCACCGCTACAACCCGGCCAAGCTGCTGATGGACCCCTACGCCCGCGGCTTCGCCGGAGACGTCACCCCCATGAACGCCCCGGGTGCGAGCGCTCTGCTGTCGAACCGCGACGGCACCGACACCGCACCCCTGATGCCCCGCTCGGTCGTGACCGTGGAGCCCGGCGGCTCGTGGCAGACCCCGCACCCGCGCATCGCGTGGGAGGACGCCGTGGTCTACGAGCTCCACGTCAAGGGCTTCACCCAGCAGATGGAGGGGGTGCCCGCGGAACTGCGCGGCACCTACGCGGGCCTCGCTCACCCTGCTGCCATCGAGTATCTGACCTCGTTGGGCGTCACCACGGTCGAGCTGCTGCCCGTGCACCAGTTCGCCTCCGAGCCGCACCTCGACAACACCGGCCTCAGCAACTACTGGGGCTACTCCACGATGGGCTTCTTCGCTCCGCACGCCGCGTACGCGACGGAGGCGGCCCGCGACAAGGGCGCGCAGGGCGTGCTCGACGAGTTCGTGGGCATGGTGGATCTGCTGCACCAGGCGGGGCTCGAGGTCATCCTCGATGTGGTCTACAACCACACGGCGGAGGCAGGCTGGGGCGACCGCGTGCTGAACTTCCGCGGCTTCGACAACCACTCGTACTACCGCCACCAGCCGTCCAACCCCGGGCACTACGACGACTCGACCGGAACCGGCAACACCCTCGACTTCGGCCACCCCCGGGTGGTCCAGCTCGCGATGGACTCGCTGCGCTACTGGGTCGAGGAGGTGGGCGTCGACGGCTTCCGCTTCGACCTCGCCGTCACGCTGGGCCGCACCGGTCACGGCTTCTCGACACGCCACCCGTTCCTGGTCGGCATCACCATGGACCCGGTGCTGGGCGGAGTGAAGCTCATCGCGGAGCCCTGGGACACCGGCCTCGGAGGCTGGCAGGTGGGCAACTTCCCCGCACCCATGTGCGAGTGGAACGACCGCTTCCGCGACCGCATTCGGTCGTTCTGGCTCACCGACACCGCCAAGGGCGGACGCCACCACCCCACCGCGCCGGAGCTCGCAACCAGGCTCGCCGGATCGAGCGATCTGTTCGGCCACACCGAGCCGCCGCTCATGCGCGGCCCCTTCGCTTCCGTCAACTTCGTCACCTGCCACGACGGCTTCACCGCACACGACCTGACGGCCTACAACGGCAAGCACAACGAGGCCAACGGCGAGGACAATCGCGACGGCACGGACAACAACCGGTCATGGAACCACGGCTACGAGGGCGACACCGACGAACCGGAGATCCTCGCGCTGCGACGCCGGTCAGTTCGCAACCTGCTCGGCACGACCCTGCTGGCGGCGGGCACTCCGATGATCCTCAGCGGCGACGAGTACGGCAACTCCCAGGGCGGCAACAACAACGCGTACTGCCAGGACAACGAGATCGGCTGGGTCGATTGGACACAGGCGGACTGGAAGGACGAGCTCCGCGCGACGGTGGCCCACCTGATAGCGATTCGCCGCGGCAACCGCGTGCTGCGCCCCGACGAGTTCTACGACGGCCACGACCACAATCTGCACGACGACAACCCCCGTGCGGACTCGGCCTGGTTCACTGCGACCGGGGCGCCGGAGTCCGAGGACTGGTGGGAGGATCCCGGCACCCGGGTCGTGCAGTTCATGCGGTCGCTCGGCGATCCCGGCGAGGCGGATGCGCTGCTGATCATCAACGGTTCGCTCCACGAGGCCGAGATCTCGATCCCGACCGACGACGGCAGCCCGTGGCTCCTCGCGTGGGACTCGTCATGGGAGACGCCCGTGGGCGTCGCCGACGAGGAGCTCCGCCCTGGCGAGACCACGACCATCGAGCCGACGTCGATTCAGCTGTACCTCTCGCAGCGGCAGGACTAGCCACCTTCCGCAGGGGTACAGCGCGTCGACGGGCCGATGCGCGGGCCCGCCGACGCGCCGTGTGGTGCGCCACCCCGGGGGGAGGCGGCGCACCACCGGACGCTCACGCGTCAGTCGGCGACGGTGCAGGCACCGCCGTTCAGCGTGAACGACTCGACTGGCAGGGCGCCCTCGTCGCTGCTCCCGATGAAACCGAACGTGATCGACCTCCCCGGCCGGATGATCGAGTTCCAGATCCGGTTCTCGACGGTCACGTCCGGGCCGGTCTGGCTGTCGCGCCCATTCCAGAGCTGCCGGATCTCCTCGTCACCGGCGAAAGACCACTCCAGCTCCCAGCCGCGCACCGTCTCATCTCCGGTGTTGGTGATCCACACCTGGGAGATGAACGCGCCGCGCCACTGGCCGTGGACCGTGTAGTCGACCTCGCACACGGGTGGGTCGATCAGCGCGAGTCCGTCGATCGCTGCGCGCACTTCGGCCGTCACTGCATCGACCATCTCCTGCGTCGAGGCCGATCCGGCGAGCACGATGCCCGCCTTCTCCACGGCCGCGTCGAGCACCGCAAGCGAGTCGTCGGTGTAGAGCGGCCGGTCGACCGCGCCTGCTTCGGTCACTGCGGCCTCGAGCGCGGACGTGTCTGCTGCCACATCCGCGACGCTCACGAGAGAGAAGGCGTCCACGAAGCCCCAGTCGCCGTCGTCCGGCGTGCCACGAGCACCCACGACCACGTTCTGCCCATCAGCAACCTCGAACTCGATCGACTGCCGGTCCCAGGTCTGCCATCCCGTGAGGGTGAGCGGCGCCGCGGTCTCGACTCCGTCGATGCTCGCGACCAGCTCGACCGCGGCGGGATCGCCGACGTCGCTGCCACCCATCGCTGACCCCTTCAGGACATACGAGCCTGCGGGCAGGTCGACATCCTGGAACGCGGTGAAGGTGTACGGCTGGGCCTGGACGTAGAAGCCGAGCGTGAAGTCGCCCTCGTCGCCCTCGGACCCTGCCGGTCCGCGGACCCAGTAGCTGCCGTCGTCACCGGGCCACGGATCGGCCACGAGATTCCACGGCTCAACGTCCGAGATCCCCTGCTCGAAGCCGGGGTTGGCGATCCAGTTGCGCTCGACGACCGTGACGATCGCCGTCGCGGCGAAGCCGGACTCGGTGACGCCCGCGACCTCGTACACGCCGGGACCGGCGATGAGGTCGAGCACGTCGGACCAGGTCACGGTCTCCGTCGTGGTCGAGTCGTCGTAGGCGACGAGGGTCGCCTCCGCCGGCAGCGCGATCGGGTCGCCGTCCACCACGGTGAGCTCGACGGTCTGCACGGTCGGGTCGGGGATGGTCCCATCGCCCTCCTCGAGACCGTCGATCGCGGCCTGCAGCGCATCAGACGCGGCATCCACCGCGGCCTGGCTGGGAGCGGAGGCCCCCAGGATGAAGGCCGCGCGTGCCATCGCCCGGTCGAAGGCCAGGAGCGACACGGCGGTCCAGCCGTCGCGGTCGATGCCCTCGCCCTCGGCCTGCAGGGCCTCGAGCGCGGACCTGTCGGCTTCCACGACCGGCGCGACCTCGACGAGCTCGAACTCATCGATGGTGCCCCAGGCCCCACTGGTGAGTTCGAACGTCGCGGAGACCGTGACGGTCTGTCCCTCGGCAACCGTCACGACCGGGGTTCGCGGCTGCTGCCAGCCCTCGTACCCGGTGAGCACGAACGGCGCCGATGCGCTCGAGATTCCTGAGGACAGCGTGATCGCCGTGGATTCACCGTCGACAGCCGCGCGACCCTGCGCCCACGCGGACAGGCGGTAGTCGCCTGCGGGCACGCCGGTGATCTCCTGCGAGATCGTGAACGAGAACTCGTCCCCGGCGAGGTACCAGTGCGTGGACCGCGATCCCTCGCGGGGGTCGTCAGGAGCACTGATCGTGTAGCCAACCCCGGTTCCGGTCCACGGCGACACGTCGTCCTCGAAGCCGGGATTCACCACCCAGTTCTGCCCGTCGGTATCCGAGTCGAGGACGGTCACGACCGCCTCGGCATCGAGTCCCTCGGACGTGGTGCCCGCGACCTCGTAGGTTCCGGCGCCCAGGATCCATGCGGGCTGGGCCGCCCACGTGACGGTCTGCGCCTCGGTGGTGCCGTCGGTGTAGGACACCGCGACGTCCGTTGGCAGCGCCCAGGTCTCGCCGTCGACCACGGTGATGGAGGGCGACTCGACGGCATCGACGTCGCGCGGACCAACGGTGCCGTAGCGCACGTAGTCCCACACGCGCAGGGATTCGAGCGGGTTGCCGTCGTGGTCGAACATCGCTTGGTTGTCCCAGCCCGAGCCGCCGTAGTTGGCCGCCGCATCGGCGCTGTAGTCGGAGGCGTGCGAGGATGCCCAGCCCGAGCCGAACTCCTCCCACAGCAGCTGGTTGTTCGCGAGCTCCTCCGGGGGTCCCACTGGCAGCCACGCCGGCTCCCAGTAGAAGACGCCCAGTCCGGCCTCGCCCACGTTCGCGACCGCCTCGATCACGTCGCGCACCGCGAGCGCCTGACCCTGCACCGAGGTCGAGTACTGGTCGTAAGGCGTGCGGATGTTGTTCGGGTACCCGTCGCCGTCCTCGAGCGTGTAGGCCCAGGACGTCTCCGCCACGATGACCTCCTTGCCGTAGTCGGCCGCCACGCCCGCCAGCTGGCTGGTGAGGTTCTCGAGGGTCCCGTGCCAGTACGCGTAGTACGAGGACGCGAACACGTCGTAGTCGATGGGCTGCACGCCATCGGTCGCCGGGTCGGTGTCGTACGCGGCGAGCTGCTCCGCGAGCCAGCCATAGTTCTGGCGCTCGGGATTGGTGAAGTGGATCGCGATCTTCACATCCTCACCCAGAGCGTCGCGCACGCCGCGCGATGCCGCGTCGAAGAGCACGCCCGAGTCCGGCCAGGACGTCTCCGCGAGCAGCAGGCCCGAGTTCTCGTTGCCGATCTGCACCATGCCGACGTCGACGCCGGCGGTCGCCATGCCGGTCAACGTCTCGACCGTGTAGTCGTACATCGCGTCCGCGCGCTCCTGGAGCGTGAGCCCCTCCCAAGCCTTGGGGAGTGGCTGCTGACCGGGGTGCGCCCAGAAGTCCGAGTAGTGGAAGTCGACGAAGACCTGCATGCCTGCCGCGGTAGACCGCAGCCCGATCTCCGTGGCGCGCTCGGCGTCGACGGTGCCGCCGCCGTATCCGTTGCCGTCGGCGTCGTAGGGGTCGTTCCAGACGCGGATGCGTGACCAGTTCACGCCCGCGTCCGCCATGACGTCGAACACGTCCGCCTCGTCGCCGTCGAAGTCGCGGAACGTCACTCCCGACTCCTCGAGCGACAGGATCGACGACGCGTCCACGCCGTTCATGAAGTCGTCCGCGAGCCCCTCCACCTGCGGAACCGTGATGCCGGCCTCGACCGGCTCGTCGGCCGCCACGGCAGCGGAGCTCAGTCCCGCCACCCCCAGCGCACCGATCGCTGTCGCGGCCGTGACCGCTCCCAGACTGTGTCGCACTCGCATGCGTTGCTCCCCTTCGATCACCATCGATCTCCCCGCGCCGCCGGTTGCGACGCGCGGTCCTGCTAGCCGTCGCCCGGAATCAGCGCGACGTCGTCCACAAAGCCCCAATCCTCGGCGCCCATGGCGCCCACCACCGTCACCGTCGCAGCGCCGTCCGAGCCGACCACCGCATCGGCGATCTCGCCGGTGAACCACGCCTGCCAGCCATGCAGCTCGAGCGGGGTCGACCACTCGCCCTCGGACGTCGTCACCACGAGCGTGAGCTCGAAGCCGTCGCCCCCGGCATCCTCGCCGTGGACGGAGACCCGCGCAGAGTACGGTCCCGCGTCAAGGTCTTCGACCGACTGCTCGATCGTGAAGGAGTAGTCCGTGTCGGACCAGAAGTTCAGTACCCGCTCACCCATGGCTGCGCCAGGGTTGTCATCGACCACCGCGAAGGTCGCGGCATCGGACTCGAGCGACCACATCGACAGGTCATCCGCCTCGAAGGAGCCGTTGAGGAGGTCGTTGAGCGGGCGCACCGTCACGAACGCCAGCACGGCGTCGCCCCCAGCGGTCTCGCCGGGCACCTCGAACGTGCCCAGTTCCCCGTCGGGGATGCCTGACGTGTCCCAGGTCACGTCCACCTGCTGCTCGGAGCCGTCGTTGTAGCGCACCGTGACCTGCGCGGGCATGTCGAGTTCGGCACCGGCCTGGGCGTCGACCTGGGGCGATGCGATCTCCATGACCGCCAAGGGCGCCGTCGCGCCGGTGCGCACGTAGTCGAACATGCGGAGGGACTCGAGCGGCGTGCCATCCGCGGCGAAGAGCGCCTGGTTGTCCCACCCGGAGCCGCCCCAGTACTGTCCGGCGTCCTCGGGGTCGTAGCCGCCGGCGAAGCTCGTCGCCCAGCCGGAGCCGTCCCGCTCCCACAGCTCCTCGTTCGCCGCGGCGTCCTCGGGCGGGCCCACCGGAAGCCACGCCGGCTCCCAGTAGTACACGCCCACGCCGGCATCGCCGGGCACGTCCGCGACGGCCTGCACCACGTCGCGGAAGGCAAGCGCCTGGCCCTGCGCGCTCACGGGGTACGCCGTGGCGTCCGCGGGTGAGCTGATGACGTTTGCGGAGCCGTCGAGATCCTCGAGCGTGTACACCCACGAGGTCTCCGCGACCACGACCTGCTTGTCGTAGGTGGTCGCGATGTCGCTCAGCACCGCGGTGAGGTTCTCGAGACCGCCGTGCCAGAACGGGTAGTAGGAGCTCGCGAAGACATCGTAGTCGACCTCGAAGTTGTCGAGGATCTGCGCGTAGCGCTCGTACTCGCCCTCGCGCTCGGGGTTGGTGAAGTGGACGGCCACGTAC
>Ga0207735_100305_pt1 | contig 11427 bp, 11 predicted proteins | sample TtaePargueraPR_9_FD_187280 | JGI IMG/M metagenome (GOLD analysis project Ga0207735, IMG submission 187280) | Aerobic enrichment media microbial communities from Bioluminiscent Bay, La Parguera, Puerto Rico - Tt and E2 (1) (SPAdes) | ecosystem: Environmental > Aquatic > Marine > Unclassified ... | reverse complement strand
CTCGAAGAACTGACTCTTCTGCTCCTCAAACGACACGATCCCCGCAACTCCCTGAAGTCAGGGTGTTGCGGGGATCGTTAGAACCCGCGGAGGTGCGGGGCGCTCGTGCGTTCGCGGCTACTTCTTGGCGGCCGGCTCGGCGTAGGTGTAGCCGTAGCGGCCGTAGCCGTAGGCGTCGGGCCCCTTGGTGGGAAGCATGGTCAGCACCAGGCCCGAGAGCGGCGCACCGACGGTCTCGAGGGAAGCGATCGCGCTGTCGACCTGGTGCGTATGGGTTGCACCGGCGGCCACGATCAGCACCGTCCCGCCCACCAGGCGTGCGAGCACGGCGGCGTCGGTCACCGGCAGAAGCGGCGGCGCGTCGTAGAGGACCACGTCGAACTGGCTGTCGAGCTTCGCGATCAGCGACTCCATGAGGGAGCTGCCGAGCAGCTCGGAGGGGTTCGGAGGGATCGAGCCGGACGGCAGCAGGTACAGGTCGCTGCGTCCCCAGCGCTGGACCGCATGCTCGAGGTCGACACGCCCGATCAGCACATCGGTGAGGCCCACGCCTGCCTCGACGCCCATGTACTTGTGCATCTTCGGGCGGCGGAGGTCGGCGCCGACCAGCAGGACACGCGCGCCGGCGTCCGCGAGTGTGATGGCGAGGTTCGCTGCGGTGGTCGACTTCCCCTCGGAGGGCACGGACGACGTCATCACGAAACTGCGCTCGGTGCGCTCGGCGTCGAGGAACTGCAGGTTCGTGCGCAAAGTGCGGAAGGACTCAGCACGCGGGCTCATGGCGTCCTCGTGGACGATCAGCGGACGCTGCTTGGCCTTCGGGTCGAACACGATACCGCCGAGCACGGGTGCATCGACGATCTTCTCGAGGTCGCGTTCGTTGCGCACCCGGGTGTCCATCGCGTGGCGAAGCAGGGCAGAACCGATGCCGACAGCGAGGCCCAACAGCAGGCCAAGGGCCACGTTGAGCGTCTTCTTCGGGCTCGTCGGAACGGAGGGGATCTCGGCCTCCTGAACCACGCTCAGACGGACGGGCGAACCGTCATCGGCATCGGTGGTCTCGATGCCCTCCACGGTCTCGATCAGGCTCGTGGCGGTCGCCGTCGCGAGGGATGCCGCGAACACGGGGTCCGGATCTGCCACGGTGACGTCGATGACGCTCGTGTTGAGCGGCGTCGACGCCGACACCTGTCCGCGGACCTCGGCCACCGATCTGCCGAGGCCCAGGTCGTCGATCACCGGCTGCAGAACAGATGATGTCTTGACGAGCTCGGAGTAGGTTTTCACTCGCTGCTGTGTGAAGGTGTTCCCGGTGGCGAGGTCCGAGACGTCGCTGGCGCCCGACGTTGACACGAACACCTTGGCCGAGGCCGAGTAGGACGGGGTCGCGATGAGCGAATACGCGAGCCCCAGGCCGCCGCCAACCACTGTCAGGATGATGATGGCGATCCAGTTCTTGCGAAGGATGCGGACGTAATCCTGCAGTTCCACGTGTCTCCCCACGTCGTGGCACACTAACGGGAGCGAGTCCCCCGCGAGGCACAATCTTGCCATGATGCCGTGCGGCTCCTGGACGGTTGTGCAATTGGAGGCCCGACCACAGGTAGCCTTGCGGGCATGACAGCCACGGGGGGCGGTGCGCTGAGGCGCGCCTCGACGCAGAGAATGTTCGGTGCGCGCGGGTGGGCGCGCAAGTATGAGTTCCGGCTCTTTGTGACGGACCTCGTCGTCGTCGCCCTCGTCATGGTCGGAGCGCACGCTGTGCGCTTCGGCTGGGATCCCTTCATCGAGGTGACGGGGGAGGACTCTCCCGCCTACTGGCAGGTGACCGTCGTGGTCGCGGCGCTGTGGGTTCTGGCACTCGGATGGACGCGGTCGCGCGAGGCTCTCGTCCTTGGCCACGGGCCGCAGGAGTTCCAGCGCGTCATCTCTGCATCGTGGCACACCTTCACTATCGTCGCGATCGTCGGCTTCCTGACCCAGTTGCACGTCAGCCGCGGGTACCTGCTCTTCGCGATCCCGCTGGGCACCGTCGCCCTCGCGGTCTACCGGGCTGCGTGGCGCGCGTGGATGCACACGCAGCGCGACCGGGGCGAGCTGCTCGCGCAGGTGATCGTGGTCGGCCCCATGCTGACATCGCAGCAGATGATCCGCCGCATCCAGCGGTCGCGCCGCGCTGGCTACAGCGTGATCGGCGCGTGTCTGCCCGCCGGCCACCGGTTTGTCGACGCGGACATGCAGGGCGTCCCGCTGCTCGGCACGCTTGAGGAGGCGGCCGAGGTGGCGAAACGGGAGAACGCCGAGTACGTGCTGCTGTCGGGTACGGACGCGATGTCGCTCCGCGAGTCCCGCCAGCTGGGGTGGGAGCTCGAGGGGACCGGGATCGGACTGATCGTCGCGCCCGCGATGGTCGACGTCGCCGGTCCGCGAGTGTCGATGAGCCCCGTGGAGGGGCTCCCGCTCCTGCATGTCGACATCCCCACCTTCGACGGCGGCAAATACTACCTCAAGTCGATCAGCGATCGCCTGATCGCGCTCATCCTGCTGATGTTCGGTGCGGTCCCCATGTTCGTCGTCGCCGCCGCGGTGAAGCTCACCAGTCCTGGGCCCGTGTTCTTCCGACAGGAGCGCATCGGTCGCGACCACGAACCGTTCGCGATGCTGAAGTTCCGTTCCATGTACATGGACGCCGAGAAGCGGCTCGAGGCGCTGCGCGAGCAGCAGCGCGCCGAGGGCAACGAGGTGCTCTTCAAGATGAAGGACGACCCTCGCGTGACGCCGGTCGGAAGGACCCTGCGCCGGTTCAGCATCGACGAGGTCCCCCAGCTCATCAACGTGCTCAAGGGCGACATGGCGCTGGTGGGTCCGCGTCCGCCGCTCCAGTCGGAGGTGGAGCAGTGGGAGGATGCGCGCGTGGCGCGTCGTCAGCTGGTCAAGCCCGGTATCACCGGGCTGTGGCAGGTGAGCGGCCGGAGTGACTTGTCGTGGGACGAGAGCGTGCGCCTGGACCTCTACTACACGGAGAACTGGAGCCTTGCCGGCGACCTCATCATTGTTCTCCGCACGGTGGGGGCGGTCCTGTTCGGTCGCGGCGCCTACTAGTTCTAGCACTCACGGAGGTTGTTGACAGACCGGTCTCCCGATTGGGAGGAAGAACTCATGTCATCAACCGAACGCGGCGTCGTGCGTCGAGCGAAGCACAAGTTGGCGGCGTTGCGGCAAGTCGACGAGGTAAGCGGCAGCGTCGCGGCCACCTGCCGGTATGACGGCATCACCCGGACCTGCTTCAACAAGTGGCGGCGACGCTACGACGAAGAGGGCTTCGAAGGGCTCAAGGACCGATCGAGCGTCCCACACCATTCACCCAACGCGACCAGCGTGGAGGTCGTGGAGGTCGTGGAGAAGATCCTTTGGCTGTCCCGCGTCAAGTCGTTGGCAGGATTGCTTCGGTTCCAATGGTGGGGATGGTCGGGTCGGCCAGCCCTTGGTGGACCTTCGCGGGCCGGTTCCAGGCGATCGTTTCGTGAGGTCGGACGTGGTTGTAGTCGGCGCGGTAGGCGTCGATCTGGGCGACCAGGTCCAGGGCGTCGTCGATTTCGTGGCGCTACAGCCACTCGTACTTCATCGACCCGAAGCCGCGCTCACGCGAGCCGTTCTGGCCGGGCGTACGCACCCGTGTGCGGACGTGTCGCAGCTCGGGATGGGCGGCGATGAACGCCTCGAAGGTGAACGAGCGGAACGGGCCTCCGTTGTCGGTCACGATCGTCACCACCGGCGTCAGCAGGCCCGTCTCGGGGTCGTCCACCGCCAAGTTGCGAAGCGGCCGGCCGAGCATCAGGTCGGCCTCCGCCAGGGCCTTCTCGACGGCGGCGATCGCGTCGTACATGTTCGCGGTCGGTGACACGTGCGCATCGAACTCGAACTTCGACCAGTAGTCGCGGCAGGCCGCGATACGCAACCTTCCGCCGGCGGTGGTCTCGAACTCACTGAAGTCAAGTTGCCACACCTGGTTCGGGCCCGACGGCGCGGTCGCGAACGCGGCGTTGCGCCGTTGAGCGAACTGCTTGCGTTCCCGCTGATAGTGGGCAGGCAGCAGCAGGCCCTCGTCGCGCAGGGTGCGCAGCACGGTGTCCCGGGACGTGCGCACGCCGTCGTGGCGCACCAGCGCCCAGGTCTTCCGGTTCCCCCACGCCGGATGCGCGGTCGCGTGAGCCACGACGTGCTCACGCACCGCAGTGCGTGCCGGCTGCGGCCACGGCCCCTTCACCGGCTCGCCGGCAAGCGCGCGAGCCTGCCAGCGCCGCCACGTCCTCTCGGGCATGTCGAAGATCTCACAGAACCTCGAGGTCGACATGCCCGCCTCCACGCGGATCATCTCGAGCTCCGTGAAGGGCCCAAGCGGCCCTCCGCGGACTTCCTCCACACCCGGATCTCGACCGCTGCCTCACCCAGCGCCTGGGTCAGTTCCGTGACCTCGGCCTCGAGCTGCGCTTCGCGCGTCGACGGACCGGTGCGGCCTGACGTGAGTGCGGTCTTGCGGCCTCGATGAAGTCCGCCTTCCACCGTCCGATCGACTGCTCGGACATCTTCTCCTTGCGGGCAGCCTCGGCGATCGACAGCTCGCCGGCCAGCACTGCCAGGACGATCCTGGTCTTTTCCTCCGCGCGAATCTGCGGGGGTCTACCCATGTCGACTTCTCCGTTCAGGACTCAACCAACAGCCCCGCCAATGAGTCCGACGCGCGACAGAACACCCTTCCAGCGCGGACCGAGATCCATGGCGGTCAGAGTCAACTCATGCGGGGCGCAGACCCGGCCAACTCAACCCGGTCCGCGCTGCGCCTCTGACCCGTCTCTGCGTGTCCTCCGCCACACACCTCGCCCGACGAGGGTCTGATGTGGCAATATTGGCACGCGCACGCGCCGCCCGGAGCTAGCCTCGACACAACAGCAATAGCGCCCGGTTGGTTGTGCGCGCGCGAGTGGTGCAGCAAGTGTCGGTCTTCGTCGTTGACTGGGTGCTTTCGAGAGCGGGGTGCTCAAGTTCTAGCGATTGTTCGACTGCTGTACGCAACGACGATAACGGGTGGCCGTATTTTAAGGGGGGCGCATAGTGACGGACGGCGTACAGTCGATGCCTCAGTTGCCGATTAGTGCGATAGTGCTGACCAAGAACGAAGAGAACGGGATCGCCGAGTGCATCGCGCGGCTCCAAGATTTTGACGACATCATCGTTGTTGACTCTCATTCGGACGACAACACAGTCCGACTCGCCGAAGCTGCCGGCGCCCGCGTGATTCAATTCACGTGGAACGGCAAGTATCCGAAGAAGAAGCAGTGGTCACTGGAGAACGCCGGCGCCAAGCATCGATGGGTGCTGCTGTTGGATGCTGATGAGTATCCGACACCTGAGTTGGTAGCAGAATTGCGGGCCATGTCGCCCGAACTCGAGTCAAACGAATTCGGGGCGTACGATATTGGTCTCATATATCGATTCGCCGGTCGCTTCCTCAGATTCGGCCATCGTGTGATCAAGCGATCACTGGTGGATCGCTTTCATGCAGCCTTCCCCGACGTCGGCGACCTTGATGCACCGGGTATTCGCGAAGTGGAAGGGCACTACCAACCGCAGTCAACTCGACGAGTGGGGCGCCTTCGGGGGCGGCTCGTTCACGACGATCGCGATCCTGTTGACTCTTGGTTTGTGAGGCACAATCGCTACTCGAGTTGGGAGGCGCACCTGCTCGCAGACTCAGATATCCGACGTGCTGTCGCTGAGCGTCGATCGCGCCTCGGTCGTGTATGGGATCGAGTGCCGCTCAAGCCAGCGGCATTCTTCGGCTATTCCTACGTGCTGCGAGCGGGGTTCCTCGACGGCCGAGCCGGGCTTGACTACGCACTTGCTCTCGCTTCCTATTACTGGCAGATCGGCGTCAAGCACCGTGAAGCGGTGTCGAATGCGGGCCGGGGATCTAGACGCCCGGCTCGCCTTGACGACGCTGCCCTTGACACGCTCGCGTAATCGCCGGCTGCTTGAATGAAATTCCGCGAACCCTCGGCGCCTGCAAATAGGCAGCAGGACTTCGGGCTCTATCTTGCCGTGTTGCCACGCTATCGGACTCCTTGCATGAAAGTGGTCCGCGAGCACTTTGGCGAGTCCCTTCGCGCCTGGGTTAGCACTGCACACCTGGACGAGAGCGTCAAGACGGACCCCGACGTCGGATGGTACGAGTTCGTCCGAATGTACCGCGGTGCCGGAGGTCGATTCTTCGTGCAGCGCGACCACCTGTTTGCTGCGTTGGCAGTGCGAGTTCTTGTAGTGGATCTCAACCCCCGTAGCATCTCCGCCTGGGTGCTGCTGATTGTGCGCAGGCTTCTGCGACGTCGAACACTTGTGTGGGGACACATGCACCCTCAAGCAGGTCCTTCATCGTCCACAGCGCACTTGCGAATAGCAATGCGTAGGTTGAGTAGCGGAGCGATATCCTATACATATAGGGATCGCCATCGCGCGCACGTCTCCCTCCCGCAGAAACCGATTTGGGTAGCTCCGAACGCTGTTCACTCGGCATCAGAGATGGTTGTCCACACTGATCGCGAACGCCGATGCGCAATCTACGTGGGACGATTCGCCCCGGGTAAGAAGGTGGAGCTCCTCGTTCGAGCCTTTGCCATCGCAACCGCAAGGGGCGTCGACGCGACTCTACTGCTCGTCGGCAGCGGCGAATGCGAGAGAGAATTGCGATCGCTCATCGACTCGCTAGGCATTCGTGGGCGCGTTGAAATGCCCGGATGGATTAGCGACTCGACTGAGCTTGCGGAGGCATATGCTCGTTCATTCGTAAGTGTATCTCCAGGTTTTGCCGGATTGAGCCTGACGCAATCCCTGGGTTTTGGCGTGCCGATGGTGGTCGCGCGCGACGAGCCTCATTCGCCCGAGATTGAACTGGAGTCAACGGGCGGTGTTTCGTACTTTGCCAGCGGTGCTCCGGAGGCACTTGCGTCGGAGTTGATTGGCGCGTGGCAGCGTCGCCAAGCCTTGCCACTTCAGCACGTTGCACGCTCCGTGTCCGAGCGCTATTCGGCGGAAGCCATGGCCGAGGGGTTGATTGCTGCTCTCGAGGAAGCAACCGAAGTGGAAGGTGAGCTGTCACGTGACCATTGAGTCAGCACGTTCCGGCATCCCGAGCGCACTATCCACGCTCGTTCGGGCCGTCATCCGAAGGCTGTCGATACATGAGAATGTCTCGTATCACGCTGACCTTCGGGTCGGCCGTGGCTGCGTAATTGGTGCCCCGCATTCGCTGAAGATCGGGCGCTGCGTCGCTATCGGGCCACACTCAACTCTTCAGACGAATGGCACTATCGGCGACTTCGTACTCATCGGGATGGGAGTCCAGGTTGTTGGAAGGGATGACCATGCGACCGACGAGGTTGGGGTGCCGATCCGCGACTCGACTTGGGTTGCTGAGCGTCGGGCGACTCGTCGGGACGCCGTGTCCATCGGTGACGACGTGTGGGTCGGCGCAGGTTCGATTGTCCTGAGCGGTGTGACGCTGGGTGCGGGCGCTGTCGTAGCCGCTGGTTCTGTCGTGGTTGCGGATGTGGAGCCGTTTGCGATTGTGGGCGGAAATCCTGCCCGCCCAATATCCCAGCGCTTCTCTACGCCTGCAGACCGCTCTCGTCACGTTGCGGGGCTCGCGGCTCGGTTGCGCGCCGAGGCCCCCTCGGCGCAGAGGTATTCTGCAGCGTCTGCCTGGCGATTCAAACGCGCAGGTCATGGAATCAATGTTCCGAATTCGAGCGATGTGGGCGAGGGTGAGTCTTGATCAAGAAGGTACTGATTCAGCATCCGCACGGTACGGAGATCTCGGGTGTTAGCACCTATGTGCAGAATGCGCAAAGAGCGCTAGAGGCTACGGGAGAATTTGAAGTCACGGTTGTTTCGTCGTTGACACAGAGCATTCGCGAGCGCGTGGCTGCAATGCGCCACGTCGAGTATGTGCATCTCAATAGCAATGATCTTCCGTTGGCCCTGGCCGCGCGGGTCGCTGGCAAGTCGGTCTCGATTAAGTATCACTGGCCATTCTGGCTCTCCACGCGCTACCACTTTGAAGCTATCGGCTGGAGCGCTCGGCTTCGTCGAGAACTGGCCTACATCTGGACGACCTACGTTCGCGGAAGGGGCGTCCGCGACGGGATCCGCGCATATGCACGTCTTGCAATGAGGCTCGTGACTTTTGGAGTCGTGCCCACTCGGCTAGCGTGCAGCGCTTTCACCGCATCCGCAGTGGAGGCGGGAGATCGGGTCGTTCCCGTGCCGAACCCGTTCGATTTTGGCGCAAGCAGTGAAGCGAGGGTCCCGGAGGGTGTGCTTCCGCGGTTTGTATTCGCCGGTAGAATTGTCCACGACAAGGGCGTGGACACGCTTGTCGATGCTGCAGCACTCGTGATGCAGGAGGGCTTCGATTTCGACGTAATCGTCGTCGGCGATGGCGAAGAGTTGAGCGCACTTGAGGCCCGCGCAGAAACGCTCGGTGTCGCCGGCACTGTGAGATTCGTTGGCCGCAAACAGTCTGACGAACTACTCGCGATCGTTCGGTCCGCGCTAGCGCTTGTCTACCCTGCTCGTTGGGAGGACCCCGCGCCGTACCCGCCGATCGAGGCGGCGTCGCAATGCGTCGTTTCGATTGCGTCGAGAGCGGGTGGCCTAGGCGAGACCGCTGGACCCTTCGCGCTCTATTTCGAGCGTGAAGACTCCCGGGCGCTCGCCGAATCGATGATCGCCTTTCTGGAGCACCCTGCACAAGCGGTGGAGCGCGGCAACGCGGCGGCTCGTCACGCTCGGAGCATCTACGGCATGAGCGCCGCAGCAGTCCAGTTGGCCATCGCTATCGGGGCCGTGCAACCGCAAGGGCATGGTGAACGGGTAGGTGACATCTGATCTGTAGTGCCGTGTGGCGCTGCTGGAAGGATGCACCTATGCCCAAGCCCTATCCGAAGGAGTTCCGTGACGACTTGATCGCGGTGGCTCGTCGCCGTGAGGACGGAGTGACGATCAAGCAGATCGCGCGGGACTTCGGGATCTCCGAGGCCTGCCTGCAGAACGGGTTGCGTGCCGACGACGTCGAGTCCGGACGCAAGGTCGGCGCGACCGCGGCCGATGCCGCGGAGACGCGTGAGCTGAAGAAGCGCATCCGCCTGCTGGAGCAGGAGAACGAGGTCTTGCGTCGTGCGGCCGCCTACCTGTCCCAGGCGCAGCTGCCGGGAGGAGGCTCTACCCGCTCGTATGTGAGCTCGCCGTCGACGGCATCCCCGTCGCGGTGACGTGTCGGGTCCTCAAGCTCTCTCGCCAGCCGTACTGCCGGTGGCTGGCCGTTCCCGTGACCGATTCCGAGTGGATGCAGGCCCACCGCGTCAACGCCCTGTGGGACGCCCATTTGGACGATCCGACGTTCGGCTACCGGTTCCTTGCCGGCGAGGCCCGCAGGGCCGGTTGGGGGATGAGCCGACGGACGGCGTGGAAGCTGTGCTCCAAGGCTGGGATCACGTCGGCGGCGCAGCGTCGTCGTAGCGGCAAGGGCAAGCGGTCCGGGCCACCTGTGTTCGATGACCTTGTGAAGCAGGTGTTCACGGCGGACGCTCCCAAGCGGGTGTGGCTGACCGACATCACGGAGCATTGGCCGAGCGAAGGCAAGCCGTACTGCTGTGCGATCAATGACGTCTACTCGGGTCGGATTGTGGGCTACTCGATCGCCGATCGGATGCCCGCGGAGCTCGCCGTCGAAGCCCTCAAGATCGCTGTCGCGCGCCGTGGCGACGTCGCCGGCTGCATCCTGCACACCGATCGTGGAAACCAATTCCGTTCCCGGAAGATGGCCAAGGCGCTGAACCGTCACGGCTTGGTCGGCTCGATGGGCCGCGTCGGTGCCGCTGGCGACAACGCCGCAATGGAGTCCTTTTGGTCCCTGCTGCAGACCAACGTGCTCAACCAGCGCCGCTGGCACTCTCGCCAGGAACTACGCCTCGCGATCGTGACCTGGATCGAGCGGACCTACCACCACCGCCGACCGCAAGACGGACTCGGAGGCCTGACCCCCGTCGAGTTCGAGACCACCATGAGACCCGCCGTGACCCTCGCGGCCTAAACCCCGACTGTCACCTATCCGTTCACCACGCCCCGTCCGGCACCGATGAAACCTGGGGACTTCAGAATCGACTGATGCTGGGGCGGTTCCGAACGAGGCGCAGCATGGTCCACCATGTTGCACTCGACGTCAACTCCCAGCTGCGTTTGACGGCGCCTTCGGAGCTGACGGCGCAATGTCGCGTCGGTAGCGAAGCTCAGCGGGAATCCAGAATGCGAGCGGATACCCCAACGTAGATGCCACTAGGCCTGCGGCGAGAGCGGCGTTTGCGCCGAGCGGTGCGCACGCAGCGTAAGAAGCCAGCGTGGCTGAGACGAGACAGATCCGAGCCAAGGTTACTTCGCGGTTCCGACCCAGCATCCGATCAACCATAATGTGAACGCCTGAGCCTGAAGACGCCGCAACCTGAGCCCCCACAAGGACTATCGCAGAGACGAGCGTCGTTCTCGGGATCTCGATTGGCATCGCGGGAAGAGCTCCTACAAGCAGGGAAACAGCGGCTGTCAGCACGCCGGAGAGAGCGACAAGCGACCATGCCAAACGACGTCCGAGAGCTACTAGGCGCCGATTGTCGGCGTACTTGGCTGACGTGGCACCATCGGCGACGAGGCTCGTATTCAGGGCGGAGGAAACGGTGTTCATCGGCCCAAACATGGTCTGCGCCGTGCGAATCGCCACGAAGAAGTCCGATCCAGCGACAATGCCGATGATCAGCATTGGCACGAACGAGTTCAACTGGCTCGCGACGAAGTCGCCGAGTTGTGCGATCTGGGATCCGCGATACGCACGCACGGGTGTAGTTCGGTCCGCACGCGGGACGCGCACCGCAAGCACGATTGCGGACGGTATGAATGTGGCGAAGACGAGTGCCTGCCCCGCTAGACCATCAGATACAGGCACAGCGAACAAGGTAGTGGCAGCGAGCAGCCGTAGGGCCTCCGAAACCGCTACCCGGATTCGCGAATTGTTGCCCATGTGGCGGAACTTGAGCCACTCCTGTACAAGGGGAGCGCAACTCAATGCTACCAATGCCGCGGCCGTCCCTCCCAAAGTACCGCCGACGAGGAGCGTGGCTGTGCCGAACAACAGCACGATGACGCTCGCCCACGCGGCCGCCACGAACCAGCGCACGTGTGCGTACTTGTCGAATCGCAATCGCATCAGAGACGGCAGGAGGATTCCACTGCGAAGACCGCCAACTGCGATGAGAGCTGCTAGGTTGATGGCGGCAAACTGCACGAGCGCGGAGCCGTCGAGCTGCGTGCTGATGGCGAAGTATG
>Ga0207735_100304_pt1 | contig 11432 bp, 10 predicted proteins | sample TtaePargueraPR_9_FD_187280 | JGI IMG/M metagenome (GOLD analysis project Ga0207735, IMG submission 187280) | Aerobic enrichment media microbial communities from Bioluminiscent Bay, La Parguera, Puerto Rico - Tt and E2 (1) (SPAdes) | ecosystem: Environmental > Aquatic > Marine > Unclassified ... | reverse complement strand
CACCAGCGGACGATGCGCCCGCCGCGACCTCGCCGTCCCCGACGAGCGACGCCTGCGGCGGCGTCGACGCCCAGTATATCGACCTCGATCTGCAGGTCGTGCAGCCGGAGTCCCTCATGTGCTTCGTGCTCGACGAGCGCCAGCAGGTGACCATCGGGGCAGCGGCCCTCGAGCCGCTGGATGCCGTGGTGCTGACCGTCCGCACGGTCGACGGCGAGACCCTCGGCACCGCGACGAGCGAGCCCGAGTGGGACCCCGAGGTCGCCGTCACCCTCGACGCCGGCACCTACATCGTCGAGGTCACCGGCAAGGGCGGCGGCACTCCCCCGTTCCTCGTCTACAGCGCGACCTTCGCCCCCGGCGAGGAGCAGCCCGCAGACTCGGCGACCGTGCCGTCCGAGGAGCGGTGCCGCGAGGACTTCCCCGCCCTCGCCTCGGGCGACACCGTCGTGGTCGACGAGGAGACGGGCGAGGACACGCTCCACTACGCGTGCATCACGCTCGACGCGCCGGCCTTCGCCAAGGTGGGCCTGGTCTCTCCGGATCCGTCGGACTCCGACGCCGCAGATCTTCAGATGGCGCTGTACCGCTACGACGACGGACCAGTGCTGGTCCGCTCGGGTGACGACGCCATCGGCCTGGACCCCGAGCTGTCAGTCGACCTGGACGCGGGCACCTACCTGGTCGAGGCGACCGCCTGGTTCGACGCGCCCACCGGCGCGTTCCAGTTCTACCTGGACACCGACGGCGAACTGTTCCGCCACGGCGAGGTGACCTCGCTGCATGCCGACATCACCGCGGACGTGTGCGCCGATGCGCCCATGCTCGTCCCTGGCGACGCCGTGACGGTCGAGGGCGAACGCACCTACGTGTGCGCCACGGTGCCCGAGCAGCAGCGGCTCGTGATCGAGGCGGCGACGCTGGGTGAGCAGGACCTGGTGCTCGAGGTCATGGGCTTCGAGGACTCGGGCACCCCCTACCGCCTCGCCTGGGCGGACGAGGACCCCACGACGGACATCCTCGCGGACTTCGACCCGCGCGTCGACCAGGTGATACCCGAGGGCACCTGGGTGATCGCCGTGACCACGTACTTCACGGGCGTGGCGACGGACTACGACATCCGGCTCGCGCCAGTCGAGTAGACAGCAGCCGGGAAGAGCACGACGAAGGGCCGATGCGCGCTCAGGCCGCGTCGTCGTCCTTCAGTCGCTGCGAGATCACGGTCGTGACGCCGTCGCCGCGCATCGTGACGCCGTAGAGCGCGTCCGCGATCTCCATGGTGCGCTTCTGGTGGGTCACGACGATGAGCTGGCTGTCCTCCTGCAGCTCGGAGAAGATCTCCAGCAGGCGGCCCAGGTTGGCGTCGTCGAGCGCCGCCTCGACCTCGTCCATCACGTAGAACGGGCTGGGACGGGCCTTGAAGATCGCCACCAGCAGCGCGACCGCGGTCAGCGACCGCTCGCCGCCGGACAGCAGCGACAGCCGCTTGACCTTCTTGCCCGCCGGCCGCGCCTCGACCTCGATGCCGGTCTCCAGCATGTTCGCGGGATCCGTCAGCACGAGTTTGCCCTCGCCGCCGGGGAACAGTCGCGGGAAGATGCGGTCGAACTGCGTCTTGGTGTCCTCGAAGGCCTCGACGAAGATGCGCTCCACGCGCTCATCGATCTCGCGCACGATCTCGAGCAGGTCCTCGCGCGACTTCTTGATGTCGCTCAGCTGCGTCTGGAGGAACGTGTGCCGCTCCTCGAGCGCGGCGAACTCCTCGAGAGCGAGCGGATTGACCTGACCGAGCTGCTTCATGGAACGCTCCGCGGTGCGCAGGCGCTTCTCCTGCCGCTCGCGCACGTAGGGCTCGGTGGGCTGGTCCCCGGTCTCCTCATCAGGCTCCGCATCAGTGACGGGCACCGGCAGGTGCGGGCCATACTCCTCGACCAGCTGCGCCGGATCCATGCTGAGCTCGTCGATCGCCCGCTGCTCGAGCTGCTCCAGACGCACCTTCTGCTGGGCGCGCGCCACCTCGTCGCGATGCGACTCGTCGGTGAGCTTGCGGTGCTCGTCCGCGTGCGCCTCGACCAGGCGCCGCACGTCGCTGAGCTCAGACGTGCGCTCCGCACGCGATGCCTCCGCGGCCGCGCGCGCATCGTCCGCCTTGGCGACGGACACGTCGATGGCCTCCAGCGCATCGGCCGTCCCGGCGATCACCTCGCGCGCCACCTGCGCCTGCCGCTCGCGCCGCTGCGCCGCCTGCTCTGCGCGCACGCGCGCGTCGCGCTCGGCGGCCACGGCGCGCTCGAGCGACTCCGCGCGAGCGGACAGCGCCCGCGCGCGCTCCTCGGCAGTGCGCAGCGCGAGCCGCGCCTCGGTCTCCTTCGCTCGTGCCACGCGCGCCTCGGCCTCGTCGTCATCACGCTGCGCCTGGGCGTCCTTGGTGTCGGACTCGGTCTGCTCGGGCTCGGCCTGCGCCGCCGCAAGGCGCTCGGCCAGGCTCGCCAGCTCGGCCGATTGCTCGGCCATGCGCTGCTGCGCGGCCTCGATCTGCGCCTCGGTGCGCTCCGCATCGGCCTTCGCGGCCCGTGCGGAGGCGCCCAGATGGCCGAGCTGCTCCGCCACCGCGGACATGCGCGCATCGGACTCGTTGAGGCGCTCGAGCGTCAGCTCAAAGCGCGCCCGCGCCTCGGTCGCTCGCTCCTCCGCCGCGCGAATGTCGAAGGTAGTGGACTCGACGACGTGCGCGGCCGCGTCGCGCTTGGCCTTGGCCTCGTCGTGGGCCGCCTGCATGTGGAGCACGCTGGGCGCGTCGCCCGCACCGCCCGAGGCGCTCCTGGCACTCAGGACGTCGCCCCGGCGGGTGACGGCCACGACGTCATGGTGCGCGGACACGACGGCGCGCGCGGCGGCGAGGTCGTCGACCACGGCGACTCCGGCGAGCAGCCCTTGGACCGTGGCGACCAGCGCGTCCGGTCCGGAGATGAGCTCCGTGGCCCAGACTGCGCCGTCGGGAAGCGCGGCCGTGGGCGCCGCCGGGGCGGCGCTCGCATCGGCCACGAGGAAGCGCGCCCTGCCTGCGTCCTCGTCGCGCAGCCAGCGGATCGCGTCGACCGCGTCCTCCACGGAGTCCACCGCGAGCGCGTCCGCGAGTGGGCCCAGCGCGGCCGCCACGGCGTCCTCGGCATCCGCCCCCACGTCGATGAGCGCCGCCACCGTGCCCTTCACCGCACGCGAGCCAGACGCCAGCAGCGCGCCGGCGCCGTCCTTGCGGGCGAGCGACAGCTCGAGAGCCTCGACCTTCGCCGCCCAGGTGTCGCGCTCGCGCATCGCGTCGTTGAGGGAGTCCTTGAGCGCGTCGAGCGCGGCCTTGGCGGCGTCCCATTCCTCGGTCGCGGCCTCGTGGGCCGCGTCCAGGTCCTCCTCGCCCTCCTCGACGGAGGCGACCTGCGTCTCGAGGTGACGGAAGTCGGTCGTGGCGGCGTGCGCGCGCTTCTCGGCGTCGGCGAGGGCCTCTCGAAGGCGTCCGATCTCCGCCTCGGCGGCCTCGACCCGCGAGCGCCTCGCGGACACGTCGCCGGCGAGTCGCGCCACTCCCTCGCGGCGGTCCGCGACCGAGCGCAGCAGGTTCGCGAGATGCTTCTCCGACGCGAGCGCGACCTCCTCGGCGGTGGCGCGAGCGGCCTCGGCAGCCTCGAGATCCGTGCCGGCGGCCGCCACCTCGGCGTCGAGCTCGGCCGTGGCCGCGCGGGCGCGCTCGAGCTGCTCGTCCAGGTCCACCAGGTCCGTCGGGGGCGTCTCGGGGGCCGCGGAGCCGAGCATGCGCAGGCGCTCCTCCGCGAGGCCCGCGAGGTTGCGCAGCCGCTCGCGGATCGCGCTCAGGCGGTAGTACGTGTCGTTCGCCTTGGTCAGGGCAGGCGTGGCCTCGGCCGATGCGCGCTCGAGTTGGGCGAGCTGCTCGCGCGCCTCGCTCAGCGCCTTCTCGATCTCCGCGCGGCGCTGGTTCAGCGCGGTCTCGTCCGCCTGCTCCTGCTCGAGCTGGGACTGCAGCTGCGCGAGGTCGTCCGCGAGAAGTCGGGCACGGGCGTCGCGCACATCGACCTGGATGCGCTGGGCCTGGCGCGCGACCTCGGCCTGCTTGCCCAGGGGACCCAGCTGACGCAGGATCTCCGCGGTGAGGTCCTGGACGCGCGTGAGGTTGCCCTGCATCGCGTCCAGCTTGCGCAGCGCCTTCTCCTTGCGCTTGCGGTGCTTGAGGATGCCGGCGGCCTCCTCGATGAAGTGACGGCGATCCTCGGGGGTCGCGCGCAGCACCGCGTCCAGTTGACCCTGGCCCACGATCACGTGCATCTCGCGGCCCAGGCCCGAGTCGGACAGCAGGTCCTGAATATCGAGGAGGCGGCAGTTGGAGCCGTTGATCTGGTACTCGGAGCCGCCCGAGCGGAACAGCGTGCGGGTGATCGTCACCTCGGAGTACTCGATCGGCAGCGCGCCGTCCGTGTTGTCGATCGTCAGCGAGACCTCCGCACGGCCCAGCGGCGCGCGGCCGGACGTGCCGGCGAAGATGACATCGTCCATCTTGCCGCCGCGCAGAGTCTTGGCTCCCTGCTCGCCCATCACCCAGGCGAGGGCGTCCACCACATTCGACTTGCCGGAGCCGTTGGGGCCCACCACGCAGGTGACGCCGGGCTCGAACTCGAGGGTGGTCGCGGACGCGAACGACTTGAAGCCGCGCAGCGTCAGCGTCTTGAGATGCACGGGGTCAGCCTAGGGGAACCGATGCGCGAGGCGACGCAGGCGGGCGGGGCGACCCGCGCATCGGCCCTCGCGTGTCCTCAGAGCGCGGGGAACCAGATCCCGATCTCGCGCGCCGCCGACTCCTCGGAGTCCGAGCCGTGCACGAGATTCTGCAGGACCTTGGTGGGCCACTGGCGGCCCAGGTCGCCGCGAATCGTGCCGGGCGCGGCCGTCGTGGGGTCGGTGACGCCCGCGAGCGAGCGGAAGCCCTCGATGACGCGCTCGCCCTCGGCAACCACCGCGAGCGTGGGGCCGGAAAGCATGAACTCGACCAGCGGCTCGTAGAAGGGCTTGCCCACGTGCTCCTCGTAGTGCTGAGCGAGCAGCTCGGGCGTCGCCTGGCGGAGCTCGAGCGCCACGAGCGTGTAGCCCTTGGCCTCGATGCGTCGCAGGATCTCCCCGGACAGTCCGCGCTGGACGCCATCGGGCTTGACGAGGATGAGGGTGCGTTCCGTCATGGCGGACAGCCTAACGGGCGTCGCTCATCCGCCTTGCGCATAGTCGTGAAGGGCCTCGCGATAGGACGCGAGCACGTCCACGAAGTGCGGGTGCAGCGCGTCGAGCGACTCGAGCGCATCATGGATCGTCAGATGCGGATCGTCGAGCCGCGTCAAGGCTGCGCCGGCATGCGCACGGGCGTCGCGATAGCGCGGGCACATCTGCGCGATGTCCGGGGTGGCTCCCAGGCTGTCGAGCCGCTCGAACGCAGTGCGGTACGCGTCGATCGCGCCGGGAAGCCGCGTCGAGAACTGCACGCGCGTGGAACGCGCCTCGGCGGTGCCCCGGGAACGGGACGCCTCACTCACCCGCGTGACAGCGATCGCCACAGTCCTGTCCACCAGGTCGAGCTCGTCCAACGCCAGACGGACCGCCCGCCTCGTCCTCCACCCGCTCATGGGCGCGCTCTCCAGGGCGCACGCGCGCAACCGGCGACCATCTCCCCACCCCCGTGGCTCAAGTCTGGCGCCACCGTAGCGAGAAAACCCCTGATACGTCCAGGGTTGGCGAGCCGTGCGACGCGAGTGGCACCATGGTCCTCGTGATCACTCTCGAGGACTTCGACACCTATCCCGACTTCCCGGTCCCCGGGATTCTCTTCTACGACATCGCGCCCATCCTGGCGGACCCTTCGCGGTTCGCGACCGCGTGCGCCGCGCTCATGCCGGCCGAGCCCGTCGATCTCGTGGTGGGGGTGGACGCGCGCGGATTCATCTTCGCCCCCGTCGTGGCGCAGCGCCTGGGCGTGGGCATGTCGATGGTGCGCAAGAAGGGCAAGATGCCGGGAGAGCTGCTGGAGTCGAGCGCGGACATCGAGTACGGCGCGTCGGACCTGGTCGTCAGCCCCGCGGGCCTCGAGCGCAAGCGGGTGCTCGTGATCGACGACGTCCTCGCGACCGGCGGGACCGCCGGCGCGGTCGCTCAGATGCTGGAGCGCGCCGGTGCCGCCTCGGTCGAGTTCGCGTTCCTGCTCGAGCTCGACGCGCTCGACGGGCGCGCGGCCCTCGCGGGACACACCGTGACGTCGGTGGTCAGGGTTCCCGCGTAGTCGACGCTAGTCCGCGGCCGACCGGCGACCCTTCTTGTACCCGGGGGCGAAGCGGACGGCGAGCAGGAGCAGCGAGATGATCAGGAGCGCGGCGAACACCACCTGAAACGCGATGTAGCCGCCGTTGGGGTCCACCGAGACAGTGTCGAGTGACCGCAGGTATCCGGCGTGGTTGGCCATCGCCGCGAGGAGCGCGGCTCCTGACAGCAGGACCAGCACCATCAGGAACCAGATGGGAAGCTGCTTGGTCTCGGGGTGGAACTGCAGGTACCGCGACCACTGGGACAGGGCGAAGAATGTGCACAGGTTGACGATGACGAAGCCTGCGAAGAGCGTGACGTAGATCCGCGCCGGTGGGCTGGTCCCGGCGCCGTTGGCGAACACGATCAGGCTGGTCCGTTCGAGCGCATACATCAGCATCGTGAGTCCAGCGATCCCGATCGCGAGCGCGACTCCCATCCGACGCATGAGGATCGCGCCGTCGCTGCGGGGCATCAGGCGCCGTCTCCCGGGGTGTCCGTGGGCCCGTCCGCGGCCTCCTGCGCGGCGGCTGCCACCTCATCGCGCTCCTTGCGCTCGCGATCGATGCGGCCGCCGATCCGCAGCGCCATGATCCACAGCATCAGGAAGATCGCCCCGATGATCGCGATCGCCGGGTCGACGATCGCGGCGACGAGCATGGGCACCTGGAGGACCCAGCCGAGCCAGCGTCCCCAGCGCTTCTTCTGCTGACCGGAGGCGTAGCCGAGCGCCAGCACGAGCGCGGCGCCCAGACCGAGCATCCAGCCCGGCGACGCGTCGACGTAGCCGGTGCGCGCGAAGCTCCACGCGACCAGGGTCGCGAACAGCGCGGCGAAGGCCTGCAGCAGCAGGATCGCCTGCGTGAACACCAACGTCGCGGGGCGCTGGGGCTTGGGCTGGGGTTCGGGCGCGTTGTCGTGCGCCGGCCCGGAGGCGGAGTCCGTCATCGGGCCTGACCCGCTCCCTTGCGTTTGTCCGCGTTCACGAGAATGCGCGCCTCCGCGACCACCGTCACGGACCCGACCACGAGCACGCCGGCACCCATGTCGTGGACCCGCTCAGCGGTCTGGACGGCGCGGTCGATGGCATCCGGCAGGTCGCTCGCGACGGTGACCCGGTCCTCGCCGAACACGCGAGCGGCGATCTCGCCCAGGTCTTCGGCGGAGATCGCTCGCGGCGAGTTCGAGGCCGTGATCACCACATGATCGAGCGCGGGCTCGAGCCCCTCGAGGATGCCCTCGGCGTCCTTGTCGCCCAGCACGCCCACGACGCCCACCAGAGTCTCGAACGTGAATGACTCGTCGAGAGCGCCGACGAGGGCGTCGATGCCGGCCGGGTTGTGCGCCACGTCCGCCAGCATCATGGGCGAGGTGCGGATCACCTCGAGCCGGCCCGGAGACGTCACCGCGCCGAACCCGGCCTCGACGGTCTCGCCGCTGAGGGCCTGCGGCTCGCCGCCGTCGGCGAGCAGGGCTTCCACCGCCGCGAGCGCCAGCAGCGCATTGCGCGCCTGGTAGTCGCCGTACAGCGGCACGAACACGTCGGCGTACGTCGCCGCATCGGTCCTGAGCGTGACCAGCTGGCCGCCCACGCCCGGCTGGCGATCCACGACCTCCAGCGCGTCGCCCTCCCAGCGGGCACGGACCTCGCGGGCGGCGACGGCCTCGAGCAGCACCGGCATCACCGCATCGGGCTGCTCCGCGAGCACGGCGGCGGCGCCGTCCTTGATGATCCCGGCCTTCTCCGAGGCGATGCCGGCCAGGCTGTCGCCCAGCCACTGCGCGTGGTCCATGCTGACGGTGGTCACCACCGCGACATCGGCGTCGACCACGTTGGTCGCGTCCCACACGCCGCCCATCCCGACCTCGATGATCGCGACGTCGACCGGCGCATCGGCGAAGGCCGCGTACGCGAGTACCACCAGCACCTCGAAGAAGCTCATCCGCGGGCCGCCGTTCTCGGCCGACCGCGCGTCCACCAGGTGGATGATGGGCGCCGCCTCCTGCCAGATGCGGATGAAGTCCGCCTGGGAGATGGGTTCGCCATCGATGACGATGCGCTCGCGCACGGTGGTGAGGTGCGGCGACGTGAACAGCCCGGTCCGCAGCCCGTGCTCGCGCACGAGCGACTCGGCCATGCGCGCCGTGGAGGTCTTACCGTTGGTGCCCGTGAGGTGGATCGACTTGAACGAGTCCTGCGGCGATCCCAGGAGATCGACGGTCTCGCGGACCCGGTCGAGCGTGGGCTCGAAGTCGTGCTCGGGGTTGCGGCTGATGATGTGCTGGTAGATCTCGCGCTCGGCCTCGTCCGGAGTGAGGCCGCCCAGCGTGAGGTCGCTCTGATCGGGCATGGCGCCCAGTGTCCCACGGGCCTTGGGGCGCCGTCGCCTCGCCGGTGCCCGACCGCGTGACGTCACGCAGCGCGGAGCTGCCTAGCGTGACCACACCCATTGGCCGATGATCTCGGTAGCGCGATCCTCTGCACCGGGCTCGACGGCGACGGCGAGCGCGTCCGCGCCATCGACATGCACCCACAACGTCCATGTGGCGCCCTCGGATTCCGCCCGCACCCGAGCACCCTCGCCGCGCACACCGGTGAGACCCGTGGCCGACACCGCGACACCCACAGGATCGCCGGCGAGCGCGGCACTGCAGTCCTCTGCCAGTGCCTCGACGCGGCTCACATAGGCATCGGCGTCGTCCTCGGTGTCGAATGCGCGGCCGTGCACCGCGTTGGTGCCGCCAGCAACGGCGAAGCCACCAAGCCACACCCCGGTGCCGCCGAGCTCCGGCGACCCGTCAAGCGATTCCGCCAGGCCGAGAGTGCGACACGCCTCCAACGCACCCCAAGCAGATCCCCCCGGCGGAACGAAAGGGGCCGGCGCTAGGCCAGCATCGAGGGCTGTGCTGGCGATCTCCCAGTCGGACGCGCCCACGAGGCCCGTGCGCGCGTCGTCGAGGTCGTCGATGGTGGGAGGCGGAGTGGTATCGGCGGGCCGCGGGGCCATGGGCTCAGACTGCCGGGCCTCCCACGTGCCGAGCACCGCCGCTCCACCGAACACCAGCGCCGCCGCGGCCGCCGCTCCGGCCAGCCCGATGCCCCACTGCTTGGCCAGCCGCCTGGGCTTGATCGCGCGCCGGTACAGATGCGACAGCTCACCGCCATGGACCTCATCGAGCTCCGTGTAGCCACGCTCGGCCATCGAGTCGAGCATGGATCTCAGGTCCTCCGCCACGGCACACCTCCCTTCGCTGCCACCACGGGCACGTGTGTCTCCTTGGCGAAGACGTCGAACTCCCCCAGCTCCTCGCGAAGGCGAGCAACAGCGTCGTGCACGTGACGCTTCACTCCACCGGGCGAGATGTCGAGCCGCTCCGCGGTCTGATCGGTGCTGAGGTCCTCAAAGAAGCGGAGGACGACGCAGGCACGCTGTCGCGGTGTGAGCGTCGCCATCGCACGCGCGACCGCTGCCGACTCTCCCGCGAGATCGTCTGCCGGGGCGGTCTCCCTCTCGACCAGCAGGTGGCGCTTCGCCCGCGCAGTCGCAGCCGCACGTCTGCCGTTGAGGAACTGGGTGGTGATCGCTCGCCGCACGTAGCCCTCCGCCGCGGCGACATTGTCGAGGCGCCGTGCGCGAGAGAAGGTGCGGATGATGGCGTCGTGGACCAGGTCCTCGGCGGCGTGCCTGTCTCCGGTGAGCAAGTACGCGAAGCGCACCAGCGCACCCCGACGCTCGGTGACGAGCGTCTCGAGCACGCCCTCCCACGACCTCATCGCCGGCCCCCGTCCTCAGTGCAGTAGCACCGCGGTTCCCGTGGCACCATCATGGCCTGTCACGCTCGCGCCGTCAGGCTCCGGCGGTCCCCATGTGCTCGACGAAGTCCGCGACGATCGAAGCGACGGTCGCGTCGAGGTCGTCGAGGTCCCGGGCGCCCAGTGCGAGGACATAGCGGTCGACGGCCACGAGGTAGCGGCGCCCGAGGTCGTCTCCTTCGAGCACCACGGGATCGTCGGTCGCACCCGCATCCGGCGGCACCAGCTCCACCCTCTCGACCTGCTCCACCACCGCGGAGTCCGCGCCATCGGTGGCGAACGCCTCCCACTGTGCGCCGTAGACGGACTCCCTGCCGCCCCACTCGGGCTCGATCTCGTGGGACTCGCATGCGGCGGGACCGAGCGCCGCACTGACCATCGCTGCGGCCTGGGACGCCTCGTCCATGACGCGGATCTCCAGAGACACGGGACGGGGCCCGTCGAGATCGAGGTCGCTGCCGGGCTCGGCCGCGAACCCATACGTGACCAGGATGTCGTCTCCACCATCCTCGAAGTCTCGTTCCGTCTTGAGCGTGAACGCTTCGAGCACGGTGGCGCACTCGGCAGGTGACACCACCGCCGCATCCTCAGCAGTGCTGCCCACGCGCCTCGAGGCGTACGGTGCTTCGGATCCAGCGCCGTACTCGGAGACCCACTCGTAGCCCTCGACCTCGGGCACGAACGACTGCAGCGCGTCGTACATCGCGCGCTCCTCGTCCGTGGGGATCGGGATGGCTGCGTTAGCCGGACCCGCATCGTCGGGATCTCCGAACGTCGCCTCGCCACTGGACTCGGGTGCGGGCTCTCCCGGCTCGACGGTGGTGGGCTCAACTTCCGCCGCCTCGCCGTCCTCGGCCGCACTCGCCGAACAGGCCGCGAGCGCCAGCGCCAACGGGCCGGCCAGCAAGCCCGTCTTGATCGTGACTGATCGCATGATGTTCCTCCCATGAGGCGCCCCTGCGGCACCCTCGGAACTGGAACACAGGTGGCCAGAATACGGTTGGGGGCGCGAGCGATCGAGAGCACGACCACGACGACCAACCTTTGCCCCGGAGGGCGGTCCAGCGCTAGACCTTCTCGACCGCGACCGCCACGTCCTCGCCCGCCACGACAGTGACCTGCGCCGCACCCGTGGCCGGGTCCTGCGCGAGCGTCTCCTTCGCGATGAGCTCGGTCCACGTCTCGACGGCGCTCACGCGCCCGGCCGGCACCGTGAGCGCCAGCCGGATGCGGTCGGAGACATTGAGCCCCGATGCCTTGCGCGTGTCCT
>Ga0207735_100303_pt1 | contig 11464 bp, 10 predicted proteins | sample TtaePargueraPR_9_FD_187280 | JGI IMG/M metagenome (GOLD analysis project Ga0207735, IMG submission 187280) | Aerobic enrichment media microbial communities from Bioluminiscent Bay, La Parguera, Puerto Rico - Tt and E2 (1) (SPAdes) | ecosystem: Environmental > Aquatic > Marine > Unclassified ... | reverse complement strand
TAGCGTGGGACACGAGGACCTCCGGGTTGTGAAGACTTCAGACATCTCCACTAAGCCCGGGGGTCCTCCCTCACGCCAACCGGAACTGGCACCAACCTCCTGGCCGGGTACATCTAGGTCGCCGCGCCGGCCGCGCCCCGGCCCAGCACGGTCGGGTCGAGCGGCCGACCCGCGTGCAGCTCGGCCACCAGCGCCCCGACCACGGCCTCCAGGCCGCGTTGCCCGCCGCCGTGCGCGGCCGCCACCGCCCGCTGACGCTGGTAGGAGGCGCCGAGGCGCACGATGTCGCGGATCCCGTCGAGCTCGGCCGCGCAGCCGAGCCGTTCGGCCACCGGCGCCAGGTCGTCGAGCAGCCGGGGCAGCGCGTCGGTGATCAGCTCCTCGTTGCCGTCGGCGTCGAGGATGATGATGGCGTCCATCCCGTAGCGGGCGGCCCGCCACTTGTTCTCGTGGACGTACCAGCGCGGCATGACGGGGAGCGGTCGGCCCTCGTCGAGCAGGGTGGAGAAGTGCTCGACGAGGCAGTGCACCAGGGCGCCGAGGGCGGCCAGCTCGGCGACGTTGGAGGTGCCGTCGCAGATGCGCACCTCGACGGTGCCGAAGTGCGGGGCCGGCCGGATGTCCCAACGCACCTCCGTGAAGTCGTCGATCACGCCCGTCTTGAGCATGTCCGCGACGTAGCGCTCCAGCTCGTCCCAGGCCGTGAACTGGTAGGGCAGGCCCGCTGTCGGCAGCTGCTGGAAGATCAGCGCCCGCATCGAGGCGTAGCCGGTGTCAGCGGCGTCCCAGTAGGGCGACGATGCCGACAGGGCCTGCAGGTGGGCCACGTAGACCAGCAGGGAGCGCACGATCGGCAGCACCTTGTCGCGGTCCTCGATGCCCACGTGCATGTGCACGCCGTAGACCACCTGCTGGCGGCCCCACACCTGGGCGCGGTCGACGACGGTGGCGTACCGCTCCTTGTCGGTCACCTGCTGCTGGGACCAGGGGGCGAACGGGTGGGTACCGGCGCCCATGAGCTCGGCGCGCATGGGGCGGATGACCTCCTGGACGCGGGCGACGCCGTTCTCCAGGTCGGTGATGGCGCCGGCGACGGTGTCGTTGACGTCGGAGACGATCTCGACGGTGTTGCGCAGGAACTCGGGTTTGACGTGCCGGGCCCGCGAGTCGGGACCGAGCTCGGTCATCACCGCGGGCGCCACCTGGCGCAGGATGCCCGAGTCGGCGTCGACCAGGGCGAGCTCCCACTCCAGGCCGACGCTCGACCGTCGGGAGGTCTCGAACTCCAGCACCATGGCGCCATGCTTCCACGGCCGGGCCGCGGTGCGCGCCCGGAAGGGCGCCTACCTGGCGAGAATCCTGCCTACCTCGCGGAGATGGTGCCGACGTCGTCGGGAGGTCGCCTACCTCGCGGGGAAGTCGCCTACCTCGGCAAGGGGTCGACCACCAGCACGTGCTGGCGTCCCGCCACGCGGGTGAGCACGAGCGTCGCCTCGGCGTCCCCGCGCAGGGAGAGCTGGGCGCGCAGCTGCTCGGGCGTGACGGCCGTGCCCCGCTTCTTGATCGTCACCCGGCCGACGTCCCGCTCGCGCAGGTAGGCCTTGAGCTTCTTGAGGCCGAACGGCATGACGTCCAGCACGCGGTACCCCGTGGCCAGCGGGGCGGTGCCCGACGGCGGTGCCGGGGCGGGGGAGTCGGTGGTGACGTAGGCGATGGTGCGGTCCACGAGCCGCCCACCGAGCTCGGCCGCGGCCGGCGCGACCAGCCCGGCGCGGATCACGGCGCCGTCCGGCTCGTAGAGGTAGGAGCCCACGGGGCCCACGTCGGGGACCTGGTCGTCCCCGGGCCGCCCGTGCAGCACCCGGGAGGACGCCGCCTGGTGCCCGTCGTCCTGCGTCTGCAGCAGCAGCGCGGACCGACCCGGTCCCTCGGGCGCCAGCGGCCCGAACCACAGGCCGGCCTCGACGACGTCGCCGTCGACGGAGACCCACTGCGTCTCGGCGTCCGCCGGCAGCCCCTGGTGGGGGACGCCCGGACCGACCTTGATGCCGAGCGCGGGGACCTGGTCCCGCAGCGCCCACACGGCGTCGAGCGGGGGCGCGTAGGCCGCCGGGTCGAAGACCCGCTTGCCGCCGCGGGTGCGCCTTGCGGGGTCCGCGTAGAGGCCGTCCACCCCCTCGGCGACCAGGTCGAGGGTGAGGCCGTCGGTGTGCCGGACCTCGGCCTCGGGGAAAGCCCGCAGGTTCACGGTGGCCAGGGCGGCCGTGGCCTCGTCGACGTCGACCGCCAGGACGTCGAGCCCGACGCCGGCGAAGGCGAGGGCGTCGGCGCCGAGCCCGCAGGTCAGGTCGGCGACCTTGCCGACACCGGCACTCAGGTAGCGGCGGGCGTGCACGGCCGCCACGACCAGGCGGGTGGCCTGCTCGAGGCCGTGGGGGGTGAAGAGCATGCCCTCGGCGAACGGGCCGAGCTTGGCGGCCGCCTTGGCACGCAGCCGGGACTGGGTCAGGGCGGCGGCGGCGAGGTCCGGGTCGACGCCCTCGGACCGCAGCCGCGTTGCCAGCGCCATCGCCCGGGACTCGTCGTAGGGCGGCAGGGCGTTCAGCAGCGCCCACCCCTCGGGGCTGAGCAGCTTGGTCAGGGAGGCCACGTCCATCGACCCATCGTCTCAGCCGACGGCGGGCCCCGGATCCGGTCGCCGTGCCCGGATCCTGGCACTCGACTTGTCAGAGTGCTAACGGCTGCCTAGATTTGGTCCCAGCGCACGCGCTGTGCCGGCACCCGCGACGACGGCCAGCTCCGGCGCGTCCCAGTCCAGCTAGTCATCGCGAACAAGGAGGTCCGACGTGTCGGTCCCCATCAAGCCGCTCGAGGACCGGATCGTCGTCAAGGCCGTCGAGGCCGAGACCACGACCGCTTCCGGCCTGGTCATCCCGGACACCGCCAAGGAGAAGCCCCAGGAGGGCGAGGTCCTCGCCGTGGGCGACGGCCGCTTCAACGACAAGGGCGAGCGTGTCCCGGTCGACGTGAAGGTCGGCGACAAGGTCATCTACAGCAAGTTCGGAGGCACCGAGGTCAAGTACGCCGGTGAGGACTACCTGGTCCTCTCGGCGCGCGACATCCTCGCCGTCGTCGTCGGCTGACGGTCCCTGACCGTCCGCTGACGAGGTTCTCCGGAGCCGCAGCGACTCGGCACCGACCTGCCGAGACACCGAGGCCCCGCATCGTCTTCGATGCGGGGCCTCGTGCTGTTCGCGGTGGGGCGGTGCGTCGGTCAGCCGACCTTGCGCTCCCGGCCGGCCAGGATGGCCGACCGCTCGTCCTCGCTGAGGCCGCCCCACACCCCGTAGGGCTCGCGCACCCGCAGGGACTGCTCGCGGCACTCCATCATCACCGGGCAGCTGCGGCAGATCGCCTTGGCGGCCTCGGCACGTCGTCGGCGGGTGGACCCCCGCTCACCCTCGGGGTGGAAGAAGAGCGTGTCGTCGGCGTCGCGGCAGGAACCCTGGTACTGCCACTCCCACAGTTCCATGACCGGCCCGGGCAGTCGTGAGATCTCCGTCATGGCGAACAACCTACAAGTTGTGCAGAAGTTGTTCAAGGTCCGGATCGAAGTTGGTCGCCGATGCCACGGTCCGGCGCGCTGACCAGGTGTTGAACCGCTTACCGGGGCATCTGACCGGTTTCCGGCCGCGATCACGCATCGGTTCAGGACGCGCCGGGAGGCCCGGTGGCGGCGGCACGCGCGCCTGGGCAGAATCGACGCATGACCAACTCGCGACCTGCCCAGGACTCGGGCGGGTCACGCCTGTCCGGCCCCGGACTCGCGGTCGCCGCGGTCGCCCGACGTCTCGGCGTCGCCCCCGCCACGCTGCGGACCTGGGACCGGCGCTACGGCCTCGGACCGTCCGACCGCACCGCGGGTTCGCACCGGCGCTACACGGCGGAGGACGTCGCGCGCCTGCTCGTCATGCGCCGGCTCACGCTCGAGGGCGTGGCGCCCGTGGACGCGGCCGAGGCCGCTCTCGAGGCCGACCTCGAGCAGCTCGAGGACGCCCGGCGGGCCGGCACCCCGGTGCCGCCGTCACCGGAGGACGAGCCCGAGCCCCCCGCCGGCGAGAAGGAGCCGGCCGAGGAGCCGGGCGGCGGCCGCGCCCACCTGCGTGCCCTGCCCGGCGGTGGCCAGGGCGGCCGTCCCGTCGCCGGGGCTCCGGCGCCGGGGCAGGGCAAGGCCACCTCGGGCAAGGTGTCCGCCGTCGTCGACGCCGCCCTGTCCTACGACCAGGCCCGCTGCGACGACCTGCTGCGCATCCCCGCGCAGGGCGACCCGGCCGCGTGGTGGTCCCAGCTCCTGGAACCGGCCTGGAGCCGCGTCGCCGAGCGGACGGTGCTCGCCGGCCCGGGGGCCGTGCCCGAGATCGTGCTGGCGACCGCCGCGCTGCAGGCGCTGCGGTCCTTCACCGAGGCCTTCGAGCAGGCCGTCGTGCAGAACGGCGGACCGCCGGCCAACCACCCCAGCCGCATGCGCAACATCGTGCTGATCTTCGCCGCCCCGGACGAGGCCGTCCCGCTCTCGGCGCACACGCTCGCCGCAGCGTTGACGTCGAAGGGCAAGACCGCACGGATCGTCACCGGCCCGGCCAGCACGCACCGCTCGCTCGAGCTGGTGACCATGGTGCGCCCGGCGGCGATGGTCCTGGCCACGACCCAGCGTCGCCCGGACCTCGACCTCGTGCAGGCCGTCCACGACGGCTTCCCCGAGCTGCCGATCTTCGTCGGGCTGCGCCGCGACGACGCCGCGGCGGACCTGCCGCTGGCCCCCCAGGTCCAGCGCGTCCGGTCGTTCACGGGGCTGCTGCACGAGGTGCTCGCGATCGTGTCCTGACCCGTCGGGCGTGACCGACGGCACCCTCGGGCACGCGCCCGGGACCGTAGACTCGTGCCATGACGGAGACGACCTCGCCCGCGCACGACCCGTTCGGTTTTCTCGGCCTGACCTACGACGACGTCCTGCTGCTGCCGGGGTACTCGGACCTCGCTCCGTCGGACATCGACACCACGTCGCGGCTGACCCGCGAGATCTCCCTGAAGGTCCCGCTCGTCTCCGCCGCGATGGACACGGTCACCGAGGCGCGCATGGCGATCGCGATGGCCCGTCAGGGCGGCCTCGGGGTGCTGCACCGCAACCTGTCGATCGCGGACCAGGCCTACCAGGTCGACCTCGTCAAGCGCACCCAGACCGGCATCATCTCCAACCCGGTCACGATCGGGCCCGACGCCACCCTGGAGCAGCTCGACCAGCGTGCGGGGGAGTACCGGGTCTCCGGGTTCCCGGTCCTGGACGTCTCCGGCAAGCTCGTCGGCATCGTCACCAACCGCGACCTGCGCTTCACCCCGGTCGCCGAGTGGGCCTCCACGACGGTCGCGGACGTCATGACGCCGCAGCCCCTGATCACCGGGCGCGCGGGCATCTCCCGCGAGGACGCGACGGCGCTGCTGCGCAAGCACAAGCTGGAGCCCCTGCCGCTCGTCGACGACGAGGGTCACCTCGCCGGTCTCATCACCGTCAAGGACTTCGTGAAGTCCGAGCAGTTCCCGAACGCCTCCAAGGACTCCCAGGGTCGACTGCTCGTCGGTGCGGCCATCGGCTACTTCGGCGACGCCTGGGAGCGCGCGACGACGCTCGTCGACGCGGGGGTCGACGTCCTGGTCGCCGACACCGCGCACGGCAACGTGCGGATGCTCATCGAGATGGTGCACAAGCTCAAGACCGACCCGGCGACCCGGCACGTGCAGGTCATCGGCGGGAACGTCGCCACCCAGGAGGGCGCGCAGGCCTTCGTGGACGCCGGCGCGGACGGCATCAAGGTCGGCGTGGGACCGGGCTCCATCTGCACCACGCGGGTGGTCACGGGTGTCGGCGTCCCGCAGATCACCGCGGTGTACGAGGCCTCGCGGGCGGCACGCCCGGCGGGCGTCCCGGTGATCGCCGACGGCGGGATGCGGCACTCCGGCGAGATCGGCAAGGCGATCGTCGCGGGCGCCGAGGCGGTCATGCTGGGCTCGATGCTCGCCGGGACCGAGGAGTCGCCCGGCGACACGATCCTCATCAACGGCAAGCAGTTCAAGGCCTACCGGGGCATGGGCTCGATGGGCGCGATGTCGTCCCGCGGCAAGAAGTCCTACTCGAAGGACCGCTACTTCCAGGCCGAGGTCACCAGCGACGACATGATCGTGCCCGAGGGTGTCGAGGGCCAGGTGCCGTACAAGGGAACCCTGTCCACGGTGGCGCACCAGCTCGTGGGCGGGCTGCACCAGACCATGTTCTACGTCGGGGCGCGGACCGTGCCCGAGCTGCAGGAGCAGGGGCGGTTCGTGCGGATCACGTCGGCGTCGCTGGCCGAGTCGCACCCGCACGACATCAAGATGACGGTCGAGGCGCCCAACTACACCGTGGGCTGAGACGCGGTCAGCCGGCCCGCCGGGGCTCGACCGGCCAGGCCGTCGAGGCCCCCGGACCCTCCAGCCCCTGCCGCTCGCGCCAGGCGTTGAAGTTCTCCGCCCACGCCCGGTGGGCGTCCCGCTGCGCCGAGTGCAGGGCGTCGAGGGCGACGGAGCGCAGGTCGGGGAACCGCAGTACCTGCGCGTCGAGGACGTCGAGCGTGGCCAGCACGTCGACGTCGGCGCTGTGCAGGTCGCCGTCGCCGGTGATGCCGTACAGGTCGCACAGGTCGCCGAGACGCCGCTTGCCGCGGCGGTAGCGGTCCTGCCACCGGTCGATGACCAGCGGGTCGAGCACGGGGGACACGGGCCGTCCCAGTCGTTCCGGCAGGGTGGGCAGCCCGTGCCGGCTCAGCTCGGCGTCCAGCAGCGTGAGGTCGAACGCCGCGTTGTACGCCACCACGGGGACGTCGTCACGCAGGTGCGTGACCAGCTCCGCCGCGATCTCCTCCAGCGCGTCCGCCGGGTCGACGCCGTGGGCCCGGGCGTGCTCGGTGGTCACACCGTGGATCGCGGCGGCCTCCGCGGGGATCTCGACGCCCGGGTCGATCAGCCAGGTCCGCACCTCGGTCGTCAGTGCCGTGCGCAGGACGACGGCCGCCGTGACGATGCGGTCCGAGCGCACGTCCACGCCGGTGGTCTCGGTGTCGAAACCGACCAGCGGCCCGCTCGACCAGCCCGTGTCCTGCATGGGGATCCCTCCTCGTGGTGTCCTGGCCCGGACGATGCCACGAGCCACCGACACGGCTCCGCGGACCGCCGACCGAGCGCGCGCCGTCGTCCGGGCGGCCCGCAGGTCACCGGCCGGTAGGCTGACCCGCGTGAGCAACGAGATCGAGATCGGACGTGGCAAGCGCGGTCGTCGCGCCTTCTCCTTCGACGACGTCGCGGTGGTGCCCTCGCGCCGCACCCGTGACCCGAAGGACGTGTCGACCGGCTGGCAGATTGACGCCTACCACTTCGACCTGCCGATCATGGCCGCGCCGATGGACTCGGTGATGAGCCCGGACACCGCCGTCGCGCTCGGCAACCTCGGCGGGCTCGGCGTGCTGGACCTCGAGGGCCTGTGGACCCGCTACGAGTCGCCGGAGCCGCTGCTCGCCGAGATCCGTGAGCTGCCGGCCGAGCAGGCCACGCGGCGCATGCAGGAGATCTACGCCGAGCCGATCAAGCCCGAGCTCATCACCCAGCGGCTCCAGGAGATCCGGTCCGCCGGCGTCACCGTGGCGGGCGCGCTGTCGCCCCAGCGCACCCAGGAGCACTACCAGACGGTGGTCGACGCGGGCGTGGACCTGTTCGTCATCCGCGGCACCACGGTCTCCGCCGAGCACGTCTCCGGCAACGCCGAGCCGCTGAACCTCAAGCGGTTCATCTACGAGCTCGACGTCCCGGTGGTGGTGGGCGGCGCCTCCACCTACACCGCGGCGCTGCACCTCATGCGCACCGGTGCCGCGGGCGTGCTCGTCGGCTTCGGCGGCGGTGCCGCCCACACCACCCGTGTCAGCCTCGGCATCCACGCGCCGATGGCCACCGCCGTGTCCGACGTCGCCGCAGCGCGCCGCGACTACCTCGACGAGTCCGGCGGCCGCTACGTGCACGTCATCGCCGACGGCGGTGTCGGCTACTCGGGGGACGTCGTCAAGGCGGTCGCGTGCGGGGCCGACGCCGTGATGCTCGGCGCCGCGCTCGCCCGCGCGGCCGGGGCCCCGGGACGCGGCTGGCACTGGGGCCCCGAGGCGCACCACTCCCAGCTGCCCCGCGGGGAGCGGGTCTCGGTCGGCACCGGGGGGACGCTCGAGGAGATCCTGTTCGGCCCGGGCCACCACGCCGACGGCACCACGAACCTCGTCGGTGCGCTGCGCCGCGCGATGGCCACGACCGGCTACTCCGACCTCAAGGAGTTCCAGCGGGTCGAGGTCGTGATCTCGCCCTACCAGCCCCGGTGACGATCCGCGAGGTCGGGGACGACGACGTCGAGGCGGTCGTCGCGCTGTGGCGCGACTGCGGGCTGACGCGCCCGTGGAACGACCCGCACGCCGACGTCGCCGCGGCCCGGCGCAACCCCACGTCCACGGTGCTGGTCGCGCTCGACGAGAGCTCCGCCGTCGTCGGCACCGCCATGGCCGGCTACGAGGGGCACCGGGGGTGGCTGTACTACGTGGCGGTGGCGCCGGGCCTCCAGGGCACCGGACTGGGCCGCCGTGTCGTGGCCGCGGCCGAGGCCTGGCTGCAGGATGCCGGTGCCGCCGAGGTGCGCCTCATGGTGCGCACCTCGAACACCCGGGTGCTGGGTTTCTACGCCCGCCTCGGGTACACCGACCGGGAGGCGACCGTGCTCGGCCGGTCGCTGCCCTCACGCTGACGGCGAACGTCACGAGCCGTTGACCCTTTTTTGACCGGGATGTCACCGGGCGCACGTAGGCTGTCGCTCATGGCAACCGCGCACGAGAGCGACGGCGCTCTGGGCGACCTCATGGACCCCGAGCTGCCCGCCTCCACCTACGTCCTCGAACCCGACGTCGTCGCCCCGCTGGTCCGACGCGTCGCCACCTCCCAGGACGCGGGCACCCATCGCAGCACGCTGCCCTTCACCGGCGCTCCGCTCGCCGCGATCCCGCTCTCGTCGCCCGACGACGTGGCCGCGGCGGCCGGGCGGGCCCGCGCCGTGCAGCGCGACTGGTCCCACCAGTCCTTCGACGAGCGTGCCCGGGTCGTCGACCGGCTCGGGGCGCTGGTGCTGCAGCGGCAGTCGGAGATCCTCGACCTGATCCAGATGGAGTCCGGCAAGTCGCGGCGCAGCGCCTTCGAGGAGGTCGCTGACATCGCCCAGACGTGCCGGCACTACGTGGTGCGCGGGCGGCGCTACCTCGCCGACCGGCGCGAGCCCGGCGCGCTGTCGGTGCTCACGGGTGCCCGGGTCCACCGGCGCCCCGTCGGCGTCGTGGGCGTCATCGCCCCGTGGAACTACCCGCTGACCCTCGCGCTGTCCGAGGCGGTCCCCGCCCTGCTCGCGGGCAACGCCGTCGTGCTCAAGCCGGACCCGCAGACCACGCTGTCCGCGCTGTGGGCCGCTGAGCTGCTCGCCGAGGCCGGGCTGCCCGACGACGTGCTGACCGTCGTCGCCGGCGGCGGGGACGTGGGTGCCGCGCTCGTCGAGCACGTCGACCACGTCGCCTTCACCGGGTCGACGGCCACCGGTCGCAAGGTCGCCGCGCGGGCGGGGGAGCGCCTCATCGGCGCCACGCTCGAGCTCGGCGGCAAGAACCCGCTGTACGTGGCCGCCGACGCCGACCTCGAGGCGGCCGTGCCCGGCGTGGTGCGTGCCTGCTTCTCCAACGCCGGCCAGCTGTGCATGTCGATCGAGCGGCTCGTGCTGCACGAGCGGATCGCGGACGAGTTCCTCGAGCGGTTCGTCGAGGCGGTGCGAGGGCTGCGCCTCGGCGGCGAGCTGGACTACACCGCCGACGTCGGCTCGCTCGTCTCGGCCGACCAGCTCGAGAAGGTGTCCCGGCACGTCGACGACGCGCTGGCCAAGGGCGCCCGCGCCCTGGTCGGTGCCGTGCACCGCGGGGACGTCGGCCCGTACTTCTACGCCCCGACGGTGCTCGACGACGTGCCCGCGGACGCCGACTGCCTGCGCGAGGAGACCTTCGGACCCGTCGTGGCGGTGACGCGCGTGTCCGGCGACGACGAGGCCGTGCGGGTCATGAACGACTCCGAGTTCGGGCTCAACGCCTCGATCTGGTCCGGTGACGTGGCTAGGGCGCGGCGCCTCGCCGCCCGCGTCGAGGCCGGCACCGTCGCCATCAACGACGGCTACCTGCAGGCGTGGGGGTCGACGGCGGCACCCATGGGCGGCATGAAGGCGTCCGGCCTGGGCCGGCGGCACGGCCGCGAGGCGGTCGAGGCGGTCACCGAGACGCAGAGCGTCGTGGCCCAGCGCGGCCAGCGGTTCGGTCTGAGCGTGGACTCGCTCTACGCGCTGGGCGGGGAGGTGCCCAGCAGGGTGCTCACCGGCGCGCTGTCGGTCATGCGCCGGCTGCGGCTGCCGTAGTCACCGTCCGCCGAGGCTCGCGAGCTCTCGGCGCAGGTTCCGCCCGGCGGCGTCCGCCCAGCGAGCGCGGGCCGCCGGTGTGCGGAACAGGCCCGGTCCGGCGTGCAGGGCGAGGAGCTGGTCGAGGACGGCGGCCCGGCCGGCCCGGAAGTCGTCGTCGCCGACGTGGGAGTACTCGGCGCGCACCTGTGCGACGTAGCGCGCGTACCGGGCGGGCGTGCCGCCGAGGATCGCGAGGTCGGCGTCGCTGACCAGGCACCCGGTGACGTCGTCAGGGTCCGGGTCGTGGCCGGCGGTCAGCAGGACGAGCCGGGCGACCTCGGCGGCCTGCGGGCCGGCCGGGAGCAGCTCGCGGGCCAGCGCGGCCGAACGTTCCTCGTCGTCGCCGGCGACGCCGTCGTGCACCGCGTCGTGGAACCACAGGGCCAGCGCGGCGACCCGGGCCGTCCCGTCGGTACCGGCGGCGGGCGAGAGCTGCTCGAGCGCGTCGAGCGTGTCGGCCAGGTGCAGGCGCGAGTGGTAGACCCGGTGGGGTTCTGCCCAGCGGTCGATCAGGTCCTCCCCGACGGCGGCGACCTGCTCGGCGCCGAGGGCGCCGTCGGGCCACAGGCCGGCCCAGCGCCGCCGGAGCGTCGGCCGCTTGGCACGCGACCGTTCGTGTCCCGGGACGCGCAGCCCGGAGGCGGCGAGCCGCCGGCTCAGCTCGCCGCCGTCGACCGGGACGGCGCCCGCGGCCACGAGGTCGGCGACGCGCTCGGCCGGCACGTCGTAGTGGTCGACGTCGAACGCCCGGTCGGGCAGGTCGGCGGCGCGGGCGAACGTGCGCAGCTCGTGCAGTGAGGCGTCGGAGACGAGGTGCGACCAGAGCCGGTCGTGCGCCGGCCAGAGCGGCGGGTCGACGAGGACGGT
>Ga0207735_100301_pt1 | contig 11509 bp, 8 predicted proteins | sample TtaePargueraPR_9_FD_187280 | JGI IMG/M metagenome (GOLD analysis project Ga0207735, IMG submission 187280) | Aerobic enrichment media microbial communities from Bioluminiscent Bay, La Parguera, Puerto Rico - Tt and E2 (1) (SPAdes) | ecosystem: Environmental > Aquatic > Marine > Unclassified ... | reverse complement strand
CCGGCACGGGGTGCGGCGTGCCGGTGGATCGCCCCGGTGTCGGTGGTGGGCTCGTGCGGCTGGTCGGTCACCCGACGAAGCCTACGGGCTACCGTGGGGGCCATGACCTCACGGACGATCGAGTGCTGGCTGACGGACATGGACGGCGTGCTCGTGCACGAGGGCGAGGCGATCCCCGGTGCCGCCGACTTCATCGCCGCCCTGCGCGAGCACGAGCGCCCGTTCCTGGTGCTGACGAACAACTCGATCTACACGGCGCGGGACCTCGCCGCGCGGCTGGCGCACTCGGGCATCGACGTCCCGGAGGAGGCCATCTGGACCTCCGCGCTCGCCACCGCGACGTTCCTCACCGAGCAGGTGCCGAACGGGTCGGCCTACGTGATCGGCGAGGCCGGGCTGACCACGGCCATGCACGAGGCCGGCTACACGCTCACCGAGTCGTCCCCCGACTACGTGGTGCTCGGCGAGACCCGCACCTACTCGTTCGAGGCGATCACCAAGGCCATCCGCCTCATCAAGGCCGGCGCGCGGTTCATCGCGACGAACCCGGACACGACCGGCCCGTCGGCCGAGGGCCCGCTGCCCGCCACGGGCGCCGTCGCGGCGATGATCACCGCCGCGACCGGCCGCTCGCCGTACTACGTCGGCAAGCCGAACCCGATGATGTTCCGGTCCGCGCTGAACCGGGTCGAGGCGCACTCCGAGACGACGGCGATGATCGGCGACCGGATGGACACGGACGTGGTCGCGGGGATCGAGGCCGGGCTGGAGACGTTCCTCGTGCTCACGGGGTCCACGGCTCCCGAGGACGTCGACCACCACCCGTTCCGGCCGACCCACGTGGTCGACTCGGTCGCGGACCTCGTCGACCGCGTCTGAGGCCCGCCGGGCACCTCGCGCCTGCCCGGCCCGGCCCCGCGCCACCCCATCCCCATGCTGTGGGCGCACTTCGTGGGGCCCGATCAGGTGCATACCTGGGCATAACGGGCCACGGAGTGCGCCCACAGCGTCGGGGGAGGGCTCAGGCGAGGCCGAGGTCGTCCAGGTCGAACAGGTAGTGGTACGGCACGCCGAGCGCCTCGATCTTCTCCCCCGCGCCGGTGGCCCGGTCCACGATCGTGGCGCAGCCCAGCACCTCGGCGCCCGCCTCGCGCAGCGCCTCGATCGCGGTGATCGGCGACCCGCCGGTCGTCGTGGTGTCCTCGAGCACGACGACGCGACGCCCGGCCACGTCCGGTCCCTCGATCTGGCGCTGCATCCCGTGCGTCTTGGCGGACTTGCGCACGACGAAGGCGTCCAGGTCCTGCCCGCGGGAGGCCGCGGCGTGCAGCAGCGCGTCGGCGATGGGGTCGGCCCCGAGGGTCAGGCCGCCGACGGCGTCGACCTCCGCCGTACCCAGCCCGACCTCCTCGAGGTGGTCCAGCAGCACGTGCCCGACCAGCGGCGCGGCCCGGTGGTGCAGCGTGATCCGGCGCAGGTCGACGTAGTAGTCGGCCTCCTTGCCGGAGGACAGCGTCACCCTGCCGTGCACGACGGCGAGCTCCTTGACGAGCTCGAGCAGCTGTTCGCGGGGCGTCGGGGAGAAGTCAGCAGTCACGGCACCAGGGTACGGCGCGCCGCACCGGCGCGAAGTCGAGGGCCCGCCGGCCTTCAGCGTCCGTCGCCGATGGCGCGCACCACGGGTCGCGGCAGCACCCGCAGCAGCGCCGAACCGGCCTTGTAGCGGGCCGACGGCGTCGAGATGACCACCCCGCGACGCACGTCCGCGAGCGCCTGGGAGACCACGTAGGGGGCGTCGAGCCATCCGATCTGCGGCGCGGAGCTCATGTCCAGGCCGGCCCGGTCGTGGAACTCGGTGCGCACGAGTCCGGGGCACAGCACCGTGGCGGTGACCCCGGTGCCGTGGAGCTCGGCGGCGAGCCCCTCGGTGAAGGTGCGGACGTAGGCCTTGGCGGCGGAGTAGGTCCCGCCGGCGGTGAGTGCGGCGACGGAGGCGACGTTGAGCACGGCGCCGCGGCCCCGTGCGGTCATCGGCCCGAGGGCGGCGTGCGTGAGGCGGACGACGGCCCGGACCATGACGTCGATCGCGCGCAGCTCGACGTCGACGTCGCCCCCGACGAACCGCTGGGCGGGTGCGAACCCGGCGTTGTTGACCAGCAGGCCCACGGGCCGGGCGCCGGCGGACGCACCCCGGGTCCCGTCGTCGCCCCCGTCCGCGGCGAGGCGCGCGGCGACGCGGTCGACGTCGTCGGGCACCGACAGGTCGGCGGCGAGCACCTCCACGTGGACGCCGGCGGCCGCGCGGATCTGCGTGGCGACCTGGTCGAGGCGGTCGACGTCGCGGGCCACGAGCACGAGGTCGTGGCGTGCGGTGGCGAGCTGCCAGGCGAACTCCAGTCCGAGGCCGGCGGTGGCGCCGGTGACGAGCGCGGTTCCCATGCAGGCACTCTATGGCCCTAGGGTGCCTCGCGTGCGCATCGCCACGTGGAACGTCAACTCGATCCGGAGCCGTCTCGACCGGGTGCTCGCCTTCCTGGACCGTTCCGGCACGGACGTGCTCGCGATCCAGGAGACCAAGTGCCGCGAGGAGCAGTTCCCCGTCGCGGCCTTCGCCGAGGCCGGGTACGAGGTCGTCGCTTCGGGGTATCACCAGTGGAACGGGGTGGCGATCGCCTCGCGCGTCGGGATGGACGACGTCGCCCGGTCGTTCGCCGGGCAGCCGGCGTTCGGCAAGCCGGACCAGGAGCCCCGCCGGGAGGCCCGGGCCCTGGCGGCGACGTGCGGCGGGGTGCGCGTGTGGTCGCTGTACGTGCCGCACGGCCGGGCGCTGGACGACCCGCACTACGCGTACAAGCTGGACTGGCTGGCGGCGTTGCGTGCCGACGCGGCGGGCTGGTTGGAGGCCGATCCGGGAGCGCAGGTGGCGCTGACCGGGGACTGGAACGTGATCCCGCGGGACACGGACGTGTGGGACGTCTCGGCGTTCGAGGGCAGGACGCACGTCTCGGCCGCGGAGCGTGCGGCCTTCGCCGCCTTCGAGTCGGCCGGCTACACCGAGGTCACGCGTGAGCACGTGCCGGCCGAGCACACCTACACGTACTGGGACTACCAGCAGCTCGCCTTCCCGCGGAACAAGGGCCTGCGCATCGACTTCGCGTACGCGTCCCCGGCGCTGGCCGCCCGGGTCGCCGGGGTGCGGATCGACCGCGACGAGCGCCGCGGCAAGGGTGCCAGCGACCACGTGCCCGTGGTGCTGGAGCTGGCGTGAGGCCGACGACGGCGGCCCGGTGCCGCCGTCGTGCCCGGATAGGTTGGGGCACATGACCGACCGCCCCGACGCCGACCCGCTGTTCGTCGCCCCGGGTCCGGGCGCGCCCGCGGAGCCGGAGCCGGAGGTCACCGCCGTCGGCTCGGACGCGTTCGGCGCCCGGTGGGGTGCCCCGGGTGGTCCGACGCCGCAGGAGCGGGCCGCGGCACGACGCCGGGCGCGACTGTGGGTGGCGTCGGTCCTGGGGGTCGTCGCGCTCGTGGTGGGGATCGCCGCGGGCGTCTCGTACGCGGTCTCCACGGGGCAGGAGCGTGCGTGGGCTCCGGTCGCGGCCCTGCCCGACGCGCCGACGACGGTCAACGCCGTCCAGCTCGTGCTCGGCTCCTGCCTGGACGCGCCGCCCTCGTCGGGGCCGGTCGGTCGGGTGGAGGTGGTGCCGTGCTCGGACGACCACGACGCGCAGGTCGTCGGCCGTACCGACGCGGCGCCGCGGGAGGTCTGGCCCGGCGCGGACGCCGTCCTGGCCCGCGCGGCGCGGATGTGCACCCCGGAGCTGCTGGGGCCGGCGGCGCGCGCGGGGCAGGACGACGTGTCCCTGGTGGTGTGGACCCCGAGCGAGGACTCGTGGTCCGCCGGCGACCGCACCAGCCTGTGTGTGGCCCGGCTCACGCCGCCGGCCACCGGAAGCCTCCTGGAGTGATCGGCACCACAGAAGTTGTGGAGGTTCGCGCCCGACCTGCACCGATGCCTTCTCGGGCGACCGGATGACGCACGTTCACATGGTGCGTACCGCGCATTCCGGGCACGGCTCCAGACCCTTTTAGGGCTTTTTAGCGGGACAGCGGCGATCTGCCCGACACGTTCCCGCGGCCGGAGTTCTTCACATCCCCTCCACGACATGCACCGCGACTGGTCGTTACCTGATTGTGACCTGCCGTGGGCGCGTGGTTACGGTCCCGTCGTCGCCCGGAGACTCGGGCGATGGCAGGCCCGCAGCCCAGTGCTGCCGGCGGACCGGCCCCCAGGAACACCACGGCAGCAGCGGGAGAACCACTTTCGGGCGACCACGGTGTCGTCCTCGGGGTTAAGCCGTCCTTCGGCGGCGGGCCACTACTTCTCGGCCTCATCCGACAGCTCATCTCGCAGGCTGGAGAGGTACCCATGTCCACCAGCACCACGATCGCGCCTGCGCGCCCACGGCTCGTCCGCCGCGCCGTCGTCGCCATGTCGCTCACCGCCGCCCTCGCCGGCGGCACCCTCGTCGCCGGCGCCGGCACGGCCTCGGCAGCACCCGCCTCGACCACCACCGCGTCCGCGAGCACCGCAGCCCTCGGCGGGGTGGTCGTGACCGGCAAGAAGAAGGCCACGCCGAACGTCAAGGTCTCCGTGTCCCGCAAGAAGGGCACCAAGGGCAAGGCGCACACGCGACCCAAGTACACCGTGAAGGTCACCAAGCACGGCGACGCCGTCAAGAGCCGCGTGCGCCTGTTCATCAACGGCGACAAGAAGGCCGTCAAGAAGGTCAACAAGAACGGCGTCGTCCGCTTCCGTCCCGGCTGGGGCAAGTACGACACCGGCAAGAACCGGATCCGTCTCACCGTGGTGCCGGCCAAGTCCACCGGGCTGGCCAAGGAGAAGAAGCACCGCGTCGTCCGCGCCAAGGCGAAGCAGAACCGGGGCCAGAAGGTCGTCCGCGTGGCCCACAAGTACGTCGGCCACCGCTACTCGTACGGCGGTGGCTCGCCGCGCACCGGGTTCGACTGCTCCGGCTTCACCTCGTACGTGTACAAGAAGGCTACCGGCAAGACCCTGCCGCGCTCGTCCTCGGCCCAGCGCAGCGCGGGCAAGAAGGTCTCGCGCAGCAAGGCCAAGAAGGGCGACATCGTCTACACCCCCGGGCACGTCGCGATCTACGCCGGCAACGGCCGGATCATCGAGGCCGCCCGCCCCGGCGTCGGCGTCGTCAAGCGCAAGATGTGGCAGGACAACCCCACTTTCGTCCGCGTCTGACGCACCCCCGGCCCCGGCTCACACGCCGGGTGCCGCCCGCCGAGGGCCACCCGCCGGGGCCACCACGAGATCGACCCACCCGGTCCGAGATCGACGTACGGTACGTCGATCTCGGACCGGGTGGGTCGATCTCGTCGTGCGGGCTCCGTCAGCGGAGCGTCAGGCCGGTCCCCTCGGCGTCGCGGTCCACGACGACGGTGCCGCCGTCGGACACCTCGCCGGCCAGGAGCCGGCGCGCGAGCCGGTCGCCGATCTCGCGCTGCACCAGCCGGCGCAGCGGCCGCGCCCCGTAGGCCGGGTCGAACCCTTCCAGCGCCAGCCACTCGCGGGCCCCGTCGGTGACGTCGAGCGTGATGCGCCGGTCGGCGAGCCGCCGTGCGAGCGCCTCGACCTGCAGGTCGACGATGCGTCCCAGCTCGGCGACGCTCAGGGCGTCGAACAGCACGACGTCGTCGAGCCGGTTGAGGAACTCCGGCTTGAACGCCGCACGCACCGCCGTCATCACGCTCTCGCGCCGGGCCGCCGCGTCCAGGGTCGGGTCCACGAGGAACTGCGAGCCCAGGTTCGAGGTCAGCACGAGGATGGTGTTGCGGAAGTCCACGGTGCGGCCCTGCCCGTCGGTGAGCCGCCCGTCGTCGAGCACCTGCAGCAGGATGTCGAAGACCTCGGGGTGGGCCTTCTCGACCTCGTCGAGCAGCACCACCGAGTAGGGCCGACGGCGGACCGCCTCGGTGAGCTGGCCGCCCTCCTCGTACCCGACGTACCCCGGGGGTGCGCCGACCAGGCGGGCGACGGCGTGCTTCTCGGAGTACTCGGACATGTCGATGCGCACCATGGCGCGCTCGTCGTCGAAGAGGAACTCGGCGAGCGACTTGGCGAGCTCGGTCTTGCCGACGCCGGTCGGCCCGAGGAACAGGAACGACCCGGTGGGCCGGTCGGGGTCGGCGACGCCGGCCCGCGAGCGCCGCACGGCGTCGGACACGGAGCGCACGGCGGCCTGCTGGCCGATGAGGCGGCGGCCGAGCACGTCCTCCATGCCGAGCAGCTTCTCGGTCTCGCCCTGCAGCATCCGCCCGGCCGGGATGCCGGTCCAGGCGGAGACCACCTCGGCGATCTCGTCGGCGCCGACCTTGTCGGCGATCATGGGGGCCTCGTGCGCGGTCTCCTCGGCGGCCGCCTCGGTGGCCTCGGCCTGCTCGGCCTCGACGAGCTCGCGCTCGACCGACGGGATCTCCCCGTACAGGAGCCGGGCGGCGGCCTCGAGGTCGCCGTCGCGCTGCAGCCGGTCCGCTTCGGTGCGCAGCTCGTCGATGCGGGCGCGCAGGTCGCCGACGCGGTTGTGGCCGGCCTTCTCGGCCTCCCAGCGGGCGGTGAGCGCGGCGAGCTCCTCGCGGCGGTCGGCGAGGTCGGCGCGCAGCTTCTCGAGCCGCTCGCGCGACGCCGCGTCCGCCGAGCCCTCGGCGTCCTTGAGGACGACCTCCTCCATCTCGAGCCGCGTGACGGCACGCTGGAGCTCGTCGATCTCGACGGGTGAGGAGTCCATCTCCATGCGCAGCCGTGAGGCGGCCTCGTCGACGAGGTCGATGGCCTTGTCGGGGAGCTGACGGCCGGTGATGTACCGGTCGGACAGGGCGGCGGCCGCGACGAGCGCGGAGTCGGCGATGGTCACCTTGTGGTGCGCCTCGTACCGTTCCTTGAGCCCGCGCAGGATGGCGACGGTGTCCTCCACGGACGGCTCGCCGACGAACACCTGCTGGAAGCGGCGCTCGAGGGCGGGGTCCTTCTCGATGTTCTCGCGGAACTCGTCGAGCGTGGTGGCGCCGACCATGCGCAGCTCGCCGCGGGCGAGCATGGGCTTGAGCATGTTGCCGGCGTCCATGGCGCCCTCACCGCCCGCTCCGGCCCCGACGACGGTGTGCAGCTCGTCGATGAAGGTGATGACCTCGCCGTCGGAGGCGGTGATCTCCTCCAGGACGGCCTTGAGGCGCTCCTCGAACTCGCCGCGGTACTTGGCGCCGGCGACCATGCCGGCCAGGTCGAGGGCGACGAGCCGCTTGCCCTGCAGGGAGGTGGGCACGTCCCCGGCGACGATGCGCTGCGCGAGTCCTTCGACGACGGCGGTCTTGCCGACGCCGGGCTCGCCGATGAGCACGGGGTTGTTCTTGGTGCGTCGGGACAGCACCTGCACGACGCGCCGGATCTCGGCGTCGCGGCCGATGACGGGGTCCAGGCGGCCGTCGCGGGCCCGCTGGGTGAGGTCGCTGCCGTACTGCTCGAGCGCCTTGTAGGTGCCCTCGGGGTTCGGGCTGGTGACCCGGGTGTTCCCGCGGACGGCGGGCAGCGCGGAGCGCAGCGCGTCGGCGGTGGCGCCCGCGGCGGTCAGGGCCTGCGCGGCAGCGGACTGCCCGGCGGCGATCGCGATGAGGAGGTGCTCGGTGGAGACGTAGTCGTCGCCGAGCGCCTCGGCCTCCTGGCCTGCCGCGGTCAGCACGGTCTGCATGGCGCGCGACGGCGTCGGCTGGGCGACGCCACCACCGCTGGCCGCGGGCAGCGCGACGAGCGCGGCCCGGGTCTTCTGCCCGACCTGCTGGGCGTCGGCCCCGACGGCCTCGAGCAGCCCGACGGCGACGCCCCCGGTCTGCTGCAGCAGCGCGGCCAGGAGGTGGACGGGTTCGAGCTGGGGGTTGCCGGCCGCCGACGCCGACTGCACGGCGTCGCCGATGGCCTGCTGCGACATGGTCGTGAACTTGGTGTCCATGGATCCTCCGGGTCCGTCTGTGGGGTCTGACCGTGCCAACCTCGGCAAAGTTGAGTCTATTCCACTCAACTTTGTGCTGCAGCCGGGTGAACCACCTCAGATCGACCCGAACCGGGATGCCGAGGACCTTCCCGTGCGGGATGCTGGATGGGTGACCTCCGCCACGCTCGCCTCCCCCGCGGTCCGACGCCGGACCCGACGTCCCGCCCGCACCGTGCTCGCCGCCGCGCTCGCCGCCGTCGGGCTCCTCGCCCTGGCCGGCTGCATGAAGATCGAGACGGACTTCGTCCTCTCGGAGGACGACACGGTCTCCGGGTCGGTCGTGATGGCCTTCTCGGACGAGTTCGCCGAGTCGCTCGGCATGGACCCCCAGGAGCTGTGGGACTCGGCGAACGAGGGCGACGACTCGCTCGTCGACGAGCTGCCCGACGGCGCCACCGAGGAGCCCTACTCCGACGGCGAGTACACCGGCACGCGGATCACCTACACCGACCAGCCGCTGGACCAGATGAGCGGCGGCACCGACGACCTCTCGATCACGCGCGAGGGCGACGAGTACGTGGTCGAGGGCGTCATGGACCTGTCGGACACCAGCACCGAGGAGACCGGCGAGCTGCCGGAGGGCCTCATGGACTCCTTCGTGGTCCGCATCGCCGTGACGTTCCCCGGCGAGATCAGCGAGACCAACGGCGAGGTGGACGGCACCACGGTGGTCTGGAACCCGCCCGTCGGCGAGAGCACCGAGATGTTCGCCCGCGGGTCGGCCGTCGGGGACGGCGCCGCGCCCGACGACCCCGCCACCACCGAGGAGACCGAGGAACCGGCCACGGAGGACACCGCCGGCACCGAGGACGGGGCGACCACGGACGACTCGATGACCGACACGAGCGAGGAGTCGACGATGGTCGACGAGGCCTCCTCGCCCTGGGCGTGGATCGTCGGGGCCGTCGTCGGGCTCGCCGTGCTCGGTCTGGTCGTCTGGCTGATCGTGCGCAACAACCGCTCCTCCGGCCCGCCTCCCGCGGCAGGGTTCCCGCAGGGGCCGGGCGGGGCCGCCGCTCCCCCGCCGTACACCTCGGGCGCCGCGCCGCGCGCGGACTACGGCCAGCCCCAGCAGCCCGCCCCGCCGGTGGTCCCGCCGCAGCAGGGCCCGACCGACCCGTACCAGGGGCCGGCCGACCCGAACTCCACGCCGCCCACGCCACGCTGAGGACGCCCGACGGCGGCACCCCGGTAGCCTCGTCGCCATGACGTCGCTCGAGAGCACCGCGTGGCACCCCGACGTGCTCGGTCCCGATTTCGAAGACCGCACGCTCGACCTCCCGGACGGAGCCTCCGCGACCCTCGTCCGGCACCGCGCCTCGGTCGCTCCCGACGGCTCGCCGGCACGGGTGGCCGTGCTGCAGGTGCACGGGTTCGCCGACTACTTCTTCCACCCGCACGTCGCCCGCGCGGTGGCCGACGCCGGGAACGCGTTCTACGCCGTCGACCTGCGCGGGCACGGCCGCTCGTGGGACACCCAGGTGGCCGCGGGCGGCGACCCCAACCAGGTGCCGGACATCGCGGTGTACGCCCAGGACCTCGACGCGGTCGCGGCGGCGGTCCGGGCCGCGGGGCACGAGCGGCTGGTCGTCCTCGGCCACTCGACCGGCGGGCTGATCGTCCCCCTGTGGGCCGCGGCCCGACCCGGCCGGGCGGACGCGCTGGTGCTGAACAGCCCGTGGGTCGGGCAGAACGCCTCGCTCCCGGTGCGCTGGGCCGGGACGCTCGCGGTCGAGGCGCTCGCACCGCTGGCTCCCCGCGCTGTCGTCTCGCACCTCGGCGTGGACTACGCCCGCGCGCTGCACCAGGGGTACGGCGGCGAGTGGGACTTCGACCCGGCGTGGAAGCCGCACGACCCGTTCCCCGTGCGGGCCGCCTGGTTCCGCTCGGTGCTGCGGGCCCAGCGCCGGCTCGCCCGGGGCGTCGACCTCGACGTGCCCGTGCTGGTCGTCACCTCGGACCGCACGACCCGCACGGAGCACCTCACGAGCGACACGGTGCTCGACGTCGCGCACATGTGGCGCGTCGCGCCGCGTCTCGGTGAGGACGTGAGCCTCGTGACGGTCGCCGGCGGGACCCACGACCTGGCGCTGTCGCCCTCTCCCGCCCGCGAGGAGTACCGCCAGGTGGTGCTGGACTGGATCGCCGCGGCGGTCTGACGCCGTCCGACACCTCCGCCGTCGTGTCCGATTCCCGCTAGCGACGAACGGTCGGAGCACGCGACGATGGCTCCATGACCACGCAGTCGGCCACCGAGCAGCACGGGGAGCAGTTCGCGGAGCGGTACCGCGCGATCGCCGCCCGCGACGCCCGGTTCGACGGGCAGTTCGTGACCGCCGTGCGCACCACCGGCATCTACTGCCGCCCCTCCTGCCCGGCCCGCACACCCCGGCCGACGAACGTCACCTTCTACCTGACCAGCGCCGCCGCGCACGACGCCGGCTACCGCGCCTGCAAGCGCTGCCTGCCGGAGGCCAGCCCGGGCACCCCCGCCTGGGACCAGCGCGGGGACCTCGCCGGACGGGCGATGCGGCTGATCGGCGACGGCGTGGTGGACCGCGAGGGCATCGACGGCCTGGCCTCCCGGCTCGGGTACAGCCCCCGGCACGTGCACCGGCTGCTGCGCACCGAGCTGGGCGCCGGACCGCTCGCCCTCGCGCGGGCCCAGCGCGCCCAGACCGCCCGCGCGCTGCTCACCGGGACCGACCTGGCGGTGTCGGACGTCGCGTTCGCCGCCGGGTTCGGCAGCATCCGCCAGCTCAACGACACCGTGCGGGAGGTGTTCGCCACCTCACCGACCGAGCTGCGCGCACGCCGCGGCCGCATCGTCGGGTCCGACGGGCCACGGGTCGGCATCGTGCGGCCCGAAGAGTCGGTGCATCCGGAAGAGCCGGCATCACCCGGCGTCGTGCACCTGCGGCTCACCCTGCCCGTCCGCGAGCCGTTCGACGCCACCGGCACGATCGCCTTCCTCGCCGCACGCGCCGTCGACGGCGTGGAGGCCGCCGACGGCCCGGGGACGAGCGGCAGCACAGGGACCAGCGACGGGACAGCGACCGACGACGCAGCGACCGACGACGGCGAGCTCCGGTACGCGCGCACCCTGCGCCTGCCCCACGGCCCGGGTGCCGTCGAGATCCGCGCGGGCACCGCCGTCGGCCCCGGACGCGTGGACGTGCGCCTCGAGCTGACGGCGCTCGCCGACGTCGCCACCGCCGTCGCCCGCACCCGGCGGCTCCTCGACCTCGACGCCGACCCGGTGGCGATCGACGCCGCGCTCGGCGCCGACCCGCTGCTCGCCGGCTCCGTGCGGGCCGCACCCGGCCTGCGGATGCCCGGCGCCGCCGACGCCCACGAGCTCGTCACCCGCGCCGTCGTCGGGCAGCAGATCTCGGTGGCCGCGGCCCGCACCCACCTGTCCCGGCTCGCCG
>Ga0207735_100300_pt1 | contig 11515 bp, 11 predicted proteins | sample TtaePargueraPR_9_FD_187280 | JGI IMG/M metagenome (GOLD analysis project Ga0207735, IMG submission 187280) | Aerobic enrichment media microbial communities from Bioluminiscent Bay, La Parguera, Puerto Rico - Tt and E2 (1) (SPAdes) | ecosystem: Environmental > Aquatic > Marine > Unclassified ... | reverse complement strand
GGCCGCGTCATGCCCAGGGTCTTGCAAGCCTGACCCAGGTTTTTGATGCGGCCGGGGCCGAAGATCATCTGGGTCGGATAGTTCCAGTTGCCCTTAAGGTTCTGGGGATTGTCGAGAGCGGTGTCGGACGGCATGCGCGGAAACCTCGGTAGATAAGACGACGCCCCGAAGGGCCAAAAAAGGAAGGCGGCAGTGACGCAAAAAAGCCGGGGCCGGTCAATGGGACAGAGCGCCGCTGCCCCGGGTAGCAGGGTTGCGCTGGCGGCATCGAGGCCGGCCACTCTTTCCGCTTTCGATCGTTGGTTGTCGCGGGAGTTGTGGTTAGTGTTCCCTCCGATCCGCAAGGACCCTCGCCCGGGAGTAACGAACCATGGGAATTCTCGATCATGTCGGCTTCGCCGTCTCCGACCTCGAACGTTCGAAGGCGTTCTATCTGAAGGCTCTGGCGCCGCTGGAGATCAAGCCGCTGATGGAAGTGACCGCCGAGCAGACCGGGGCCGGCGCGCACTGCGGCTTCGGACGCGAGCACCCGGAGTTCTGGATCGGCACCGGCGAGGGGCTGCAGGGCGTGCTCCACGTTGCCTTCACCGCCTTCGACCGGGCGACGGTGGACGCCTTCTACGAGGCCGCTCTCGCCGCCGGCGGCCGAGACAACGGCGCGCCGGGCGTGAGACCCCATTACCATGAGCACTACTACGGCGCCTTCGTGCTGGACCCCGACGGCCACAACATCGAGGTGGTCTGCCACCTGCCGGGGTGAAGAGCGCTGGCCCTTACCCCGCCAGGCGGAAGGTCTGCGGCAGCCAGAGGGCGATTTCCGGGAAGGCCATGACGAGGATCAGCCCCAGGATCATCACCGCGACGAAGGGCACGATGGAGCGGTAGATGTCCATCAGCGTCACCTCCTTGGGCGCCATGGCGCGCATCAGGAAGAGGTTGTAGCCGAAGGGCGGGGTCATGTAGGCGATCTGGCAGGTGATGGTGTAGAGCACGCCGTACCAGATGAGGTCGAAGCCCAGCACACCGACCAGTGGCACGTAGAGCGGCGCCACGATCACCAGCATGGCGGTGTCGTCCAGGAAAGTCCCCATGATCAGGTAGGAGAGCTGCATGAGGATGAGGATCTCCCAGGGGCTGAGCCCGAGGCGGTCGACGAAGAAGCCCTCGATGGCCTTCACCGCGCCCAGCCCGTCGAAGACGGCACCGAAGCAGAGCGCGGCCAGGATGATCCACATGAACATGCAGGTGATGCCCAGCGTCTTGCGCAGGGTCTCTTCCATCACCCTCATGGTGAGCCGGCGCTTGGCGATGGCGGCCAGGGTCGCGGCCAGGGCGCCGACGGCGGAACTCTCCGTCAGGTTGGTGTAGCCCAGCAGGAAAAGACCGGTCATGGAGAAGAAAATGAACAGCGGCAGCAGGCCGGCACGCAGCAGGGCGATCTTCTCGCGCCAGGGGAGGTCGCGGTCCTCCTTGGGCAACACCGGGCCCAGGTGCGGCTGGAAGCGGCAGCGCACCACGATGTAGAGGATGAAGAGTCCGGCCATCATCAGGCCCGGAAAGACGCCGGCCAGCCAGAGCTGGCCCACCGGCTGGCGCGCGATCATGCCGTAGAGCACCAGCACCACACTGGGCGGCACCAGGATGCCGAGCGAGGAGCCGGCCTGGATCACGCCCGTCACCATGATCTTGTCGTAGCCGCGGCGCAGCAGTTCGGGCAGGGCGATGGAGGCGCCGATGGCCATACCGGCGACGCTGAGGCCGTTCATGGCGGAGATCGCGACCATCAGGCCGATGGTGCCGACGGCCAGGCCGCCGCGCAGTCCGCCGAACCAGACATGGAACATGCGGTAGAGGTCGCTGGCGATGCCGGACTCCGAGAGCATGTAGCCCATGTAGATGAACAGCGGCAGCGTCAGCAGCGGGTACCACTTCATCAGCTTCATGGCCGAGGCGAAAGCCAGTTCCGAGCCGCCGGTGCCCCAGAGGGCGAGGGCCGCGACCACGGCGACGAAGCCGATGGCGCCGAAGACCCGCTGCCCGGTGAGCAGCATCAGCATCATCGAGGCGAACATCAGCAGGGCGATGACTTCGTAGCTCATGCGCGCTGCTCCCCGTTGGCGGCCTCGACCGCCGCGGCGTCGCTACTGGGGGTCTCCGGATAGCCCCATTGCTCGCCTCTTATTCGGGCGACGTCCTTGATGAAGGTGGCCGTCGCCTGCAGCAGCATGAGGATGATGCCGATGCACATGATGATCTTGATGGGGGCCATCTGCGGACGCCACAGGGTGGGGCTGACCTCGTTGTACTGCAGCGCATACTGGGTGCTGGAAATGCCGCCGTAGAGCAGGAGGCAGAGGTAGAAGAGCAGGAACAGGACCGTGACGGCATCGAAGACCGCCTTGGTGCGGTCCGACCAGGTGCCGTAGAGCAGGTCCATGCGCACGTGGTCGCCGAGCTGCATGGAATAGGCGCCGCCCAGCAGGAAATAGGCGACCATCATGAACTGCGAGACCTCCAGCGGCCACCAGGAGGGCGTGATGACCGGCCACCACCAGCCGTCGGGCCAGAACTCAGGCGCGCGCAGGCCGGTCGTCACCTTGTTGATGGAGGACCACAGCAGCACCCCCATCATGGCGAAGACCATCAGCATGGTGACGCGGCCGACGCCCCGGTTGAACTTCTCGACCACGGTGACGTAGGTCTTGAGGAGATTTCGCACTGTCTCTTTCCCGTTCGCTCGCCTGTCGTTCCCGGTCGTCCCTCAGGCCGCCGGGCTCCTAATGGAAGCCCGCAAGATTAGAGGTGTTCGGCAGGGCGGTCGAGATGAGCGAAAACGATGGATGCGGCAGCCATGGGGCGCCGGCTCTTTTCCTGGCTCATGGTCTCGCGGATCCCCCGATCGCCGATCCCTGCACTTCAAAAAACCAGCCCCGGCCAGAGCTGCCGGGGCCATGGGATTATCCCCCTTGATCCGCGGCTCTTGGAGGCCGCGCCGGGCGCCATCTTAGGGCCGGGGCGGGGGGCGATCAATTTCCGAGATGGTGGGGGGCTCTCGCCCCGGTCCCAAGATGGCGCCCGGCGGGTAGCTTCGATTTGGCAGTCAGCCGCAGGTTGTCGTGAGGGCTGAAACCGTTGGTTTCCGGCCCTTCCTGATTGGTCCTGGCCCCCGATTCGCCCGCCGCGGTCAGCTCGCAGCTTTTGCGTTCCAGGCTAAGAATTCCTTCACCTTCGATTGCATAAAATCCGAAGCAACTTGGATCACCAATGACTTCAGCCAGTTGGTTCTGGAGACCGGCGGCTTTTTGAAGGGTGCAGAGGAGGGCAGGACGCCCCTCCCGGTTCGGGCCTGGGAGCCTGGCGCGCCGCCTCAGGAGGAGGACAGCATGCTTCCCTCACTGCAAGACATCCCCGGCCTGTTTCCCGGCATCTTCAGCCGTGGCGAAGGCGCCGCGGCGGCCGAGCAGGCCGGACGCGGCCAACGCCAGCTCGTCGATGCCGGCGGGCGCGGCCAAGCCCACCACAACGATCTGGGCCGCGACAGCCTGCGGCTTTCCCCGGAGGCCCGGGCGGTCGGGGCCGCCGACCGGGAAAGCATCGATGACGCGGCCCTGGCCGAGACCGAGGGCAAGTCCCTGCTGGGCCAGGCCGGCGGTTTCGTGCGCCAGGCGCTGGAGACGATCCGCAACGACTTGGGCAAGGCGCTCAAGGCCTTCGGCTTCGACAGCGCCGCCATCGAGAATTTCACCCAGGCCTTCGTCGAGCCGGTGCTGGCGGCCCTGAAGGAGGGCGTGAACTTCACCGCCGAACTGTCCTTCGCGGCCTTCAGCCAGGTTACCACTCTGTCGTCCAACGGCGACTTCAGCCAGTCGACCTCGCTGGTCGCCCAGTCGCTGTCGATCGAGGTCAATCAGGATACCGGCGAGGTGAACGTGAGCCTCGCCAAGCTGAGCTTCGAGCAGGACGTCCGCGCGACTGGCCTGGGCGGCAGCGGCGGCCAGGTGCCGCTGCTGGTGATCGATCCCGACGATCTGGCCACCCCTCAGGAACTGGCGCAGAAGATTCTGGACGGCGGCGTGCAGCCGGTCGAGGCTCCGAAAGCCGCGCCTGCCGAGGCCGCCGAGGATACGGCCGAGGAAGCTCTGGCCGCCGAAGGCGAGCTGGAGGAGACTCTGGCCGAGGTGCGCGAGAAGCTGGCCGAGGAAGCCGTCGAACTGCAGACGCGCCTGACCATCTACTCGGTCACGACCTACAAGAACGACCAGGGCGAAACGATCACCCGGCTGCTGCTCGACGCGCAGCTGAAGATCAGCGCCCTTCAGAACGATGCAACGACTCAGGAGGAGGCGGAAAGCCTCAATCTCTCGGCCTAAAGGCCGCGAGGGTCGTCTGCGCAAAAAGGGGCCCCTCGGGGCCCCTTTTTCGTTGTTTGGAAGGTTTCTCTCAGTGCTTTGTTGGCTACCCCTGGGCCAACGCCCGGTCCAGGAAGTCGAGGCGGTCCTGGCCCCAGTAGATCTCGTCCTTGTAGACGTAGCTGGGCGCGCCGAAGACGCCGCGTGAGATGGCCTCCTCGGTCAGCTTCTCGTAGCGCTGCTGCATCGCCTCTTCCCCGGCCTTGGCCAGCAGGGCGGCGGCATCGTGGCCGGTTTCCTCGGCGATGGCCCTGCAGGTCGCCTCGTCGGCGATGTTGCGCTCCTCCTCCCAGACCGCCTTGCCGAAGGCCTGGGCGAGGTCCAGCGGCTTGCCGCCGGTCTCCCCGGCAGCCAGCACCAGGCGCGCGGCGAGCTGGTCGTTGGCCGGGAAGAACTTGGGCTCCAGGTTGATCGGGATGTCCAGGAAGGCGCGCCAGCGCTTCAGCTCCATCATGCGGTAGGCCTGGCGCTCTGGCGCGCGCTTGGGCAGCGGCAGGCCGCCGGTGCGGGGAAAGACCTCGCCGAAGTTTACCGGCTTCACCCGTATCTCGGCGCCGTGGCGCGTCGCAATTTCGGCGAAGCGCGCGCTTCCAAGGTAGGTCCAGGGTGAAATCAGGGTCAGGTAGTAGTCGACGACTTTGCTCATGCTCGGCCTCACGCTCCCTCTATATTCTCTGCCAGTCAGCTTCCAGCGCTTCTCTTACGAGGTGACTAGCCTGGATCGAGGCGCGCGTCCAGTGCTTCCCAGGCCAGCCCTTCCCGGGGATGCCCCTCGCGCCGCGCGCCGCGACCTGCTAGGGTCCCGGCGGTGGAAAACCTGAGGAAACACGGCAGAAATGATGCGGATCACGATAGCGCGAGCGGGATTGGCCTGCGCTCTGCTGATGGCCCTGACGGCGGTGCCGGCGCGGGCCGACCAGGCGCGCGAGGCGGTGGGGCTCTTCGTGCAGTCCTGCCTGAAATACGTTGACGACGTGCGAGACCTGCGGGCCTGGATCGATGCCACCCCGCAGCTTCAACAGTTTCCGCAGCAGCAGGCCCAGGCCTTTCTGGAGGGCAAGCGCGGCGAGGTCTGGTCGGCGCAGAACGACGCCGGGCTCTTCGCCCTGGTGCTCTTCGCTGACAACACCTGCAGCGTGATCGCGCAGCAGGCCAGTGCAGACCAGGTCTCGCTGGTCTTCTCGGAGTATGTCCGACGCAAGGGTCTGCCGCTCGACAAGATCGGCGACCGGCGCGAGTACATCCGCAGCATCGACCAGCGCGAGGAACTCTATCGCTCGCGCTCCGGCCGCAGCCTCTACGAGGTGGTGCTGGTCACCTCCAAGTCGCCGCGCGCCGACGCCCAGGCGATCCTGACGACGCGCCCGAACCGCTAAACTCTTTCCGCCGACTGCTCCCGCAGCGCCTTGCGGATGATCTTGCCGGTGGCGGTCATCGGCAGGCTCTCCACGAAGGCAACCTCGCGCGGGTATTCGTGGGCGGCAAGCCGGGTCTTCACGAAGTCCTGGATCTCCCGCACCAGGGCCTCGTCGCCCTGGCGGCCCTCCTTCAACACGATGAAGGCCTTCACCCGCTCGGTGCGCAGCGGATCGGGCACGCCGACTGCTGCCGCCAGGGCGACGGCCGGGGGTTTCAGCAGACAGTCCTCGATCTCGCCCGGGCCGATGCGGTAGCCACCGGAGGTGATAACGTCGTCGTCGCGGCCGACGAAACGCAGGTAGCCGTCTTCGTCCATCACGCCCTGGTCGCCGGTCAGCAGCCAGTCGCCGCGGAACTTCGCCGCCGTGGCCTCCGGATTACGCCAGTACTCCAGGAACATCACCGGGTCGGGACGCTTCACTGCGATGGTGCCGGCTGCGCCGCTCGGGACCTCCTGGCCGGCCTCGTCGACGACCGCGACCCGATGGCCGGGCACCGGCCGGCCCATGGAGCCGGGCTTCACGGGCATGATTTCGGCGCAGTTGGAGACCACGAGGTTGCACTCGGTCTGGCCGTAGAACTCGTTCACCGTGACGCCGAAGGTCTCCTCGGCCCAGGACAGGATTTCCGTTCCCAGGGTCTCGCCACCGCTGCCGATGGAACGCAGCTTCAGGTCCCAGCGCTCAGTGGGCCTATCCACCGTGCGTATCATCTTCAGCGCCGTTGGCGGCAGGAAGGCGTTGCGCACGCCGAAGTCGGCCAGCAGCTGAAAGGCCTTCTCCGGGTCGAACTTGGCGAAACGGTGAGCCAGCACCGGCACGCCGTGATGCCAGGCCGGCAGCAGCACGTCCAGGAGGCCGCCGATCCAGGCCCAGTCCGCTGGCGTCCAGAAGAGGTCACCCGGCTGTGGCAGGAAATTCTGCGGCAGCTCGACGCCCGGCAGGTGGCCCAGCAGCACCCGGTGGGCGTGCAGCGCGCCCTTGGGCGGTCCGGTGGTGCCGGAAGTGTAGATGATGAGCGCCGGATCGTTGGCCAGGGTGTCGACCGGCAGGAAGCCGTCGGAGGCGCGCTCCAGCAGGCGGTGCCAGTCGTGGGCGCCGAGGGCCGGGTCTTCACCGTCGACCGAGACGAGGGTCTCCAGCGCGGGCAGCTGTTCCCGAATCGCCGCGATCTTGGTGGCCCCGGAGCGGTCGGTGATCACAACCCTGGCCCCGGAATCGGAGAGGCGGAACTGCAGCGCTTCTTCGCCGAACAGCGTGAAAAGCGGCACCGCGATGGCCCCCAGCTTGTAGGTCGCAAGATGCGCGATGGCGGTCTCCGGCCCCTGGGCCAGCAGGATGGCGACGCGGTCGCCTTCCTCGACGCCCTGGGTCTCCAGCACGTTGGCGCAGCGGTTGGAAAGACGCTTCAGATCCTGGAAGCTGTAGCGCGTCTCCCGACCGTCGTCGTGCAGGTGAATCAAGGCCAGGCGACCCGAATCGGCCCACTTGTCGCAGGCATCGACGCCGATGTTGTAGTGCTCGGGGACCTGCCAGCGAAAGTTCGCCGTCAGCTCTTCATAGTTCGCCGCCCTCGGCAGCATGGGCCCTCCCTCCGTCACCTTTCCTCCCGGTTTTGCCGTCACCATAGCCAAAGCGGCGCCGGGGCGGTACTAACTCATTGGCCCCCAGAAGAGACGAGGATCTTGCCTCATGTTCCAGAGTGACCTTCTGCAAGACAAGTGCATCCTCATTACCGGTGGCGGGACTGGCCTCGGCAAGTCGATGGGCCGGCGCGTGCTGGAGCTGGGCGCGAAGCTGGTTATCTGTGGGCGCCGCCAGGGTGTCCTGGAGGAAACCCGCGAGGAGTTCGACGAGGACTTCCCCAACCGCACCCGCGCCATCCCTTGCGACCTGCGCGACGCGGCCCAGGTCCAGGCCATGGTGAACGAGATCTGGGACGAGGGCTCGCTGGACGCCCTGGTGAACAACGCCGCCGGCAACTTCCTGGCCCGAACCGAGAGCCTCTCGCCACGCGCCCTCGACGCGGTTCTCGCCATCGTCATGCACGGCACCGCCTATGTGACTCTGGCCTGCGGAAAGCGCTGGCTGGCCGAGGGGCATCCCGGCAACGTGCTCTCCATCGTCGCCACCTACGCCGAGACGGGCTCGCCCTTCGTGGTCCCTTCGGCCATGGCCAAGGCGGGGGTGCTGGCCATGACCCGCTCCCTGGCCGTGGAATGGGGCGGTCGCGGCATCCGCCTGAACGCCATCGCCCCGGGCCCTTTCCCGACCGAAGGCGCCTGGTCGCGCCTGGTGCCCAACGAAGCGATGAACCGGGCCTGGATGAACAAGATCCCGCTGGGCCGCGTCGGCGAGCACCGCGAGCTGGCCGATCTCGCCGCCTTTCTGCTGGCCGAGGGCTCGGCCTACATCAACGGCGAGGTGGTGACCATCGACGGCGGGGAGTGGCTGAAGGGCGCCGGCCAGTTCTCCCTCATGGAGAGTCTGACAGGCGAAGACTGGGCGGCGATGAAAGGGCGCTAGCCTGTCACCGAGAGTCTAGTCGTCAATTGTACTGGTCCTGGTTGTAACCTGTCCTTTATTCTATGCAGGTCAGTGATCCAGAACAGGGGGAGACGTCGACGGTCTCCTACTATTGTGTCGCATGAACAAGGCTGAAAGCGTTGCCCTGTTGAACGAAGGTACAGAGGCGTGGAACGCTTGGGCAAAGCGCCTCATCGCCGAACGCAATGTACTCGCTACGACTGAATCAGAGTCTGGTGCACAAGATAGTGGAGAAGCGAGTCGAGACTGGCACGCGAAGGCGACAGTTGACTTCTCAGACTATTGCTTCGAAAGGTCCGTTAGTTTCTCAGATTTGATATTCCCCGGTTCAGCGCACTTCGATCGAGCGTCGTTTGATGGGGGCGCAAACTTTTCAAAAGGAGAGTTTCAGGGGGATGTGTGCTTCAATGACGCCGTCTTTGACGGAGGCGCGCATTTCAATGGAGCTACTTTCTGTGGAGCAGTCGGCTTTCTAAAAGCAATTTTCGGAGGAGTTGCCGCATTCGAAAGCGTGACGTTTGAGAATAGTGCGGAGTTTTTAGACGCTCACTTTTTTGATGACGCATGGTTCGGCAAAACGGTTTTCAATAGCGGCGGCAGTTTTGACAGAAACGTTTTTTGGGGAATGGCCGATTTTCGCAAGGTAAGATTCTTGCGCGATGTGGGTTTCCAAGCGGCGACGTTCCGCGGACCCACAGAGTTCGGGAATGCAGTGTTTGCGAAGAAAGTAACTTTCCAAGATTCAGTTTTTTTGAGAGGCGGAGGATTTGGGGATGTTCACTTCACGAACATAGATCAGGACGCATTCAGTGGTTCGTTCCTTTGGCAGGCCAATTTGTCTGGCGCTTCCGGGTTGAGTCAGGAGCACCTGAAAACTGCGAGCGGGACTCGTGCGACCAAGCTTCCGCCAGGGCTTGAATATCCAGCGCATTGGATGGAAAGAGATCAAGCTCTTACGAAATTTGCCAACTGCGCAGCCTTGAAAGGAACGCCTCCAGTCGTCTTTGAGTGGAGCCCAAAGGAAGATCGCTATGAGCTGGTGCCTCTCCCGCCGGGATCTAGTTCCGGTGGAGGAGGTGGGGAGATCAGGCCTGCGCAGCGCAATGCGAGGCTGGCTGCTATCAGTAAACTTGCGAGAGATGCGCAGGTGGAAGTCGAAAGCTCTTGTGCATCCAGTCAAACTTCCATCAGTGGCACTGTCTCGCGGCTACTAAATAGGATGTCGAAGGAATGCGCTCAGTCAGGGGCACTGGTTAACCCCTTCTATCTTCGTGAAATGCTGAGAGAGCTTGATCGCATCGTCGAAAGCGAAGGATTTTTCGCGCTCAATGATACGGTTCAATTCCAACTACAGAGCTTGGCGAACGAAGGGAAGAAGCTCCTGGACTTCTTTCCGGCATTTGATGAGTTCGATGATGCAAAGATTTCCCACCTGGTTCCAGAGGAACTCGCTGTCCAAGCGGAAGAACTGGCTGCCAAATTATTGAAGGCGCTGGAAAGTCCTGACGGCCAACACCTTTTTGGCGAGAAGGCAGTGGAAGTGGTTCGTACTCTGCTTGAGGAAGATCCAGGAATTTCAAGCGAAGTTGTGGCAACACAGAAAAACCAGATTGTTAATCAAAAACGTAAGATTATTCGGCTTGGGAAACTTGTGGCTTCCATGATCGAGTCAATCAGGAATCCCCCACCAAGTGTTAAGACAGTTGGGGAGTACTCGTCTATTCTCGGCTTTTTGCTTGCGACTTGGCAGGTATTGGCGCCGTATCTGACCCAATAGGTCTGAATTTTGTGGGGATGAATGATTTAATCCATTCTCTCAAAACCCTTCGTTCTTAAAATAGAATTGGAGTGCGGGGCTTGTTTGAAACGCAATCGCAGCACTATCGGACTGCGATTTCCTGCAATTCTTCACAATTCCTTTAGGCTGAGGTTTTCTTTACCCCTGCAACGGCATCATGGGGTCAGGATGCTGATCTGGGAGTTTGCGATGTCTGCGACGGCGCAGAAGGCCGGGCGGCCGCTGCCGGTCCATGCTCCCGTGGCGAAGGCCGCGGGGGGCATGGTGTGACCCTGGCCGCGAACGACAAGATGGCGAGCGACGGCACCATCAGCCCGCGCTGGGCCCTGCTCTTCAAGCTGCTGGTCTCTGTCGGTCTGCTGGTGCTGGTCCTGCGCGCCGTCGACCTGCAGGCCGTCGGAGCGCTGCTGCTGGGCCTGCCGCTCTGGGCCGGCCTGGCGGCGGTGGCCGGCATGCTGGCCGTCACGCTCATCTCCGCCCTGCGCTGGTGGCTGATCCTGCGCGTGCTCGACACGCCGCTTTCGCTGGGTCATGCCACCGCCCTGATGTTCACCGGGTCCTTCTTCACCCAGGTGTTGCCGACCTCGATCGGTGGCGACGCGGTGCGCATCTGGCAGGTGACGCGGGCCGGGGTTTCCTTCGGGCGCGCCTTCAGCGGCGTCATGCTGGAGCGCATCTCCGGCTTCATCGCCCTCGTGCTGCTTGTCGCCGGGGGAGTCCTCTGGCTCGGTGAGACGTTGCAGCCGCCGGCCCTGCGCCTGGCGCTGCTGGCCGCGCTGCCGGCGCTGCTGGCGGCGCTGGCGCTACTCTGCCTGCTCGACCGTCTGCCCGCCGGGCTCGACCGCCTGCTGCGCCGCCTGCCGCTGGCCAGCCGTCTGATAGGCCTGCTGGACCTCATGGCGGGTGACGCCCGGAAGGTGCTGCTGAACCCGTCGCTGTCGCTCACCCTGCTGCTGCTCTCGGGCATCGTGCACGGCTGTTCGGTGCTCACCATGCTGGCGCTGGCCCAGGGCTTCGGCCTCGACCTCACCTGGGGGGAGGTTTTCGCGGTGGTACCGGCGATCATTCTCATCACCTTCATCCCGCTGTCCTTCGCCGGCTGGGGCCTGCGCGAGGGCGCCAGCGTCGTGATGCTGAGCTTCGTCGGCGTCGGCGCGGACCACGCCCTGGCGATCTCCGTGCTGTTCGGGGTCGCCCTGCTGGTGGCCGTGCTGCCGGGCCTGCTGTTCTGGCTGAAGGGAGGTCGCCGGTCGTTGCCGGCGGCGCCGGAGCGATGAGCCGCAGCGCCGTCCCGCCGCTCGTCCACCCCACCGCCCACCTGGGCGGGGCGGGCCTGGCGCGCT
>Ga0207735_100298_pt1 | contig 11540 bp, 11 predicted proteins | sample TtaePargueraPR_9_FD_187280 | JGI IMG/M metagenome (GOLD analysis project Ga0207735, IMG submission 187280) | Aerobic enrichment media microbial communities from Bioluminiscent Bay, La Parguera, Puerto Rico - Tt and E2 (1) (SPAdes) | ecosystem: Environmental > Aquatic > Marine > Unclassified ... | reverse complement strand
TGGTGGAGATCGACATCGAGGACATCGGCGTGCTGCGCAACCCCGTCATCCGTCGAGACTGAAAGGGCCGCGACCCGGCCCGCACCGCATCGTCCCTGCGCCAACCCGGCGCGAAGTGAAGGAATCACACCCATGAGCAACGTCCGCGTCCGCTTCTGCCCGTCGCCCACCGGCACCCCCCACGTGGGCCTTATCCGCACCGCCCTGTTCAACTGGGCGTACGCGCGCCACACGGGCGGTCAGATGGTCTTCCGCATCGAGGACACCGACGCGCAGCGCGACAGCGAGGAGTCGTACCACCAGCTGCTCGATGCGCTCGCGTGGCTGGGCATCACCTACGACGAGGGCCCCGACATCGGCGGCCCGTACGCGCCCTACCGCCAGTCCGAGCGGCACGGCCTGCACGCCGACGTCGTGCGTCGCCTGGTCGAGGGCGGCTACGCGTACGAGTCGTTCTCGACGCCCGAGGAGGTCGAGGAGCGCCACCGCGCGGCGGGCCGCGACCCCAAGCTCGGCTACGACAACTTCGACCGCGACCTCAGCGACGAGCAGAAGGCCGCCTACCGCGCCGAGGGCCGCGAGCCCGTGCTGCGCATGCGCATGCCCGACGAGGACATCACGTTCACCGACCTCATCCGCGGCGACGTGACGTTCCGTGCGGGAACGGTGCCGGACTACGTGATCGTGCGCGCCAACGGCGTGCCGCTGTACACGCTGGTCAACCCCGTCGACGACGCGCTCCAGCACATCACCCACGTGTTCCGCGGCGAGGACCTGCTGTCCTCGACGCCGCGCCAGATCGTGCTGTTCCGCGCGCTGGTCGAGCTGGGCCTCGCCGAAACCGTGCCCACGTACGCGCACATGCCGATGGTCACGGGCGAGGGCAACAAGAAGCTGTCCAAGCGCGCGCCCGAGTCGAACCTGTTCCTGCACCGCGAGCGCGGCTTCCTGCCCGAGGGCCTGCTCAACTACCTCGCGCTGCTGGGCTGGAGCATCGGCCCCGACCGCGACGTGTTCACCGTGCCGGAGCTCATCGAGGCCTTCGACATCGCGGACGTCAACCCCAACCCGTCGCGCTTCGACCTCAAGAAGGCCGAGGCGATCAACGCCGAGCACATGCGCATGCTGCCCACCGGCGAGTTCGCCACGCGCGTGGTGCCCTACCTGTACGCCGCCGGATTCCTGTCGACCGCCGAGGTGCAGGAGCTCACCCCGCACGAGGAGCAGACCCTCGCCGAGGCGATCCCCCTGGTCCAGACGCGCATGACGCTGCTGGGCGAGGCGCCCGGGATGCTGGGCTTCCTCTTCATCGCGGACGATGCGGTGGTGGTCGAGGACGTGGCCCGCGCCAAGCTGCCGGAGAACGCCGCGGAGATCCTGGACGAGTCGATCGCGGTGCTCGAGGCGCTCGAGGACTTCTCGCCCGAGGCGCAGCAGGAGGCGCTGCGCGCCAAGCTGGTCGAGGAGATGGGCATCAAGCCGCGCTTCGCGTTCGGCCCGCTGCGTGTCGCCGTCACCGGCCGCCTCGTGTCGCCGCCGCTGTTCGAGTCCATGGAGATCCTGGGCAAGGACCACACGCTGCGCCGCCTGCGCAACCTGCGCGCGAGCCTCTGACCGCCGTGGGCTCCGAGACCGACCTGGGGGCGTGGGCCAAGCCGGTCCTCGCCGGGACGCGGGTGACGCTGCGGCCGTATCGGCCCGCGGACCTCGACGCGACCTGGGAGATGGTGAACGAGCCCGAGGGTGCCGAGCTGACCGGCACCACCGCATCGTTCACCCGCGAGCAGATCGCCGTGTGGGTCGCCTCGCGTCCGACGGCGCGCGAGCGGCTCGACCTCGTGATCGAGGAGTCCGCGACGGGCGAGTACGCGGGCGAGGTGGTGCTCAACGAGCACGACGCCGCGGCCCGCTCGGCGAACCTCCGGATCGTGCTGCGCGGGCCCGCCTGGTTCGGGCGGGGGCTCGGCTCGGAGGCGGTCGCGCTCATGGTCGCGCACGCCTTCACGGCGATCGGACTCGACCGGGTCACGCTGGACGTCCGCGGCGACAACCCGCGCGCGATCCGCGCCTACGAGAAGTCGGGCTTCGCGGTCACCGGCCGCGAGGTCGAGGACGGGATCGAGTGGGTCGACATGGCGCTGACCCGTGACGCGTGGGAGTCGCGCGCGTGATCCGCGCGGTGCTGTTCGACGTCGACGACACCCTGGTCGACACGCGCGGCGCCTTCCGCCACGCGCTCGCCTCGGTCGCGACGGACTATCTCGGGGACGTCGACCACGACGAACTGGTGCGCGTCTGGCGCGACGACGTGAACGGCTGGTACCGGGCCCACACGCGCGGCGAGATGACGCACCGCGAGCAGCGGCACCGGCGCGCGAACGACCTGCACGAGATCTTCGGCGGGCCGTGGCTCGACGACGCCGCGTACCAGGAGTGGGACGCCGCGTTCGAGCGGCACTTCCGTGACGGCTGGGCGGCGCATGACGACGCCGCGCCGGTGCTGGACGCGCTCGACGCCGCCGGCGTGCCGTACGGCGGGCTGTCGAACGCCGCGCTCGAGTACCAGCAGCTGAAGCTCGCCGCGTGCGGTCTCGGGCGGCTGCCGATGCTGGTCGGCGTGGACACGATCGGCGTCGGCAAGCCCGATGCGCGCGTCTACGCGCTCGCGTGCGAGCGGCTCGGGGTGGACCCGGCGGAGGTCGCGTACGTGGGCGACGAGTTCGACGTCGACCCGTGGGGCGCGGTGCAGGCGGGACTCGGGCTCGGCGTGTGGATCGAGCGACCCGGCGCGCACTCGCGCGACGTCGACGGCCGGTGCGGAGACGGGGTGCCGCGCGACGGCCTGGTCCGGATCGGCTCGCTGACGGAGCTGCCGGGGGTCATGGCAGCCTGACCTTCCCGCCCGCCGCGCGCGCTCCGTGCCTAGGCTGGGAGGACGATGCCGATCATCGAGGTCCCCGAGGATTCGGTCGAGGTGCGGGCTCCGCGCCGACACCGGCCGGTGATGGCTGCAGTCGCGGCGATCTGCGCGGGCGGGCTGCTCGCGTGGGGCGCGCTCGAGGCGCTGTCGGCGGATCTCGAACCCGATCCCGGGCCGTCGCCCGACCCGCTCACGGGGCTGCTCCCGGATCAGGTGGCCACGCTCGCGTGGACGGAGTGGCAGGCCGAGGTCGAGATCGCGGACTGCCTCACCGGGCGCGGCTACGACGCCGTCCCGACGCTCAGCGCGTACCGGGGCGAGGTCGACGTGGTCGCGATGCTGCTCGACGTCGAGGCGGTCGAGCCGGCGGCCATGTACCGCTACTTCTACCTGCCCTGGCTCGAGCCCGCGGTCGGGTACGGGGCGGACCGCGCGACCGTGGACCAGGGCGGCTGCGTGGTCGCGCGCCCGGTGGTCGACGTGCACGACGACGCCGCCGTCGCCGAGGCGGTGGCACAGGCCGCCGCGGACCCTGACTTCCGGGCCTACCTGGCCGACGCGCTGTGGATGGACGCCAACCGGCCGAGCGTGGTCGCCGCGTACCTGGACGCGGCCGAGCCGCGCATCGGGGGCGAGGTGGGAGCCGACGCGGGCCCCGCCCTGGTGGCCGCGATCGCGGTCGCCGAGGGCGCGTCCACGTGGAGTGCGTCCGGCAGCGTGCTCGGCCCGTCCTACGGCCAGGCGTGGGGCGAGACGCTGGACGGCCGGGTGGTGGTGATCCGCGTCGAGCCGGCGGGCACACTGCACGACGAGGCGCTGAGCCTGTGGGGCGTGCCCCAGTCGCCGGCCGCGTGCGGCGACCTGCAGGTGTCCCTGTCGGCGGGCGCCCGGCTCATCCGTCACGAGGGCGCCCGTCGCGGTGAGGTGTTCGACATCCACGACGCGCTCGCGAAGGGATGGTGCGGCGCGATCCGCGGCGTAGCGTGAGGCCATGCTGAGGCTCGTGGCCGCGGTGATCACCGCATCGTCCCTGCTCACCGCCTGCGCGGCGGCACCCGAGGCCGAGGATGCGCCGCTACGGCGGCAGGCCGAGGTGGGGGAGATCCCCGGCGCGAGGCTCGAGGTTGCGGGCACGGTGCGGCGGAGCGAGCTGGGCTGCCTGGTGCTCGAGCGGGCCAACGGCACGGCGCCGTGGATCGTGTGGCCGCCCGGGACCGAGGAGACCCTGGACGGCGGTGCGGAGGTGGCCGGCGAGGTCTTCCACGAGGGCGACGCGGTGGCCGGGACGGGCGTCACGGCCGTGCTCGCCGACCTTCCCGGCGGCAACAGCGACTCGTCGTACCTCGGCGGGGCGGGCGCCCGGTGCGGCGCGGACGCCGCCGGCGTGCTGGTCCTCGACAGCATCGGGCACGCCGAAGGCTGAGCCGGGCGTAGCGTGAGAGGCATGACAAGACCCCTGGTCGTGGCGCTCTCCGGGGCGCTGCTGCTCGCCGGCTGCGGTGGGGCGGCGGAGGACGCGGGCGAGGCGACGGACGATGCGATGGCCGGCTTCGGCGTGCCGCGTCAGACCACGATCGACGAGGTGACGGCCGAGCGGCTACCGCTGTCGGGCACGATCGAGATCGCGGGCGACGGCTGCCTCTACCTCGCGATGGACGGCGGCGCGCGTCCGTGGATCGTGTGGCCGCCGGGCGCGGCACAGGGTGCGGACGGGGGAGTGGTCACCGCCTCCGGCGAGGCGCTGGGCGACGGCGACGCGGTCCTCGGCGTCGGGGCGGTGGTGACGCTCGCCGACCTGCCCGACGGGGCGGACCCGGACAGCTACTTCGGCGCCTTCGGGGGCTTCTGCGACGCCGATGCCGCGGGCGTGGTGGTGCTGGACCAGGTGTCACGCGCGGGCGGCTGAGCGATTTTGGAATCGGGAGCCAGGTCCGGTACAGTTGTACCTCGGTCCGGCCCGCCGGACCATTGGGCTATGGTGTAATTGGCAGCACGACGGTTTCTGGTTCCGTTAGTCGAGGTTCGAGTCCTTGTAGCCCAGCTTCTCACCTGAGGGCCCGCCGGACGGCGGGCCCTTCGTCGTGTCCGGGGGACGTAGGTCCCGGGCGCGCGGCGGCCCCAGGCATAGCGTGGAAACGTGGTCCGGGGTGGGCTCGTCGGGGTGCTCGCCGCGCTGCTGGTCGGATGCGCAGTCGCGGGAGCGTCGACGTTCCCAAGTGCCGACGCGACCGCCCAGGAGCCGTTGCTGGCGGCAATCACGTCAGACGATGCTGCGGCAGTTCGCGAGCTCGCGACGGCCGGAGCCGACCTCTCGGCGCCGCTCGCGCGTGCCGGCAGCGCGCTCCACCTGGCGGCCGCATGCGGCAGCGCAACGGTGGTGCCGGTGCTGCTCGAGGCGGGTGCCGACCCGGCTGCGGGCGGCGCGGCAGGGTGCGATGCAACCCCGGTGCATGTGGCCGCCGCGCGCGTCGGGGACGGCGTGCTTGCCGCGTTCGTGGCCGCCGGGGTCGACGTCGACGCACCGGACGCGTACGGCGTCACGCCGCTCGGCTGGGCGGTCTGCGCGGGGGCCGACGCGTCGCGGGTGACAGCACTCCTCAATGCGGGAGCGGACGCCTCGACCTCGATGTTGAGCGGGCACAACGCGCTGGACCTGGCCGCGGCGTGCGGCCGCGACGACCTGGTGGAGCTGCTCAGCGCGCGCGGGTTCGAGGCATCGGGCACCGAGGCGGCCGTCGTGCCGCCGCTCGGCGTCCTCTCCGTCGTGTACCGCGCCCCGGTCCGGCTCGGTTGACGGCCCGCCGGATGGCGGGCCCTTCGTCGTGTCCGGGGGCGGTCGCGGCCCTGGTCTGCGCACAATGGCCCCCAGGACCTGGGGGAGCGACGATGACCGACGAGGCGCGTGCGGGACGGCTCTACGGCGCGGGCGCGCGCGGGCTGCAGGACCGCTTCGACACCCGCAGGCTCGCGGACGCGATCGCCGACGCCGCGGTGCGCACCGAGCTCGACGAGGGCGACGCCGCGCTGATCGCCCAGCAGTCGAAGGTGTGGATCGCGACCACGGACGCGGACGGCTGGCCCGACGTCTCCTACAAGGGCGGCGACCCCGGCTTCGTCCGCGTCACATCCGCATCCACGATCGAGCTGCCGAGCTACGACGGCAACGGCATGTGGCGCACGCTCGGCAACATCGAGGACGACGGCCGGGTGGCGCTGCTCTTCGTCGACGAGGGCAGGCCGTGGCGCATGCGCGTGCACGGCACCGCGACCGTCACGACCGCGCCCGAGGTGGTCGAGAGCCACTTCGGGGCGCAGGCGGTGGTGCGGATCGGCGTCGGCCGCGTGTTCCCGAACTGCGGCCGCTACGTCCACCGCAGCGGCGAGCGGGCGCGCTTCGTGCCGCGCGCCGGGACGCCGACGCCGATCCCCGACTGGAAGCGCATCGACGCGTTCACCGAGGCGCTGCCGCGGCGCGACCGCGACGCGCTCGCGGCCGACGACGGCAGCGTCGACGGCTGGGACGGGTCGGGCTCCTGACGGCCCCGTTGCCATCAGGACCCGACCCGCGGGTCAGGCCACGTCGAGGGTGACCCGCTCGCCGTCCCAGCCCGCCGTGACCGTGTCGCCCTCGCCCACGCGGCCGTCCACGATCTCCTTCGCGAGCTCGTTGAGCAGCCGCGACTGGATGAGCCGCTTGAGAGGCCGCGCCCCGAACTGCGGGTCGAAGCCGTCCTTCGCGAGCGAGGCGCGCAGCGCATCGTCCACCTCCAGGGCGATGTCCTTGGCCTCGGCGAGGCGCGCGACGTTCCGCGCGAGCTCGGTCGCGACGATGCCCTCCATCGCGGCGGGGTCGATGCGGTCGAAGACCACCACGTCGTCGAGCCGGTTGAGGAACTCGGGCCGGAAGGCGCGCCGCAGCACCGCCTGCAGGTCGGCCTCGAGCGCCGCGCGGTCGACGCCGTCCCAGCCCAGCACGATGTCCGAGCCGAGGTTCGACGTCATCACGATGATCGTGTTGGTGAAGTTGACGGTGCGGCCGCGGCCGTCGGTGAGGCGGCCGTCATCGAGCACCTGCAGCAGCACGTTCCACACATCCGGGTGTGCCTTCTCGACCTCGTCGAACAGGACGATGCTGTACGGGCGCCGGCGCACGGCCTCCGTGAGCTGACCGCCCTGGTCATAGCCGACGTAGCCCGGGGGAGAGCCGATGAGGCGGCTGACCGCGTGGCTCTCCATGTACTCGGACATGTCGATGCGGATCATCGCGCGCTCGTCGTCGAACAGCTGCTCGGCGAGGGCGCGCGCGAGCTCGGTCTTGCCCACGCCCGTCGGGCCGAGGAACAGGAACGAGCCGATCGGGCGGTTCGCATCCGAGATGCCGGCGCGGGCGCGGCGGATCGCGTCGGCCACCGAGGTGATCGCGCGGTGCTGGCCCACCACCCGCTCGTGGAGGCGGTCCTCGAGGTGGGTGAGCTTGCTCGACTCGTCGGTCAGCAGCTTCTCGACCGGCACGCCGGTCCACTTGGCGACCACGCCGGCGATGTCCTCGCCGGTGACCTCCTCGCGCAGCATGCGGTCCTCCGCCGGGATGGCGTCGAGCTCGGCGCGGGCCGCCGTGATCTCCTTCTCCGCCGCGGGCATGTCGCCGTAGCGGATGCGGCCGGCACGCTCCAGCTCGCCCAGGCGCTCGGCGCGCTCGAGCTCGCCGCGCAGCGACTCGAGCCGCTCCGTGGCGGCCGAGACGCGCACGATCAGGTCCTTCTCGCGCGCCCACCGCATGTTGAGCTCGTCGGACTCCGACCGCAGGCGCGCGATCTCCGCGTCGATCTCCTCGCGACGCTGCTTGGCGTGCGGCGACTTGTCCTTCGCGACCTGGGTGCGCTCGATCTCGAGCTGCATGATGCGCCGGCGCGCGCGGTCGAGCTCGATCGGCATGGAGTCGAGCTGCATCTTGAGTGCCGAGGTGGCCTCGTCGATGAGGTCGACGGCCTTGTCCGGCAGGAAGCGGTCCGAGATGTAGCGGTCGGACAGCTTCGCCGACTGGACGATCGCCTCGTCCGTGATCTTCACGCCGTGGTGGACCTCGTACTTCTCCTGCAGGCCGCGCAGGATCGCGACGGTGTCCTCGATGCTGGGCTCGCCCACGTACACGGGCTGGAAGCGGCGCTCGAGCGCCGAATCGGTCTCGACGTGCTCGCGGTACTCGTTGAGGGTGGTCGCGCCGATCATGCGCAGCTTGCCGCGCGCGAGCATCGGCTTGAGGATGTTGCCGGCGTCGACGGAGCCCTCCGCGCGGCCGGCGCCGACGATGGTGTGGAGCTCGTCGACGAACAGGATGATCCGGCCCTCGGACTCCTCGACCTCCTTGAGGACGGCCTTGAGGCGCTCCTCGAACTGGCCGCGGAAGGCCGCCCCGGCGACGATCGAGCTCATCGCGATCTCGATGACGCGGCGGTCCTTGAGCGACGCGGGCACGTCGCCGGCGACGATGCGCTGGGCCAGGCCCTCGACGATCGCGGTCTTGCCGACGCCGGGCTCGCCGATGAGCACCGCGTTGTTCTTGGTGCGGCGCGTGAGCACCTGCATCACGCGGCGGATCTCCTCATCGCGTCCGATCACGGGGTCGAGCGCGCCCTGCTCGGCCAGGGCCGTGAAGTCCTGCCCGAACTGCTCGAGCGCGCTCTGCTGCTCCTGCTGGTCGGGAGCCATCTGCGGTGCGGTCATGTGTTCCTCCTGATAAATCGCCGTGCGCCCACGTAGTTGAGTCGCCTACGCTCAACTTTACATAACGACTGGCAGGGAGGGCAAGGGGCGAGCCGGGGGAGCCCCCTCGTCGTGCAAGCGTTTGCCTCGAGATCCAGTGCCCGGAATCGGCCCGAAGTGTGCACTCGATGTCGAGGAAAACGCTTGCGCTCGCACAGGGTGCGGGGTCGGCGGGCGTCAGCGCAGCGCGCGCTCGAGCCGCGCCAGCACGCGGAACGCGAGCGGACGGTCCTTGAGCTGGTTGACGGTGCCGGCGATGGTGAGGCCGCGACGCGGGTCGTGGAACAGCACGGCGCCCGTGGCCCCCGAGTGGCCCACGAACGGCGGCATCGGGCGCACGGGGTTCAGCGCGCGCGGCATGCGGAAGCGCATCACGCCGATGCCGTACTCGAGCGGGAAGAACATCTTGCGCCACCGTGCGGTCGCGCGCTCAAGCATCGCCTGCGAGAACAGCCCGCCGCCCATGAACGCCTCGCCGAGCGCGACCTGCTCGTCGACCGTCGACACGATGCCGCCGTCGGCCCCGACCGAGGCCATGGCCCGCGGGATCCGGAGCGTGCGGTCGCCGTACAGGACCGGCGCGATCTCGTCGTAGCGGCCCAGGTCCGCGTGCGTGAAGACGTAGGTGCGGTGCAGGCCGAGCGGCTCGCACACGCGGCGCCTGACCGCCGCCGCGTAGGACGCGCCGTCGGTCGCCTCGATGACCGCCTCGAGCAGCTGGTAGTTGGTGTCCGAGTAGCGCGCGCGACCCTCCGCCCCGGGAGCGCGGGTCGGCCGCTGAGCCCTCGCCAGCTCGAACGCCTCCTCCTGCGTCCAGCCGACGTCGTGCTCGAGGATGCGCGTGAGCATCCGCGCGCCCGGGTCCTTCGCGCCCTCGAAGTAGTCCGGGATCCCCGACGTGTGCGCGAGCAGATGCTCGACGGCGACCGGGGCGTCGCCCGCGATCGGCAGCGAGTCCACCACCTCGGGGGCGATCAGCTCGCGCACGGGGGTGTCGAGCGCGTAGCGGCCCTCGTCGACGTGCTGGAACACGATCGCCGCGGTCGCGAGCTTGGTGATGCTCGCGACGAAGTACGGCTCGTGGGCGCCCGGCGCGGACCAGGACCACGCGAGGCCGCGCGACGGCATCGAGGCGGCGAAGCGCACCTCGGAGGTGTCGCGGCGCGCGTCCGCGCGGGCCGCGATCTCGTCGAGCCGGGTGGTCGTGGCGGTGAGCGTCATGCCGTCAGCGTCGCGCGCCGCGGCGGTGCCGCGCATCGTCCGCGACGGCGATTCCGGGGTGCCGCGCGGGGGAGAATGGCCATCGTCCGCAGGGAGGATGCGGGTCGGATCCGGCCGATTTGGAATCCGCGCGGGACATGCTGTAGAGTCTTATCTCGCGCCAGCCGCCCAGAGGGTGGCCGATGCAGCTAGGGCCCCGTTGTGTAGCGGCCTAGCACGCCGCCCTCTCAAGGCGGTAGCGCGGGTTCGAATCCCGTCGGGGCTACTCGTGAGACTCCTCGCCGTTAGCGGCGGGGAGTTTTTCGTTTTCCCGGTGACACGCGACACTCGCGGCGATTGTCCGTAGTGCGCCAAAGATCAACGTTTCTGCTAGCGTCGCCGCCCATGCCCCGCATCCACTCGCGTGCAGACCTGTCCCCGGAGCCCCTCGCATGACCCTCGGCCCCGCCTTCGACTCGATCCTCTCGGCCGCCCGGACGGGCGAGGAGTGGGCCTGGACCGAGCTCTACCGCGAGCTCGCCGGCCCCGTCCGCGGATACCTCGCGGGGCGCGGCTCCCCGTCGCCCGAGGACGAGGCCGCCGACACGTTCCTCCACGTCGCGCGCGGGATCGGCGACTTCACGGGCGACGAGTCCGCGTTCCGGTCGTGGGTGTTCTCGATCGCGCATCGGCGCATGGTCGACGCGCACCGCAAGTCGGGCCGGCGGCCCGAGACCCCCGCGAGCGACGATGCGCTCGCGGCCGTCGCGCGTGACGCCGCCCCGAGCGCCGAGCACCACGCCCTGCTCTCGGCGCAGGGCGAGAGCGTCGACGCGCTGCTGCGCGGCGTCGGCGAGCGCCAGCGCGACATCCTGCTGCTCCGCGTGGTCGCCGGGCTGTCGGTGCGGGAGACCGCGACCGCGCTCGGGCTGACCGAGTCGTCGGTCAAGGTCTCGCAGCACCGTGCCATCGCGGCGCTTCGCAAGCGCGCAACCGACCAGAACCTCGACCCGGTGTAACCGATCCATGAACAAGGACGATGACAGGGACATGACGAACGAGAACTTCGACGACCGCGACATCGAGCGCCTCCTGGGCGGCAAGCAGCCGGAGAACCTCAACGATGTGATCGACGCGATCGCCCAGCTCCGAGCGCTCGACGTGACGCCGGCTCAGGACGAGGCGGCCCGTGCCGGAGCGACGCTCGCGAGCGTCGCGGCGGCCTCCGCGGCTCCCGCGGCCGCGGCCGGCGCCCGCCACGCGCGCCCCTCGAAGCTGCGCGTCCGCACCGCGCTCGCCGGCGCCGTGGCGCTGGTGTTCGCCGCGCTCGCGGGCGGCACCGCGACCGCCGACAGCGCGGCGCCCGGCGACGCGCTCTACGGCCTGGACCGCGCGCTCGAGCGCGTCGGCCTCGGCAACGGCGGTGCGCGTGAGCGCATCGAGGAGGCGCTGCTCGCCGAGGAGAATGGCGACACGGACGCCGTGCTCGCGCTCATCGACGAGGCCGTGTCCGAGCTGCTGACCGAGGACGAGCTCGCCGAGGCGGAGACCGAGGAGACCGACGAGGAGTCCACGGAGGAGGCCGCCGACGACGAGGCCGCTGCCGAGGACGAGGCGGCCGAGGACGAGGCCGAGGAGGTCGCGAACGAGGAGACCG
>Ga0207735_100297_pt1 | contig 11558 bp, 12 predicted proteins | sample TtaePargueraPR_9_FD_187280 | JGI IMG/M metagenome (GOLD analysis project Ga0207735, IMG submission 187280) | Aerobic enrichment media microbial communities from Bioluminiscent Bay, La Parguera, Puerto Rico - Tt and E2 (1) (SPAdes) | ecosystem: Environmental > Aquatic > Marine > Unclassified ... | reverse complement strand
CTCGGCGTACCCGAGCGACTCCGGCAGCGACTCCCACACGCCGTGCTCGACGGCGTGCAGCAGTGCCAGGAACCCGAACGCGACGAGCGAGACGGGGATGCCGATGGCGGCCGAGAGACCCAGGACGCCGACGTAGCCCCGGTTGCGGGCAGCGCGCTGCTCGTCGGACAGGCGCTCTTTCTCGGGCGCGGCGGGCGCGCCGGCGTCGTCCGTGGTCACTGTGCTCCTCCGGCGCCGGTGCGCCTGCACGCGGGCCTCACCCCAGGATCTTGGCCTTGGCCGCCGAGAACTCCGCATCCGTCAGCAGCCCGGCGTTCTTCATGTCGCCGAGCTTCTGCAGCTGGGCCATGGTGTCGCCCGTGCCCGCGGAAGAGGCCGTGGGGGCCTGGGCGAGCTGCGCCTGCTGCGCCTGCTGCTGGGCCAGCATCTGCTGCATCTGCTGCTGCTGGGCGAGCTGCTGCTGCTGGGCGTTGTAGGCGTCGGCCGACGCGCGCTGGTCGGCCCGGCCGGCCGCCCGGTTGTTCATGCCGCGGCTCACCGCGTTGGCCGTCCCGGTGATGACCGCGGTGCGGGCCATCGTCCCGATCAGGCCCGGTCGTCCGACTCGTCTAGGCATCTCAGTCCTCCTCGCTGATCGCGGCGGCCAGCTCCTCGAGCGCGGCCGGCGGGACCGTGGTCATGTCGATCAGGCGTCCGCCGGCGTCGCGGATGGCCGACGTGAGTCCGGTGGCCCACGTGTGCTCGAAGACGACCATACCCACGGCCGAACCGGGCACGAGCTCCTCGGCGATGGCGTCGACGTCGTCCTCGGCGAGGAGCCCGCTCGGCTCACCGACCAGGTCGGCGAGCTCGGTGCCGGCGTCGGTGGCCTCGAGCCACTCCACGTCGCCGTCGGTGTCCTTGCGGATCGCCAGGGCGTCCAGCACCGAGATGGTGCCTGCCGACTGCAGGCGGGCCAGCTCGGCGAGGATCTCCCCGGTGAAGTCGCTCTGCGGGAACTCGATGAGCACGAGCTCCACGGGTGCGGTGGATGTCATGTCCTCCCTCTCCGTCCGTGGGGCGACCGATGACGTCGCACGCAGCGCCGTGGATCCGGTGTCCAGGAGCGAACCTGCAGGTCACCCGGCTCGATCATCGACCCCCGCGCAACCGCGCGCAACACGAGCGCCACAGGTGGTCCGCGGTCGGCCGCGACCGTCGTGTGAGGGCGTGTGAGATCACTGTGAAGGTGGCCGTGTCCCGGCCGACACGCCGGACGGCGCGTCGCAGAATATCTTTGTGCGCAGCAACGACACCCCGATCTTCGACGCCCTCGCCCGCGAGTTCGAGACCCACCGCCCCCTGGCGCAGGTGGCGCACGCGCTGGGCGGGGACGCCCTCGGCGACCCGCTGACCCGCACGCACGCCACCGACGTCTCCTTCACCACGTCGTCCGGCGGCCGGACGCTGCCCCGCCGGGCCCGCGGCGACCGGTCTCGGTGAGGCCGTCCGAAGAAAACTTCATCGAAGTGCATCCACTTCGGCCTCCGCGCACGAACACCTGGTGCAACGACAGCACAGTCCTGTCCACGGCGGACAGGGCGAGACACCAGGAGGACCTCATGCGCACCCACCGACTCGCCACCGCGCTCGGCGCCACGGCGCTCGCCGCGGCGACCGGCACCGCGTTCGCCCTGCCGGCCGCGGCCGCCGACGGCGACGCGATGCTCTCCGTCCTGCACGGCGTCCCGGACACGACGGTCGACGTGTACGTCGACGGCGAGCTCACGCTGGACGACTTCGAGCCCGGCGACCTCGCCGGTCCCCTGGAGCTGGCTCCGGGGACGTACTCCGTGGCCATCACCGCCGCGGACGCCGAGGACGACTCCGAGCCCGTCATCGGCCCGGTCGACCTTCCGCTCGAGGCGGACATGAGCTACACGGCGGCCGCGCACCTGGACGCCGAGGGCTCGCCCACCGCCACGCTGTTCACCAACGACACGTCGCAGATCGCGGCCGGCGAGGGTCGGCTCACCGTCCGGCACGTCGCCGCGGCCCCGGCCGTCGACGTGCTCGCCGGCGGGGACCCGGTGATCGAGGGGCTGGAGAACCCGGACGAGCAGGTCCTCGACCTGCCGGCCGGCACGGTCTCGGCGGCAGTGGCCGCCGCGGGGACCACCGAGCCGGTGCTCGGGCCGGCCGACGTCGACGTGGCCGAGGGCGTGAACACCATCGTGTACGCCTGGGGCTCGCTGGACGACGACTCCCTCGCGCTGGCGACCCAGACCGTCGAGGGCATGCACTCCGCCCCGGGCGGCGTCGACGCCGGCACCACCGGTGAGGCCGCTGCCGCCTCGCACGGGTTCTTCAGCCCGGCCGTGATCATCGCCGCCATGACCGCACTGGTCGCCCTGGTGACGGTCGTCGGCGTGCGCACCGCGGTGCGGGTGGGCCGCGAGAACCGGTGACGAGGATGTCCTCCACCGCGGCGGGCCGGGCACGTCGTCCGGTCCGCCGCGGTGCCGTCCTGGTCGCCGGCCCCGCCTTGGCGCTCGCTCTGGCGGGGACGGTGGCCGTCGCGTTCGAGCAGGAGGAGTCCGTCGGCGGGCAGGTTCCGCTGAGCGAGCCGGCAGCTGCACCGTCGGCGAGCGTGGCGCCGACCTCTGTGCCGACGCCGTCGTCCGGACGGGCGCCGTCGTCCGAGCCGGCGGCGCCCGCCGAGCCCGTGACGCGGGTCCCCGTTCGCGACGCCGCGCCGCCGCAGGCGGCCGAGGCCGCCGCACCCGTCCGGGTGCAGGTGGCGGACACGGTGGACGTCGACGTGCGTCCCGTGGGCGTCGACCCGGACGGCACCATGGAGCTGCCGGGCTCCGGTGACGTCGCGGGGTGGTACCGCTTCGGTGCCGCACCCGCCGACGAGGCGGGGACCACCGTCCTCGCCTCCCACGTCGACACCTCGGAGGGCGTCGGGGAGTTCGCGGCGCTGGCCGACGTCGAGCCGGGCGACCGGGTCCGGGTGACCGACGCCGACGGCGCGGTCCACGACTACACGGTCCGCACCGTCGAGCGGTTCCACAAGTCGGGGACGCCGCTCGAGACGATCTTCGACCGGACCGGTGAGCCCCGGCTGGCCCTGGTCACGTGCGGGGGACGCTGGGACGCGGACGCCGGCCACTACGAGGACAACCTGGTCGTCACGGCGGTGCCATGATGCTTCTGACCCGCCCAGACGCTAGGTTGTCGGCACGGACGCACGACGCGACCACTTCACGACGATCACGGAGGTCACGTGACGACAGTGGCCGAGGGCGCCACGCCCCCGACCGGCGACCCCGACGCCGAGGTCGCCGCAGCGTTCGCCTCGGGCAGCGAGGACGGGCTGGCGGCCGCGTACCGCCGCTGGTCCCCGCTCGTGCACACGGTGGCGCTGCGGTCCCTGGGCGAGACCTCGGACGCCGAGGACGTGACCCAGCAGGTCTTCGTCGCGGCGTGGCGGGGACGGGAGGGCTACGATCCGGCCCGTGCGAAGCTCTCGACCTGGCTCCTGGGCATCGCACGCCACAAGATCGCCGACGTCCACGCCGCACGTGAACGGGTCCGACGCCAACGCCAAGCCGCGGAGGCGTTCGCTCCGAACCCTGTTGGAGAGATGGACCCGGTCGGAGCCCCGGTCGTGGACCGTGCCCTGGTGGCCGACGAGCTCGCGCAGCTCGGCGACCCGGCGGGCACGATCCTGCGGCTGGTGTTCTATCGCGACATGACCCACAGTCAGGTCGCCGAGGAGCTGGCTCTGCCCCTCGGTACCGTCAAGAGCCACGTCCGACGAAGCCTGTCCAGGCTGCGCACCCGATGGGAGGTGGATGGTGCAGCACGTTGATCCCGAGGTCCTCGCGCTCCTCGCGCTCGGGGAGCAGGACGCCGCGTCCGAGGCCGAGCACGTCCACCTGCGCTCCTGCCCGCAGTGCCGGGCCGAGGCCGACGAGCTGGCAATGGTGGCGTCCCGGGCGCGTGCGGCCGGCGAGGAGACCCTGGTCGCTCCCCCGGACCACGTCTGGGACCGCATCACCGCCGAGCTGGCACCGGAAGCGTCCGCCGCGGGCCACGGACCGGTCGACGGCGGTACTCCTGCCACGGGCACGGACCGCGGTGCCGAGGTGGTCGACCTGGCCTCCCGCCGTCGTCGTCCGGTGCTGTGGGGCGCGGTCGCGGCGGGCGTCGCGCTCCTGGCGGGCGTCGGCGGCGGCGTCGCCTGGGAGCGGGCGCAGTCGCCGCTGCCCTCCCCCGCGCCGACGCCGGTGGCTGTCGCGGAGGCCGACCTGGAGGCGCTGCCGGACTGGACCGGGTCCACGGGCCGCGCCGTCGTCGAGGAGCTGCCCGACGGCGAGCGGGAGATCCAGGTGTCGCTGGGCGGGACCGACACGTCCGCCGACGGCTACCGGGAGGTCTGGCTCATCGCCGAGGACCTCAGCGGCATGGTGAGCCTGGGCATGCTGGAGGGCGACGACGGGGCGTTCCCGGTGCCCGAGGGCCTGGACCTGGAGCGTTACTCCCTGGTGGACGTCTCCGAGGAGCTGTTCGACGGCGACCCGACGCACTCGGGCGACTCGATCGTGCGCGGGGGCCTGCAGCAGGCGTGACCGGTCGGGCCCGGCATCTCACAGGACGTTGATGCCGTCGCCGATGAGCTTGGCGCCGAGCACCACCAGCAGGACGGCCATGATCACCGCGTCATGCCGGACCAGCCAGGTCCTGATCTCCTCGAGGCGGGGTCCGGCCCGGTCGCCGGCCGCGAGGTAGACCACGACGGGTGCGACCACGCCCAGGCTCGCCACCGCGGCGAGCACGACGGCGGCCACCAGCGTCGCCGTCGTGTCCGCCGTCGCGCCGGCGACGCTCACGCCGGCCGAGACCGCCAGGAGCAGGTTCTTCGGGTTGACCCCGGCCAGCAGCGCGGCGAGCCCGGCGGACCGCACCGGGGTGAACGACTCGACGGCGGACATCCAGCGGGGCTGGTCCGGCGCGCCGTCCCCGCGGGGCCGGGCACGCCAGCGTCGCAGCGCGAGCAGGAGCAGGGCTGCCCCGAGAGCGATGCGCAACCATCCGGTCCACGGTGCGGGGTCGTGGCCAGATCCGGTGGGTTGCCCCGCGACCAACGCGACGACGACGATCACGGCGGCGACCGTGACCGACCAGGCGGCCAGGAACGTCAGCGCGTTGGCCCGTGGCCGGCTGCTCACCAGCATCAGCGCCACCGCGACCACCGGCAGCGGGCTGATGGTGATCCCGACCGCGACCGGGAGGGCCTGGCCGATCGCTGCTCCCATGGGCACCTCCGTCACGGACACACCGCCGCGCTCCCACGCTACCGAGCGCGGCGGGCACCGGCACGCGGCCGGCACGCGCGACGCCCTGCTGCGCCGACCCGGCGTCGAGGCGTAGGCTGGCACAACCGGACACCGATGTCCGGACGAGGAGGAGCAGACATGGACCAGACGTTCGACGAGACCTACGACGTCGTGGTGGTCGGTTCCGGCGCAGCCGGCCTGACGACCGCTCTTGGCGCCGTCGACGAAGGGCTGAGCGTGCTCGTCGTCGAGAGCACCGACAGGTGGGGCGGCAGCTCCGCGATGTCCGGCGGCGGGATGTGGCTGCCGGACAACCCGCTCATGCGACGCGAGAAGGTCGGCGACTCCCGGGACGAGGCGCTGCACTATCTCGAGACCACCGTCGGCGACGAGTGCGTCAGCACCTCGCCCGCCCGCAAGGAGGCGTTCGTCGACGGGGTCGAGGACCTCGTCATCACCGCCGAACGTTACGGGGTGACGTTCGTCCGCTCGCGCGACTACCCCGACTACTACCCCGAGCTCGCCGGCGGCAAGATCGGCCGCGCGGTCGAGGTCAGGCCCTTCGACTCCCGCAAGCTGGGCGACCTCGCCCGCTCGCAGCGCACCCTCATGCCCCTGCCCGCCATGACCGACGACGTGTGGCAGCTGCAGCGTGCCTGGTCCACCACGGACGGGTTCGTCCGCGGCGCCCGGTTCGTCTTCCGCACCCTCGGAGGGCTCCTGCGCGGACAGCGCAGGATCGGCATCGGCGGAGCGCTCACCGGAGCGCTCGGGCACGCCGTCCTCGTCGAGCACGGCGTCCCGCTGTGGATGTCCTCCCCGGCGCGCCGCCTCCTCACCGACGGCGGCCGCGTCGTCGGCGTCGAGGTGGAGCACCACGGCGTCACCACCGCCGTCGGCGCACGCCGCGGCGTCATGCTCGCCACCGGCGGGTTCGACCACAACGCCGCGTGGCGCCTGAAGTACCACGACGTCGAGGGAAACCCGGCGGGCAACCCCGGCAACCTCGGGCAGGGCCACGAGATGGCCGAAGACGTCGGCGCGGCGTTCGAACTCATGGACGACGCCTGGTGGGGTGCCTCGATCCAGCCGGTCCAGGGTGCCCAGGCCAGCTTCCTCGTGGGCGAGCGCGCCCTGCCCTACTCGATCGTCGTGGACAGCGAAGGGCGCCGGTTCGCGAACGAGGCCGAGTCCTACGTCGACCTCGGCCATCACATGCTCGCCCACGATCCCGGCGGCGACTTCTGGTTCGTCATGGACCGCCGGTTCGCACGCCGCTACCTGCGCGCCTTCGCCATGGACCCCCGAACCAACAAGGCGATGAAGGCCGAGGGCATCGCCGTCGAGGCCGACACCCTCGCCCAGCTCGCCGAGAAGCTCGGCTTCGAGGCCGACGTGTTCCGCAGCACGATCCGACGGTTCAACGGCTTCGCCCGCAGCGGCCGCGACCAGGACTTCGGCCGCGGCGACTCGGCGTACGACCGGTACTACGGCGACCCGACCGTCCGCCCCAACCCGTGCCTCGGCCCGCTCGAGAAGGGGCCGTTCGTCGCGTACCGGACCGTCATCGGCGACCTGGGCACCAAGGGCGGCGTCGTCACCGACATCGAGTCCCGCGCGTTGCGCGAGGACGGCAGCGTCATCGACGGGCTCTACGCCGCCGGCAACGCCTCGGCCTCGGTGATGGGCCGCACCTACCCCGGGCCGGGCTCGACCATCGGACCGGCCACGGTGTTCGGCCTGCGGGCGGCACGCGACATGGCGCGGCGCGCGGCATCCTGACCGGTCGGACCAGCTCGCGTGTCGCCCCGGCGAGCGATCGCCACGCCGTCGTCGCGGACAGCCTCAGGCTGTTGAGATCCGCGACGGCGCGCTCGCCTCAGGACGCAGGCACCACGGACCCAGCCACCAGGCGATCAGAGCGGCGCCACCGAGGAGGATGCTCACGACGTACGGCGCGGCGTCGTCGTCGAAGGAGCCGACGACGAGCCACGGATACGCGCCGACCACCGGTATGGGGATGAGCAGGTATCGAATGATGCGAAGGTCGAACCAGCGCGCCAGAGGCAGGACGACGACCATGTTGACGGCCTGAACGACGACGCCGGCGGGGATGCCCACCACCCAGGCCACCGGGAGCGCAGCGAGAGCCAGGGCGCCCTCGGATGCGCCGCCCAGGACGAGGACCACCGTGCTGCCCAGTAGCAACCCTGCCGCGGCTCCGACCGCGAGCAGACGCCCGGCCGAGCGCAACATCGCCGTCCTGACCTCGAATCGAGCGTCGTCGACGCTGTACTGGACGGACATGGACCGACCGTAGCCGGACCTGTCGACTTCCGGGAGTCTTCCCGAGCAGGCGCGAACGCGCCGAGCCATCACCGCACTCCCCCACCTGCTCAGACCGCGGGTCATAGACCAGCGGCCAGACCAGCAGCCCACCGCCCGGCCAAAGCGAAAGCCCCCCGACTCAGCGTCTCCGCTGGTCAGAGGGCCTTTCTCGGTGGGCGATACTGGGTTCGAACCAGTGACCTCTTCGGTGTGAATGAACTCTGGCCAAGGGAAGCCTGCTCAGATCGTTGAGATTCCCCCCGTGGCCGTCCGCCGGAGTGCGCGAGCGGTCGTGCAGTTAAGCCAGCAGTAGCGCCAGCAACGCGAGTCACTGCACGAAGATCGCAACCGTCCAGCGCTCCCCGCGACATGCCCGTACGGCCAAGGACTTCCCAGCATCAAGCGGCTTCGGTGAAACGTTAGCGCTCGACCGCCCGCGGCACGATGCTGGGACGGTCTCGGCAAGGGCTCAGGCGACCTGGACTCGCCGGTCCGTCGTGACGTACTCGATAGCGAGGTCTCCGCCCACCGCTTCGAGATACTTGCGCACGGTCCCGACCTTCGCGTTATCGATGTCGCCGTGTTCGATCTTGGAGACCTGGCGCTGCCCCACCCCGATGCGCTGGGCCAGTTCGAGCTGGGTCAGACCGAGAGCCTCGCGCAACTCGCGCAGCCGGTACGCGCGCACCTCGGAGAGCATGCGCTCCTTGTGGGCATCGACGAGCTCTCGGTCAACGGGTCGCTTCGCGAGGACGTCGTCCAGATTCAGGGCCATCTCCATCACTCTCCTCAGTCTTCAGCCGGCGGATGCGGTCGTCGAGCAGGCTGTCTGCCTCAGGGATACTCTTCTTGTACCAACGCTTCCAGTTCCCGGCCTTGTCGCCGGCGACCAGCATGATCGCCTGACGACTGGGATCGAAGGCGAACAGCACTCGCAACTCACTTCGACCCGATGAGCCAGGCCGCAACTCCTTCATGTTCTTGTGCCTCGACGCCTTCACCGTGTCGACGAGGGGCCGGCCCAGGCTCGGGCCGCGCTGCTGCAGAAGTTCGATGGCAGCAACCACCTGGGCGTAGGAGTCCTCGTCGAGCGCCAGCAGCCACCCCTCGATGAGCTCGATGTCGACGTGCCACACAGTGGCAGCGTAGACCATGCAGGGTCTGCAAGCAATGCGGATCCGCCCGAGAAGCGGCGGGTCGGTCTCAGCCTGGCGTGCCCAGCGAGGACATGGCAGGGCGGCCGCCAGGACGACCGAGACCTTCGAGCCCGAGCCACTCAAGGGGCGCCAGAAGCGGCCCCTGGCGCAGCACTAGTAGTCACCGGTGAGTTCTCGTGTTGGCCTGGGTGCTATTGCTCGGCGTCGTCCGGCGCCACTAACGGGATTCCCAGCGCTCTACTAACTCGATCATCAATCGTGCGGTAGCTGGATAGGCCGAGACTTCCGCATGGTTCTACAGGCTCCGGAAGTTCATTCCCATATTCATCAAAGTACCGGCCGGACGGCCGATGGATAAAGCAGTGCCGCTCTAGAACGTCGCTCTTTGACTGGCCTAAACTTGACAGCGTCTCGAATAGGCCATATGACCACGGCAATCGGTTTGTAAATAGTGGCGAAAATAGTAGACCACCCGGGCGCAACGCATCGAGGCTCGGAGGTTGAGGAGAAAACGACACCAGGTCGTACACGTATATGAAATATGCCGGCCCCAAGAAAGGTGCATCGACTTCGTTCGGAGTTCCGACTACACGACCAAAGAGGCACCTTTCGCCAGAGGTCATCATTCTAAATATGTCGCCTCGATGAATCTTCTTTCGCGAGGGTGCCAGGACTCTGAGATTTGTAGGCTTTTGCGCCACTATAGTCCTCTCTGTTGGAGCCAGGTTTCGCCCCACACTACTGCACAGAGTTAGAAGGCTCGCTTGGGCGATATCTCGTTTCTCTTGTTCTGATAGTTCAAGCCGCCTTCTCTCGCACGGACAATGAGTGCCTGCTCAACTGAGCGAGCCCCGCCGCGCATGAGGAGCTCGTCACTGATTCTGACCGGGTCGAATCTATCGCCATGCTGCTTCTTGCGCCGCGCAACTCTGGCCACCTTGCAGCCTGCTCAGGCGGCCTCCTCTGCGAGCCAGACCCTCAACTTTCTAGCCTTTCGTTCCGCAATCTCTTCACCGCCGAGCAAGTCATACCATCCGAATTGATCTAGTGGCGTTCGCTCGCCGTCAGCGTCCACGATCGTGGGATACCAGGCAGCCAGCCCCAAAGTTCCTGCAGGGCCCAACTCAACGTCGACCACGGCACCAGGCCCGAACCGCTCCGTCGAGGTAGCGGTTCGAACTACGACTCCGCCGCCACGGACATGACTCGCGCGCGGCCGTAACCCCATCCACGCTAGCCACCCCGAGAAGATCAAGTAGAAGAATCCGAAGAATATCGGAAGCTCGCCGCCAATCTCCCCAGTAAAGGAATTGTATGCCAGCCACGCCATAAATGCCGCGAAGGCAACGAAAAGGGAAACTGCCTGTTGGTCGAATCGACAGATTCAGCATAGCGCAACCTCCGCGTAGCATGCGGCAGTCTGCGAACCGCTCAGAATCATTCCCGGCGACGAGATGACCGCCTTCTGCCATCCAGGTGTCGGCACCCCTAGCCCAAACATCCTTGACCAAGGGAACCGCATATAGCCGACCTTTCGCCATCATCGCCGTGTTGTCCTGGTCAAACTTTGACCAAAGCAACTCTGAGTACAACCCGAAGGGCGGGTTCGTTATATAAACGTGATCTTTGCGGGCGCCCGCCGGACCTCAGCGAGAGCACTCCTGAGCGCAACAGCGACGGAGTCACAGGGTCTGCCCCGGTTTGGTTGACACCCGAGCTGTGAGGGTCCTGTCCTCGCCAGCAAGACCGGACCTAGCCCCCGTGACGGGGGGCACGCTCGCTCCGGGTCCGGCCCGGAGGAAGACCGCTCCCCCGTCGACTCCATCCGGGTGCTCCGCTCACCCACCGCGACGGACCCGAATGACGTCACCACCCTCGACGTGTGCTCTACCTGCGCACCCACCCCGTCCCCGCGACCATCACGCCCGGAAACCGAACAAGAAGCTCCGTGAAGGGGCTCCCACCAGGAGCAAGTCAGTACGGAAACACCGAAGAGGTCAGTGCAGATCCCCGGAGCTCGTCGCGCGCACGGGTCGAGCGGCCCGGAGCCGCACACGACGGCCGAAGGTCATCGGCCGTGCGGCGTTCGCCCAGCTCAGAACCGGTTCAGGGCGACCTGGCAACGGTGACAGCCGCGCTTGCGGCCTCACACCGTGCGGCCACGTCGAGCCCGACGGTCCGCTCCCCCACCTGCCCGGATCGAGTGTCGTAGACCAGCAGATAGACCAGCAGTGCTCCAACCGGCAAAGCGAAAGGCCCTCCGACTCAGCGTATCCGCTGGTCGGAGGGCCATTCTCGGTGGGCGATACTGGGTTCGAACCAGTGACCTCTTCGGTGTGAATGAACTCTGACCTGGTCAGGAATGCTCAGATCGCTGGGATTCTGCCCGTGGCGGTCCGCCCGCGTACGCGAGTGGTCGTGCCGTCAAGCCAGCAGTAGCGCCAGCAACACGAGCCACTGCACGAAGATCGCACCCGGGCAGCGTTCCCCAGCCAGATGCCTAGCCGACCGAGGGGCTTCCGAGCGTCAAGCGGCTTCGGTCAACGCTGGCACTCGACCGCCACAGCGTGGTGCTGGTGCGGTCTCGACAGGCCTCAGGCGACGTGGACTCGCCGGTCCGTCGTGACTTGCTCAATAGCGTGGTCGCCGCCTACCACTTCGAGGTACTTGCCCATGGTCCCGACCTTCGCGTTGTCGATGTCGCGGCGCTCGTTCTTGGAGACCTGACGCTGCCCCCCCCCCCCCCCCC
>Ga0207735_100296_pt1 | contig 11573 bp, 10 predicted proteins | sample TtaePargueraPR_9_FD_187280 | JGI IMG/M metagenome (GOLD analysis project Ga0207735, IMG submission 187280) | Aerobic enrichment media microbial communities from Bioluminiscent Bay, La Parguera, Puerto Rico - Tt and E2 (1) (SPAdes) | ecosystem: Environmental > Aquatic > Marine > Unclassified ... | reverse complement strand
CCCCAGCCTCGGACAGTATCCGCACCGGCCCCCGCTCCGCCCGACCCGAGGAACACATGACCTCCGCACTCACCATCCGCGTCAGCGCCGGCACCGGTACCGGCCGGACGACCTTGGCCGCCTTCGACGCCGCGCTCCTCGCCGCCGGCGTCGGCGACTTCAACTTGGTCCGCCTCAGCTCGGTGGTACCTCCCGGCAGCCGCGTGGAGGCCGTGACAGGACGGGACCAGATCGTCGGGGAGCACGGCGACGCCCTGTACTGCGTGTACGCCGAGGCGCACGCCTCGCTGCCCGGGCACGAGGCGTGGGCCGGGGTGGCCTGGTCGCAGCACGAGGACGGCAGCGGGGCGGGACTGTTCGTCGAGCACGAGGGGCCGTCGCACGAGCAGGTCGCGACCGACCTGACCCACAGCCTCGAGGACCTGTCGGCCTCCCGCGGGGGTGTCTTCCGCCCGGCGGGCCGGAGCATCACCGGCATCACGTGCGACACACTGCCCGTGTCCGCCGTCGTCGTGGCGTCGTTCAGCCGTTCCGGGTGGCAGGAGACGTCCGGTGCGCGCTGACGTGACGTTCGAGCCGGTCGTCTCCGGGCCGGTGGCCGAGGACTTCTGGGAGCTGTACCTGGAGGCCTTCGGGCCGCTGCGCACCCGTGCCGCGGCACGGCACGTGCTGCACCGCGAGGAGTTCGACGAGGAGATGGCGGACCCCCGGATCCTCAAGCTCCTCGCGCACGACGAGCACGGCACGCCGGTCGGGCTCACCACGCTGGCGACCGACCTGGCGGCGGTGCCGTGGGTCAGCCCCGAGTACTTCGCCGCCCGGTACCCGGAGCACGCGGCCCGCGGGGCTGTCTGGTACATCGGGTTCACGCTCGCCCACCCCGGACGCCGGGCCACGCGCACGTTCATGGACATGATCGACGCCCTCGTCGCCCACCTGGCCGAGCACCGGGTGGTCTGCGCCTACGACGTGTCGCGGTTCAACGACGACGGCCTGCGGTTCGCCGACAACCTGCGCCGCCACCTCGAGCGGACCCGGGACGTCACGGTCGAGACGGTGGACCGTCAGACGTACTACGCGACGACGTTCCACTGAGCCACCGACGGGCCGCGGGGCGCGGACGGCCTTGCGGGGGCGTCAGCGCAGCGGCTCGCCCGTCTCCAGCACCGATTTGAGACAGGAGTAGATCTCCGGGGTGTCGCGGGCGGCGGAGGCCGCCGAGGAGCCGGCCAGCCCGCTGATCGTGACGGTCAGCTCGGTGACGCCGTCGCCGTCGTCGTGCAGGTCGTAGACCAGCTCGCCGGGTTCCTCCGCGGTGCTGGCGTCGTCCCAGCGGGGGTCGAACGTCATGGCGAGGCGGCGCGGACGGTCGACGGCGCGCACCGTCCCGACGATCAGGTCCGTGCCGCCGTCGGACATCGCGTAGGGAGCACCCACCTGCCAGGTGGACTCGATGGTGGTGCCCCACATCCACGACCGGGGCACGCCGGTGTCCGTGAGCGCGGACCAGACCTGCTCGGCCGAGGCGCGGATCAGGATGCGGTAGATGACAGGTTCGCTCATGGGTGGTGATCCGTCCGGGTTCTCGATCGCGGAGCGCAGGTCCAGGAGGCTCTGCGCGACGGTCGCCGTGTAGGGCGTGAGCCAGCGGCCCGCGACCTCCTGCAGCGGCACGGCGTTGAGGTGGTGCAGCGTGCGGCGGCCCGACCGGACCGTCGTGACGAGCCCGGCGTCCGCCAGCACCCGCAGGTGCTTGGCGACGCCGAACCGGGTCATCTGCGGAAGAGCCTCGGCCAGCTCCCCGAGCGACTGCCCGTCCCGGGCACGGAGCCGATCGAGCAGCTCACGCCGGTGCGGGTCCGCCAGGGCACGGAAGACGTCGTCCACCCCACCAGGATAGGTGACCATGTGGTCACATGTTGCTGGTCTCGCGCGAGCCGCGCCCCGCCGGAAGGATGGACCCGTGCCCACGGCCCCCGACGACGCCGAGATCGAGCTCATCCGACGCTCCGGCGTGGCGCTGCGCGTCGGGCGGCTCTCCCTGTCCGCGGGGACCGGCTCCTACCGGGTCAAGGCGTCCATGGCGCGGGTGGCGCGGGCGCTCGGGATCGAGCGCCACCAGGCGCACGTCACCCTCACGGAGATCACGACGACGTCCCACCGGGGTGCGAGCTTCCGCACCGAGGTGACCGAGGTCCGCAGCGTCGGCATCAACGCCGACCGTCTCAGCGCGCTGGAACGGTTCGCTCAGTCGATGGAGGCGCGCGCTCCCGTCACGGTGGAGGAGGCCGGCCGCGAGCTCGACCGCATCGAGGGCCGCGGCCCGCTCTACCCGCCGTTCCTGAACGCCCTGTGGGCCGCGATGGCGTGCGCCGCGTTCGCGTTCCTCAACAACGGCGGTGTGGTGGAGGTGGTGGGGGTCTTCGTCGCGGCGGGCCTGGGTCAGGCGTTGCGACGGGCGCTGATCCACCGCGGCTGGAACCAGTTCGGGGTGACGATGCTCGCCGCCGCGCTGGCGAGCCTGACGTATGTGGGGTTCCTCGCGGCGTTCGGCGCGTTCGGCGGTGCCGCGACCAGCCACGAGGCCGGGTACGTCTCGGCCGTGCTGTTCCTCGTGCCCGGGTTCCCCCTGGTCACCGGGGCGCTGGACCTCGCCAAGCTCGACTTCTCCGCCGGGCTGGCGCGGCTGACCTACGCCCTGATGATCCTCACCTCGGCGGCGCTGTCGGTGTGGGGGGTGTCCATGCTGGTGGGGATCGAACCGGACCCCGCCGATCCCGTCGGCCTCGATCCCGGGCTGCTGCTGGCGCTGCGGCTGCTCGCCGGGTTCCTCGGCGTGCTCGGGTTCGCGCTGATGTTCAACAGCCCCTGGTCCATGGCGCTGACCGCGGCGACGATCGGCATGGTGGCGAACACCGGACGCCTGTGGCTGGTCGACACCGACGTCCCCGTCCAGGTGGCCGCGGCCGCAGCGGCGCTGCTCGTGGGCCTGCTGGCCGCCGCCGTCGCACCCCGCATGAACGTGCCGCGGGTGACCGTGTCGGTGCCCGCCGTCGTCATCATGGTGCCGGGCGCGTCGGCGTACCGGGCCATCTACTACCTGTCCAACGGCGAGACGACGCAGGCGCTGGCCTACGCGGTCGAGGCGGGGCTGGTGGTGGCGGCCCTGGCGATCGGGCTCGCGGTGGCGCGAATGCTCACGGATCGCGAGTGGGGGTTCGAGCGATGAACGGGGAGCACCGGCGGGACGGCCCCGCCATTCTCAACATATAGCGCAGTGGGGGTCTTGCGGCAAGGCCCCCCACGAGGCGCAGAATCGCAGGCCTCACCGGCCCCACCGGGCCGACCGACCGGAGCTGATGCCCGTGACCCCCGCACCCCGCCGCGCCTTCGCCCTGCCCGCACGACTGTCCGCCAAGGACGACCCCGCGCTGATCGCCGACGACGAGACCCACCTCGCCGCGATCGCCGCGGCCGTCGACCATCAGGTCGCCGACCTCACCGCTCGCCTCGACGTCGCGCGCCGCGCGCCCGGCCGGTCCGGGCAGGCCGCGTTCGACCGCGACCAGGAGATCCACCGTCTGTCCGCCCGCCTGCGGATGCTGCGTCGCTTCGGCGTGGACCTGTGCCTGGGCCGCATGGTGCGGGACGACGGCGTCACCTACATCGGGCGCGTCGGGCTCACCGACGCCGCGGGGGAGCGGCTCCTGGTGGACTGGCGCTCGCCGGCCGCCGCACCGTTCTTCGGCGCCACCCACGGCGACCCGCAGGGGCTGTTCAGCCGGCGTCGCTACCGCTGGACCGACGGCCGGGTCACCGACTACTGGGACGAGGTCTTCCGCACCGAAGGGCTCGCGGACCACGCCGCGCTGGACGACCAGTCGGCGTTCCTCGCGAGCCTGGCCGCCGACCGGTCACCCCGGATGCACGACGTCCTCGGCACGATCGCCGCCGACCAGGACGCGATCGTCCGGGCCGGATCGGCCGGCACGCTCGTGGTCGACGGCGGGCCCGGCACCGGCAAGACGGTCGTCGCGCTGCACCGCGCCGCCTACCTGCTGTCCTCCGACCCGCACGTGGGCGAGCACCACGGCGGCGTGCTGTTCGTCGGACCGCACCGCCCCTACCTGGACTATGTCGCCGGAGTGCTGCCCGGGCTCGGCGAGGAGGGCGTGCGCACCTGCACCCTGGCCGACCTGGTGCCCGAGGGCGCGGCGGCACGCCCGGAACCCGACCCGACCGTCGCGCGGCTCAAGGCCGACGCCCGGATGATCGCCGCCGTCGACCCGGCCGTCGCCCTGTCCGAGCAGCCGCCCACCGAGGGGATGCTGCTCGAGACGCCCTCGGCCGACGTGTGGGTCGACCCGCGCGACTGGGCCGAGGCGTTCGACGCCCCCGACCCCGGCACGCCGCACCACGAGGCCCAGGACGTGATCGCCGAGGCGCTGGTGACGATCCTGGCGGACCGGCTCGCCGACGCCGTGGCGGAGCCGCACGAGGACGGGTTCGGCTCGGACGAGAACCCCGGCTGGGACGCTGTGCCCACCGGGTACCCACCCGCCGTCCGCGACGACGAGTTCGACGCCTACGGTCGCTCCGCTCCCGAGCCCGGAGCCGACCTGCGCCAGGAGCTCGCCGACCACCCCGACCTGCGCCGCGCCGTCGCGCGGGCCTGGCCGCTGCTGGACCCGGACGACGTCGTCGGCGACCTGTGGACGGTGCCCGCCTACCTGCGCCGCTGCGCGCCGTGGCTGACGCCGGACGAGGTCGCCACGCTGCAGCGCACCGACGCGCACGCCTGGACGGATGCCGACCTGCCGCTCCTCGACGCGGCCCGGCGTCGCCTCGGCGACCCGGACGCCGCCCGTCGCCGCCGGCGGGCCGCAGCCGCGCAGGCCGCCGAGCGTGCCCGGATGGCCGACGTCGTCGACCACCTGATCGCCACCGACGACTCCGACCTCGGCGTCATGTCCATGCTGCGGGGCCAGGACCTGCAGGCCGCGCTGATCGGCGACGCGCAGGTTCCCGCCCCCACGCCGGACGCGCTCGCCGGACCGTTCGCGCACGTCGTCGTCGACGAGGCCCAGGAGCTCACGGACGCGCAGTGGCAGATGCTGCTGGCACGCTGCCCGTCCCGCAGCTTCACCGTCGTGGGGGACCGGGCCCAGGCGCGGCACGGGTTCGCCGAGTCCTGGACCGAGCGGCTGACGCGGGTCGGGCGGACCGCGTGACGCAGGCATCGCTGACGCTGAACTACCGCACCCCGCCGGAGGTGATGGCCGCCGCCGCACCCGTTATCCGGGCCGCGCTGCCCGACGCGAACGTGCCGGAGTCCGTGCGCCCGGGCGGGGCGCCGGTGCGGTCCGGGACGACGGCGGACCTCACCTCCGTGCTGGACGGTTGGCTCGCGCAGCACCCCGGCGGCACCGCGTGCGTCGTCACCGCGGACTCCGGCGCGGTGGGCCCGGTCGACGGCGACCGGGTCCGTGTGCTCGACCCGGTGTCCGCCAAGGGGCTGGAGTTCGACCTCGTGGTGGTCCTCGAGCCGGAGCGGATGGGGGACGGCATCGAGGGGGCCGTGGACCGGTACGTCGCGATGACGCGGGCCACCCGCGAGCTCGTGGTGCTGAGCCGGCCGGGAGTGTAGCGGTCCGCACCTGAACGCGACCTGATCACCGACCGTCCCCGTTCCCAGGCTCGTGTGTTTACCGTCGTCGGCCCGTACCCGACCTGAGGAGCCACCATGTCGAAGCGTCCGCTCGTCGCCGTCACCCTGGCCGCGGCCGTCGCCCTCGCCGGCTGCAGCGCCGACTCCGACGGCGAGGACACGTCGTCACCTTCCGCCGCCCCCAGCGCCGCGGCCACGCCGGACGCCGGCGCCGCGCCCGAGGCCGACCTCGAGGACGTGCCCGACGTCGTCGCCGAGGTCAACGGTGAGGAGGTCGGCCGCGAGGAGTTCGTCACGAGCTTCGAGGGACAGCTGCAGCAGGCCGCCCTGTCCCAGCAGCAGAACGGCGGCGGGGAGGTGGACCAGGATGCGCTCAAGGAGCAGGTGGTCGAGCAGCTGGTGAACAACCGGCTCCTGACGCAGGCCGCGGACGAGGCCGGGATCGAACCGACCGAGGAGGACGTGCAGTCCACGCTCGAGGACGTCGCCGCGCAGAACGGGCTCGAGTCGGCCGACGCCGTGATCTCCGCGCTGGAGGAGCAGGGCCTGTCCGAGAAGCAGGTGCGCGAGGACGCCGCGACCCAGTTCCAGGTCACCACCTACATCGAGGCCGAGGCCGACGTGCAGGAACCGTCCGAGAAGGAGCTGCGCGCGCAGTACGACGACCTCGTCGGGCAGATGGAGAACCAGGCCGGCGACGGCGCGTCGGCACCGGAGGTCCCGCCGTTCGAGGACGTCCGCGACCAGCTCGCCCAGCAGGCCACCAGCCAGCAGCAGAGCGCGGCGATCGACACCATCGTCACCGACCTGCGCGACGACGCGGACGTCACGATCCACCTGTGAGCTCCGCCGGGCGGAACGCCCGGCCACCGTCCGTCGTTGAGCGGGCAGTGACCACCCGAGGAGTACGCATGGATCACGGCCACGAGGTCGGCCTCCAGATCGAGCACGCGATCATGGCGCAGCTGGAGAACGACGCGCCGGAGCTCGCCCTGACGAACGACCGTGACGGGCTGCTGGCGCGGTTCCGCGAGCTGCGGACGGAGTTCCAGCGGCTGCGGCTGACGTACCGGTTCGGCATCGAGGAGGTGTCGACCAAGGTCAACATCCTGCGCCAGGAGTTCGAGAGCACCTACGACTACAGCCCGATCGAGCACGTGCGCAGCCGCCTGAAGTCGCCCGACAGCATCCTGACCAAGGCGATGCGCCAGGGCACCGACCTCACCGTGGCCGCGGTCCGGTCGGAGATCCGCGACATCGCCGGCATCCGCATCACGTGCTCGTTCGTCTCCGACGTGTACTGGATCGCGGAGATGCTCAGCACCCAGGCCGACCTGCGCCTGCTGACCACCAAGGACTACATCGCCGCGCCCAAACCCAACGGCTACCGGTCGCTGCACCTCATCGTCGAGGTGCCGGTGTTCCTGTCCGACCACGTCGAGCACGTCCCGGTCGAGCTGCAGATCCGGACCATCGCCATGGACTTCTGGGCCTCGATGGAGCACAAGCTGCACTACAAGTACGACGCCGACCTGCCGGCGGACCTCGCCGCCGAGATCGACGACGCCGCCCGCGTGGCCGCCGACCTGGACGCCCGCATGGGACGGCTGCGCGACGAGGTCCGGCCCGCGCCGAGGGCCTCGACGACGGCGCTCGGCTGAGGCCCGCGCGCACCGGGCGAGAGATCCCGCCCGCTCACATCTCGAAGTCGTCCAGCGTCTCGAACGGCGAGCCCGGGTGGCCCGGAAACTCCTCCTCCCACCGACCGAGGAGGCAGTGGTCGATCTCCACGTCCTCACCCACCCACGCGGATGTCGACCCGGGCCGCTCGACCGTGCAGCCCGCACCGTCGATCCCCACCAGGCGACGCTCTCCCAGCGGCTCGTCCAGCGTGACGAGCACTCCGGAGCCCTGGGACGTGGGCTCGCTCTCGCCGAGGCACGGCATGAGCGAGGACCGTTCGTGGGAGACGACGGCGACCTGCACCTCGGGCGATCGCTCGCCGTCGACCTCACGCACCACGGCGCCATCGACCTCGCAGCGGAAGTCACGGTCCGCGATCAGGAGGAGATCGCTCGACTCGAGTGCGGCCACCGCGTCGGAGCCCTTCCGCTCGGCGGCCGCCCAGAGCTGAGCCGGCTCCCGCGCCTCGCTGTCGATCACGACGTAAGAGGCCAGCGGATCCACCGCCGCGCCCTCCGGCTCGCTCGTGTACTGCTCCGCATCGGCGACGAGCACGTGACCCCAGGCGTCGTCCGCCGCCTCCGCCCAGGCATCTTCTCGCTCCTCGGATGTCGGCACCGACCAGGCGACCCCTCCTCCGACCACTGCCATCAGCGCGATCGCCGAGAACAACAGCGTCCAGAAGCCGTACGCCATGTCGCTCGGCTCGTTCGGCGGCAGCTCGGTCTCGTCCTCCGTCGACCGGTGGGCCCGCACGAGCATCACCACGACTCCCGCGGCCGCCACCCAGAGGATGACCGCGGCCGCCCGCGCCGCGTCGCCGGGCTGCTCCCACCAGGACAGCGCGATGGCCAGGAGCCCGAGCGCGGTGACGACCACACCGCTGACCTGCCAGAAGGCACGCTGTCGGCGGCTCGGTTCGACCGCAGCGGGTGTGCGCAGCGAGAAGACAGCCCCCACGTGCCACACGACGCCGGGGGCGACGAGCAGCAGCAGACCGCCCAGCAGACACAGCACTCCCCAGAACACGATGTCACTCCCGTCGCTCCGCACACCGCCGGCTCCTGCCCCGGCGCTGTGGGAACCTACCGCTCGGGGGTCCCGCTGAACACCACGCGGTCAGGCAAGGAACTCCTGCACCACGCGGGCGAACCCCTCCGGGTCCGTCTGGTCCGCCACGTGCTGCTGCCCCTCGAGCGTGACGACCCGGCAGTCCGGGACGGAGCCGGCCACGGTCCGGATCGCGTCCTGCAGGAACTCCGCGCTGTCCCCGCCCCGGATGAGCAGCGTGGGCGCCGTGACGGCGGCCGCCTCGGCGGGGTCCAGCATCAGCGGGACACTCTCCTCCCGGGGCAGGGTCGGGGCCGTGGCCACGCGCGCCGGCCAGCTCGGCTGCGCCCGGAGCATCGTGAACTCCTCCTCGGGCATGTGCAGCACGTCGCGCAGCATGATCTCGACGGCGTCCTCGGACCGTCCGGCGTCGACCGCCGCCTGCACGCGGGCGACCAGCTCGGGCGGCTGGGGGTGCGGCACGACGGCCGGCTCGTAGAGCACCAGCCGACGTACCTGCGCGGTGCGGGCTGCTGCCCGGACCGCCAGGTAGCCGCCGAACGAGTGGCCCAGCACGTCGGCGGGATGCCCGGCGTCGGCAGCCACGGCCTCCACGACCGCGACGACGTCCTCGACCTCCCGCTCCGGGGTCCAGTCGGGACCGTCCGTGCTGCCGCCGCGACCGCGCCGGTCCATCGCGTGCACCGTCCTGACGTCGCTGAGGTGCTCGGTGATGCGCCAGCGGCGGTGGTCGGACATCGACCCGTGCACCAGGAGCAGCGGGGGACCGGTCCCGGTGCTCCACACCGCCAGCCGGGTGCCGTCCGGCGACGTGACGTGCCAGGGATCTGCGGACTGCTGCTGGACCATCGCGACCTCCCGGGGACCGCAGCTCCAGGATCCCACCGAGCAGACCTCCTGGCCCGACTAAGACCCCTGGAGCACGCCGGTCGGCAGGGCATAGACCTCAGGCACCGCACCGGCGGGGACGTCGCCGACGAGGTGGGCCACGAACTCGGCGGCCCCTCCCGGTGGAACGACCTCGTAGACGAACGACCAGACCACGTCAACGATGCTTCCTGAGCCATCCCTCAGGATCGCCACGACCTGCGGGTCCTCCTGGTCGTCGGCGAAGTGCGAGACGATGCTTCCGACGACCGCGGGGTTGCCCTCCACATCGACCCCGATCTCGGCCTCGACGACCTCGAAGGACCCGATCGAGCCAGGTTCCACGACCGTGGCGGTCTCGGGCGTCTCGACGGTGAGGTTCTCCGCGCCGCGGCCGTCCAGGTTCTCGAAGTGCCCCACGACCGGGACCTGCGCCGAGGGCGCGACCGTCACGTACTCGGTGAAGGAGTCGAGCAGCGTGCCGTCGCCGCTGGTGGCGCGGACGTCGAACCCGCCGGAGAAGTAGGCGAGCTCGTCCGACGGGTTCTCCACGACCACCACGGCGAGCCACTCGCCCATGCCGTCCGGCCAGGCCTGCCCCTCGACGACCCGGAGCTGCTCGCCGGGGCCGGGTTCACGCTCCTTCGGCGCCAGGGTCTCCTCGACCTCGCTCACCTCGTCCGCAGAGGCCGCTGGGTCGGGGGCGGCGGGCGTGTCGCCGATGTCCGTGTCGGCGGTATCAGCCGAGCAGCCTGTCAGTCCTATCGCCCCCCACACCAGAACCGCCGCGATGACCGTGCTCCGTCGCCGTGCCATGTCAGTCTCATCCTCCGTGCCGTCGGTCCGCCGGAGCCTAGCGGACACCCACGGCACCGGACCCTGTCTCCCCTCGCCGGTCGCCGGTGTCGTGCGTGTGAGCAGACGGCAAGTCCATGGACGACGACCCCGCGGCCGACCGGGTCGTGCCGAGCCGACCGGCCGGCGGCGTTTCGGCGCCGTAAACATTCGCGAACCGTTCGGGAACGTCGTTGACAGTGCCCGCAGGACGTCCGCACGCTGTTGTGTATCGCGAACGACGTTGCGCATAGCGCATCACCGCCCGCGAACTCTCGACGTCCGAGCCGGGGAGCCGCCGGTATGCATCGTCTGTGTTCGTTGAGCGACCTCACCCCCGGTGAGGGACTGCGGGTCGACTCGGTCGCACCGCCGGTCGCCGTCTTCCTCGCGGAGGACGGCACGGTGCACGCGATCGACGACACCTGCACCCACCAGGACGCGTCCCTCGCCGAGGGCTGGCTCGAGGACGGCGCGGTCGAGTGCCCGCTGCACGAGAGCCGGTTCTGCCTGCGCAGCGGGGTGCCCGACGGCGGTCCCGCGCGCGGCGCGGTGCGGGTCCACCGGGCGGAGGTGGTTGACGGCGAGGTCCTCGTCGAGCTGTCGACCGCCGCGCCGTGCCTGCCGCCCGGGGTGGTCTCCGCATGACCGGGCCCGCCGCCGTCCGCACCGGCGTCGTCGTCGTCGGCGCGGGCCTCGCCGGCTGGACCGTCGCCGACACGCTGCGGACCGAGGGCTACGCCGGTGACGTCACCGTCGTCGGCGCCGAGGAGCACGCCCCGTACGACCGTCCCCCGCTGAGCAAGGACTTCCTCGCCGGACGCGTCGGACGCCCGGACCTCACCCTGGGCGGCGGCTCCGACGACGTCGCGTGGCGGCTCGGGCGCCGGGCCGTCGCGCTCGACGTCCCCACCCGCACCGTGACGCTCGACGACGCATCCACCGTCACCGGCGACCACGTGGTGCTCGCGACCGGGGCCGCCGCACGGCGCCTGCCCGGTCCGCACGGGGCCGTGCACACCGTCGCCACGCTGGACGACGCCGAGAGGTTGCGCGCCGCGATCAGGCCCGGCACGCGGGCCGTGGTGGCCGGCGCGGGATTCCTCGGCCTGGAGGTCGCCGCCTCGCTGACCGGGCTCGGCGCGCACGTCACCGTGGTGTGCGCCGCTGCCGGCCCGCTGCTGCGCGAGATCGGCCCCGACGCGAGCGCCGCCGTGCTCCGGCTCCACGAGGGGCACGGGGTGCGGGTGCTCACCGGAGCGCGGGTGTCCGGCGTCGGCGGCCCTCGCGGGCGCCGCCGCGGGCGGACCAGCGCCGACGGCCCGTCCTGTCCGGTCGCCGTCGTGCTGGAGGACGGGCGGGAGATCGCCGCCGACCTCGTCGTCGTCGCGGCCGGAGCCGACCCGGCGTCTGCCTGGCTGGCCGGCAGCGGGCTGCGGCTCGACGGCGG
>Ga0207735_100295_pt1 | contig 11581 bp, 10 predicted proteins | sample TtaePargueraPR_9_FD_187280 | JGI IMG/M metagenome (GOLD analysis project Ga0207735, IMG submission 187280) | Aerobic enrichment media microbial communities from Bioluminiscent Bay, La Parguera, Puerto Rico - Tt and E2 (1) (SPAdes) | ecosystem: Environmental > Aquatic > Marine > Unclassified ... | reverse complement strand
GATGTTCGACGAGTACGCGAACACGACGACCTTCTCGCCGACGTCCGGGAACTCCTCAGCGAGGTTCGACCGGGCGTCGTTGTACGAGGTGCCGACCACGGCGTCGCCGTCGTAGACCGCCTGCACCGACTGCGGGTGGCCACCGGCGAAGAACGAGCCGGTGAGGTCCGTCAGCGGGTCGATGCCGAGGATGCCCTGGAGCTGGGTCGCCGGGTAGTAGTACCCGGAGGCCGAGGACTCGTCGACGAACGCGATCTGCGAGGACGGGTCGATGAGCGCGAGCGCGTCCTCACCCTGCGGGCCGTCGTAGCCGGTGGCGCCGTTGCAGTAGGAGTAGTTGATGCCCTCGTCGTCGGCCTCGGTGACCACGTCATCGAGGCAGAACGTGTCGGGGTCGTTGGTGAAGTACTGCGTCACGTAGCTCGACGAGCCGTAGCGGACCGACTGCAGCACCGGCACCGCACCCGCCTCGTCGACCGCCTGGGTCATCGCGATCGGGCCGAGGAAGCCGATGTCGGCCTGGTCGGTCTGGAGCGCGACCACGACCGCGCTGTAGCTGTCGGGCACGAAGACCTCGACGTCGACGCCGAGCTCGGCGCTCAGCAGCTCCGCGAGCACCTCGCCGTCGGTGACGAGCTGGTCGACCTCGTCCGACGGGACGAGCGCGAGGGTGAGCGACTCGGGAATGGCGCCGCCCGCGTCCATCGTGGCGTCGGGGCTGGCCGACGACCCGCCGTCGTCGCCGTTCGAGCTCGAGCACGCCGCCAGCGACAGGGCGAGCCCCGTCGCGACAGCGGTGGACGCGAAGATACGGTTCCTCACAGTGGCACCCTCCAGGTTGGTGTGGTGGCCGCGGCTGCGCGGCCCGGCCGGCGCGATCGCGCAGCGGCTCTCTCGGCACGTTAATACGCGGATGGCCAATAACCGCCCGCTTCTCCCAGAGTTTTCGCCCTGGTAACGCGCCGTTCATCCAGGCTTTGCCATTCGGTGACATCGGCGCGGGCGTCGCGTCCGACGGTGCGCCGCTCCCCGGAGCGCTACTCCATGACGCGGAGCTGGCGGCGCCTCGTCTCGAGGCGGATCAGCTCGCCGAAGGCCTCCTGCGCCGCGGGCGTGCCCTCGCCGGCGCGCTGCATCCGGCCACGCAGGTCGGCGGCCTGGCGCGTGAGGCTGAAGTCGAGCAGGCGCGCGAGGACCGAGCGCGCGTAGTGGCCCAGCTCGGCCGGCTTGTCGTGCGGCAGCGGCGTCACCGCGAGGCGCGACACGAGGCCCGCGAGGTCGGGGCCGGCCTGCTCCTCGACGGCGCCCACCCAGTCGGCGACGGCTGCGGCGGGGCCGCCGGCGGCGACGATCGCGTCGAACACCTGCGCGTACTGCGGCGCCGTGAACGCCGTCCGGGTCAGCTCCTCGAAGATCCCCATCGAGGTCCGGTCCTCGGCGATCGCGGCCTTGCCCTGCAGCAGCACGCCGAGCGACAGCGCCTCGGCGCGCACCACCGGGTCGCGCGGGTTGGGGGCGGCCGCGGCGGTGGCGATCTGACCGGTCTCGGGGTCCACGGGCGGCGGGCCGTCGGGACGATGCGCCTCGCGGGCGGGCGCCTGGGCGGCGGGGCCGCTCCGGTCGCCCGCGCGGGACACGGCGCGCATCACGTCCTGGGTGTCCATCCCGAGCCAGCCGGCGAGACGGCGCGCGTACTCGGGTCGCAGCGCGCGGTCGCGGATCTGGGACACGATCGGCGCGGCGGCGCGCAGGGCCGCGACGCGTCCTTCGGGGGTCTCGAGGTCGTGCGCGGCGAGCGAGGCCTTGATGACGAACTCGAACAGCGGCACGCGGCGGTCCATCAGCCGCACCACCGCGTCGTCGCCGTCGCGCTGGCGGATGTCGCACGGGTCCATGCCCTCGGGGTCCACCGCGACGAACGTCTGCGCGAGGAACTGCTGGTCGAGCGCGAAGGACTTGAGCGCGGCGTTCTGGCCCGCCTCGTCGCCGTCGAACGTGAAGATCACCTTGGCGCCCGACGTGCCGACCTTGAGCTGGGCCTGGCCGGTGTCGCCCATGAGGCGGCGCACCACCTTGACGTGGTCCTCGCCGAACGCGGTGCCGCAGGTCGCGACGGCGTTGGTGACGCCCGCGAGGTGGCACGCCATCACGTCGGTGTAGCCCTCGACCACCACGGTCGAGCGCTCGGAGCGGATCGCGCCCTTGGCCAGGTCGATTCCGTACAGGACGTGGGACTTCTTGTAGATCTGCGTCTCGGGGGTGTTGAGGTACTTGGGGCCCTGGTCGTCCTCGTGCAGGCGCCGCGCGCCGAAGCCGATCACGTCGCCGGTGACCTCGCGGATGGGCCACACCAGGCGGCCGCGGAAGCGGTCGTAGACGCCGCGCTGCCCCTCGGACACCAGTCCCGAGGCCTTGAGCTCGGCCTCGGTGAAGCCGTTGCGGCGCAGGTGCTCGGTGAGGTGGGACCAGCCCTGCGGCGCGTAGCCGCACCCGAAGGTCTCGGCGGCGGCGCGGTCGAAGCCGCGCTCGCGCAGGAAGTCGCGCGCGATGCGCGCCTCGGGCGTCTCGAGCTGCGCCACGAAGAACTCCGCGGCCACGCGGTGCGCCTCGAGGAGGCGCCGGCGCATGTTCGCGCCGGACTCGGAGGAGCGGCGCCCGCCGGACTCGTAGCGCAGGGTCACCCCGGCACGCTCGGCCAGGTACTCGACGGCCTCCTGGAACGGCAGGCCGTCCATGCGCATCACGAACTCGATGACGTCGCCGCCCTCGCCGCAGCCGAAGCAGTGCCAGCGGCCCGCGGCCGGGCGCACGTGGAACGAGGGGGAACGCTCGTCGTGGAACGGGCACAGGCCCTTGAGGGAGCCGACCCCGGCCGGCTTGAGGGAGACGTGCTGCCCGACGATCTCCTCCAGGGGCGCGCGCTCGCGGACAGCCGCGATGTCGTCCCTGTTGATCGTGCCCGCCACGCGCACAGAGTACCGGCGCGCACGCGCCCGGCCGCGCATCGTCCCCGAAGCCGCTTCGCGGGGCCTCCCGAGTCGGGCGGACCCCGCGTCCGCGCTAGGCTGGGGCCACGCCCACGAAAGGACTGGCTGCTGTGAGAGTGGACGCATTCCTCGCCGACTCGGCTGAGGTCGTGCAGAACAAGATCTACGCGCTCGGCGCGGGGTGGAACATCATCTTCGTGCGGGGCTTCCCCGCGGTGCACCGCCGCCTGTCGGTGGGCGCCGTCGTGCACGTGCCGTTCACCGAGACCAACCGCACGCACCAGTTCGAGCTCAAGCTGCTCACCGAGGACGGCGTCGAGTACCCGATCGGCATCCGCCCCGACGCGGAGGGCAAGCCCGCCCCGGTGCGCGCCATGGGCGGCGAGTTCACGGTGGGCCGTCCGGCGCACCTGGTCGACGGCGACGAGCAGGTCGCCAGCTTCGCCTTCACGATCGACGGCCTGCGCTTCGACAAGCCCCGCCTCTTCTCGTGGGTCATCAGCGTGGACGGCGAGGAGATGACCCGTCTGCCGATGCGCGTGCAGCAGGCGGCGCAGCAGGCGTAGTGGAGGTCTACACCGGGGTGGTCTTCCCCCTGGTGCTGGTGGTCAGCGGCGCGCTCGCGCTCGCCGGCGCCGTCACCCTTGCCTGGCCGCGGGCCCACAAGGCCCTGCGGATCGCCGTGTCCGCGACGTACGCCGCGGTCGCCGTGCACCTGATCACCGTCGTGATCCTGCTGATCTCGGGCGTGCCCGCGGGGCTGGTGCTCACGCTCGGCTACCTGCTCGCCTCGGTCGCGCTGCTGCCGCTGCTCGGCATCGGCCGCCTCGGCACGCCGGAGGCCGCGGCCGCGGATCCCGACCCGCACCGGCCGGTGCTCGCCCCCGATCAGATCGCCCGCGTCGACGCCGCGTCGGCCGTGATCATCGCGATCGCGCTCGCCGTGCTGCTGTGGCGCGTCCTGGTGATCATGGAGGCGGCCGCGTGAACTACGTCGCCCGCATCGCGCTGATCGTCGCGTACGCCGTGCTCGGCCTCGCCGCGACCGGCCGGTCGACCGTGCAGATCGCCACCAGGTTCTCCGAGGCGCCGCTGCCGTACTCGGTGTCCGCGGTGTCCGCGGTGCTGTACGCCGTGATCGCTCTGGCGCTGTGGCGCAACTGGGCGACCGTCGCGCTGGTCGGCACCGCCCTCGAGCTCGTGGGGGTTCTGGTGGTCGGCACGCTCGGCTACGTCGAGTCGTCCTGGTGGCCCGACGAGACGGTGTGGACCGGCTACGGCTCGGCGTACGGGTGGGTGCCTCTCGCCCTGCCGATCGTCGCGCTCGTCCTGCTCGTCAAGGAGCGGCGCGCCCGCTCCGCCCGTCCCGTCGAGGAGTCCCGCCCGTGACCGCACCCGACACCGCCGAGGCCGCGCCCCGGTCGCCGCTGCGCCACGGCCTCAACCTGGTCCGCGGCGCGCTCATCGGCACCGCCGAGACGGTCCCCGGCGTCAGCGGCGGCACGGTCGCGCTCATGACCGGTGTCTACGAGGACATCCTCACCTCCGCCGGCCACCTCATCGGCGGCATCCGTCTCGCGATCACGGACGGCCTGCGCGGCCGCGGCCTGGGCGCCTCGCGGGCGGAGTTCGCGCGCGTGCGCTGGGCCGTGGTCATCCCGATCGGGATCGGCATGGTGATCGCGCTGGTGAGCATGGCGCACGTGATGGAAGGGCTGCTCGAGGACCACCCGGAGACGATGCGCGCGCTGTTCCTGGGCCTCGTGGTCGCCTCGCTCGCGGTGCCGCTGCGCCACTCGATCGAGTCCCCTGGACGCGCGGGGAGCCCCGGCCGCTGGAGCGTCCGCGAGTGGGCCGTCGCAGCCGTCGCCGCGGTCGCCGTCGGCGTCCTCGTCTCGCTTCCCGGCACCGACCTCTCCCCCGAGCCCTACGTGATCGTCCCCGCCGCCGCGCTCGCCGTCTCGGCGCTCGTCCTGCCCGGGCTGTCGGGGTCGTTCCTGCTGCTCACGCTCGGCCTGTACGAGCCGACCATCGCGGCGGTCAACGACCGCGACCTCGGCTACCTCGCGCTGTTCGCGACAGGCGCCGCGATCGGCCTGGTCACGGTGGTCAAGGCGCTGCAGTGGCTCCTCGAGCACCACCGCCGCATCACCCTCGTGGTGCTCACCGGCGTGATGGCGGGCAGCCTGGTCGCGCTGTGGCCGTGGCAGGACGCCGACGGCGCGCGCGTCGCCCCGACGGAGCCGATCCTGGGCCCGGTGCTGGCGTTCGCCGCAGGCGTCGTGGTGGTGGGCGCGGTGCTGCTCGCCGAGCGCCGCATGGTCGCCGCACAGCTCGCGCGCGCGGCGCAGGACTGACCCGCCGGGCGCCTGGCGGTGCGCGCCCGTAGAGTCTGGCCATGGCATCGATCGTGCTGCTCCACTCGGCCCTCGGGCCGACCCGCCACGTCGCCGACTGGGCCGAGGCCCTCGCGGACGACGGGCACGCCGTCGTCACCCCCGACATGTACGGCGGCGACGTCTACGCGGACCTCGATGCCGGCGTCGAGCGGGCGGACGGCGCCGGGGGCCCGCCCGGCTTCGTCGACACGGTGTCCGCGTGGCTGCCGCCGCTGCCCGCTCCCCTCGTCTACGCGGGCTTCTCGCTCGGGGGCGCGGTGGCGGAGATCCTCGCGCTGACCCGCCGCGACGCGGCGGGGCTGATCGTGATGCACGGGGCGCTGTCCCCCGCGTGGTTCGGCGTCGACGCCTGGCCCCCGGGCCTGCGCGCTCAGCTGCACGTCTCGGAGGGCGACCCGTGGGCCGAGCCCGAGGAGAACGAGGCGTTCCTCGACCTCGCCGGCGCGGCGTGCGAGACGTTCGCGTACCCGGGCGACGGGCACCTGTTCGGCTTCGAGGGCTGGCACGAGTACGACGAGGACGCGTCGCACCGGATGTTCGAGCGCGTCACCGAGTTCCTCGCGGAGCTCGACGCCGCGTCGTGACGCCTACCCGCGCCGCCGCGCCACGTACCGGTGGTGCCAGTCGTACGCCGACTTGTCGGTGAGCGACGCCACCTGGTCGAGCACCACCCGGGCGCGCGCCGCGTCGTCCCCCGCCTCGCGGTACATCGCCGCGAAGTGCGGCTCGAGCGCGTCGTCGCCGAGCTCGATGAGCGCGCCCACCAGGTCGGCCAGCCGCTGACGCTGCTGGCGGTACGCCGGCTTGCGCTCGCGCGGCGCCATCAGGAAGTGGACGGCGATGCCCTTGAGGATGAGGATCTCGTCGGCGACCTCGCCCGGGATCACCAGCGAGGCGTGGTGCCGCGTCAGCGCGCCGTCGCCGTACTCCGCGCGGGTCGCGTCCGCGATTCGGCCCACGAAGCGCCCGATGAGCTGGCTGGTCATGTCCTTGAGCGTCGCGAGCGCGCGGTGCGAGCCGTCGTACTCGTCCATCCACCAGGGCTCGGCACGCAGGCGGTCCAGCGCCTCGACCAGCGCGTCCGGCTCGCCGCGGCCGTACCAGGCGCGCGCGTGCGACGCGATCTCGCGTGCCCGCTTGGCGTCGTGCAGCACGCCTAGCGACACGCTGTGGTGGACCACCGAGTCCTCGACGTCGTGCACCGAGTAGGAGATGTCGTCGGCGAGGTCCATCACCTGCGCCTCGAAGCTCTGCGCGCGCTCGGGGGCGCCGTCGCGCAGCCACCGGAAGACGGGCAGGTCCTCCTCGTAGACCCCGAACTTGCGGGTCGGGCTGCCGTCGGGGCGGGTCGGGGTCGCGTCCTCGGTCCACGGGTACTTGACCGCCGCGTCGAGCGTCGCGCGCGTGAGGTTGAGGCCGGCGCTGACCCCCGTCTCGGGGTCGTAGGTCTTGGTCTCGAGGCGCGTGAGGATGCGCAGCGTCTGCGCGTTGCCCTCGAAGCCGCCGATGTCCTGCGACACCTCGTCGAGCGCGCGCTCGCCGTTGTGCCCGAAGGGCGGGTGGCCGAGGTCGTGCGCGAGGCACGCGGCGTCGACCACGTCGGGATCGCAGCCGAGCATCTTGCCGAGGCTGCGCCCGACCTGCGCGACCTCGAGCGAGTGCGTGAGGCGGGTGCGCACGAAGTCGCCGGTGCCGGCGCCGAGCACCTGCGTCTTCGCGCCCAGGCGCCGCAGCGCGCTCGAGTGGACGATCCGCGCGCGGTCGCGCTCGAACGGGGTGCGCTGCTGCTGCTTGGGGGGCTCGTCGACGTAGCGCTCGATGTCGGCTGCGGCGTAGCCGTCGGGAAGGGCGCTCACATGCCGACTCTAGCGGGCACGATGCCCCGCGCCGCAAGCGCGTGTCACCGCTCCGGGTGCGGGCAGACCAGGTGCACCTGCACGAAGCCCTCGCCGAACCGGACGACGTGCTCGGCGGTGAGCTCGACCGGATGGGTGAGGCCGCCGAACAGCGAGATCCCGCGACCCAGCACGGTCGGCACGATGGTCACCACGAGGTGCTCGAGCACGCGCGCCTCGAGCGCGCTGCGGACCATGGTCGCGCCGTCGACGTAGACGTCCTTGTGTCCCGCGACGGCGCGCGCCTCCGCGACCAGCTCCTCGATCGACCCGTGGGCGGACGTGACGGAGCGGTGCGCCGCCTCGAGCGGACGATGCGTGGCGACCAGCATCGGCACGTCGCCGTACGGCCAGTCGGGGAAGCGCGTGACGATGTCGTACGTGCGCCTGCCCATGAGGATGCAGCCCACGCGGTCCATGAGGTCGCCGAAGTGGAGGGCGTCCGCCGAGGAGTGCTCCCACGGCTCGGCGGCGACCGGCGGCGCGTCGTCCGCGCGCGGCTCGAGCCAGTCGAGGTCGTCGCCCGGGCCGGCGACCAGCCCGTCGAGAGACATCGCCAGATACGCGCGCACCCTGGTCATGTGCCCACGTTAGCCCCGGTACGGGGCGAATGTCCGGGTGGCGCGGTTCAGCCGCCGGAGACGCTGAGCTCGGCCTCGCGCAGTCGCGCCTCGAGGTCGGGGGTGATGTCCTGGGTGTCGAGCCAGCCCTCGGGGCACGACGGCACGCGCGGCGAGCCCTGGCGTCCGCGGGGACCCTCGGCCTCCTCGCCCGGGTACGGGGTGTCGAGCTCGAGCGTGTCGAGCAGCTCGCGCAGTTGCGCGAGGGTGTCGACCAGGCCGAGCGCGCGGCGGATCTCGCCACCGACCGGGTAGCCCTTGAGGTACCAGGACATGTGCTTGCGGATCTCACGCATGGCCTTGCCCTCGTCGTCGTCGAAGTGGCTCACCATCAGCTCACCGTGGCGGTAGATGGTGTCCGCGACCATGCGCAGGCCCGGGCGCGCGCGCTCGGGGCGGCCCTCGAAGGCGGCCTGCAGGTCCGCGAACAGCCACGGCCGGCCCATGCAGCCGCGGCCCACGACCACGCCGTCGCAGCCGGTCTGCTCGACCATGCGCACGGCGTCCTCGGCCTGCCAGATGTCGCCGTTGCCGAGCACCGGCACCGACGTGACGGTGTCCTTCAGGCGGGCGATCGCCTCCCAGTCCGCGGTGCCCGAGTAGTACTCGGCGGCGGTGCGGGCGTGGAGCGCGACGGCCGCGGCGCCCTCGCGCTCGGCGGTGCGGCCCGCGTCGAGGTAGGTGAGGTGGTCGTCGTCGACGCCCTTGCGCATCTTGACGGTGACGGGGATGTCGAAGCGCGACGCCTCGCGGACCGCCGCCCGCACGATGTCGCGGAACAGGTCCCGCTTCCACGGCAGCACCGCTCCCCCGCCCTTGCGGGTCACCTTGGGCACCGGGCAGCCGAAGTTCATGTCGATGTGGTCGGCGCGGTCCTCCTCGGCGATCATCCGCACGGCGGCGGCGATCGTGGCGGGGTCGACGCCGTAGACCTGCACCGAGCGCGGGGTCTCGTCCGGGTCGTGGGCGATGATCCGCAGCGACTCCGGGGTGCGCTCGACCAGCGCGCGCGAGGTCACCATCTCCGCGACGTACAGCCCGCCGCCGTGCTCGCGGCACAGGCGGCGGAAGGCGGCGTTGGTGATGCCCGCCATGGGCGCGAGCACCACGGGGGTGTCGACCTCGAGGGGGCCGATGCGCAGCGGCGGGAGGAGGCGGGTGGCGGCGGTCATGGGCTCCATTGTCTCAGGCTCGGAGCGGCGTCCGGCAGGCACACTCGCGCCCGGGCCGCTGAGGGAAAGCCCGGGCGCGAGGCGTCACGGCGCAGCGAACTAGCGCGCAGCCGTAACGTGCTGGGTGGGGGACGGTCACTCGCTCCCTTCCCCCCGGTAGGGCGCTGGTGCGCCTACGAATGCCCGACGCATCCAGGTTGCGGGGTGCGTGTGCGCCGCGTCAAGCGGAACACGCCAATTCGGTGGAAAACAATGCGAAACCGACAAAACGGAGACCTACCGAGCGTCGGCGTCGCCCTCCGGATCGTCGGCCGCGGCCTCGTCGACGGGCTCGTCCGCCGCGATGCGGGCGATCTCGGGCGGCAGGTCGGGGCCCTCGTCGTCCTCGGCGCCCTCCGCATCGTCCACCGCCTCGCCGCCGATGCCGACGATCAGCGCCCCTACCGCGGTGGTGAGCGGCACCGCGAGCACCAGCCCGATCGAGCCGACGAGCGTGCGCACCACCTCGCCGGCGATCTCGGACGAGGTGAGGGCGGTGCTCAGCGGGTTGTCGTACACCGCGATCAGCATGATCAGCGGCAGCGAGGCGCCCACGTACGCGAACGCGATGGTGTAGACGGTCGAGGCGATGTGGTCGCGGCCGATCCGCATGCCGCGCGCGAACAGCTGCCACGGCCCGAGGTCGGGGCGCGCGGCGCCCAGCTCCCATACGGCCGAGGCCTGCGTGATCGTGACGTCGTTGAGCACGCCCAGGCCGGCGATCATCAGCCCGCACAGCGCGAGGCCCTGAAGCGACAGCTGGCCCTCGAAGTACGCGAGGTTGACCTCGGCCTCGGAGGGCACGCCGGGGATCCGCGCGGCCGTGACGGCCCACGTGCCGAGGACCGCGGTGACCACCAGGCCCGCGATGGTGCCCAGGTATGCGGTGGTGGTGCGCGCGTTGGGCCCATGCGCCACGTAGAGCAGCACGAACAGCGCGCCCGCGGCGGTCGCCAGGCCGACGATGGGCGGGCTGGCGCCGTCGAACAGCGCCGGCACGGTGTAGAACACGACGATGCCGAAGGCCGCCAGCAGGCCGACGAGCGCGCCCAGTCCTCGCCACCAGGCGACGGCGAGCACCAGCGCCACGTAGGCGATGAGCAGGATGAGGATGGGCGAGGTGCGGTCGAAGTCGGTGAAGATCACCTGGCCGTCCTCGAGCACGATCGCGTGCACGCGGTCGCCGGGATCGAGCTCGACGCCGGGGATGCCGATCGGCTGCATCGTCGACTCGCCCTCGTAGCCCTCGGTGAGGATGCTCACCTGGGACTCGCCGCTGGCCTCGTCGTACGAGACGATCTCCGCCTCGACGCGCTCGGCGCCCTCGTACAGGAACGGCTCGGAGCCGAGCACGTCCCACGTCGACGGCCACGTGACCGCGGCCCCGACCGCGACGGCGGCGAGCACGCCGACGACGAGCGCCCACAGCAGGCGCGACGTGCCGACGGAGGCGCGCGGACGGGCCTCCGCGAGGTGCGAGTGCCCGGCGCCCATCAGTCCTCCTGCGTCAGGCCCCGATGAGGCGCTGCGCGAGGTAGCCGCTGACCTGCGACAGCGCCACGCGCTCCTGCTGCATGGTGTCGCGGTCGCGGATGGTGACGGCCTGGTCGTCGAGCGTGTCGAAGTCGACGGTGATGCAGTACGGCGTGCCCACCTCGTCCTGACGGCGGTAGCGCTTGCCGATCGACTGCGTGACATCCAGGTCGATGTTCCACGCGCCGCGCAGCTCCTGGGACAGCGCCTGCGCGGTGGGCACGAGGTCGGCCGACTTGGACAGCGGCAGCACCGCGGCCTTGACGGGCGCGAGGCGGTGGTCCAGGCGCAGCACGGTGCGGGTCTCGGTGCCGCCCTTCGCGGTGGGCACCTCCTCCTCGGTGTACGCCTCGACCAGGAAGGCCATCAGCGAGCGCGACAGCCCCGCCGCGGGCTCGATGACGTACGGCACGAAGCGCTCGTTGGTGGCCGGGTCGAGGTAGCTGAGGTCCTTGCCCGAGTGCTTGGCGTGCGTCGACAGGTCGAAGTCAGTGCGGTTCGCGATGCCCTCGAGCTCGCCCCATTCGGAGCCCTGGAAGCCGAAGCGGTACTCGATGTCCGTGGTGCCCTTGGAGTAGTGCGAGAGCTTCTCCTGCGGGTGCTCGTACAGGCGCAGGTTGTCGGCGGCGATCCCGAGGTCCTCGTACCAGGCCTTTCGCGTGTCGATCCAGTGCTGGTGCCAGTCCTCGTCGGTGCCCGGCACCACGAAGAACTCCATCTCCATCTGCTCGAACTCGCGCGTGCGGAAGATGAAGTTGCCGGGCGTGATCTCATTGCGGAAGGACTTGCCCACCTGCGCGATGCCGAACGGGGGCTTCTGGCGCGCGGTGCGCATGACGTTCTCGAAGTTCACGAAGATGCCCTGCGCGGTCTCCGGGCGCAGGTAGTGCAGCCCGGACTCGTCGGACGCGGCACCCAGGTAGGTGCGCAGCAGGC
>Ga0207735_100294_pt1 | contig 11650 bp, 8 predicted proteins | sample TtaePargueraPR_9_FD_187280 | JGI IMG/M metagenome (GOLD analysis project Ga0207735, IMG submission 187280) | Aerobic enrichment media microbial communities from Bioluminiscent Bay, La Parguera, Puerto Rico - Tt and E2 (1) (SPAdes) | ecosystem: Environmental > Aquatic > Marine > Unclassified ... | reverse complement strand
GGGCGACGAGCCGCAGCATGCGGGGCTTGTAGGCGCCCAACCAGATCGGCACGTCGTGCGCGGGCGCGGGGCCCCGCTTGGCGCCGGCGACGCGGTGGTGCTCACCCTCGGCGCGCAGGGGACGTCGCTCGCCGGCGTCCCAGATGCCGCGGATGATCTCGATCGCTTCGGAGAGCGCGTCGACGGACTGCCCGGGGGTGAGGCGGGTGCCGCCCATCGACTCGATGGCGTCCCAGAACCCGCCGGCGCCGAGACCCAGGTCGATGCGTCCGCCGCTGAGCAGGTCGAGGCTGGCGACCGACCGGGCGAGCACCGCCGGCTGGCGCAGGGGCAGGTTGAGCACGTTGCCGGCCAGGTGGATGGTCTCGGTGACGGCGGCCGCGTAGGAGATCAGCGTCCAGGTGTCGAGGAACCCCGGCTGGTACGGGTGGTCCTGGAACGTCACCAGGTCGAGCCCCGACGCCTCGGCCGCCTGCGCGAGGCGGACCGGCTGCTGCGGGTCGCGGTTCGACGGCGTGACGAACGCACCGAAGTGCAGGTCGTGGCCGTAGTCCGTCATGGGGAACCTCCGGGCGAGAGTGGGCCGATCCGCCGACGCCGACAGAATCGTCTTCTGCGCAGACGATATCACCGACAACTCATCTGGACTGCCATCGATTCCGGGCTACGATGGCCTCGTGAGCACGGAGACGACGGCGGACGCGACCACCGCGCACACGCCGCTCGGCTGGCCGCTGGCGGCCCTGCTGCGCGGATGGAGCGACGGCGTCGCCACCGCCTGCGCCGACGTCCCTCACGGAGCCCGCGGGTACGAGGTGCTCGCCGCCGTCGTCCACGACGCCCCGCCGACCCAGGCCTCGCTGGCCGCCCGGCTCGGCATCGACCGCACCGTCATGACCTACCTGCTCGACGAGCTCGTCGGATGCGGCCTCGTCGAGCGCCGGCAGGACCCCGCGGACCGGCGGGCCCGGCGCATCGTCGCCACCGACCACGGTCGCACGGTGCTGGCCGACCTCGACGGCCGTGTCCACGCGGCCGAGGACGCCCTGCTCGCCGACCTCGACGACGCCGAGCGCGAGCACCTACGCGCCCTGCTGACCCGGGCCGCGGCGGGGGCCGCTCCCGGCGACGACCGGTGCGCCGTCGTCGCGCGCGTCATCGACGCCTGAGCACCGCCGCCGAGGTCCGGGCCGACGCCGCACACCGTCACGAAGGCCCGACCCTCCGAACCACCGCACGCCGTTGTGGGCTGGTCAGGTCACGGCGCCGAGGTGCCAGGGGATGAACTCCTCCGCGCCGATGCCGAGCTCCTCGGAGACGGTCTGCTCGCCCGAGGCGACCGCGAGGATCATGGCGAGCAGCTCCGCGCCGACCTCCTCGAGGGACGCCGTGCCGTCCACGATGCGACCGGCGTTGAGGTCCATGTCCTCGCTCATCCGCTCGTACATGGGGGTGTTGGTGGCGACCTTGATCGACGGCGTCGGACGGCAGCCGAACACCGACCCGCGGCCCGTGGTGAACACGACGACGTTCGCCCCGCCGGCCACGATGCCCGTCACCGAGACGGGGTCGTACCCGGGAGTGTCCATGAACGTGAAGCCGCGGTCGGTGATCGCCTCGGCGTAGTCGTACACCGCGGTCAGGTCGGCCTGACCGCCCTTGGCGACCGCGCCGAGAGACTTCTCCAGGATGGTCGTCAGTCCCCCGGCCTTGTTGCCCGGCGAGGGGTTGTTGTCGAGGGTGCCCTGCCCGGCGGCCATGTAGGAGCGCCACCACTCGAGCTGGTCGAGGAGCTTCTTCGCGACCTCGGGCCGCGTCGCACGCGCGGTGAGCAGGTGCTCGGCGCCGTACACCTCGGGGGTCTCGGCGAGCACGGAGGTGCCGCCGTAGGCCACGATCCGGTCCGACGCCCAGCCGAGCGCCGGGTTCGCGGTGATGCCGGAGTAGCCGTCGGACCCGCCGCAGTTCAGGCCCAGCACCAGCTCGGAGACGTCGCACTCGGTGCGCTGCCGGGCGTTCACGGTGGGCAGCATCGCGCGGATCTCCTCGACGCCGGCGCGCACGGTGGCGCGGATGCCGCCGGTCTCCTGGATGGTCATCGAGCGGACCACGGTGTCCTCGGGGATGCCGGCGAGCAGTCCCGAGCTCTCGGCCGGGTCGGGGGCGCCGATCCCCGGCATCCCCAGGTCGGCGACCGTCCCCGAGCGGGCGGCCAGCGCGGACCCGGGCACCATCTCGCAGCCCAGGCCCAGCACGAGCACCGCCGCGACGTTGGGGTGCGCGGCGTACCCGCGCAGGGTCCGCAGCAGCACCTGGCCACCCTCGGAGTCCGGGACCAGGCCGCAGCCGGAGGTGTGCGTCAGCGCGATGACGCCGTCGACGTTCTCGAACGCGTCCAGCTCGTCCTGGGGGAACCTGTCGGCGATCATCTTCGCCGTCGACGCCGAGCAGTTGACGCTGGTCAGGATCGCCACGTAGTTGCGGGTGCCGACCCGGCCGTCGGCGCGCCGGTAGCCACGGAACGTGGGGCGCGGGCCGTCGGGCACGACGAGCTCGGTGCGGGTGCCGCCGAGCGGCGCCTCCCGCTCGCCGGGGTCGAAGCCGAGGTTGTGGGCGTGGACGTGGTCGCCGACGGCGATGTCGGCGGTGGCGACGCCGATGGTCTGCCCGTACTTGCGCACCGGGTCCCCGGTGGCCACGGCGCGCAGCGCGAGCTTGTGTCCCCGCGGGACGTCGCCGTGCACGACGACGGTGCTCCCGTCGGGCGTCACGGCCCGGTCGCCGGGGGTCAGGTCACGGGTCGCCACGGCGACGTCGTCGCCGTCGCGCAGCACCAGCAGGTCGCTCATCGGGTCATACCGTCCTTGCACATGGCTGCGCCCCGCCGGCGGCGGGGCGGTGGTCCACCCCCGTTCCCAGGGGTGGGACCGTCAGGTGCGGGGCCGCCGGAGGTTCCCGGTCGGCGACCCCGCACCCTTCGGGTCAGGTGAGCTGAGGCATCAGCTCGGGGCCGAGGTGGCTCAGCCCTCGGTGGCGTCGGCGACCTGGGTCAGGAACGCCTCCGCCGCCTCGTCCGGCGTCATCGAGCCGAAGAGCACCTCGGAGTTGAGGTTGATCATGATGTCCTGGACGTCACCGGCACCGTTCGGCGGGACCGGGGGGCCGTCCACGATCTCGTCCTCGAGGTCGGCCATGAAGTCCGCCACGCGGGCGTCGGCGTCGGCCAGCTGGTCCGTGATCGACTCACGCACCGTCAGGTTCGACGGCAGACCACGGTCGGTGAGCTGCATCTGCGCCACCTCCGGGTCGTTGAGCAGGAAGTCGACGAACGCCGCCGACTCCTCCGGGTGCTCGGTGGTGGCCGAGACCGCGTAGAACATGGCGGGCTTGAAGTACATGCCCGTGCGCTCGTACTCGGACTCGCCCGGCACCCGCAGCAGCTCCAGCTCGTGACCCGAGGCGTCGCTCAGGGCGCCGAGCTGGTTCGACCACCAGATGCCCATGCCACCGGCGTTGGTGCCCAGCAGCGAGCCCTCAGGGCCGGCGTTCTGGAACTCGATGGTGCGCGAGGCGTCCGGCGTGCCGCCGGCCTCCTGCAGGTCGACGCCGATCTGGAAGAACTCGGCGACGGTCTCCTGGTCGACGCCCAGCGAACCGTCCTCGTTGTAGAGGGTCTGGCCCTTCTGGCGGGCGAGGATGTTCAGGCCGGCCTCGTTGAAGCCGATATCCTGCGTGCCCCAGACGCCGTCGCCGGCGGCCTCGGACAGGTCAGCGGAGACCTGGACGAAGTCGTCCCACGTCCACGAGGTGTCGTCCGGCATCTCGACGCCGGCCTCCTCGAAGATCTGCGGGTCGGCCACCATCGCGTAGGCGTTGACGCCCGTCGCCAGGCCGTACAGCGTGCCGTCCACGCGACCCGAGTCCACGATGCTCTCGGGGATCTCGGCGGTGTCGATGTCGAGCGACTCGAGGTCGGCGATCACGCCACGGTTGGCGTAGTCGGCGATGAACCGCTCCTCGTGGGTGATGACGTCCGGGGTGTCGCCGCCGGCCACGGTCGTGGCCAGCTTGTCCCAGTAGCCGCCCCAGTCGGTGTAGTCCGGCACCACGGTGATGCCGGGGTTCTTCTCCTCGAAGAGCGCGATGATCTCCTGCGTGGTCTGGTGGCGGTCGTCCGACCCCCACCAGGAGAAGCGGATCTCGACGTCGCCGGACTCGCTGCTGCCGCCGTCGTCGTCCCCGCCGCCCCCGGGGCCGCCCGAGTCGCCGGAGCAGGCGCCGAGCGCGAGGGCACCGGCGGCGGTGAGGGCGATGAACGCAGCGCGCTTGCGGCCGCGTGTGGTCGTTGCTCGCATGATTCTCCTTGTTGTGCGTGACGAGAACGTCGTCGTTGTCATCTTGCAGCGGGCCCCACCATCGGGACCCTGGGTCGAGCGGTCACTTGATGCCGGTCGTGGCGATCCCCTTGACCAGGTACTTCTGGCCGAAGAGGAAGATGAAGAAGATCGGGACGAGGGACACGATCGACATCGCGAACAGCGGGCCCCAGGAGCTGGCGCTCGTGGAGTCGATGAACGTCCGCAGCGCGATGGGCACCGTGTACATCTCCGGATCCGTCAGGAAGATCAGCTGGCTGAAGAAGTCGTTCCAGGTCCAGATGAACGTGAAGATGGCGGTGGTCGCCAGGGCCGGCAGCGACAGCGGGAGCATGATCCGCAGGAAGATGCGCCCGTGGCCGCACCCGTCGAGCCTGGCGGCCTCGTCGAGCTCCTTGGGCAGCCCGCGGAAGAACTGCACCATCAGGAAGATGAAGAACGCGTCGGTGGCGAGGAGCTTCGGCACGATCAACGGCAGGAACGTGTTGATCCACTCCAGCGACGAGAACAGGATGTACTGCGGCACGATGATCACGTGGATCGGCAGCATGATCGTCATGAGCATGATGGCGAACCAGAGCGGCCGGCCGCGGAACTTCAGCCGCGCGAACGCGTAGGCCGCCATCGAGCACGAGATCAGGTTGCCCAGCACCGACCCGAGCACCACGATCGCCGAGTTGAGCAGGTAGTGGTGGAACGGGTGCAGGAGGGCGAACCAGCCCTGGCTGTAGTTGGTCAGGTCGAGCTCGGTCGGGATGAGGCCCGGCTCGCGGAAGATGATCTCGTTCGGCTTGAACGAGCTCGACAGCATCCACAGCAGCGGGTAGAGCATCACCAGGCCGAAGCCGATGAGCAGGACGTGCTTGAGGATGCGGCGGGCGCGGGGGCCGACCTTCCGCTTGCGCGGGGTGTCGGGGATCTCGGCGGCGAGCTCGCTCAGCGGTCGCTGCTCGCGGACCCGCTGCCGGTCGGTGGTCGCGGTGGGCGAGTCGGGGCGCACGGGGGTGTCAGTCATCGTAGAAGACCCAGAACTTGGAGGCGAAGAAGTTCACCGCGGTCAGTCCCGCGACGATGAGGAGCAGGAACCAGGCCATCGCCGACGCGTAGCCCATGTTGTACGACCCGAAGCCCTCGTTGTAGAGGTACAGCGTGTAGAACAACGTGGAGTCGATCGGCCCGCCGGTCCCGTTGGACACGATGTAGGCCTGGGTGAACGTCTGGAAGGCCCCGATGAGCTGCAGCACGAGGTTGAAGAAGATGATCGGGCTCAGCAGCGGGATCGTGATGTTGAAGAACTGCCGGAGCTTGCTCGCCCCGTCGATCGAGGCGGCCTCGTAGTACATCGTCGGGATCTGCCGCAGGCCGGCGAGGAAGATGATCATCGGTGCACCGAAGGTCCACACGTTGAGGATCATCAGCGTGCCGAGCGCGTAGTCCGGGTGGGACACCCAGCCGACGCCCTCGATGCCGAAGTAGGCCAGGACCTGGTTGACCAGGCCGTCCGCGCCGAACACCTGGCGCCACAGCAGGGCGATGGCCACCGAGCTGCCCAGCAGGGAGGGCAGGTAGTAGACCGAGCGGTAGAACGCCAGCCCGCGCAGGCCCCGGTCGAGGACCATCGCCAGGCCCAGGGCGGCGGCGAGCTGCAGCGGCACGGAGATGAACACGTACTGGAACGTCACCGCGAGGGACTTGGTCCACCGCGGGTCGGCGAACATCTCGGTGTAGTTCTCCAGGCCGATCCAGTTCGGGGCCTCGAGCAGCGAGTAGTCGGTGAACGACAGGTACAGCGAGGCGAGCAGCGGGAAGGCCGTGATCAGGCCGAGCCCGATGAACCAGGGCGCGAGGAAGATCGCTGCAGCCTTGCCGTCGCCCTTGCGCGTCTCGCGGCTCGCGCCACGGGTCTTGGCGACCTCTTGGATCACAGACATGGCCGCACCTCCCCGTGCGGCGCCGTGATGGACACCATCGTCGTCCTCCTGATCGTCGTCGATCGCATTGACCGCCGGCCGCGAAGCTCCGTGCTCCGGACCGGGAAACCGGTTGCTGTCGTGGAACGTATCACACGAGGAACCGGTTTCCTATGGTGTAGCGTCAGCATCTGGGACCGGAGAGCCATCTCGGCGCCGGTTGTGATCAAGACGTGATCCACGCGCAATCTGCGCGTGACCGAGGACGGAGGCAATGATGCCCGGCGCCACCACACGCCGTCCCACGGTGACGATCGCCGACGTCGCATCCGCGGCCGGCGTCTCCCGTGCGACGGTCTCCCGGGTGATGAACGGCCGCAGCACGGTCGACCCCGCGATCTCCGCGCGCGTGCAGGAGGCGGCGATCGAGCTCAACTACCGTCCCAGCAACGTCGCGCGCAGCCTGTCGCTCGGCCGCACGACGACGGTCGCCCTCGTCGTGCCCGACCTCGGCAACCCCGCCTTCCAGCAGGTGCTGCGCGGCGTCTCCTCCGCGGCCGGCGAGGACGGGTACCGCGTCCTCGTCGCCGACTCCGCCGAGGACCCCGCCACCGAGGCGGCCATCGCCCTCGAGGCCCGGACCCGGTGCGACGCGCTCATCCTCGTCTCCCCGCGGATGCCCGACTCCGCGCTCGACGCCCTGCTTCCCGACGTCACCCCCGCCGTCGTCGTCAACCGGGAGGTCGCCGGCGGCGCGCCCAGCCTCGTCGTGGACTACACCGACGCGATGGTCCAGGTCGTCGAGCACCTCGTGACCCTCGGCCACCGCCGCATCGCCTACCTGGCCGGACCGCCGGCCTCCGTCTCCGACCTCGCCCGCCGTCGCGGCCTCGCCGCGACCACGGCACGGTACCCGGACCTCGAGATCGTCGAGGTGCCCACCGGGTCCGACATCGCCGCCGGGCACTCCGCCGCACCGGCGGTCCTCGCCAGCCGCGTCACCGCCGCCGTCGCCTTCAACGACCTGGTGTCCTTCGGCCTGCTCGCCGCACTCAACGAGGCCGGCGTCGCCGTCCCCTCGGACATCTCCGTGTGCGGCTTCGACGACATCGAACTCGCCCGGTACGCCACACCGGGCCTGACCACCGTGGCCGTCCCCCAGGAAGAGCTGGGGCGCCACGCCTGGAGGGAGCTCCACGCCGTGATCGACAACGCCGCGGGCGCCGCCGAGACCACCCGGTTCGGCGTCCGCCTCGAGAAGCGGGCCAGCACCGGCCCCGTCCCCCGCGACGCCGTGCACGCCGACGTCTCGTCGACGGAGGCCACCGCCCCCGTCGTGGAGGCGACCGCCGAGCAGGAGCCCGAGCAGGCCCCCGCGTGGACGGTCGAGCACGGCGTGCCCGTGCTCCGCCGCAGCGCCGACCACGTGCCGCTGTCCCGGTACGACTCGGGGACAGCGCTGCCCACGATCCACTCCCCCCGCCCGTACCTGCACCCGGTGCACTCGCTGGCCGGGGTCCCGCTCACCGAGTCCGGACCCGTGGACCACCGGCACCACTACGGCGTCAGCATCGCGGTGCCGGACGTCAACGGCACGAGCTACTGGGGCGGGCGCACGTTCGTCACCGACGTCGGCCCCACGCTCCTGCCCAACCACGGCCGCCAGACCTCGGTCGGCACCACCATCGACCCCCTGACGCCCAACGTGCTGCTCGACACCGTCGCGTGGACCGACGAGAACGGCGACCCGCTGCTCGACGAGCGGCGCCGCATCGGCGCGCGACTCCTCGCCGACGGTTGGGTGCTCGACTGGCGTTCCACGCTGCACGCCGCTCACGGCCCGCTCGAGATCCGCTCCCCCGCGACCAACGGTCGTCCGGGCGCCGGATACGGCGGCGTCTTCTGGCGACTGCCGATCGCCGCCTCGACCCGCGTGCTCTCGGCGGCCGGCGAGGGCCAGGACGCGGCCCACGGCTCCACCTCGCCGTGGGTGGCGTTCGTCCAGCGGCACCGCGACGCCCGCGGCGACGAGCGCGCCACGACGACGCTGCTGACCCAGACGTCCCCGGCACGCCACTGGTTCCTGCGCTCCGAGGAGTACCCGGGCGCCTGCCCCGCCCTCGCCTGGGACACCCCCCTGCACATCCCCGCCGGCGGCACCGTCGAGACCGGCGTCGTCGCCGCGCTGATCGACCGCGAGCTCGACGCCGACCAGGCCGCCGAGCTGGCGACCGGCCTGCGCTGACCGTCCGGCGAGCCGGGCTCGCCGTCCCGAGCCGACCACCACCCGGAGAGCACATGACCACCCCACGCATCGCCGTCGTCGGCATCCACGGGCACGGCGAGAAGCACGTCCAGCACAGCCGCGCCCTGCAGGACGCCGGTCGCGCCCGGCTGGCTGCCGTCGTCGACCCGCGCGAACCGCTCGAGGGCCACAGCGCCCACGGCACCGGCACCGCCTGGTTCCCGACGCTGGGCGACCTGCTGTCCTCCCCGGACCCGGACGTCCGGCCCGACGTCGTCGTGCTGTGCACGCCCATCCCGACCCACCTGCCCCTCGCCCGCGCCGCGATGGAGGCCGGGATGGACGTGCTGCTCGAGAAGCCGACCACCGCCTCGCTGGCGGAGCTGACGGAGCTGGTGGCCGTCACCGAGCGGACCGGGCGGCTGTGCCAGGTCGGGTTCCAGACGTTCGGGTCGCACGCGGTCCCCGCGGCCGCCGAGCTCGTCGCACGCGGCGAGATCGGTGAGGTCCTCGGCTACGGCGCCGTGGGCACCTGGGTGCGCGACACCGCGTACTGGAACCGTGCCCCCTGGGCCGGACGACGGCGGCTCGACGGCCGGGACGTCGTCGACGGCGTGGTGACCAACCCGCTCGCCCACGCCGTCGCGACGGCGATGCGGATCGGTGGCGTGACCCGGGCCGACGACATCGCCTGGGTGGAGACCGACCTGTACCGGGCCAACCCCATCGAGTCCGACGACACGTCGTCGGTCCGGGTCACCGCCACCGACGGCACCCGCTACGGGTTCGGGCTCACCCTCTGCGCACCCGAGCGCTCCGACGCCAGGATCATCGTCAGCGGCACCCGCGGCGAGATCGAGCTGGCCTACGAGCACGACCGCCTGGTGCTGCGCAGCAACCGCATCATCATGGACAAGACGTACGGCCGCACCTCGCTGATCGACGACCTGCTCGAGGTCCGCGCCTCGTCCGACCCCGACCGCCGCCTCCTGTGCGACGTGCGGGACACCGGCGCGTTCATGCGGGTCATGGAGGCCGTGCGGACCGGGCCGGACCCCGCGCCGATCCCGGCCGAGCACGTGACGTGGCACGGCGAGGGCGACGAGCGCCGGCCCGAGGTGCGCGACGTCGAGCAGTGGTGCGAGCGCGTGGCCCGGACCCAGCAGACCTTCGGCGAGCTCGGGGCGCCCTGGACCCGCTGAGCCGGGCGCCCTACCCCACCTCGCCCCGCCCCGGACCGCCCCGCCCCTCCCCGCGAGGTAGACCAGGTTCTCGCGAGGTAGGCAACTTCTCGCCCAGGTAGGCGACATCCGGCGCCCCTCTCTGCGCCATCGAGATCTACGTGGCGCGCAGGTCGCCTACCTAGCGGCAGGCGCGCCTACTTCGCGGACGCTTCGCCTACGTCGCGAAAACGTTGCCGACCTCGGCGAGAGGTTGCCTACCTCGTGGGGCGGGGCGGGGCGTCACGCCAGGTCGACGCCCAGGGCCGACGTCGGCACCACCTGACCGGTCGCGAGCGACCGGTTGCCCGCGACCCCGACGGCGACCGCACGCAGCCCGTCGACCAGCCCGGCCCGTCGGCCCAGCGGGTCGTCACCCGCTCCGCCCCGGTCGGCGGGGAGGTGTCCGCGCAGGACGTCGTGCAGCATCGCCGCGTCCCCCTCGACGTGCCCGGCCTCGGCGTCGAGGGGCACCTCCTCGGCGACGCCCCACTGCTCCTGGACGACCAGCCGGCCTCCGCGCCGCCGCACCTCGCAGCACGCAGGAGCTCCGCCGTCGGGCACCACGAGCCCCTCCAGACCGGGACGCGCGTGGCACCGCTCGACGACGTCGAGCTCGAGCCGCCCGCGCGTGCCGTTGATCGCGACGCGATGCCCCTCCCACGGACTGTGCGCGGTCAGCGCGTAGGTCATCGCGGCGCCCGACCGGTACCCGACCAGCATGCTGAGGGTGTCCTCGATGGTCGCCCCGGGGCTGAAGGGGTCGCGGTCGCGCCGGTAGCCGTCGAGCGCGGCAGGGCCCGCGTACAGGGCGGCGAGGTCGGCGTCCGCGGTCAGGTCGATCGCGAACTCCGGGCCGCCGACGCCGTCCGGGTGCTGGTAGACGTGGCGTCCACCGCGGGCGTAGACCGACTCCGGCACGTCGCCGATCCACCAGTTCACGAGGTCGACGTGGTGGCTCGCCTTGTGCACGAGGAGCCCGCCGGACGCCGCCTTGTCCCGGTGCCAGCGGCGGAAGTAGTCCGCGCCGTGCGCCGTGTCCAGCAGCCACTCGAAGTGCACGGAGACCACGTCGCCGATGCGCCCCTCGTCGAGGATCCGGCGGACCGCGGCGTTGCGTGCGGCGTAGCGGTAGTTGTGGGTGACGGTGAGCCGGCCGTTCGAGCGGCGGACGGCGTCGGCGATGGAGTACATGCCGGCGGCGTCGATGGTGAGCGGCTTCTCGACGACGACGTCGGCCCCCGCGTCGAGCGCCGCGGTCACGTGGTGGGCGTGGTGGCGGTCCGGGGAGGTGATGACGACGACGTCGGGTGCGATGTCGGACAGCATCCGCTCCAGGCGGGGGGCCTCGTAGCGCCGCGGTGGAACGCCGGTGCGCCCCCGGACCTGCTCCGCGCGCACGTCCAGCCGGTCGGCGTTGGTGTCGCAGAGCGCGGCGACCTCGGCGACGTCGGCGTGCTCGGCCGTCATCGCGTCGAGGTAGGCGCCGGCACGCTGCCCCGTGCCGACGACGGCGTAGCGGCGCCGGACGGCGGACGTCGGCTGGGCGGTGGCGGCCACGCGACCGGCGTCGGCGGCGCGACCGGCGTCGGACCCGGAGGGCCGGGCCGTACCGGCCGTGGGGGATGTGGAGGCTGCGAGGGTGGACGTCATCGTCGGGCTCCTAGAGGCGGGTCAGCTCCCGTTGGGAAGCGCTTTCCTGCCCCAAAGGCTACCTCGTCCCGACGACGACGCCCCACCTCGCCACATGCCGAGACCGACACCCTCGAAGGCTCAGCCCAGGTCGACGCCGAGGCCCAGGTCCGCCAGACGCACCGGCTCGCCGGTCTCGAGCGATCGGTTGCCGGCGTACCCGACGCCCGAGGCCCGCAGCCCGTCGAGGAACCCGGCGGCCCGACC
>Ga0207735_100292_pt1 | contig 11660 bp, 8 predicted proteins | sample TtaePargueraPR_9_FD_187280 | JGI IMG/M metagenome (GOLD analysis project Ga0207735, IMG submission 187280) | Aerobic enrichment media microbial communities from Bioluminiscent Bay, La Parguera, Puerto Rico - Tt and E2 (1) (SPAdes) | ecosystem: Environmental > Aquatic > Marine > Unclassified ... | reverse complement strand
CGCCCGCGACCGTCCGCGGCCTGACGTCGCTCGGCTACGACGTCGTCGTCGAGTCCGGTGCCGGCGAGCGTGCCAGCATGCCCACCCCGGCGTACGTCGAGGCCGGCGCCCACGTCGGCAGCCGGGAGGACGTGTGGCGGTCCGACGTCGTCACCTGCGTCAACGCCCCGAGCCCGGACGAGCTGGACCTGCTGCGTCCGGGTGCCGTCCTGGTCTCCCAGCTGGGCCCGGGCGGGCGGCCCGAGCTCGTCGAGGCCCTCGCCGAGCACCGGGTGACCGCCCTGGCGCTCGACGCGGTGCCCCGCATCTCCCGCGCCCAGGCGCTCGACGTGCTCTCCGCCCAGTCGAACGTCGCCGGCTACCGGGCCGTGGTGGAGGCTGCCGAGGAGTTCGGCGGCATGTTCACCGGCCAGGTGACCGCGGCGGGCACGACGCCGCCCGCGACGGTGTTCGTCATCGGCGCCGGCGTAGCCGGGCTCGCGGCGATCGGCACCGCCTCCTCCCTGGGGGCGAAGGTGCGGGCCTTCGACGTCCGCCCCGAGGTGGCCGAGCAGATCGAGTCGCTCGGCGCCACGTTCGTCCGCGCGGAGGGCGCCTCCCAGGAGGTCTCCGCGGACGGCTACGCCCGCGAGCTGTCGACCGACCAGGAGGCCGCCACCCGGGCCACCTACGCCGCCGAGTCCGCCGGATCGGACGTCGTCGTCACGACCGCGCTGGTCCGCGGTACGGCGCCCACCACCATCACCGCGGAGATGGTCGCCGCCATGAAGCCCGGCTCGGTGGTCGTCGACCTCGCCGCACCCGGCGGCGGGAACTGCGAGCTCACGGTCCCGGGGGAGCGCATCGTCAGCGACAACGGCGTGATCGTGCTGGGTTACACCGACCTGCCCGGCCGCATGCCGCAGCACACCTCCCAGCTCTTCGGGACCAACGTCGTCAACCTGCTGACCCTGATGACACCGGGCAAGGACGGCCGGCCCGAGGTCGACCTCGACGACGTCGTCGTGCGGGGCATGACCGTGGCACACGAGGGCGAGGTGCTCTGGCCGCCGCCCCCAGTACAGGTCTCGGCGGCACCCGCACCCGCCCCGGCCGCCGAGCCGACCGCGGAGCCCGGACCGTCCCCGGAGGAGCTGGCCGCCGAGCGGCGGCGCCGCTCGCGGCGCCGCACCGTGCTCGCCGGCCTCGGCGCCGTCGTGGGCGGTCTCGCGATCGCGTCCTCACCACCGGACGCCGTGGGCCACTTCACGGTGTTCGCCCTGGCCGTCGTGGTGGGCTTCTACGTGATCTCCGCCGTCACCCACGCCCTGCACACCCCGCTGATGGCCCAGACCAACGCGATCAGCGGCATCATCCTCGTGGGCGCGCTGCTGCAGATCGGCGTCGACGACTGGCTGGTCACGGCGCTCGCGGTCGTGGCCGCCACAGTGGCGAGCATCAACGTGTTCGGAGGGTTCCTCGTCGCCAACCGCATGATCCGCATGTTCCGCAAGGGGGCCCCGGCCCCGCACGTCGCCGCGCCCCGGCAGGGGGTGGCCCGATGACCGTGCTGTCCGCCGTCCAGGCCACCTACGTCGTGGCCGGCGTCCTGTTCATCCTGTCCCTGGCGGGGCTGTCGAAGCAGGAGTCGGCCCGGCGCGGCAACATCCTCGGCATGATCGGCATGGTGCTGGCGCTGGTCGCCACGGTCGTGCTCGCACTGGAGAGCTCGGCGCGCCCCTGGCAGGTCACCGCCGCGCTGATCCTGCTGGTCTTCGTGGTCGGCGCGGGGGTGGGCGTCTGGCGCGTGCGCCGCGTCGAGATGACGCAGATGCCCGAGCTCATCGCCCTGCTGCACTCGTTCGTGGGCCTGGCCGCCGTGCTCGTGGGCTTCGGGTCGTTCCTGACGGAACCGCAGTCCGACACGGTCCACCTGGTCGAGGTGTTCCTGGGGGTGCTGATCGGTGCGGTGACGTTCACCGGGTCGATCGTCGCCAACCTCAAGCTGTCCGCGAAGATCAAGTCGGCACCGTTGATGCTGCCGGGGCGGCACTGGCTGAACCTCGCGATGCTCGTCGCGTCGGCCGGCCTGCTGGCCTGGTTCGTCACGGCCGCCCACGACGGCGCCGACGGGGCGGCGCTCGCGGCGCTGCTGGCGCTGACCGTGGTCGCGCTCGCGCTCGGGTGGCACCTGGTGGCCTCGATCGGCGGCGGCGACATGCCGGTCGTCGTCTCGATGCTGAACTCCTACTCCGGGTGGGCCGCCGCGGCCGCAGGGTTCATGCTCGGCAACGACCTGCTGATCATCACCGGTGCCCTGGTCGGCTCCTCCGGCGCGATCCTGTCCTACCTGATGTGCCAGGCGATGAACCGATCGTTCGTGTCGGTGATCCTCGGCGGGTTCGGCGCCGAGCCGGGCAGCGCCGCCGCGGCCGGCGTCGACGGCGAGCACCGCGAGACCTTTGCGGCCGACGTCGCCGAGCAGCTCGCGGGAGCACGTTCCGTCATCGTGGTGCCGGGCTACGGGATGGCGGTGGCGAAGGCCCAGTACCCGATCGCGGAGCTGACGGAGATGCTGCGAGACCGGGGCGTGGAGGTGCGGTTCGGGGTCCACCCGGTGGCCGGCCGCCTGCCCGGCCACATGAACGTGCTGCTCGCCGAGGCCAAGGTGCCCTACGACGTCGTCCTCGGCATGGACGAGATCAACGGCGACTTCGCGGACACCGACGTCGTCCTCGTGATCGGTGCCAACGACACGGTGAACCCGGCGGCCCAGGAGGACCCGGGCTCACCCATCGCCGGCATGCCGGTCCTCGAGGTCTGGAACGCCCGGGACGTCGTCGTGTTCAAGCGGTCGATGGCCACCGGGTACGCGGGCGTGCAGAACCCGCTGTTCTTCCGGGAGAACACCACGATGCTGTTCGGCGACGCCAAGGACCAGGTGCAGAGGATCATCCAGGCCCTCTGACCCGGCGCGGCCGCGGCACCGCAGGTTCGGCGGGCCGCGGCCGGGTGCTTGATCGCCCGGGCCGGTCAGAGCCTCGAGTCGGCCTGGTCCTCGTAGACGCTGGCGGGCAGGACGCCGTCGACCGCCTCGGGCAGGGGAGCGGCGAGCTCGCCGGCCGCGCTGGCGGTGGTGTCGATCTCGCGGGTGTCCGTGGGGCCGCCGTCGAGGCTGGGCATCATGGTGGCCAGGTGCGAGCGCCACTGCGGGAACTCGGTCGGGAAGCAGCGCTCGAGGACGTCGACCATCGCCGACACGGCGGTCGAGGCGCCGGGGGAGGCGCCGAGCAGACCGGCGATCGAGCCGTCCGCGGCCGTGACGACCTCGGTGCCGAACTGCAGCACGCCCTTGCCGTCGGCGTCGCGCTTGATCACCTGGACGCGCTGGCCCGCGGTGATCTTCTCCCAGTCCTTCGGGTGCGCGGTGGGCATGAACTGCTGCAGCGCGTGGAACTTGGTCTCCGGCGCCGCCGCGAGCTGGCCGACCAGGTACTGGGTGAGGTCCATGTTCTTCAGGCCGGCACCCAGCATCGAGGTGATGTTGTTCGCGCGCAGGGAGGTGATCAGGCCCAGGTACTTGCCCTGCTTGAGGTACTTGGGGCTGAACCCGGCGTACGGGCCAAACATGAGGTAGCTCTTGCCGTTCACGACGCGCGTGTCCAGGTGGGGCACGGACATCGGCGGGGCGCCGACGTCGGCCTTGCCGTAGACCTTGGCGTGGTGCTGGGCGACGACCTCGGGGTTGTCGGTGCGCAGGAACTCGCCGGAGATGGGGAACCCGCCGAAGCCCTTGATCTCGGGGATGCCGGCGGACTGCAGCAGCGGCAGCGCGCCGCCGCCGGCGCCGACGAACACGAACCGGGCCGTGACGGTCGACGTGCGCGGGCGGGCGTTCCAGGAGCGGTCCTTGAGCCGCAGCCGCCAGCGGCCGTCCTTGGTGCGCTTGATCGAGCGGACCTCGTGCTGGAGCTGCAGCTCGGCGCCGTGGGAGACCAGGCCGTCGATCATCTGGCGGGTCAGGTTGCCGAAGTCGACGTCGGTGCCGGCTGCGGAGCGGGTCGCGGCGACGGGCTCGTCGGCGTCCCGGGAGGCGGTGAGCAGCGGGGCCCAGCGGGAGATCTCGGCGCGGTCGGTCGAGAACTCCAGGTCGCGGAAGAGCGGGTGGGCCCGCAGGGCCTCGTAGCGGCGGCGCAGGTAGTCGACGTTCTCGCTGCCGCGCACGAACGTCATGTGCGGGGTCCGGTGGATGAACGACGAGTCGGCGAGCGTGCCGGTGGCGAGCAGGTGGTGCCACAGCTCGCGCGAGGTGTGGAACTGCTCGTTGATGGTCACGGCCTTGGAGATGTCGACGGTGCCGTCGGCCTTCTCCGGGGTGTAGTTGAGCTCGCACAGCGCGGCGTGCCCGGTGCCCGCGTTGTTCCACGGGTTGGACGACTCGAGCGCCACGTCGTCGAGGCGTTCGACGATACGGATCGACCACGTCGGCTCGAGCTGCTGGAGCAGCGTGCCGAGGGTGGCGCTCATGACGCCGCCGCCGATGAGGACGACGTCGACGGCGTCGGAGGAGGCGGTGCTGGAGGCCGTTGCGCGCGAAGTCACCCGGCCATGCTACGGCGTTGGTGAAAAGTGTCACAAAGAATGAGAGCAACGTCACAAGGCCTCTGACCTGCAGTGACGCAGGTCACATTGGTGCTTCGGTGTCGTCGCACGTCAGCGCAGCGGGCTTCGCCGCCGTGCGGCCCCGTCAGCGGTCAGGGCCACAGCAGGGCACGCTGCCAACCGCCCTGCGCGCTGCCGGCCCCGGCTCCGGGAGCTCCGGCGTCGGCCGCGCGGCGGTACCGCACGCGGGTCTGTCCGGTGCCCGCACCGGACCCCCAGAACTCCACCTCGCGCGGCTCGAGGCACCACGCCGTCCACGTCGGCGCGACCAGGTCGGGCTCCGCCCGCACCTGCTCCAGCGCGGCCGCCCACGCCGCCCGGTGCTCGGCGAGCGACCCGAGCTCCTCGCTCTGGTGGCCGACCAGTCCCGTCGCGCGTGACGCGTCGGGGCGGGCCCGGAAGTCCGCGGCACCGACGTCCGGCCGCGACGTCACCGCCCCGGCGACCCGGACCTGGCGGCCCGTCTCGCGCCACAAGAAGGTCAGCGCCGCCCGCGGGTTGGCCTGCAGGTCCTGCGCCTTCGGGCTGGTCGCGTGCCCGGCGAACCACCAGCCGGCGTCGTCGAGGTCCTTGAGGATGACCGTACGGGCGCTCACCGTGCCCTCCGCGTCCGCCGTCGACAACGTCATCGCCTGGGGCGCGAGCGCTCCCCGCGCGACCGCGTCCTCGAACCACCGCGCGAACAGCTCGTGCGGGTCCGGCGGCAGCGCGGCGACGTCGTCGACCTGCCAGCCCTCGAGCCCGTCGGGCAGCACCGGCAGGGCGCGGAGCCTCTCGCGGAAGGTGGTCATCGTCTGCTCCTCGCCGGGCGGCCCGCCGCCCTCTTGTGCCGCCGTCGTCCGCACGCCACCATATGACCGAACCGGCCCCGGCCCGAGAGACGAGTCCGATGACGCACGAGCACCACCAGCCAGGACGCCACCGCTCCGGCGGGCGGATCGTGCGGCGCGACGCCGTGGACCCCGGCCCCGTCACCTCCGTGACGACGCTCTTCGCGCCCGCGGCCGCCGCGACAGGGCCGGTGCCGTCCGTCCCGCCGGCCCCGCGGACCGAGACCCGTCCCTGGCAGACCGTGCTCATCGCCGCCGCCCTCGTGGTGGCGCTCGCCGCGTCGGTCGGCGTGGCCGTCCTGTGGGCGGCGAACCGGAAGCTGACGGCCGAGGTCGAGGCCGCCGTCGCGCAGGTCGAGGCAGCGCAGGCCGACACCGCCGCGGTGCGGACCGCCCTCGAGGCGGTGCCCGACGCCGCCACCGTGGACGCCCTCGCCGCACGCGTCGACGGCGTCGAGTCGTGGACCGGCCTGCCCGAGGGCGGGATCACCGACCAGGACGACCTGCAGACGCGGCTGCTGGAGGTCTCCACCGGGATCGAGAGTCTGCAGGACAACCTGCAGGACGGGCTCGGCACCGTGCGCAACGACATCGCCTCGGTCCGCACGGACCTCGCCGCCGACGACGGCGACGCCGACCGCGCGGAGGTCGACGCCGTGCGGAGCGACCTCGACGCCCTGCGGTCCGCCGTCGCCGACGTCCGTCGGGACGTCGGCGTGCTCTGCTGGGCGCTCGGCTACCGCAAGGACGTGGCGGCCTCCTGCTGATCCCCGCCCGGTGCACCCGGCCGGTCGGGCGCGAGCGGCGTAGCGTGGCCGTCGTGGTGGACGCACCCCTGCAGCGACGTGTGCTGATCGTCGCGATCCTCGCCTCGTTCGTGTCGTTCCTGGACGGCACGGTGGTCAACGTGGCCCTCCCGGCGATCGCGGACGAGCTCGGCGGCCCCGGGGAGGCCGGGCTGACGCTGCAGCAGTGGGTCGTCGACGGGTACCTGGTCACCCTCGGCTCGTTCATCCTGCTCGCCGGGTCGCTGTCCGACGTGCACGGCCGCCGCCGGGTCCTGGTGGTGGGCCTCGCCGGGTTCGCCGCGACGTCCGTGCTGTGCGCGCTCGCCCCGACCGGACCGGTGCTGGTCGTGGCGCGCCTGCTGCAGGGCGTCGCGGGAGCGCTGCTCGTGCCGAGCTCCCTGGCGCTGATCATCTCCACCTTCGACGGTCCCGCCCAGGGACGGGCCATCGGGCGCTGGACCGCCTGGACCGGCACCGCGATGATCGTCGGGCCGTTCGTCGGCGGGGGGCTCGTGGACCTGATCTCCTGGCGCTGGGTGTTCTGGATCAACGTGCCCGTCGTCGCGGTCACGCTCCTGCTGCTGCGCCGCGTGCCGGAGGCGGAGGCGACGGTGCAGCGGCGGATCGACGTCCCCGGGGCCCTGCTCGCCGCGGTCGGCCTGGCGGCTGCCGTCCTCGGGCTCATCGAGCAGTGGTGGCCCGTCGTGGTCGTCGGTGCGGGGCTCCTGGTCGCGTTCGTCGTCGTCGAACGACGCGCGCCGGACCCGATGCTGCCGCTGCGGCTCTTCGGCGCGCGCACCTTCGCGTGGGGGAACGTGGCGACCTTCGCGGTGTACGGGGCGCTGGCGTTCGGCGGGTTCGTCCTCACGCTGTTCCTCCAGCAGGTGGCCGGGTACTCGGCCACCGCGGCCGGGGTGGCGCAGCTGCCGACGACGTTCGCGATGCTGGCGCTGTCGACGCGCTTCGGCACGCTCGCCGGCCGGTACGGCGCACGATGGTTCATGACGGTCGGACCGATCGTGGCCGGGTGCGGGTTCCTGCTGCTGCTGACCATGGACGAGCGGGCGACGTACCTCACGCAGGTGCTGCCCGGCATCCTCGTGTTCGGGCTGGGACTGGCGATCACCGTCGCTCCGCTGACGGCCGCGATCCTCGGCGCGGTGCCGGCCACCGACGCCGGGATCGCCTCGGCCGTCAACAACGCGATCTCGCGCGTCGCAGGACTCGTCGTGATCGCGTTCGCGGGCGTCATCCTCGGCGGCGCGCTCGACGTCGAGTCGTTCCACCGCTCGCTCGTGGTCACCGCCGCGCTGCTCGTGGCCGGAGGGCTGGTCAGCATGGTCGGCATCGGTGACACCCGGGTGCGCACCGCGCCATAGTGGGCGCATGAGACTCCTCGTGCTCGGCGGGACCGGGTTCCTGTCCCGTGCGGTCGCCGCGACGGCTCTCGCTCGCGGCCACGACGTCACCGCCGTGCACCGCGGGCGCACCGGGACCGTGCCCGACGGCGTGACCCAGGTGCTCGCCGACCGCGGCGACCCGATGCCCCCCGACCTGGCCGGCGCGTCGTTCGACGCCGTCGCCGACGTCTCGTCCACCCCCTCGCACGTGCGCCGCGCCGTGGCCACCTGGCCGGACAGCCACTGGGTGTTCGTGTCCACGGTCAACGTCTACGCCGACGACTCCGACCCGGGCGGCCCGGGGGTCGGCCTGCTGCGGGAACCCGAGACGGACGACGTCGACCCGGCCTTGAGCCCGGACGCCTACGGGCGGATGAAGGTCGCCTGCGAGGAGGCCGTGCTCGACGGCGTGGCGAGCGCCGCCGTCGTGCGCCCGGGCCTCATCGTCGGCCCCGGTGACCCGACCGGACGCTTCACCTACTGGCCCGCCCGGATGCTGCGCACCCTCGATGGCGACGACGCCGACGTCCTCGCACCCGGGGAGCCCTCCGACCCCGTCCAGGTGATCGACGTGCGGGACCTGGCGGCCTGGATCGTCACGCTCACCGAACGGCGCGGTGCCGGGGTGCTCGATGCGGTCGGGCCCGTGACCCCGATCGGCGACGTGCTCGACGCGGTGGCCCGCGGCTGCGGAGCCGCGCCGCGGTGGCGGTGGGCCGACGGCGGCCGCCTCGCGCCGCTCGACGTGCGGCCGTGGGCGGGCGACCGGTCGCTGCCGTTGTGGCTGCCCCGTCTGGACTATGCCGGGATGGTCGCGCACGACGCCGGGCCGGCGCTCGCGGCCGGGCTCGAGGTGCGGCCGGTCGAGGACACGGCGCGCGACGTGCTGGCCTGGTTGCGGAGCACGCCGGACGCCCCGGTCAGCGGTCTCACGGCAGCGCAGGAGGCCGAGGTGCTCGCGGCGCTCCGGTGATGGCGCTGCGGGGAGCGCGGGGCCGTCAGAACGGTGGCGGCCCGGGGTCGGCCGGGGCCGCTGCCGACGGCGGGGCGCGATGTCGCGTCGACTCGACGGGTTCCGGTGCGGTGTGGCGGACCCTGCCCGTGGGGGAGGTCCACCGCAGCGCCCCGTCGCCCTGCTGTTCGGCCCGCCATCGTGTCTGGTGCTTGACCACGTGGTGCCGGCGGCACAGGTGCGCGAGGTTCTCGACGTCGGTGGTGCCGCCGTCGGCCCAGGCGACGGTGTGGTCCAGGTCGGTGCGGGCGACGGGACGGGTGCAGCCGAGAAACCGGCACGTGGTGTCCCGCTCGGCCAGCACCGCCTTGAGGTCGGCCGGTGCCTGGTACGCGGAGCGGCCCACGGACAGCACCGCGCCGGTCTCGGGATCCGTCAGGATCCGGCGGAAGGACGGGGCGTGGGCGCACAGCGCACGAGCCGTCTCCGCGTCGATGGGGACGCGACCGTCGAGGCTGGCCGGAGCGTCCACGACGCCGAGCAGCGACAGCACCGGCACGGTGACGTTCACGCGAGGCCGGATCGCGCGGGCGACGGGTGCGAGGGATCCCACGGGCCGGGCCGGTCGCGGGCCACCCGTGCGGTCGGGTTCGATGCCCTTGCCTGTGCTGCCTGTGCTGCCTGTGCTGCCTGTGCCGTCGGGTGGCATGACGTCCGACCGGGGCAGCATCGAGTCCGCTCCGACGTCGAGCGCGCCGTCGTCGAGCAGGAGGTCGGCCAGCACGTCGGCCCGGAGCTGACCCACGGTCCGGGCCTTGCCGTCGGCGCGCAGCCGGGTGGCCGTGCTCGTCAACCGGTCGTGGGCGGCGTGCGCGAACGGTGCGGGCAGGTGAGCGGTGAGCCATGCCATGCCGTCGCGTCCCGGGTCGAGCCAGACGTCCCCGACGTCGTCGCGCGGGAGATCGACGACCTGCCCTCCCAGGACGCCGCACGGGTCGAGGCGAGCGTCCTTCCGGCAGCGCGCGGGTGCACTCCGTCCCAGCTGCGGGCCCGCGCTCGGCGCGCCCGGGAGACCGTGCACCCGACACCACCGGACGTCCGGCACGCCGAGGCAGCGACCCGCAGGTCTGCGCCGTGCTCTCGCCCACGTGCAGCGACGTCGCGAGATCGGCGACGGCGGCCCGGTGAGCCAGCTCGCGACGGCGCCGGACGGACGCCGTGCCGACGGTGGGGTCGACCGGGTCGAGCAGCGACCGGTCGAGACCCTCGGCCTGCTGGCGGTAGCGGTCGACGAGCAGGGCGCGGACACCTTCGAGCGCGTTGACGGCGGCCTGCGTGGACTCCACGGCCGTCAGGGTGGCGTCGAGATCGGCCAGCGTGGGCGGAGGTACTTGCGGGGAGCCGGGGCGGCAGGGGTCGAGCACGGCGACCATGTCCAGGACCCGGCGCGCGACGGCTGCGACGTCCTCGGAACCCGCCGTCGTCGCCTCTGTCATGCCTGGTAGCCTAGCAGAAATCGAACACCTGTACTACTGAGGTCGATCACTCGATGGTCGGGTTGCAGCGCTCCGCCAGCACCGCCAGCAGCCCGACGTCGGGGCGCCACGGTTCCAGGTTCCAGGTCTCCTTGTCGGGCGCGCCGATCGAGTGGCAGACGAGCTGGTCGTGCATCGTGGCGCTGTCGATCTCGGGGTCGTCGGCGACCAGCTCGGACCACACCACGTCCACGCCCGCCTCGCCGGCGTCCCTCGCCCAGGAGGTCGCGTCGATTGCGAGCGACCGGCCGCCCTCGCGGTCTCCCCACCGGGCGCTCACCACGCCCGAGGTACCCAGTACCGCCGTCACCTCCGGCGGCCTCGGTGTGGTGGACCCGTCGTCGGCCGGAGTCGGCACCAGGTCGACGGCCTCGGGGCCGACGGCGGTCCACCGGGCTGTGCCCGCGGGGGCCGTGAGGCCTCCGATCGCGGCGGCACCGTCGGGGCCGACGACGGTGACCGTGCCGTCGACGTTGACCTCGAACGTCCCGGGGGTGCGCAGCGTGAGGCGCACCGGTGCGGGGTCGCCGGCGTCCGGGCCGGAAGCGCCGATCGCGACCTCCAGGAGGCCCGCTCCGTCCCCGATCGCCCGGACCTCGGTCGCCGGCACCGGGTCGGCTCCGGCGGGCGCCGACACCTCGAGGTCCACCTCGCCGGACGTCAGCACCGCGAGGGGAGTGCCGTCGTCGCCCGGAGGTGAGGCAGAGGCGTCCGGCGGCGAGGCGGAGGTGCCCGACGGCGAGCGTCCGGGGGGCGAGGTGCCCGACGGCGGTGCGGCGGGTTCCGCCGTTCCCTCGCCGGTCGCCGGTGTGCAGGACGCCAGGACCAGGACGGCGCCGAGCGCGAGGGCGACCAGGCGGGCCGGGAGGAGCGTCGAGGTCCGAGGGTGGACGCCAGGGGGCACAGGCCCAGTGTGGACCATGGCCGCGCCCATCCGGTCCGCGGACGGGTCTGGCCAATGGTGGTGAGGTTCGCCTAACCTCGGACCGTGAGTGGATACCGAGGTCGCAAGCCCGTCGAACCGCACGTGCTCCTGGCCGAGGTGGTCTCGACCAAGCAGATCTCGCCGCACCTGGTCCGCGTGACGCTGGGCGGCGAGGCGATCGGCCGGCTCACGCTCCAGGGCCGCGACCAGTGGTTCCGGCTGTTCCTGCCGCGCCCCGGGCAGGACGCGCTGCGCCTGCCCACCCGCACGTCGGGCCTGGGCTGGTACGCCCAGTACCTCGCGACGCCGCGGGCGAGGCGACCCTGGGTACGCAGCTACACGATCCGGTCCGCGCGGCCCGAGCTGCGGGAGATCGACGTGGACTTCGTGCTGCACGGCACGGACGGCACCGACGGCGTCCATGGCGCCGACGGACTCCACGGCACCGACGAGGCCGGGGACCACGGACCGGGTACCACGTTCGCCGCGACCGCCCGGCCGGGGGACACCGTGGGGATCCTCGACCAGGGCGTCGGCTACCACCCCCGCCACGAGCACGACTGGACCCTGCTCGTGGCCGACGAGTCGG
>Ga0207735_100291_pt1 | contig 11669 bp, 10 predicted proteins | sample TtaePargueraPR_9_FD_187280 | JGI IMG/M metagenome (GOLD analysis project Ga0207735, IMG submission 187280) | Aerobic enrichment media microbial communities from Bioluminiscent Bay, La Parguera, Puerto Rico - Tt and E2 (1) (SPAdes) | ecosystem: Environmental > Aquatic > Marine > Unclassified ... | reverse complement strand
GACCATGTGCACCGGGATGCGGATGGTGCGGGCCTGGTCGGCCATGGCGCGGGTGATCGCCTGCCGGATCCACCAGGTGGCGTACGTGGAGAACTTGTAGCCCTTGGTGTAGTCGAACTTCTCGACGGCGCGGATCAGACCGAGGTTGCCCTCCTGGATCAGGTCCAGGAACAGCATGCCGCGACCCGTGTAGCGCTTGGCCAGCGAGACCACGAGACGCAGGTTGGCCTCGAGCAGGTGGTTCTTGGCCCGCTTGCCGTCGTGCGCGATCCACTTCAGGTCGCGCCACATCTTGCGCTCCTCGGCCGTGGCCTTGGTGCGGTCGAAGTCGGCGTAGTCCTGAGCCAGGCGCTCCTCGGCGAACAGGCCGGCCTCGATGCGCTTGGCGAGCTCGACCTCCTGCTCGGCGTTCAGCAGCGCGACCTTGCCGATCTGCTTGAGGTAGTCCTTGACGGGGTCGGCGGTGGCGCCGGCCGTCACGACCTGCTGCGCGGGCTGGTCCTCGTCGTCGGTGTCGGAGACGACGAAGCCGCCGCCCTCCTCCTCCTCCTTCTTGCTGCGCGGGCCACGGACCGTCGCGACGTGCTTTCCGCCGGACTCCTCGGACTCCTCGTCGTCCTCGACCGGCACGCCGTCCGGCTCCGGGGCGGGCTTGTGCGCCTTCGCCGCGGCCTTGCGCGTCGTCTTGGCCGCGGTGGTCTTCTTCGCGGCGGTCTTCTTGGCCGGCGAGGCCTTGGCGGCCGGCTTCTTGGCCGGTGCCTTCTTCGCCGTGGTGGACGCGGACTCGGTGGAGTCGTCCTCGGCGTCGCCCGGCGCGGACGTCGTCGACGTCGTGCGCGTCGCGGCGGTCTTCGCGGACGGGGCCTTGGCGCGCGCCTGCGTCTTGGTCGAGGTGCTCGTCGCGGCGGCGACCTTGGTCGCGACCGGCGCGCCGACGTCGACGCCGGCGGTGGCGAAGGCGCGCAGCACCGCCTTCAGCCGCTTGGGGTCGCCCACGGACGCGGACTCGCAGGCGGCACGGAAGCTTTCCGCGTCGACGCGACCGTCCGCGGCGCCGCGAGCGAGCAGCTCCTTGAGGGCTGCATGGTCGAACTCTCGGGGCAACGGGGGGTTCTGCGCAGTGGACGCCACAAACCGACCTTTCGGCATTCGAGGGGACGGTGGACCGCTGTCATGGCCGGGGACGGGGACCTCGCGGCTCGAGCGGATACCTCTATTGTACTGGCGAGACCAGGACCCGGGGTCGCACGACGGCCTCGGCGCCGTGTCGTGCGCCACCGTCGACGGTCTCGGACGGGTGAATCTGAGGGTTCAACGCCACCTCGGACGCGACTATTCCGCGCGTGCCGCACCACCGGCGACATGCCGCACCGCCGGCGACACCGCCGGCGAAGAACGTCAGGGCTTGACGGCCAGCACCGGGCAGGGCGCCTCCAGCAGGATGCGCTGCGCACCGGACCCGAGGATGAGCTTGCCCACGGGGCTGCGCCGTCGCAGCCCGATGACGATCAGCCCCGGGGTGGACTCGGCGGCGTGGCGCACGAGGTCGTCGGCGAGGTCGCCGGAACCGGTCACGATCCTGTGCTCGACGCCGGCGTCGGCGAGCCGGGTGCGCAGCGTCTCCAGCTCCGCGCCGCCCGGGTCGCCCTTCGCAGCGACCACCACCAGCTCGGCCTCGCGCCGTCGCGCCTCCGTCATGGCCGCGACGAGCGCTTCGGTGCCCTCCGGGGTCCCCAGGTGTCCCACGACGATCGCCATGGTGGCACGCTACCGGACGCCGCGGCCCGAGCACCGCTCGCGCACGGGGCAGCGTTGCCCACCGGTCGGAGCGGCGCGCGGGTCAGCCCTCCGCCCGGACCCAGCCGGGTGGCAGGCCCGCGGCCACGACCGACGCCACGAGGTGGGCCAGCCGGTGGTCGGGGTCGGCCGCGAGCGCCTCGTCCACCCGGTAGGAGGCCCGCGCGCCGTCGCCCCGCCACCAGGCGAGGAAGGCCAGCAGGGTGGCGGCCGGGGCGTGCCAGCGCCGCGGGGTGTGGGAGACGACCAGCTCGAGGACGGCCTGGGCGCGTTCGGCCTTCCCGGGGTCGGGCCGGACGGCGTCGGCGGGGTCGACGACGCGCGCGAGGGTCTCGGCGGTGGCCCGGTCGACGGCGGCGGGGTCGGCGGCGGTCACGGTGTCCTGGGCGCCGCCGTCGCCGCCGGGGACGAGGGTCAGCAGGACGGCGTCGCGCACGCGACGGTCGGCCAGTCCTGCGGCGACGCGGCCCAGGAGCGCCGCACCGAGCGGCTGGTCTGCGGGCGCGTCGTGGCCTCGGTGACGCTCGGTGGGCACCGGCACGCACCGGGTCGCCTCGCGCCACGCGTCGAGCGCGGCGGTGCGCCAGGCGCGCCGTGCGGACTCGTCGGGGCAGTCCGCGGCGGTGTCGTGGCTGCGGCGCGCGGCGCGGCCGGCCAGGGCGCGCCGGTCGGCGGGTGCGGGGGCGATCCGGTAGGCGACCTCGCGCGACGGGGCGACCTGACGGCCGGCCAGGACGTGGGCGACGGCGATCTCGCTGGTCTCCAGCGCGGCCGGCGGGTGCCCCTGCTCGGGGCAGCACGCCGGGTCGTCGCAGTCGATGCCGCGGTAGCCGCCGTCGGTGACGATCCAGCGGTCGACGTCCACGCCGACGTCGACGGCGGCGATCGCCGTACCCAGCAGGGCGCGGGCGGGCGCCCCGTCGCGGGCCGTGTAGAGCACGGCGGTCAGCGCGCGGGGACGCTGGTCGACGACGGCGCGCACCAGCGGCTCGAGGCCGTCCGCGACGTCGGGCCGGGCGAGGTCGTCCAGCGCGACACGGGCGACGAGCCCGAGGTGACCGTCCGCCGTCGTGCAGGCGACGACGACGCACTCGGCGGGCCGGAAGCCCAACCGGTAGGGGATGGCGGCCAGGAGGTCGTGCGGGCTGCGCAGGACGAGGGGCCGGGGTTCGGGGTCCAGTGCTGTGGTCATGGGCCGAGCACACCGTGCGGGGGCGGCGTCGTGCCGGTGGGACGCCGCGAGCTGGGGACGTGCCTCGCCTGGGGGCGGCCGAGGTCTACGGTGTCCCCGTGCCTCCGACCCGTCCGCGCTCCCCCGCCCGCCGGTGCCGCCTGGCCGCACCGGTCGTCGCGGCGCTGCTGGTCTCGTGCTGCGGCGTGCTGCCGGCCGCGGGTCCGCAGGACGCGAGCAGCGCGGGACCGACGCCGTCGGCCAGCGAGGACGTGGCCTCGGCGATGCCCACGTTCGACCCGTCGTCGGCGGTCGCGCAGTACGCCCCCGACTTCCCCGCGGAGCTGCTCGGCGCGCCGAAGAAGGCCACGGTGCTGGCCAGCTCGGCGACGCGGACCGAGGACGGTCGGTGGGAGGTCTCCCTGAGCCTGTCGACGACGCTGGGCACCCGCAAGGTGATCAACCGGTACGCGGACCGGCTGCAGGAGGCAGGGTTCGAGGAGTCCGACGACGTCGACGCGGCGGGTCTGAGCGCCCGCGCCGCGTTCCTGCGCTTGGGCGACCAGGACGGCACCGAGTCCGTGCTCATCGGGGTCCACGACGACGGCGAGCGCCGGCTGGTGTCGTTGTCCGGCATGGTGCGCCAGGACCGGTAGCGCCTGGGCGCCGTCGGAGCGACCCGGAATCGGTCCCGACACCCTAGGGTGGCACCATGCCCTCCGCCGCCGCCCTGGTCGATCTCGAGAACCTCCGCGACGACGTCGACGCGGTGCTGCGCCGGCACCTGGACGACCTGAGCGCCGAGGCTGCCGCCACGGGACCCGGATCCGACGCCCTGACCGAGCACCTCGAGACCCTCCTCGACGGCGGCAAGCGACTGCGGGCCGCCTTCTGCTACTGGTCCTTCCGCGCCCACGGAGGATCGCCGGACGGGCCGCAGCGGGACGCCGTCGTGCGCGTGGGTGCCGCCCTCGAGCTGTTCCAGGCCGCCGCCCTGCTGCACGACGACGTCATGGACGCCTCGGACACCCGGCGCGGTCGGCCCACGGCTCACCGCGTCTTCGAGGCGCGGCACCGAGCCGAGGGCTGGGCGGGCGACCCCGAACGGTTCGGCACCGCGGCCGCCATCCTGCTGGGCGATCTCAGCCTGGTGGCCAGCCAGCGCGAGGTCGTGGCCGCCCTGGACGCCCTCGAGACCGCCGTCGCCCGCCGTGCCCGCGACGTGTTCACCGCTATGACGAGCGAGGTCGTCGTCGGCCAGTACCTGGACGTGCTCGTGCAGGCCGAGCCCTGGGGCACGAACCCCGCCACCGACGAGGAGCGCGCCCGCACGGTGCTGCGCGCCAAGTCCGCGCGCTACTCCGTGGAGCGGCCGCTCACCCTCGGCGCGGTCCTCGCCGGTGCCGACGAAGCCGCGGTGGCCACGATGAGCGCCGCCGGGCTTCCCCTCGGCGAGGCCTTCCAGCTCCGCGACGACCTGCTCGGCGTCTTCGGCGACCCGGCGGTGACGGGGAAGCCTGCCGGCGACGACCTGCGCGAAGGCAAGCACACGGTCCTGGTGGCCCGCACCCTGGCCGGGACCGACGACGCCGGGCGCCGGCTCGTCGCCGACCGGCTCGGCCACGAAGACCTCTCGGAGGCCGACGTCGCAGCGCTGCGCGCCGTGATCGTCGCCTCGGGCGCCGTCGACGGCGTCGAGAAGCTCATCGACGAGCTGGCCGCCACGGCGCTGACGACGCTGGACGGCGCCGGTCTCGCCCGGCCCGGCGCCGACGTGCTCACCGACCTGGCCCGCGTCGCGGTCGAACGGGTCGCCTGAGGCGCACGACCCGGCGGGCCCCGGCGGGCCGAGCGGCCCGAGCGGCCCGCGCAGCGGTCCGTCAGGCCAGTGCCTGGGCCACGCGGCGCACCTGGGCACGGCGCCCCGCGCGCAGCGCGTCGACGGGACGCGCGTCCAGCGACTCCTCCGGCGTGAACAGCCACTGCAGCGCCTCGCCGTCGCTGAACCCGGCGTCGCCCAGGAGCATCACGGTGCCGCGCAGCGTCTCGACGACGTGGGGTGCGCCGTCGGGCCCCTCGACGAGGAACGCCGCCGGCACCTGGAACGTGGTGCGCGGGCCCCGCTTGACGCCGATCAGGTGGCGGGAGTCCACGAGCCCGCGGACCGCCCCCACCTCGACGCCGAGCTGCTCGGCCACGTCGGGCAGGGTCAGCCAGTCGTCGATCAGGTCGTCCAGAGTGCTGTTCTCCGCGGTGCTCACCGCACCAGCCTAGCCGCGCCGCAGCGGCCCGGCGCCGGCCGTCCCGGACCGGGCCCGGCCATGCCTGCGGGCCCCCGCGCGACGCGCCGCTTAAACTCGGGCCCGTGGCCACCACGACGACGGACGCGATGCTCGGCCGCCTGGTGGGCGGTCGGTACGAGATCGTCGCGCGCGTCGCCCGCGGCGGCATGGCGACGGTGTACCGGGCCCGGGACCGTCGCCTCGACCGCGACGTCGCCCTGAAGATCATGCACCCGCACCTCGCCGAGGGGGTCGACGGCGGCCGGTTCGTCTCCCGCTTCCGGCGCGAGGCCCGGTCCTCGGCGCGGCTCTCCCACCCCGGCGTCGTCGCGGTCTTCGACCAGGGCGTCGACGGCGATCTGAGCTACCTCACCATGGAGTACGTCGCCGGCTCCAACCTGCGCGGCGCCCTGCACGACGGGCCGCTCACCGTCGGGCGCGCGCTCGACGTGGCGGCCCAGACGCTGGCCGCCCTCGCCGCCGCGCACCGCGTCGGCCTCGTCCACCGCGACGTCAAGCCGGAGAACGTCCTGCTCGACGAGGACGGCGCGGTCAAGGTCGCCGACTTCGGGCTCGCCCGCGCCGTCACCGAGGTCACCACGACGACCACCGGGACCATCCTGGGCACGGTCGCCTACCTCGCCCCCGAGGTGATCACCACCGGCGGCTGCACCCCCGCCACCGACGTCTACGCCGTGGGCGTGCTGCTCTCCGAGATGCTGACCGGCACGCTGCCCTACCCGGGCGAGACCCCCATCCAGGTCGCGTTCCACCACGTCCACGAGGACCTGCCGGCGCCGTCCGAGCGCGTCGGCTGGCTCCCCGCCCAGATCGACGACCTGATCGCCCTGTTCACCGCCCGCGACCCCGAGGGCCGCCCCCCGCACGCGGCCGCCGCCCTCGTCGCCGTCCGCGCCGTCCGCACCGCGCTCGACGACGAGGTCCTCGTCCGCGCCGCCGAGCCTCCGGCGTCGTCCGAGCCGGCGTCACCCGCCGACGACCTCGACGACGCCGGTTCCGCGGACGCCGCCGGCGGGTCGGCCGACGCCGTCGACGAGATCCCGGCGGCCTTCTTCACCGAGGTCTCCGCCGGCCATCCCACCGAGCACGTCGTCACCGACCCCACCACAGAGCTGGGCTCCGGCAGCCGGCCGCCGCGCCGCCGCCGGCGACGCCGCGTGGTCGCCGGGCTGCTGGTCGTCGTCCTGCTCCTCGCCGGCGGCGGCGTCGGCACCTGGTGGTGGTACACGGAGGGCCCGGGGGCGTGGACGACCGTACCCGGCGACCTCGCGGGCGTCGAGCTCCGGGCGGCGCAGGAGACGCTGTCGGGCCACGGCCTGGAGACCACCACGAGCGAGACGTACGACGACGACGTCCCGGCCGGCGACGTCGTGACCAGCGCGCCGGGCCCCGGCGAGCGCGTGCGCACCGACGGCACCGTGGAGCTGGTGGTCTCCCTCGGCGTGCAGCTGCTCACCGTGCCGGAGGACCTGGTCGGCGCCACGGCGCAGGACGCGACCGTCGCGCTGGAGGACACCGGGTTCACGGTCGCGACGCCGCGCACCGCCTACGACGACCGGGCCCCTGAGGGCGAGGTCGTCGAGATGTCCGTGCCCGAGGGGTCCACGCAACGGCACGACACCGTCGTCCGGATCACCGTGTCCGACGGCCCCGCACCCGTCCGCGTCCCGCAGGTCGTCGGGGTCGACGGCGACCAGGCCGAGGAGGACCTCGCGGGCGTCGGCCTGGAGGTCGAGTACACCGACCCCGAGCACGCGACCGGCACCCCGGAGGGGCACGTCCTGACGCAGGACCCCGAGCAAGGCACCGCGGCGCACCGCACCGACACGGTCACGCTGACGCTGTCCGCGGGTCCGCCGGAGGTCGACGTGCCCGACGTCGAGGGCATGTCGACGCAGGAGGCCACCGACGCGCTCGAGGAGGCCGGGTTCGTGGTCGAGGTGAACCGCTACCTCGGCGGCCTGCTCGACACCGTGCGGTTCCAGGACACCACGGGCACCGCGCTGCAGGGCTCGACGGTGACGCTCACCGTCTGGTGAGCATCTCCGCCACCTGGAAGGCCGTCTCCAGCGACTGCTGGTGGTTCAGGCGCGGGTCCACGAGCGTCTCGTACCGCTCCGCCAGGCCGGCGTCGGAGATCTCCTCGCTGCCGCCGAGCACCTCGGTCACGTCGTCGCCGGTGAGCTCCATGTGCAGTCCCCCGGGCACCGTCCCGAGCTCGCGGTGCACCTCGAAGAAGCCCGTCACCTCGTCCAGGACGTCGGTGAACCGTCGGGTCTTGAACCCGCTGTCCGAGGTGATCGTGTTGCCGTGCATGGGGTCGGTCACCCACGTCACCGCCACGTCGGCGGCGGTGACCTTCGCGACGACCTCCGGCAAAACCTCGCGCACCCTGCCGGCACCCATGCGGGTGATGAACGTCAGCCGCCCCGGGGTGTTGTCCGGGTTGAGCCGCCGCGCCAGGGCGATCGCGTCGTCGGGCGCGGTGGTCGGACCGAGCTTGACGCCGATCGGGTTCGCCACCCGCGACAGGAACTCCACGTGGGCGCCGTCGAGCTGCCGGGTCCGCTCCCCGATCCACAGGAAGTGGGCGCTCGTGCCGTAGGGCCGCCCGGACCTGGCGTCGACGCGCGTGAGCGCCCGCTCGTAGTCGAGGATCAGCGCCTCGTGGCTGAGGAAGAACTCCACCGTGCGCAGCGCGTCGAAGTCGGCGCCGCACGCGTCCATGAAGCGGATCGCGCGGTCGATCTCCGTGGCGGTGCGCTCGTAGCGCGCGTACGCGGGGTTCAGCATGAACCCGCGGTTCCACTCGTGCACGCGGCGGAGGTCGGCGTAGCCGCCCTGGGTGAAGCCGCGCACCACGTTGGCGGTCGCCGTGGAGATCCGGTAGGCCTCCTCCAGGCGGCGTGGGTCCGGGATGCGGGACTCGGGCGTGAACGCGTGCCCGTTGACCATGTCGCCGCGGTAGCACGGCAGGGTCACGCCGTCGCGCGTCTCGGCGTCCGACGAGCGCGGCTTGGCGTACTGCCCGGCCAGGCGGCCCATCTTGACCACGGGGGTGCTCGCCCCGTGGGTCAGCACCACGGCCATCTGCAGGATGGTGCGGACCTTGTTGCGGATGCGCGTCGCGTTCGCGTCGGCGAACGTCTCCGCGCAGTCGCCGCCCTGCAGCAGGAACGCCTCGCCGCGCCCGGCCGCGGCGAGGCGTTCGGTGAGCGTGTCCGCCTCGGCGGGCACCACGAGCGGCGCCGCCACCGACAGCCGGGCGGCGACGTCGGCGAGCGCCCCCGCGTCCGGCCAGGTGGGTTGCTGGAGCGCCTCCAGGGAGCGGAAGCGGTCCAGGCCCTCCGGGTCAGTCCCGGGCGCGACGGAGTCGACGGCGGTGCTCATGGTGCCCTACCGGCTCAGTGCTCGGCGGGCTGGGCGGGCACCAGCGGCTGGCCCAGGTCGGCCAGCAGCTCGCCGAACCACTCCTGGTGGACGTCGAACGCCTTGCCGCCGGCGATCCGCGGGAACGCGATCGCCTTGAGCTTGTCCTCGTCCTCCTCGTCGTGCCCGATGACGCCGGGCTCGCCGCGCAGCGCGCACTCGACGGCCAGGTCCGTCATCGACTTGATCAGGCGCAGGTCCTCGGCGTTCGCGGCCGCCGCACGCGAGTAGTAGCCGGACTTCTGGACCATGACCTTCTCGGCGCCCAGCTTCTCGGCGAACTGCTGCGCGAACCACTGGCCGGGGTTGATCGTGTCGAGCTTGACGTGCCCGAACGGGTCGCGCTGGACCTCCTCGCCCGCGGCCTCGAGCTGCGCGACGATCTCGTGCATGCCGGCACCCTCGGACAGGAAGATGTTGACGTTGCCGTGGGTGTCCATGACGCCCTTGAGACGCTCGGCCTCGGCGTCGATGTCGATGGCCAGCTCCGGCAGGAACACCGCGTGCACGTCCCAGCGCTCCCGGGTCAGCCCGAGGGCGGGCGCGAACTCCTGCGCGTCCAGCCACTTGCGGAACTCCGCGGCCGCCGCGGCCGTCAGCCACCCGCAGTGCCGGCCCATGACCTCGTGCACGATGAGCATGCGCGGGCCCGACCGGTGCTCGCCGATGACGTTCGCGGCGAACCCGGCGGCCTCCTCGGCCGCGGTCCAGGCCCCGAGCGACTGCCGGATCGGCACCACGTCGTTGTCGATCGTCTTGGGCAGTCCGACCACTGTGAGCTCGTAGTCGTTCTCGTGCAGGTATGCGGCGAGGTCGGCCGCGGTGGTGTTCGTGTCGTCGCCGCCGATCGTGTGCAGCACGTCCACGCCGTCGGCCTTGAGCTGCTCCGCGGCCACGTGCAGCGGGTCCTGCCCCTCGGCGACCAGTCCACGCTTGACGCAGTCGGCGGCGTTGGTGAGCTTGACGCGGGAGTTGCCGATCGGCGACCCGCCGAAACGGTGCAGGATGCCGGCCTGGCGACGCCCCTCGGCGTCGATCTCGATCTTCGTGCCGGTCAGCAGACCGTGGTAGCCGTACTGGTACGCGATGATCTCGATCGACGGGTCGAGCTCGGTGTAGCGCTCGATCAGACCGCCGACGGCGGAGGACAGGCACGGGGCGAAACCACCTGCGGTCAGCAGGGCCACGCGACGGACCGACATGAGGGCAAACCTCTCGTTGGGGGATGACTGCCCACCCATCCTATGAGGCCGCGCGCGTGGCCGTGGCGCCGTCTCAGCCGGCAGGCGTCTCCGGGTCGGGCGCGGCCGGCGGCGTCGACCCGGACGGGCCCGACGACGGCGTGGCGTCCACCGGCAGGCCCTGGGCGATGCGGGCCTTGGCTGTCGCCGCGTACACGTCGACGTACTCCTGCTCGCTGAGGCGCAGGATCGCGTACATGATCTCGTCCGTGACGGCGCGCAGCACGAACCGGTCGTGCTCCATGCCGCGGTAGCGGCTGAAGTCCAGCGGCTCGCCCAGGACCACGCCGATCCGCATCGGCTTCGGGACGGTCCGCCCCAGCGGCTGGGACTCGGCGGTCCCGATCATCGCCACCGGCACCACCGGCGCCCCGGACTCCAGCGCCAGCCGGGCGACGCCCGTCTTGCCGCGGTAGAGGCGACCGTCGGGGCTCCGGGTGCCCTCCGGGTAGATGCCGAACAGGTCGCCCTCGGACAGCACCCGCAACCCGGTGCGCAGCGCTGCCTCGCTGGCCCGGCCACCGGACCGGTCCACCGGGATCGTGCCCACGCCCCGCATGAAGCCCGCCACCAGCCGGCCCCTCAGGCCGCGGCCGGTGAAGTAGTCGGACTTGCCGAGGAACTTGACCTGCCGGTCCAGGACGATCGGCAGCACGAAGGAGTCGATGACGGCCAGGTGGTTGCCGGCGAGGATGGCACCACCCGAGTCGGGCACGTTCTCCACGCCCCGGGTCCAGGGGCGGAAGGCGAGCCGGAGGAACGGCCCGGCCAGCACGTGCTTCATCACCCAGTAGAACAACGGTCCTCCTCGCGACGCCGCCGGTGACAATAGACTGCTCCCATGGCTCCATCGAACCGGGATGCGGACCCCGACGACCTCCCGGACGCCGACGTCGACGCCCGCTGGTCCGACATCGTCGCACGCCTCGGCGACGTGGAGGAGTCCGAACGCAGCATCACGGCGGCGCCGGTCACGCCCGAGCCCGCCACCCCGGAACCCGACACGGGACCCGACCAGGGGCCCGAGGCGGAACCCCGCGCCGTCGGACCGCGGGACTGGCCCGCCTCCCCCGAGGTCGAGGCCCTCGAGGAGGCCGAGGAACACTTCGTCCCGCCGGAACCCGAGCCGGTCGCCCACCGCGACCCGCTGCTGACGCTCGCCTGGACGGTCGTCGTGGCCGTCCCGGTGCTGACCGTCCTCGGCGTGGTGCTGCGCGCGATGCTGTCGTCGCTGTCGGTGCCCGGCTGGCTGGGACCCGCCGCGGGTGGCGCGTTCCTGGCCGCGATCGCCGTGCTGCTCTGGCGGATGCCCCACCGGCGCGACCCCGACGACCACGACCCCGGCGCCGTCGTCTGACGGGTCCGGGCACCGCCGGGCGCCGGAGCGCGCGTCGGGGCGTGCGCCGGACGGTACGGGCGGCGCGTGCGGACCATCGCCGAGCGCCGCACCGTCAGCGCCGCGCGAGGTCCGCGGCGCCCACGATCCCCGCCTCGTTGCCGTGCTGGGCCAGCTCGATCTGCGCCTCGGGCCGGTGCCCCAGCGCCGAGAGCTCGGCCGTGTAGGCCTTGCGCAGCGGCAGGAGCAGCAGGTCGCCGGCCGCGCCCACCCCCCCGCCGATCACGAACAGCTCCGGGTCCAGGACCGCGGCGACGCTCGCCGCGCCCTCGCCGATCCACCGGCCCAGCGTCGCGAGCAGCTCGACGGCGAGCTCGTCGCCCTCCTGGGCC